>Ga0307931_1000512_pt1 | contig 24423 bp, 17 predicted proteins | sample OrgLakmetageno47_FD_201816 | JGI IMG/M metagenome (GOLD analysis project Ga0307931, IMG submission 201816) | Saline water microbial communities from Organic Lake, Antarctica - #47 | ecosystem: Environmental > Aquatic > Non-marine Saline and Alkaline > Saline | place: Antarctica: Organic Lake...
CCATAATTGGCCTTCTGGAGCGAATTCGCTAGCGCATTTGCAGCTTAAGTGCATTCTTTATGTGCCTCTGTGACTGCTGTGTACTTGTCTTTCTTTGTTTTTGGGAGAGTATTAATTTTCTAGACTAGGCCAGTTGCGTAGAAGTAGAAGGCGGCTAAGGTTTTGAATTGCTGAATTGAATTACCCTTACGATTCTCCTTTTCCTAATTGATATACGTGCTGCGGTTGGTCCGTTGGTACGTGGTATCCTGCGAGCTTCTCTTCAAGACATTGTTTTTTATTAGCTGCATAAAACAGGGAATTAAAACGAAACACGCCCACTTGGATCTGACCGCACAACCGCGTTACTCGTATATCAGATGTCAAGGGTTGGCTGCATCCACGCAAACCCTCTTTCCTTCACGGATGCGCTGGCGTTTAAGCCGCCTCTTTTCGGCTTTCTTGGCGGCTGCTTTGTGCGCTACAGACATGCCTTCTGAAGTTGCTTTTTTGTCATTCTTGTTGGCAGGCGCGTCGTGAGAAACTTGTTTTGCCATGCTTTCATCATTGCTTCGCTTGCGTTTATTCTCAACTGCTAGACTACGAGGAGCGGCTCTAGAAGGTGTCTGCTTTGATTCTTTTGCTGCTGCCACAACACTTCTCGCGCCCGCCGCCGCGGCTTCCGCCGATGCTTCAACACACGAAGCAGCATCGGCCTTGTTTGGTTTGCTGTTTCCCTTGGCAGTGCTCGCGCCGTCTACACCATTCGAGTTGAGGCGCTCGAAGCAAGCCACAAAGAAGCCGTGGGTGTCGTCGACGCTAGGGTCTGCGCGCACCAGGCACGCAGCTTCGTCAGCTGACAGCCCACCTACGGCCCGCCCTCGCCTCGGCCAGTGCGGCAGCCCCGCCCGGAGCACGAATGGACCTGGGCGAAGCGCTAAAGCTCCGCTATCGCTCAATTCGCTGGTAGCATTAGCGTCGTTATCGTCGTCGCCGTGTAGACCATACGGATCTCTCAACACCGCAGCTACAACGAGCTCGTTTTCGGCATCGTGAATCGAACAAGTCGAATACACCACCCGTTTCACTTGAGGAAACGAAAACGCTTTCCGGAGTGCAGCTTTCTGAAACTTCACTAGGCCAGCGATTTTCTCCGCGCTGAACCGCTCGCCGCCCGTGTGATCGCCGATCTGGCGCCCACGTGCGTCCACGAGTCGGTCGAGGGAGTTCGAGCCAATGCCGCTGCCGCTGCAGCTCGGGTCCAAGAGCACTGCTCTCAGCCCAGCCCACTGCACATCTGATGGATCAACTGCCAAAAAATCAGAACAAGTTGCCACTACTCGAGCATCTGAATCATCAAAGACTTTGCTTGCATCTTTGGGTCTAGCACTCGTTGACGCAGCTTTACTTGATTTCTTTCCTTTCTTGCCGGGTGGTGCAGCAGCAGAATCAGAACCAGGCGGTGCACAACAGCCTGCTTGTGCAGCACGAACTTGCAATGTGTTGAGGCGTTCAGGGTCTCGATCTAAGGCAAAGACCACGCCTGCTTTGTCTGCTTTGCATGCATCGAACCCATTTTTCACGGTGCGCTCGATGTTGTAGGATTCAGCTAGCAAAGATGCACAGTGGGTCGTTTTATTGCCCGGCGCCGCACAGGCGTCTAGCACATCCCCACCTTCGTATGAGGCATGAACCCCACACAGAGATTCGGCTGAAAAGCACGAAGCCTTGTCTTGTAGAATCCAGCAACCTGACACCACTCGTGGATGGTCGTGGAAGCGCGTTCCTGGAGGCGGGCGACACACCAAGAGATTCGCCACATGAGTGTCCCACCACACCATACACGACGCCGCCGTCACACTCTCCAGGTCACTGCCGGCATCTGATGCGCTGTCGTCGTTAATTGATGCACCACCTTCAGGTGCTGCTTCTGCTGCTGCACCGCTTCTGTCGCGTAATCGCTTTTCTTGTTGTTTTACTGCCTTGGCGTGAGCAGCATGGCTCGCCACCAAATGATCTTGCAATTCCGCTTCGGCTTCATCCAATGACGAAGCTTTGATCGTATTTACGCGCACGTACCGCAAAGGTGCCAGGGGCTGTTCTCCAGCGATGTTGAGCGCTGCCTCGCGGGCAGCTTGTGCCTCAGCTGCGGCCTTTACCGGCGCCAAGAACTTGGCCAGAGGCTCTTTCAGCTCCTTCACTGCGCGGCTGGCTTTCCCACCGCCGTCAATTCTGCCGCTGCCCAACAACAAGTCGTAGAGTAGCAGTAGACGCATGGCTCGGTTGGGCACGGCCGTTTGCAGCTTCTGCGACGCACCCTTAATAGCCGCCACTGCACGCTCTAAATCGCTTTGGTATTGAAGCGTGCGTGCCACTAATGCCAACACCTACTCGAGAGTTCCAACGGCCAGAATAGGAAGGATTTCTTCATTAGGGATCATCGAGAGACGAAGTATGCTACCTTGACACGAATACTACTACTAGTGCATGAGAATGAAGAGTACTTCGAGAGCAATGCTGGTGCAGAAAAGATACTCGATGTAAAGCACATTGTCCTGAAACACTCGTAAGAAAATACTCGAGCCGTCAACTTAGATACATTGTACAATAATTCAGACCTTGCGTTTGTTCTTGATGTGAGGGGCAAGTGCAGCAGACCGCAGCCCGCGTTTCTTCGAGAGTACCAACTGCAGTACGCCAGCAGCTTCTCTGTACGCCGCGCTCATCTGGCAAACACGTAATACCTAGCTAGTGAAGTACCAATGTTTATCACAACAATACTAAGTTGCCAACTTTCCAGGCCTCCTACGGCTGTCTTGATGCCTTCAGTGTCTTTGTGATTAATCTGACTGCAGGATAGCGACCTGGATGGCAAACAGCGAAGTGAACTCTATAGTCTACGTAGCTAAGTACTGATGCTAGCCTTGAGCAAACAGCCAAACAGCGAACTCAGCGAACTCGCCACTCGCTGTCTCCTCGTCTTCTCGCCCAAAATATCCAGCATATTCATGAAGAAAAAACTACATTAGGGAAAAGGGTGTCAACTTTTCCTTCCTTCGGCCTCGTCTGTCTATCTCAAACGACAACAACATCCTCGTGGCACGCTCGAGGGACTGCGCGCGAAGATGAGCTTGGGTTCGCGAGCAGTGAGATGTTTCTCGAGTGATGTAAGTGCAGGCATATGGCATTTTCAGTCAAAGCACATCATCCTGTCTGTCAAGGCATACATTTGAAGACAGAGATTTCGAGACATCGCCGCCGGAGTCATTATCCTCATCATGCTACTAGTGACAAACACTTTGAGCTCCTCGAGTGGAGAACTTTTGTTCTTAGGGAGTACTCAAACCAATTTGATTTTGATGTAGCGAAATGCTTGGTGAACACAGGTCGCTGCAGGCATGAAAACCAAGAAGATGAACCTCTTCACAGCAGTGAACGACGCAATGCGAATAGCCATGCGCACCGATGACTCCGCTGTGGTCTTCGGCGAAGATGTAGCATTTGGCGGTGTCTTCCGATGCTCCATGGGCTTAAAAGAAGAGTTTAGCTCGGCGCGCGTCTTCAATACGCCGCTTTGTGAGCAAGGCATCGCCGGTTTTGCCATCGGTAAAGGATATGCTGCTGAAGTACTTCATAGATACCACAGCCTCCAACGTTGGCTAGTTCTACTCTAGACGCCAATCTTTGCCTCTTCTTCTTTTTTTGTGCAAAGTTCAAATATTGTATTTTATGACGTGTTTGTTATTTAATAGTGACTCTTTTGCGGTGCTAGGTTATGCATCAATGGGCAAGACTGCGATCGCAGAGATTCAATTTGCAGACTATATCTTCCCAGCTTTTGATCAGATTGTGAACGAGGCTGCCAAATTCCGGTGAGTAAGAATGACAATTTATTGGCTTTCAATGCGGTTCTGATCGAGATTGCACAATAGGGTCTTCACCTGCTCATCCAGTAAGTACCCTGTTTTCCGCATATCATATTGAACCGTTAGGTACCGGTCAGGGGACCAGCAAAACGTGGGTGGTCTCACTTTCCGCACGCCTTGCGGTGCCGTCGGCCACGGCGGCCACTACCACTCGCAGTCACCTGAGGCTTACTTTGCTCACACGCCGGGACTTAAGGTAACCTGAATATCTTACAGCTCTTGGCTGTTCGCTGACACCACTACCAAGAACAACAACGATTATTTTTATTTTACGCTGGATTTCTTTCTTTCTTTTTATATGCTACCAACCCTGCAGGTGGTGATGCCGCGATCGCCGTTTCAAGCGAAAGGCTTGCTCTTGGCGTCGATCCGTGACCCGAACCCAGTAATATTCTTGGAGCCCAAAGCGCTGTACCGATCGGCCGTCGAAGAAGTACCGGAAGGCGACTACGAACTGCCACTCGAGTCCACAGAGGTGAGAAAGCGTTTATAGTCGAGATGCTGCCTTATAGGCCTATAGGTTTTACTCAGCATTGCCGTTGCTAAACGGAAGTGTGGTCAATTTTGAAATGCGAATGTATACATTCATTGTACCTGGTTTGGAAACTTTAATTTGACGAAGCCACAGACCTAACATTCTTATTTTCTCACACGTATATTAGGTGGTGCGTGCGGGCACCGATGTCACGGTGGTAGGTTGGGGCGGCCAACTCCGCGTGCTCGAACAAGCTTGCGACTTGGCGGCGGCGCAGGGCATCTCCTGCGAGCTCCTCGACCTCCGCACCGTTTACCCCTGGGACGCAGACACCGTGGAAGCCTCCGTGCGCAAGACCGGCCGCCTTGTGGTATGAAACAAAGAAAGAGGGTGGAAGTGCGAGAGAGCGTGGTTCCGTAAAAGTTGTTTTACTTGAGCACTTCTTTGTTGCATACAGACATTTGCCCTGGCTGTACGCGTAGGTTATGCTTACTGTGCCACATCTCGTCTAATTTGTTCAGGTGAGCCACGAGGCCCCCATCACAGGGGGGTTTGGCGCGGAAGTGGTGGCCACCATTGCCGAACGGTAAATGATGAATGCGCTGCAAATACTATTTCCCTTTCAAATTTTGTAGGCACGTACACCTTAATTACTTTCATTGTTGTTGCACGTTTGTCATTGACTTTGATAATCATTGTTTATTTGTCTTTGTTTCTTCCCCGGAACTTTTCCAGGTGCTTTTTAAGTCTCGAAGCGCCAATTGCGAGGGTTTGCGGCTACGACACGCCGTTTCCGTTGGTGCTAGAAAAGCATTACCTCCCAGATGCCAACAAAAACTTTGAAGCCATCATGCGAACTGTGAACTTCTAGAGTAGGTAATGGAACTTCATAGTTCCCGAAGTTTCGAACTATCAATCATGGCCGCGGCAGGTGGCAAAGACAGGTATGCCTCGGAATTGCCCAAACCGAACTTGACCTAATTCTTAATTCCTTTCTGCGCATAATGGATAATGGCCCATCCGAGTTAGTCGCCTCGTATTAGCTCGCGGCTATTGCTCTTGTGCATTGTACTAATTTCAATAGTAAGAGGTTCAGAGGTCAATTGTTAATGTTAATAAGAGCTTGTTTTGGACGTAGGACGTGGAACTTACGTACTTCTACAGACCCCTTTTCCTATTCCAATCTATAACAAACAATTTTGTATAGAGCCCACGAGGGTGGCCCGGGATTAAACCAACAAACCATACTACTTAAAGCAATCACTTCCTTCCGCCAGTGAAGTGCACTGCTGGAAGGCCGTACACCACCGGGTTATACATCGCACGCGCTTTCGCATAGCACACCCCACCAGCTGCTCCTTCATCCCTGCCTTCTGCCGCTGGTGATGGCGGTGGCAACGCCACTTCCGCCGTGGTGGCTGCAGCCACCGCTGCTCCAAGCTGCAGCCCTTCTCCATGCAGCCCTTTGAAAAGGGTTTGCACTAATTTGGCATTGGCATGGAAGGAGGCTGCCCACTGGTTTTGCACCAAGGACCCAATCCCCGTAAGGCTCCACATCGCAGCCGACTCCAACGGCTGCTGCAGCGCCAACACACTAGCTTGGCTTGCGCCTCCGCTGGAGTCTTCTTTCGCCTTCCTCCGGAACGACGCGTCATTGTCCATTTGGTCGATCACTATTGCCATGCGGCAGCCTCGCGCGTCGAGCCCCGCCAAGCAAGACGGCGGCAGATGCGCCAGCGCCTGGCCTGGCCCATAGAACAGAAATCCGCCTTGCTTAGAGCTGGTCAGCAACCCTTGCCACTCTCCACTGGAAACCATGCGGTCGTCGCCCGCTACAGTCGCTCCCGCTCGCCACTTGCTGGCGCCGCCCTCTTGAGTCAGTGGACCGCGGAGCACTTGCATCGCAGATAAGCGAGCGCCAGGTCCTGCGGCTGCAGTATTGGATGAAGAAGGATTGTCGGATGACGGGGACACTTCGTTGCCCTGGTCAGTCGTGAGTTGCAACGATACTCCCGCTACACGCGCCGCAGCGGCCACCGCAGCCGGAGAAGGCCCCGTGTCTTCACTGCGAGGATCTATCACTGCACAGACGTCGCTCCGCTCAACGCTCACTGCAGCCGACCCATCCGGATCAAACCCACTGCCACCCTCTCCTCCACCTCCACTGCTAGCGGACGCAGCAGCGTAGGCAGGCTCCGCTGCCGCGTAACGGTTCGCAAACACGTGCGCGGAAAAATCGCGCGCCCACAGCTTAAAGTGGCGGCGGCGCAGCGGCGCGAGGGCCTCCAGAGGCAAGTCCAGCAGTTGATGGTCGGCCCACAGCACGAGCCCGGGGGCGAGGCCGTCAGCCGCGCAAGCACTGGAATCGCAGGCTGCCAGGGCATCGAGTGCGCGCCGCAGCGGGTGAGGCGCCTCCTGCTGCTGCTGCTGCTGCTGCGGCGGCGTGGCTCCTCTTGAGCTTTCAGCAGCAGTGCCTGATGCAGGCCTCTTCCCTCCTGCTGGTGCTCCTGCTGAGCTGAGTGGAGAAGAAGAAGCAGAAGCGGCGGTTGGCGTCGTGAGGCCATTGCCTCCGAGGCAAGGGCCAAGTAAGGCATCCATGTCGCTGACCAAGCGCACCAGCTGCTGCTCCAATGAATCCAATTGCCAGCTTGCATCCAGGCTAGCTTCAAGGTCAGCGGACACTTGATCCGCGTGGCGCCTTGCGTTGGCGGCAGCCGCAACTGCAGCCTCGCTAGCAGTGGCCTTGGCGGCGGCAGTCTCGGCGAGCGCAGCGGCATCGGAAGCCAACTGATCTTCGGAAGGTGGTGCCCCTTTCTTGCCTTTGGCAGCTCCAGCAGCTTTCTTGGAGTCCTTCGCCTCATCCTTAGGTGCCGTCGCAGCGTTGGCCTGCTCTTCAGCCGCTGCTGCCGCTGCCTGTTCGGCTGCTGCAGTGGCTGCATCTGCCTCGCGCATTGCCTCAGCTGCGCTCGCTTCAAGTTCTTCCGCTTTGCGGCAAGCTTCGCTGACGATGTCCCCCTTTGGGGGCTGCCCGTCGCGCCACGCACGCGTCGCGGAGGCCCCGCCGGGGTAGGTGTCCCCCGAGACACCTAAGTCGTCCCCGAAGCGGGTCAAAAACCTCGCTACTGCACTACGCCACGCTTTGAAGTCGCGCTTGAGGTTCATGATGCTGCGCCACGCTCCGGCTGGGAGCTCGTAGCGGTAGAGCACCGGTGCCCGGCATTCTGACGGTAAGCCACCGCTAGCTCCTTTGCCGCCTCCACTTTGGCCGTCCAGAGAGCCTCTTGCCACCATAGCAACATAGAGGGCATCTTTGTTTGGGCTCAATTGCAACACCAAGGCGCAGCAAGAGGCTGGCAGAGCTCGGAGGGTGCTTGGCACTGGCCGCGCGCAATCCAACATGGCCCATGCAGCGCTGCTGACGTCACTAGCAGCGTCGGCCGCTGATGATGTAGCAGAGCCGCCTTTGCCGCCGCCCTTGCCCTTGGGTGCGGCTTTGCCACCAGCTGCTGCCGCTGCCGCCAGACCTTCACCACCGCCCGATGAAGAGGCATGCCGGTCCCCTTGAAGCACTGCTAGTGTGCGCTGCACCAGCGGTTGCTCTCGAGGTTGGCCCAGTACACCTCCATACTTCGCTGATAAAGGCTTTCCGAGATCCTCACTGCTCTTGTCACTGCCCTCCACTAAGGTACTTCCATTGTTGCTGCCGGCTGCAGCCCCTAACACCCGCAACTGGCGCCCGAGGCGTGACGTAGGCACCGCAGCGGAGGTCAAGAGACTGGCCAGCCAGGCCCGCGACACACACGCTTGGTACAGCAAGAGCCACGTCACCCCCGTAATCGGGTCTCGGCTCCCCGCCAACTCGATCAGCGATGCAGCGCGTGGGCCCACGCTTGCCCAGTCCTTCACGGCAACTGCCTGCAAGGCGCCAGCTTCCAAAGCTTGTCGCGCTTGCCAGGCCAAGTCTCCTCGCTCCTCGACACGCATCGTTCGCAACAGTGACACGGCTCGCGGAGGAGGAGGAAGCGGAGGCGTGCTGCTGCTGCCATCACTGCCACCACCGCTGTCAGCTTCACCCTGAATAGCAGCGAGATGCTCAGTTTCAGTGGTGGCTGCCAGAGCCTTGTTGGCAAATAAGCCAGTGAGCGCCCTTCGAGGGGGATTTGTTGAATTCTCCGTAGTTTTATCGGACCATGCATCGTCGAGAAGGCCGCTCCGCATCGCCAGTAAAGTGAGCGCTTGGCCTGAGCCTGCAGTGGCCAGCAGCACACTCGCATCAGGGCATTGGGCACCTGAACTGGCCAGCAGACGCTCCGCAGATTGAGCGCGCATAAGCGCCACGTCCAAATGAGTTGGCGTTAAGGCTACCGTCGGTTTCACAGTGGGTGGCGCCGTGGCATCGATCCATCTTGCCACGGTGTCAGTGACTCGCGCTTCGTACTCCAACGCTTGCCGCCGCTGCGACGCAGGTTCGCCACACGCTACTGCCAATTCCAAGCGGCAACTCGCAACTGCCAGGCACAGCCGCCCGCATGCGCGCGTGATTGGTAAGGACAGGGCTGGGTCAGGCAGCGGTGCATTGACAACGGGCGTCGGCCATAACTCAACCGTATTCGTTTTGGCCGCAGTTGGTGCCGTGGCTGAGGGTGAGGCCAGCGCAGCGTCCTTTTCTGCTGAACTTCCGGTGCCACCGCCACCTCGACTATTGTTGGAAAGAAGCAAGTCCTCGCGAGGTGGTGCTAGCGCGCGGTGCAGAACCATCACTTCGTCGCAAGCTTGCTCCAGCAATGGGAGCACGTCCGAGGTCAGCCGTGTTGTGCCTTCCACACCCAAACCGGGCGCATCGCCACGGTCCTGCGCTTCGGCTCCGAGGAGTTTACGGCGCCCCAGCGCTTGTTCGGCGAGGGCTAGCGAGGCCTCTAAGCTGGTGCCCTGCGCAGCCAGGACGAAGTGCGCTTCCCCCCAGAGGGCGTCCGCTTGGGCAGCGCGGCTGGACCACTGACGGAGGGCTTCGGCGCGTGGGCCGCCACTCGTTCCACTGCTGCTGGACAGGGCGGCGAATCCCGCAGCGGCGTGCAGGTTGGCCAAGTGACCGCATACTGCTGCCACAGCCCAGGCCGCAGTGGCCACTGTCTCTCCAGGCACCACTCCGGCTTGGCTACTGGCTGTAAGATCAGCTGCTGCCAGACGTTTCCGGAGCACCGTTAAGATATCCGTTAGGCATCGTTCGGCTTCCTTCGCATCTCCATTGGTCACTAGAAGGCGAGCAAGCGTTAAGGTGCTGGTAGCCCAATCGCGGATAGTGCCTGCAGCTCCGGTAGGGGCGGACCGTCGCCATAGGAGCTGAGCTGTCAGCACTTGTTGCGCCGCTTCATTCGGCAAGCCTTCCATCTCGAGCGCGCTCGCTTCGGCCAAGCAACACTGCGCCGCCGCGGCATGATCCCCAAAAGCTTCCGCATGGCGCCGTGTGTGGCTGGCGTACTCGCGCGAAGGGCGAAACAGCGCCAGTTCTGGGGTAGCCGCGCACTCGACAGCCAAGGCCGCCCAGGCACTTCGTACGGGACAGTTGGAGACCTTCCAGGGTTTGCTCGCGCTTTTGCCTTTACCATCACTGTCGCTCAAGAGCAGGCTCTGCTTGGAGGAGGCGGCATTTGCCTTACTTGCAATATTTTCACTCGTGGAGTTTGGTGCCTTGTTGGCTACTGTACTCTTGGCGCGTTGTTGTTCCACAAGTGCGACTTCGTCTAAGTAAAGATTAGCCTCGGGCTCTGCTAGCCCCAAGGACGGGGCATTGGCCAAACAGAGAGCGGCGCTAGCGTTATCGCCAAGCTGGAGCCGGAGTTTCGCAGCTCGCACTGCCCATAGGGTTTGGAGTGGGGGTAACGGTGGCAGCGCAGCGGTTCGACTTGCGAGCTCCCCTAGCGCGGCCACGGGCAAGGCTTGCACATGTAAGCCCTCTTCGCTCAAGCTCTGCATGAGGGCGTGCATGTGGTGCAGGGTGATGGGGAGCTTGGGGAGGGTAGCAGGCGAAGGCGCAAGCACTTGAAGGGTGTCGGGTAAAGCTGCCAGAGCCGTAACTAGTGGTGGTGGTGAAGTCCACGCACTCCATTCTGAAGGGGTGGCAGGATAAGTGAAATAGGGAGCTCCGGGTAGGTTCGCGGCGGTCATGCGGGCAGCAGTGGCACGAGCTACTTCCTGTGCGGCTAAGCCCTCTGCGTCGAGAGGTGGCCCCACCACCATGCTGGTTCCAGCACCTCCAGCAGCGCTCTTGCCGTCGCCCTCATTGGGAGGCGAATCTGAGGAAGGCAGACCTGGGGGTTGTTCGAGCACGTCGAGGACCAGGCCGCAAAAGTCTTCCAGTGTGAGTGCCTTGGGGTCAGGCAAATTCAGTTTCATTGCACAAGCAGCGTGGGCAGCGTCGTCAAACGGAGTGTTCGTTGGGGTATGGCCAGCTTCAATCGGAAGTGAATCGTCTGCTGGTGGAGGCGGGGTAGGAGCCGCTGCTGCTGCTGCTGCTGGGGCCCCTTTGCCTCCTTTCTTGGCCTTGGGATCAGGTGGAGCTTCTGGTGTTAATACAGGGGGGGATGCTTTGGGCAAACGCTTTTGGAACGCCAAACTCGCACGATGCAAGTTGGCCGCTCGTACCGCTCCATGCACCACTCGTTCCGCATAGTGAGATGCGGCAGTCAGAAACGAGCGGCGTTGGCCGGCGGTCGGTGCCATAGCAGCTCGCATGGTGAGGGCGCGCACGGCGCATTCCAGCTGCGTGCAGTCTAGCCCTCCTCGGGCACCTCCAAGCGCCAACGACAAGAGGTCGCCGCTGCTGCCACTGCCTCCGTTGGCGCTGCTGCTGCTGCCTCCGCGTGCACTTTTGCCTCCACCCCGGGTGCTGCCACCGCCGCTGCCTCGGCTAGCCCCGCCACCACCACCGCCACCGCTGCCGCTACGAGCAGAAGCAGCCCCGGCCCGGCTGGTCGCCATAGCACCGCCTCGGCTGCTGGCAGGGCCGCTCGTGCCTGACCTCTGGCTTCGTGCGGAGCCCAGGGGTGAGAACCTGCTCCCATCGCTGCCTCCCCCTTGCCCACCGCCGCCGCCACCGTCATTGCCGCCGCCTGTGTCTTGTGGGTGTGCACCAATTTGATCACGAGTAGCAAGCTGACTCTTCGCCACGTCCTCAATCTCCAATGCGTCAGCCGTGGCATTCACTGCGGCACTGAAGAATGGCTGGTCAATCTCAAAGAGAACGTCGAGAGCAGAGTCGAGCGCAATTTCAGCATCCCGCCGAGGTAAACCGGCGGACAAGCACCATTCCCCAAACTCCACCAAAAATTCAGCCCTCTCGGGGCAGGCCTCTTTCTCGAGCAGTTCCAGGGCCTTGGTGTGGCTCAAGAGCTGCTGCCGTCGATCAGAAGATGCATGGCCCAGTGCCGACCAGACGCGGGCCTAAAAAACGAGGGCAAGCAGAAGAGATTGGCAGAAGGCACGCACATTCTGATGGGATGGGGCATGTTGTTGAAACGTGTATCAATAACAAAAACAATTCATGCTCTCAAATAAAAATTTGATTGCAAATTTTGACTAGAGTGTATACCTGCAAAAGTGGGTCCGACTCCTTCATTTTGGCAAGGCCATCGAGGGCAGAGCGGCCGAGGCGGCTCAGGAACACCACACGCCACTGCCAGAGCGGCCGCGCAAGCTTGGGTGGCACATGGGGAAAAGCGTTGTTTACTTCCCGGAGGCCGTCGGCCCATTTCTCAACGTCTGCCAAGCACTCGCACAAGAGCGCAAAGAGCTGCACTCGCAACAACCCGTCACTGCTGCTGCTGCCGTCACCATCACCGCTTTCTTCGTTGTTCTTGTTCTTGCCACCGCCCAAGGAAGACGCCTTCACTAGGGACCGCAACACGTTCTCCACGTACGGCCTCAGCGCCCGCCGGCTAGCAGGAGAACCCGCCAATGGAAGGCCCGTGTTCCAGACGTCCCTCGCGGCGTGCACGCAGAGGTTCACAGCCTGGCGGGGCCCCGCAGAAAGGGCACATTCGGCTGCGGCCAAGAGATGGTCCATGGCGGCGCACCGCAGGCGGTCCATGGTGTCCTTGTCCTGCTCCAGAGGGCTCACCATGGCGGCGACGGCCGACGCCCACAGCCGCTCCGCCACGCTGCGCCACCGCCACACGTTCGGTGGCACGCGCGACAAGAGTGCAGCCGATGCTGCCCCTACAACTCCACCACCGCCGCCACCGTTGTCGCTGTCGTTGTCGTGGTTGGCGACGCCAATGAGAGCGCTGAGGGCTGCACGGCAGCACCGCTGCGCGAGTCGAGCCTGGCTGAGCTTCAACGCTTCGGCAGCGAGCTTGACCCACAGTTCGGTGCGCATCTCCAGCAGCTCCATGTCTTCCTCTTGGCTCCGTGCACTGCGGCTCAAGCCCACGAGGCGGTTCAACTCTCCGGCCGCTTCAAAAAGCCCACCGCTGCCGCCTCCTCTGCTCGCAGCCAAGGAATGCACGTGCCATGCAGTCACTGCCGCGGCTTGTCGATAGGCACTCCCCGCGGCCGCTGCGTCCCACGCCATAAGCTCCACGGCTTCCTCGAGTGGTTTCGCGAGCTCTTCCACGGCGGCTCGGCGAGCCTCCAAGCGAGCTGCGGACAGAGCTTCGGTCTGCCCGGCATTGTCGGTCCCCGAGGCCGAGGCCGCTGCCAAGGTGGCTTGATCAGCGGCTTCACGGGCGGTCGCCTCAGCGTCTAAGATCGCAGAGCGAGCGCGCAGTTGCTCGAGCATCCCCACCACGGAGAAGTGCGCGTGGGTGAACAGCTGTTTCGCCTTCGCTTCGTCGTAAACCGGCGGATTCTCGTTTGGGTCGTACACGAAGCGCAGTGGGGCCTGAGAGGGCACTTCTGGGGCTGCTCCAGCAGCTGCTGCTGCGCTACCACTTTGTTCCGCAAAAGCTTTGAGCTCGCCTAGGACGTTGGCAGGAGCACCTGGCAAAGGCACTAAGGCTAGGCCACCGCTCGGCAGGTTGGCAATGGCTGACCGCACTTTGCAAGCGCGCTGGGCCTGCAGAGGTCGGCACAGCAGCTGCACCCGACGGCACACTTTTTCGGCCTCGGCCAGCTCGCCTTGCGCTACATGGCTCTCCGCCAAAGCAGTAGCAATGTTCGCGTAGAGCTGAGAGTCGGGGCTTTGCACTGCTCGGAGCGCCCGTTCGGCCAGTTGCCAGGCTGACTTGAGCTCTGGACTGACTTCTTTAAAGGCGCCACGCACCACCAGAGGCAAGTGCAAGTTCCACAGCAACACCGCACCGTTTTCAACCAGATAGCGGTAAGCTTGCGCAGCCAGACTCAGCGGTGGGCCTAGCAGGACACTCAACTGGTTGTTCAAGGTCTTGCCGGAGGGCACGCCAGGAGTATAAGTGGTAGGCGCAGCAACCGCCGCTGGAGTGGGCGCTGGCGCGTCCAACGGCTCCGTCGGCATAGCGTCCGGATCTCCGCCCGACGCCAACCCGCTCCCGTCGCCGTTGTCCGTTGCCAACCGCAATGCGCGGCGCAGGCCCCCAACGAGCGCACCCATGCAGCCTTGCTTCAAGCGTTGGACGCGCGCAGGCAGCACAACAGCACCAGCAGCAGGATTGCTACTTGTGGCGGCGGTGTTAGTATTGTCATCACCACCGCCCATGGCGATCCCAAGCTCTCGGCGGCTGGACGCGACCTGTGCTCGTTGAAGCTCGTCGCTAATTTCAGTGATGGGTACTAATTCGCGATCCGGAACATTGGCCAGCAAGACCGCTAAGGATTGGGCGAGCGCATATTGAGCCTCCACTTGCTGCGCGACGAGGGGCGCATAGCGACGAGGCGACCACGGCAAGAAGGTTGGGCTGGAGGTGGTAGCTATAGGGGCGGGATCGGACGGAACCAGCTCGCCGCCACTGCTATTGTTGCCGTTGCTCTCACTCACAACACCGGGCCCCTTGAGGAGTGCTCGGCAAGCTTTCAGAACCAAGGGCACAGCCGCGGGTGCCTTCTTCGCCCAGGCAAGGTCCAGAAGGTCAGCCCAGAGTGTAGCCCGCAGCTTGGCTTTGGGTTTAGGTGGCGGCAACTGGGACCAAAGGTCGACAGACGTGGAGACAGCTGCTGCTGCTGGCGCCGCCGCTGCTGAGGCCGCTTTACTGCCCTTGCTCTTTTTGCTGCTCGCTTTCGAAGCTTCTTCCGCTTTACCGCTAGCCACACTCGCGCCACCACCACCACCACCACCGTCGGCACCCGCCGCAGAAGGATCGCGGGGCGGAATTCGGCCGTCAGCCTCGGGTGAAGCGAACACCAGAACCGCTTCCAAGTCCTTTTCCTGGGAAGCACCACTGCCTCCACCTCCTTGCTGTGCACCGCTTTGGCTTTTCATCGACTTTGAGGTTACACTGCCACCTCCACCAACACTACCACCACCACCAGCGCCAACAGCGGCCTCCTGAGCCGCGGCTTCCTCCATTTCTTGGCCTTCAACGAGCAGAGCCGCTGCCTGCCCTAGCAGCATCGACTGCAAGGCCGGATTCGTCGCTTCTTTCGCCTGCTCCAGTACCAGTAGCGCTCGTTCTTCGCAGCCTTCGGGGTCTTCGTAGATGGCCTTCTTGAGCATCAGGGTCAAGTCCAGAGGCAGCACGCTAGCATCCAATATCCGGCGCTGCACGTGGTCAGCCAGAGCTTCCGGAGACATGTGCAGCACGTCCACAGGCGTCGGGAGAGCACCTGCCTTCAACAAACCCCCCACTTCGGCTTCAGCCACGTCGCTCAACATCCCTCGTTGTTGTTCGGCCGTGGGCACTTCTTTCACTTCTTCACTGCCGTCGTTGTCACTCTTGTTGTTGGCGTTCAGAGCTTCTTGCGCGGTCATGGCGAGCTCGGACACGAGTTCTGAGAGCAAGTCAGCCGTGAGCGATGGGGGCTGCACTTCCCCCGCTACCAAGGTTCCGTAATCGGCGCGCTTGGCTAATTGCACGTGCTCGGCGGCCTTGGACAAGAAGTCTGACGCGATTTCACAGCGTGCCACTTCGAAGTGCAGCTGGCTCCGCAAGCTCTGCAGAGGCGAGTCGCACGCAGCGAGGTAGTTGGCGGCGAGTTCCAAGGCCCGGTGGGCGTGCTTGCGCAAGTGGGTCTGCAGCAGAGGCTTCGCGAGGGCCCAGACCAGGCAACAGCCCTCGGTGGCCAGTGGGACCGTGGCAGGGCCGAACAAGTCGTCCCCGGGAGCAGCCACCGACAGATCGGGAAAGATGCCCCGCTCTTGCAAGTCCAGAGCTTGTTGCTTCTGCCAGGCTGCTTGCGTTTGCTTCGCGTTGGCGGTGGACGCCTCGTCCAAGCGTTGGCACTGCAGCAAGGCGCGCTCGAGCACTTTGAGGGCTTCCACTCGCTGCTTCAACTGGAGAGCAACCACTTTGGGGCGGCTCAACTGTTCAAAAGAATTACAACGAGAACATTTAGAACTGTATTAATGTTGCATGGTATATTCAAAGGATCTCAAAACAACGGGAGGAAGAATTTAAGAGACAGGTCGGGAGAGAGAGAGAGTGCATGTGAGTGCGAGCGAGCTTTGAGCGCGCGCACCTTGTCAACGAGCGGTTCTGCGGCGAGTGCCATCGCGTGCTCCGCCAAATGCTCCAGCGCCGACCGACGAGGCTCACTCGCTTCGCCTTTGCGCATCGGAGGTGGGTCCGCGCCGCTGAGCTGCATCGCTTGCGTCGCCAATTGCGCGCCGAAATCTTTCTTGGAAGCCGCGCCCCACAACTCGGCAGACATGACTGCATCGCGCTGCTCAAACTCGCGCACCTGAAAAGGGCAACAAATAAATAGACCGAAAGGACGAAAGAAAGATTAAAAAAGCCACCAATTCAGCAATTTCTGTTATTTTTCTTTCGCTTTAGAGAGACAGTGTGCTAACGTTTACGCATGCAATTATTTCTTTCCCCTCAATATTCAACCAACGTATATATAAACACCGGTACAAAAACAATCTCTCTTTACATGTGCATATTTTCAAACACTCACCATGAGATGGCATTTGAGGAAGTCCAGTTTCACGCTAGCAGTTGGCGACGTGTCTTTCGCCGTGGCGGCGAGCCTCACGCACTGCGCAGCTAGGACATCCACACGAGCGCCCAGCGCAAAGGTTGTACCAGGATCCATCGTCGACGCAGCGCTAAGCACTTCGCCACGGCCCGAGTCGTCTACCACCGGCGCGGAAGGGTCGAGCAATGTCAACGCAGCGAGGCCGAGTTCTGCTACCACCTCTACCAGTCCCGCCTCTAGCTGCGACCCGGTAGACGCTCCTGTCTTGCCAGCTGCAGATGCGCCCCCCCCTGCAGCACTGGCAGCGTCATCAGGAACAGGCGGCGCTTCCAGAGCTGCGAGCGCAGTTTCGATCTCAGAACAGGCGTCAGGGCCAAGCGACGTTGCCGAGACCAGGCCCGACCGCACCCTCTGCGCCGCCAGCACACAGACTCCACGGGGCCCTTGAGCTTGCAGTTGAGTAGACGCTGTGCTCAGCAAGCTCGCTGCGGATGGGTCCCGGCCGATGTGCACCGCCTGCAACAAGCAGCCTTCTTGCCGCCGCTGCTCGATGCTGAGCAAAACTTTGGCTTTTTCTAAAGCCACCATCGCTGCAGCTCGCGCGGTCTCAGCTTCGAGCAGACCTTGAGCAGCCAATAACGCATCAGGCACCACTGCTTCCTCTTCCACTTCTGCGGCTGCGTCCGGAACTACAGCCGGTTCGGGTGCCTTCTTGCCTTTGCCCTTGGGAGCCGCCTCAGGCACGGGTTCAGGCGGAGGCGAGGCAGCGTCTGGCGGCCGAGGGCCCAACGGCTTTAATTCTTGTGCGCACCGCTGCACCCTCTGAGCCCACGCTAAATTTGCGTCACAGACCTCGAGTTCTCGGGAAGCGTCCGCCTCGCTTTTGGCGGCAACCTCCACTAGACCGGCGCAGTGGTCCAGCGCCACCGTGAGGCTCTTGGCGGCCTCTGCAGGCGCACTTCCATCGTCCTGGGCGCGTGCCAGCGCAATCAAGAGCACCACGCGCCAAGGCACGTCTTTGTCGTTGGCTTTTTCGAGGGCCTCGCTCACGCGCTGCAAAGGAGGCACGGCAAAGCGGGCAGCGCCACCTCGAAGCAACGGCCGCAGCACCCGCCAGCAATGCACTGAAGCGTTGTAGGCTATGAATTCGTAGCGGGAACCGGGCGCAGTCTCCGCGATTTCGAGCGCGTTAAGCACGGTGCGGCAGGCGCGCAGCCGCTGGCGCACGGCGACACTTCCGAGCCGAGCCTGTTGGTCCACCAGGGCTGCGTCGCAGTGCGCTTGCACGAAGAGGGCCCGCGCGCAGAACTGGTCGCGTGGCGGGTCCAGCAGAAAAAAGTCCCGTGCCTAGAGGACAAGAACGAAAACGTTAAGTAGTGAAAGTTAGAAGAAGACGTCATTCGTTTCGATGTCTCAGGGCAAACATGCAGAGCAAAGACAGTATCGGCGAAAGGATAAATATACACGAGATCAAAGCATGAGCTTAGCTTCACCTGCTCGCGCGCAAGCTCATAGTGGTCATTTGCCAAGGCAGTTTCCGCGGCCAGCACAATGAGCTCACGAAATTTGAGCGCTTCAGCGCTGCCATGCCGCGGCACGTTCATCTGGTTCCATCCTCGCTTGAACAGCTCGACAGTTTCTTCTAGCTCTGCCCGTGCTCGAGCCTTAGCCTGTTAAAACGAAGAGAGTACTAATAAGGAAAGTAGTCATGAAATGGCTCGCCAATCAATATGAAGTATAAGTTAAAGCCAAGAAAAGAATGATTCGTGCCTAATGTAGATATCCTAGTGCTCGCACAACGAATCAAGTAAGTACAAAACTCGAGCACAAGTAGCGCATTGCTCCTAACACTGCTGCATATGCTAGTGATTGTGGCACAAAAGAAAGAAAGATACCTCAACCCGGAGCGAAGGCTCTAGATTTGGGATGGACTTGACGATTTCCTCGCTGTCACACGCAGAAGCGAAAGCGTCAAACAAAGTATGTCAGACAATGCTAGGGGAATACTCTGGAGCCAACTTCCTACGCAGTTGATCAGATCAAGACAAACCTCGTTTTAAATCCCGAGCGTACTCGACGATCCAGTGCCATGGTTTTATCCTTATGTGTCGCTTAGTTGTTCCCCAGAGACTATATCCTTGATTAGGCCCTAAGAGCAGCTTGTTATCAGCGCACAACGCCTGTGGGGTGCATTTTTTGTGGAATTTCCGTTGTCCGTTGCCACCCCCTCAGGGTGTATTTGGTGTATTTGGCCAATTCAATTTACAGCAGAACTGAGAACAAGAACAGACAACAGACAAAGAGAACAGAGAACAGGGAATAGAAAACAGAACTCTTGCTGCTTTATCCTTGTTGTTTCCTTGGCCCCTTGCGCGAGCTATATGAGCTGTATCTCTTGTAAATGCCTTTTAGTTTTACGCACTGAGCACTGAGCCGCAATGATGCGCAGTGGCAGCCGAAGCCGAAGTTACTAATCGCTACTGGAAAAGAAGCAGGAACCGCCCGTGCATCTACTCCACTGCGAGGACGAATATAGCCTTCAAAGGCCCCTCTTCCAGATCGACACTTCTATTCTCGTCTGCGTATCCCGGCTAGCATTCCCTCGACAGTTCAACCTACGCCCCTTGTGCGTCGCTTAAACCCCAGGCGGCGGTGGCGGCGGAGGCGGCATTCCGAAGGGCATGCCTGGAGGCGGTGGTGGTGGGGGCATCCCACCCGGAGAGGCCGGCATCCCGGTTGGGGGCAACGGTGGCGGGGGAGGAGGTGGCGGCGCTGCTGTAGTGCCAGCAGGGGGCATGGGTGGCGGCGGAGGCGGTGGCGGGGCACTCGCGCCTCCAGGAGCTGGTGGAGGTGCTGGCGGTGGTGGCGGAGGAGGAGCCCCAAACCCTCCCACAGGCGGCATCGGCGGCGGCGGTGGCGGAGGTGGAGCGCCAAAACCTCCCATGGCTGGAAGCTGTGGCGGCGGCGGTGGCATACCTGGCGGAGGGCCTGGCGGTGGAGCAGGGAACGACCCGTACCCGTATCCTCCGCCCATGGGCGGCGGCGGAGGCGGAGGCATTCCATAGCCCATCACAGGCGGCGGCGGAGGTGCGCCGTAGCCCCCCATGCCAGGTGCCCCGCCGCCGTAGCCGCTGTTCATGCCCATCATCATGGGTGGGGGTGGTGGGGGTGGGGGTAAGGCGCCTGCTTGGCCTGCGCCTACGCCACCGGCAGCCGTGGCAAATTTGGTGTGGGGCGTGAATTTGTGTGGGGCTGCGCGCAAGCGGTTAGCAGCAAGCATGCGCTCGGCTTGGCTCCCGTGCCGCTCGCCTTGAGCGTCGCGCTTGAAGGCGTACTGCACTTGAATGGCGCGGTTGCACAAGAACTGCTGGTTCATGCATTCGATGGCCAAGTCGGACGCCTCGAAGCTATCAAACGCTACGAACCCAAAGCCTTTTGCGATGCCCGTGTCGACGTCGCGCATCACTTTTGGCGTTTCGGCAAGCGATCCAAACGCTGAAAAAGTGTCATACAGCAGCTTTTCGTCGACTTCTTCCGCCAATCCGCCCACAAACAAGTTGGCGCCCACTTCCATGGTGCGTCGGTCCTGGCTCGCAGGCGAGCACTTGATGGGTTTACCAAAGAGCTTCACCATGTTCATCACTAGCTTAGCGTACTCAGCGTCTTCTTCTGACCGAAACTCCACGAAGGCAAACCCTTGGTGCGAGGTCGTCACCTATGGTCAAAAGGTGAAAAATAAAACGCAGCGTTTCGAGATGTTAGGGATGAAGTTGAAAGTGTTGATAAAACCCTAAACGAAAACTGAGCACGCTATTGAATACATGGTGTATGTCACTGCGGCTCTATCAACTAAAGCACTGATGATACTACATCTGAATCTATATGATTTCTTGGGGTTTTTATGGAATTTGTGATGGTATGGTAATTAGTGTGGGGGTTGGTATGGGTTGAGAGTCCGCCGTGAAAGCACTTGACAGGGCGCATGCCAACGCCAAGATTAGTTCTAAGGAAGCATCTCTTGATAGTTAATATACGCACTTTGTCCTTCGGCATGTGGAGCGAGACCACTGGCCCCGCCTGCAGCATGAGTTCCCAGAGCAGCTCCTCGTCGACCTGGTCATCTAAGTTGCCTACCCAAAGAGTTGCGTCCTGGTTGCGCTGCTCGATGGCGGCTGACATTTATAAAGCGATGTTAGCGACCGATCTTTACCCGTCTGCTTATGCCGTATGCTGTGCTGCTCTATGCGATGGTAGGCTATGTTCGTGGTTGACTCCTCTTCCCTCTTCGCCTCGTCTTCCTCCTCTCTCGTCTCGTTGCCCCAGTAGTTTTCCTGTTTTCCTTGTTTCGATCCCTAATATACTACGAAGGACGCTGATTTGTTGATTTGTACAATACATGTACTACAGAGATCTGTAGTAGCAGAAGTTGCATTTTGACATAAAAAATGGTGTCGGCGAAAGCGCTCGTTTCATGCATGGCTGTAATGTGCCACACCGCGAGCGCATTTGTTCCACATATGCCCACAGTAGGTCGAAGATGGATAGCGATACGATCCGAGAGTGGAGAGGAGGCCTCACCGGATGTCCCTTCGCTTGAAGAGTCCATGTCGCCGGAAGAGTTGCTCAAATATATGGTGGACAATATGATCGACCTTGAAGGCAACGAGCACTTGCTGCCAGAGATCGATAGCGAAGCGGTTATCGCAGCTGAGGAGGAAAAACAAGCCGAATCAGGGATTTATGGCGACATGGCAGGGCTCGACGATCCTCGGGATGTCCCGTGGCGTCTGAAGGCCGAGGAGCTTGTGCGAGGCGCAGTTGCCACCGTACCTGACGCACAAATCTACGACATCACATGGAATATTGCTGACCTTATTGTGACACTAGAGGGCGACAATGTGGGCATTGACCTCATTGTAGACGTCAATAAGGCAATTCAGGCAGCACTTGAGCCATTCGAGGTACCTCGTCAATAACTGCCATGACAAGGGTAGAAGTAGATAGGAACTAGGTTTTTAGGTCCAGAATTGAACGTGAGACTCCAAATTGTGTCACGTTTACACTTTCATATCCTACGATTCATTAGTGATCTTAAATTTCTTTTTATCGATGGACTGTTGGCTCACTATTTTAAATGTAATCTTTGGCGCTTCCAGGAAGAGTTAGAGATTTTGAGCCGGCACGAGCTTGTGGTAACTACACGTGGCGTACCGGGCACCCTGACGACAGAGAAGGAGTTCGTTGCCTTCAAGGGATTCGACGGTGAGTAAAACATCCAGACTTCTATGATTACGATGGATGATTGCCGATTAGCATCAGTTACTATCTCTTTATGTCCTGAACGATCGTAGCCTAACCAGAGCACTCCCCTGAAACCTGTTTTTACAGTAATCGTGGAGACCGTCGCGCCAGAGGGCATTGAGCCGCGCGAGCCCATTTTGGTAAGATCGGGCTTCCTCAGATCTAGGCCTTTTTTCCTTGTATACCCCTCTGCTCTGTCTCTCTTTTGAAGAAACTTACACTTGTGTGCATTGCCTTTTGCGTATCCACTCGAGTCTACATTCTTGTACTGACATATTAATATCGACAATTGGTACAGGGGAAGCTCCAAGGACGCGATGTGCATGAGACTTACATCAACAAAAATGGGCGCATTGTGAAGATTCCGAACTATTTGGTGGCGTCAGTGAAGCTGCCAGATGCTGAAGTAGAGCCAGGAGACCCAGGAAACCCAAAGAAAGAAACCAAACCAAAAAAGACGAAACCTGCCAAGACAAAAGTAGAATGAGTAGTCCACGTAAGGATGAAAGGACTAAAGAGTTCTGGCGCTGCTGTTTCTCCGTATATGTTTCGTTACACTCCTATTTAGTGATATGCATGGAGACACGCCAAATCGCTTAAAATTGAAGAAATAGAAATGAGCTCGAGTTCGGAACCTAGGTTCGGCGGATCGGAAAGCGACTTCTCTACGGTGCTGACTTATTCGTGTACGCGAATTTGGCCATTTAAAAGTTGCCTCAGAGGAATATGGAGCAACGCACCTTAAGCGCCATTCATTTATGCGCCATTAAGGCATTTTCGGTGCGCAGGCGCGCAGGCGCGCAGCGCGCAGGCACACTCAGCAATCAGCACCGAGCACCCAAGTCCACTCCATGAGAAGGAGACCGCAAGACCCAGACCACTGCCGGTGAATTTTGCGACTCTAGAGGTGGGATAGGTGAGTAGGCACACAAAAGAAAGACGACCACACCCATGGCCAATGGCAGTCAGCACTTCGGCAGAACCGATGCACGTAGGCATCTACCTACTAGCTAGGGGAGGACTACGAGGGACGAAGAAAATCCCGTACCAGTTTAGAACGACTAACGTCATCAAATTACACTCAGTACCTTATTTCCGTATTATTACTATGCATATATGGATATATGGTACGTGAATTGCGCTTGAATCATGCGTGAAGTGAATATAGAGCCCTGGCTTGTGAATCACCCGCGAAGTGAATTTACAGTCCTTTATAGAACCTAGGAAACAGAATAGGCAAGCCGCCGGCATAATCGTAAGCCATTTGAATTACATTTGGAGTCCAAACAACAGCGAGCTTCTCGTAGCCGCTTAATATTTTAGGGATATCCATGTCATTTGTCCATGTCGATAAGGTCCATATCTCCTATCATAAGCCATACTGCTTTGTATTCTTCCTATTGGTCTCCTACGTCCGGGACCTTCGGGCCTCTGTGAAAGAAGGGGGATTTCCGGCGCTGTTTAGGGGTGGCACTTCTCTGGGAGCACAGATTGAGAGCTAAGGAGTAGTAAAAAAGGGGCGTGCCACTTCATACCGCTACCATCCCTTCCATGGCCACTCGGGCATGTGCGCGTGACTAGCTTCTTAGATTTAGTTTGCGCTCCTTTGCTTTTCTTCTCTACCTGTTAGCCTTCTAATTCCGGCCCTTCGGGGCCTGTCTCAAAACAGCACGCGTTCCCGAATAGTTTTATGAGGGGCGATGGCCTTTGAAATGGCCTGAGATATTCCTGAGACGCCGAATATTAACCCCCTGTAGTTTTGGCGAAGGATCCCCACCATGGCCCTCCGACCGGAGGGTCGTGGTGACTCGCAGGGTGGCCTCCCTGATGAAGGGAGCATACAGTTTCATCATATTTATGTTCTAAATGGCCTACGGCTACCATTTTTCGCACTCTAATGCCCACATTACCGCCATATTTTCGTTTAACCCTTCTTCAACAGCATACCCGGTCGGGGTTCAGTTTCTACCGTGGAAGAGAGGAGGCAGTGCATTATGATTGTCTACGTCGACTTATTGTGAAATGCTCTCGTGGTCGAGAAAGCATCGAAGCAGTTTTACCATGTAAGTACCTTCCATCGATCAACTTCCTCGGTGGGGCTCGCGGGTGCTGAAGGTGAGTTTCCCGTCACCCGCGCAGCCACTGAAATTATGCGTGATTTGCGAAGAAAGAAATCCACTACGATTTCCCCTGCTTTGTGGCTTCTTTCATTTCTTTGTTCATCCCAGTGGGCCTAGGCTCGCAGCTCCCCGGTGGGTGAAAGCATCCTATCGGTGGGGTGGGTATGACTTTGGACTTGGAGGAGAGGAATTCGGTTCAGGATGAGGATGAAAACCCCCCATCAAACTCGAATACACGTGAGTCTGAGCCTGAACACAATCGAATCTCTGTTCGACCTCGCTAAGTGCCGCTTCTGGAGCGGATAAGCTACTCCTGGTGTTCGTAGGCCTGTGTTTATTCGTGTTCGCACAGCCTACAGCATTGCAGCCATGTGATCCATCCTTCGTTAGCAAGAAAGGACAGGCGATGCTGAGATCGGCTGGCGCCCAACGCCCGAGAAAAACATATCAGCATTGGAAAACCGCAGCTGCGGCCACCTCGGTGCGACACTAGAGTGACGCCAGAGGAGAAGCGGAGGTTCCTGGCGCAGCGTGCCCAGGAGACTGAACAACGGCGCGCTCTCTTCAATGCAGA
>Ga0307931_1000515_pt1 | contig 24400 bp, 28 predicted proteins | sample OrgLakmetageno47_FD_201816 | JGI IMG/M metagenome (GOLD analysis project Ga0307931, IMG submission 201816) | Saline water microbial communities from Organic Lake, Antarctica - #47 | ecosystem: Environmental > Aquatic > Non-marine Saline and Alkaline > Saline | place: Antarctica: Organic Lake...
ATTTGGCCGTTCTCGTGGCAGACAAACATGATGTTGTGGATTGCAGCAGCAGATATTGCAGAGCTTGAGACAAGTAATATTTCTCCCCAAACAAAGGAAAGTTGTCACAGTAGTCTAAGCCTGACGCATAGCATTCAGACATTTCGTGCATCGTAAAGGTTGAACAGGTTGATCTGTCCTCTCAAGTATTGGCAAGTTACTCGAGGTTGTTTGTTAGATGTCAATGATTGTAACGTAACCGACTATTCTCAGAACAAATTTTGTCAATCAGTCACATCCTGTCGCTGCTTCTGTGCATCACTTGGTGTCAACTACGTTTCTCATGATGTTCTCGACCTCCTCTCCAAGGCCAGTGTCTTGGCAACTTGCTTTGAACCCAATCATAGTTGCTTTCTGGGCTTGCGATTTCGTCATCGGCGTACTGCTTTGGCTGGTTAGTGCGAATTATCGATGGTTAAAGAATATTTTCCTCTACTACGTCTAAAGTTCTTGCAAATGAATGCATCATTCCTCGTGATATTTTATATGCTGCAATAGGTTTCCTTTGGTCCCGTGAAATTGCTGGCTGATGCATTTCAAAATCACCGTTTGTCGGAGCGGAGCTCAGACGGGTCGCTGGCTCGCCATCGCACTGGAGTTGCACGTCTCGTCACGAGTCCGCACTCGGACTGCGCCACCATCGTGGAATTGATTCGCCGAACGAGCGCCGAGCATGGTCCACTGAAAGCTCTGGGCACAAGAGAATACCTCGGTTCGCACATTCCAGCTTTTGGGCGAGGCAAGAAACCCGTCAAAATCTTCGGAGAAACGTCCTGGAAATCCTACGATGACATGGACGCCGATGTGGTGGCATTTGGCCGGGGCCTTCGCGCCCTGGGCGCCGAGCCTTTGCCGTTGGACAAGTCGCAAGCTTGCACCGAAAACTTCGAGCAGCTTTCGGGCTCGCACTGCTGCGTGATTTACGAGGACACCTGTGCTGAATGGATGGTCGCGGCGCTGGGGTGCATGAACAACTCGTTGCCCATTGCCACCAGTTACTCTACTCTGGGCTTGGAAGCCCTCGCCGAGGTTATCAACGATTGCCGGGCCCACGTGGTGGTGTGCAACTACAAAAATGTGGAGTACTTGACGACGCTTTTGCCGGTGTGCCCCAGTCTCAAGGTGATTGTCTACACGAGGCACCACGTGGACCCAGCTGCTCCATCCCTCAACGAAACCACCGGGGGCGGCGAAAGTGCTGACCAACAACAACTTGTCGTGTTGAGCTTCAGTGATGTGATTGCCAAGGGCACAGCAGCTAACTTACTCGAATTGCCAATCAAGTTTGATCCCACTCCGAGGCACCTCGCAGTGATCATGTACACTAGCGGGACCACGGGGAAGCCGAAAGGAGTGATGCTCAGCCACACAGCACTCTTGGCAGCGATAGCAGCGTTCTGCGATTACTTTCGAAGTCTACCCGACATGGCCTTTCCCCATGAGCGGTACCTGGGATACTTGCCCTTGGCCCATATCCTCGAGTTTTGCTTCGAAATGGGCGTGTTGGTGCTGGGCGGCTCCATTGGCTATGCTGACCCAGCGACCCTCACTTGCAAGGGCGCGATTCGAAAGCTCCCCGACGGTCAGCCCAACCACAAGGACGAAGGCCCTTTCCCAGCGGGTGCCCTTCAAGAGTTTTCTCCGACCATTATGAGCGGCGTGCCCAAGATTTGGGACATGCTCAAGAAGAGCACCGAGGCCGAAGTCGGTACGTTTCGAGCTTGTTTAGAATTGCGCTCCTTGTTCATCTCATAGCGTGATTAGTTCTTGATTCTCCCAAATATCGAGTACACTGGTTCGATCCATCTAAATGAAAATGATGTATCTGGCTGCTTCTATGTACTTTGTGTCTGCAGGGAAGGCACCACGTCCGCTCCGCGCCCTGTTCTCGGCTGCGTTTGCGGGGCGCCACATCGCCCTCCTTCAGAAGCGCCCTGCTCCACTCTGCTCGATGGTGCTAGCGAAGACGCGCCGCGTGCTTGGGGGCAAACTCAAGTTGGGCATTTCGGGTGGTGGGCCTTTGAACACTAATGTGCAGCAGTTTGTACGGGTGGCTTTTCAAGTAGGAGTGGTCCAAGGCTACGGTCTGACGGAGACTTCGGCCTGTGGGACAGTGCAAGACCCTGCAAGAATTGAGGTAAGCAAGGGACCAGACCTCTGTCTTTTACAAGTGGTGCTTGATGTTATCATGTTCATGATTTTAACCCTGTTAATTTTGTACTACAAAATCAGGGCAACGTGGTTGGAGCTCCTGTTTCTGCAGTAGAGATCTCGCTGAGGTCATGCGTCGATGATATGGGCGCTGCACACGTGCTTGACTCGGAGGGCAAGCCTTACCTCAACACCGACACGACCCACCTCGCAAACATCATGCGCTGCCTCGGGCGCGGTGAAGTCTTGATTCGAGGCCCAGCAGTGGCGTCGGGCTACTACATGAACGCCAAGAAGTCCTCCGAAGACTTCGACGACGAGGGTTGGTTTCACACGGGTGATATTGGAGTGTGGACTGAAGATGGCCAGCTCAAGATCGTGGACCGGCTTAAGAACCTGGTAAAGCTTCGAAGCGGCGAGTACGTGGCCATTGAGTCGATGGAGGCCACTTATAGCCAGTCCAAGTTCGTGAATGGCATCAACGGTGGTATCATGTGTTATGCAGATGAGGAAATGGATCGGCCGGTCGCGCTCGTACAAGTGAATGGCTCCGAATTGAAAAAATGGGCCGATAATGAAGGGGTGCATTACGAGAATCTGAGTGATCTGTGCAAGAATAACAAAGCCATAGCGATGGTAACCAGCCATCTGAATGAAATTGGTGAGCATGTCAATGAGAAATTGATGAACACTCATTCAATTCTCATGTCTGATTTGTTTCTCTTGATATGTTGATTGATGTTATGTTATTACGTGTGAACTTTTTCATATCTGTGCTCATATTTCAGGGAAAGGGCGCCTTGCTTGGAACGAATTGCTCTCGTCCGTGGCTCTTTTACCCGGCACCGGCGACGAAATGCACACGGAAGGCAAAGAACGCCGTGCCCCTGGTGAAGAAGTGCTGTCCTCAGTTGGTGTCACGAAGTTGGCCATTGGACCGGGCAGCCCTTGGACCACTGAAAATGGCATGCTTACAGCAAGGTCAGTGCACGTCTCAATACAATCAACTATCGCCCTCTTGAGTTAGCTCATTAGCATTGCTCCCAATGCACCATACACCCTTTTATCTCTCCATCGAAAGACACCTGACTCCAAGTAATTTTGTTAAATCATCCATTGATGTTGCGCCCGTCCAGCAACAAACTGAACCGCAAATGGATCGCTGAGAATTTCCAGAAAGAATTAGCTGAAGCGAAGATGGGGCATGGCCCAAAAGAAGAACGGAGCACGCATGAATAAGATTCCGAAACTACTAGTATTTGGGTTGGACGTTAGCTGGAAATATGATGATAAAAGGTAGTTTGCATTTTGAGCAGCCTACTTTGACTATACAGCAATTCACTTATTTGAGGCTTCTACCTTATATGTTCGATTAGAAGTAGACGTTATCCTCAGGCAACTTATACACTTATCATCACTGCAGTACGAAGTACTGATAGTAGGACCTTACCCGATTTACTTTGATAGGCGTAAAGGGCGTATATTGGCCTCAAAAGGGCACATCTTTCTGTCTGCAGGCAGCGTCGAAGAGGAGAAAAACTAGGACTAACACAATGAAGCGATAAATTCTCCTCTTGCACTGCGATGCAAAATTGGATGTTATATGACTAAGTTCAGTCTGTCGTTCATTACTAAGTCCGCCCGGTTAAGAAATACATCAACCAGGATCTCTAAGCACCATACTGTTCAAGGTGCGAAAAGTGCGACAGTACCTGCGATTTCGGGTTAGCTCCACATTGTTAGTTATAAACATGTTAACTGTGATCGTGGAAAGTAAGTATATCGTGAATGTGTCAACGAACAATGAGCCCGAGATAATTGAGCACCCTGAATCAAAGAGAAAGTGACTAGTTCCTGAAAAAGCACGATGTGTTTGAGACTGAGAGGTCGTGAAATCTGTCATTCCTTGGGTCTCTATCAATCTGCTGACACGTATAGCACGAAGTGTCAACGCGGAATCAATTTCTAAGATGTTGTCCTTAAATCATCCACCAATGCCAGAGTCGACGGATGCGAAGTTGGTCGCATTGATTGCATCAGATTGCATTTGTGTGATAACTCTTAGCGTCTTACTTTTGCTGATGAGCCGTCTGCTGCTGCTGATGTTCTCAAGGCTCAAGAAAGTTGCGTCTCACGCAAACCTTAACCAGCAGAAAGAAGACAAGAATGATACATTTCATGTGGAAGCCAGTCTCATGCAGTCAGCGCCTGAGGCCACAGCAAATACTCTTCACGAAAGAGTAACTCAGGTATTTGACCGCGTGGAAGATACTAATCATGATGTGGGGGCAGCAGTGCGTGCAGGAAGAACTCATGGTAGAAATAGATCGATTCAGACCGGCCCTGAGGGGGTAACACATGTGAAGTCAACTTGTGTGATGATAACTACAGCAGGCGCATTAAAGACGCATGCGAAGAGAAAACGACGTGTTATGTCTGGTGTTACAGACATGACCAGCTCCACGTTGGCATCGCGTAAGGCTCCTGAATCAATTAAGGCATGCAGTAAGAGAAAGCCTCGGGTGAGGAGCCGCAGCCCCGAGCGTAGCCCTGAAGAGACATTCGAGCCAGCAGATGACGCGGAGGAAACAGAGGAAGCAGAGGAGCCCAATACTTTCTCACTCATGCAGCGCAATAATACGAGGTGATATTTTGCTCCACCATTGCGTACTTTTTCTTTTCAATAAAATACTCGTATACTAAAGATTGTGTCACTGTTATGGTAGTAGTGGAGGGGAGTTCTTTTGTTAGAGGGAGAGAGGGCAGGGTGGATGTTTGGCGTTTATTTGAGGGAAGTAGCGAAGTAGGAGAGACTAAAGAATGGAACGAATCAATACTTGAAGCTTTGGTTGTGTCGTGTATACTCTTGACTGACGGCATATACATTGGCTCCTGTACTGCTTTTCTGTTAAATACTGTACGTGTATATTCTACACAGTGACTTTTATGGCGTGGAATTTACACGTGACTCGCGTAGCAGTAAGTGGATTGCATATGTTGATTTACCCGGATCTAAGCATATTATAGGCCGCTATGATACAAAGAAAGCGGCAGCGCTTCATTACAACGCCTTAGCGAAGTGTCTTAAACGTGCACATCTGAATGATGTGGAGGACACAGAGATTTTTCCCAATCACCGAGTGCTTAGCAGCGATCGAAACGTGAAGTCGACGAACGCAGTGAGTACACTACCTAAAGTGTATGCAGATTGCTGTGTGAAAGTAAAAATTCATTCAGAAGAGAATTTACTATTATGATTTTTTAGCAGCAATCTCTTTTGATTGAGAATCTTAACTTTACTATGCCTGAATGTATACTTTGATGTGTGAATTGCAGCACTTCGGTGTAGACTGGAACACAAGTATAAATAAATGGGTCGTTCAACTTGTAATTAATGACGAGGTTTTTACGGAATGTTTTGAAGAAGAAGTTGCGGCTGGCAAGAAGTACGACGCTCTGGTGAATATTATTTGAAGCATACTCTTTTTTTCTTTTTTTTCAACTCTTTTTAATGTTTTGTCTTTTATCAGGAAGAATTTACCTTTATAAAGGTTTGCTCATGAATCACCCTTCCCCTATTCTCTTCAGTGTTCCTTGAAAATAATCACAGGTACGAGCCAATGGTATGACTGCCAAGCCGCTGAATTTTGATGTCACTCCAGAAGAATTTGCAGCGGGTCGCCACCGTCCGAAGATGACATCCATTTATAAAGGCGTCTGCTGGTATCCAGGCAAAGGTAAGTGGCGCGCGACCGGAACTCTTTGCAGAAAACAGGTTGCCCTCGGATATCACGCAACAGACGTTGAAGCAGCCCGTGCATACGACACATGGGCGAACAAGTATGGAAAAACTTTGAACTTCCCTGCTGCGGCCTCCTGTACTTATGACTGCAGAAGCTGCAGGAGTAGCGATGATAGACTCAAAGAAGACAATGACTTTGAAGAAGGTGATAGCAATATTCAAATTGAACACAATAACGAGGTTCGTGGCGAAGCGAGTGAGGCTCAAAATAAAAAGCGCCGACTTCTCGCTGATCTGAGTCATCCACCGCCATCGCGTTTAGCAATGACATAAAAATATTTGTATTCTCTTCCTGCAGAAAACTGCTTAGAAGACACTGACTACATGGACTCTGGTGATGAATGAGATATACGTGCCAAGAAGGATTTGAGTAGACATAGTAGATGCATTCAAGCAACAATAGCTGAAGTTAGCATTACCATTCCATAGCGGCGGCAGCAGTGGCGGCAGCGGGAGGAGTAGCAAAAGATCTAAGATCTACATGAGCATATGGTGAACGATGTATATGCATATGATCATTGGCATATGCGTATGCTTCTGAAGTATGAATCAAAGTCAGCAGGCTGCTGCTTCGGTATAATCTGTAATCCATATCCGGTTATACTTGCGAATATTTGTTCAAATGAATCATATAGCAATAATCAATAAAGCACGTGGTATTTCCATGCGAGTAGTCCGATCGGTGCTACGCTACGCTTGTAGTAGAATTAGAATTAACACCGACACTAACAACAGGGAAGTATGGGTATTTTGGGGTAAAATGCACGCATCTTGGAAGCCCGCACCATGAAGCAACATTTTTGTTTCTATATCTTTTATTTTCAAATTTTAATTTGTTCCAAGTCCCTGGTTCATATGGCATACAAGGTATTACACCAGCTCTGTAATTCTATCTAACTTGGTCTCAATTGCGCGTCATTTCGCTGTCATATTAGAATACATTCGGCCTCAAGTTGATAGTGGCAACGAGAATGAGGTGTATGGATTGGCTTCACCACTCACCAAGAAAGAAAATTCTACTGCTCTGTTCGGGCGCCGCACGATAGAAGTAAATGGCATGGAGGTCGATTAGCCGGTTTTGCTGCTCCTCTTTCGCCTTTTGTCGTAAGCTCCTGGAGAGGCCTTCTGTTGCTCTACCATACTAACATAGTTCGCATTGCATTAATTTCCCCAGGATTACAGGAAAAAAAGGGACTATGGACTATGAAGTTTATCGTCTATAGCATATATCCTAGCTGGGGCCATTAGCCTTCCTCTTCTTCCTGTTTTTAAAATCGAATAGCCCCCCCTCCATAAAACAAAATAAAAAAGAAAAGCACCGATAATGGAAAAGCAATCCTGTAATTCTGTCTATATTTTACGTCTATGGGTACTCCCAGAGCTCCTTTAGGCGCAGAGATCATCGTTTCTCCACGCGCTCAGCAACAAGAGCATTGAAACGAGCTCGCAAGTCCACGCTCATGTTGTGCACGGGTTCGCCTGCGTCAAGAGGCCAATAATAAAAAGAGAAAAGTTGCAGAAGAAACAAAAGGAGGAAATGCTTAACCAGGGGGCTGGTTGATGCATAGGTGCATACTGTTATTAAATCGACGTGCTGCAACAGGAGCACAACAACTATTACAGCAAGCTACATCATTAGCCCTATGTGTGTACTTTTCTTATCTATTACCAGGTCGGTTGAAAGTGCACGCGTTGGTGAGCATGATTTCCATGTCTTCGCGAAAAGTGCCCAGCGAATACGTTGGGTCTGTCTCATAGCAGCGCCGCATTTGCGCCTGTGTCAGCATATTGAGCCCAGTGGGGAGAATAAAATTCAGTTTTTGGTTGTTCATTCTACATGAGGAAGACATATATGTTCATGTTTGTAGAGATCGGACTTCGAGATATCAATCCACTGGCATAATTTTATCTACCCACAACAAAGATACACCAAAAGAGGGCATGCACAAGAAGTATGCGGAGGTAAATTCGACGAAAGCAAAGGTATTCTCACCAGGCTTCGCGACTTTTTACAAATCAAGAAGTAGTCGGGCACGCCCATTTCGACGGCGTTTTCGCGCGTAATTTCAACCGTAAATGGGTTCCCCCACCCTTTCCAGTTGATCTCTTCCATCTCCTTGAGCAGGTCTTCTAGCACCACCTGCTCGCACAGTTCATTTTTACAGATTCATATTTTGAGCAACACGTTGTTTCTCGCCACATGTACGTACGCGTGTCAGCAAGCAACAATAGTAGACATGTGATGAAAGAACCGGGGAGAAACAACACTACATTGCACATCAATACTTTCTCTTTCGCCCGCTTGTCAAACTGCTTCGACCCCTGCGTATTTCTGCTTATAATGTCTTCAACCCCTCCTCGTCTTATAAAGTGAGTGCGCTATGCCTACCCTATCGTCGCGGTGACGAGACGTGCCGCTGAGCACCAGGGATCGGGCTAGCTCCTCTGCTGTGAAACTCGTGATGGCCACCGGTTGTGGAGGTGCCGGCAACGTAGCAGCTTCGTGCACTATGTCACGCCATGATTGTGAACCAGGAGCACCGGGCGGTGGCGGGGGTCCCAAGTCTTGCCGTTTGGCTCCTTGCTTGAGGGCGCGCTTCACTTCTTTGCCCTGGTAAGCCCTCAGATCTTGAGGCACCTGTTTTGCGTTCAAACACATGCATAGATTTTGAAAGTTGCACAACTAGGAAATTCTCCAACGTTTGATTTGACTTTAAGAGAAGGGCGAAACAAATTGATTCCTTGCATCTGTCGTATGAACTTGTAGCATCAAAAGCTAGAAGTGTTACGCACAGAGAAGGGAGTCGCATGTATATATGTATGCATAAACGCCGCTGTATTCATAACTACCTTTTGCTGGCTGCGAACCATTGCCACAAAGTCAGCCAAGGGCCAAGAAGTGCCTGCATAGCTAAACTCGAGCTTGGTCAGTGGCGTTGGCATTGCTTCGGTCTCATGTGGAGACGGGCGCGGTGGCGGAGGGGCTTGTGGCTGATCGCTTGAAGACATGTAAACTTTTCGAATTCTAGGCTAACTTTTTATACTATCAAAAGTTCTAACGCGATGCTTATTGAAATCTAGCTTTGAATTCTTCAGCTAAGTTTAGTAATCAACACTTCAGCTAGCTAGGATGTTCGCAACTCACTACGTTCTTACTGGGAGGTCTGTTAACTGAAGTGCTGTACGAATTCAGGTCTAGATAGCCAGACTTTAGTTTGTTCGATCTGGCAGCGGTGCTAGTATCTATACTAAGCCACAGGAACAACAATTAGAGGATTGAGAGCTTGAGAGCTCCGTAGTCAGAATGCGTCCGACTAGCCGGCCAGAGCAGAAGGCACGGAGCATGGAGCGTAATTATAATGATTGAGGGCTAAAATGAACTAATCATTAATGAATGAAAAGCATCCAAATCTACAGTAGTGTTCAGTACGTACAGCCGTACAGCAGTACAGTGTAGTGCTGTAAACTCGCTAACTTACGTCGTTGGGTTGGTTCATCGTCGGTTCATCGCTTCAACGCGCTTCGCAAGTAAGTTACTTCATGCTCCGATAGGAATCTTGCAACAAATGGGCTTAGGAAGTGGCAGCGAAGAAACTTTAGCTAGATATTTTATTTTTTCTAAGTATGAGAGCGCCCGATACAACCAAGAGCTCTAAGCACAAGGACTGCAGTAGCCAGTAGCAACCCCAAGTATCAACTGTGCGTGGGTTAATCAGATCACCCTTCAATTTGATTTCCTTTGAGAGCATAGCACACAATAATAATGTCAAACGAGCTCTTCGCGGAGGAGCAAGATGATGTATGGACTGACAAGGAAGCATATGATTGGCTCCGGAAGGCTGGCTTTCACTTAAAAGTTGCCAAGCAGCGGGTACGCCTAGGCTAGGGATGATAATCCCAGTACTGCTGATTTCCTAGTGAACAGAGGCCTGCCCTTTCTCTACATTCTTTGATCAAGAAATGATTTATTGAACTCGCGCGTTCGTGATTACTTCACACATCTGCTCAGAGACACCAAGCATAAGACTACTCCCTCTACGCTTCCTCCTCTCCACTGGGACTCAATAATCTATTCTTTATCGTAATTGTATTTTTTGTTCCAGGACTGGCGGGACGTTACACCTTTACATGCAGCTGCCACCACAGGCCACCAAGCGATGGTAAACTGGCTGATTGGCGGTGGCGCAGATGTGCGCGCCAAGGACTGTTACGGCTTAACCCCGACTCACCGCGCGGCCAAAGCAGGCTGCTTAGACATCTTAGAGTACTTGCTGCAAAACGGCGCAGAAGGCGACGTGCACACTGTAGACCGCCGGGGCAAAACCCCGCAGGCATTGGCGTGCGAAGGCGGCCACTCCAACGTGTCGTTCTATTTGCACGACCACGGCGCGACGAACAACGGCCAGCGCGTTTACATTGAACAGTGAGTTGTTGCCTTTGGGCGAGCAATATAACGAGTATTATTTGTCTTGCCAAGAGCTTCGAGAATAAATTATCCATTGCTAGATATTTATGGTATTTTTCTGTATGCACTCGCACAATTGGCAAATTGCGTAGTTTTTTTTCTCTTAAATTTACTCGCTTACATGATTTATATCTGCAGGTGGATTGCTGCTAGGACTCCTGTGAACTGCTTTGATGATTGACTTCCGCTTTGCAAATCAAATGAGTACGGCGCACTAGGCAGCGAAGAGCTTATTAGTAGGTTCCAGTGCGCCGTACTCATGCTCTTTGCTGCCGACTTCCACAGAGAGGATCTCTCCTATGTCGGAGTAAGGCGCTGGATGTAGAAAGCTACACACAAAAGCCGTATTCCTTTCAAAAGTTATTAAGTGGGCCTCTACATGCGGAGTCACGCGTTTGATGTGCTGTGATGAATTATATTTGTATACCTCAAGTTTAAATCCAAAGAAACAAAACTAGAATTAGGTATAAATGGAACAAAGCGATATGCGATATGCCCTGCACTAAGTATATTAATATTATAATGGCAGGTGATTGGCATTGAAGTCCATATGGCAAGACCTCGGCACCTCGGCATCAGGTTTTATTTGTTAATTAATTCTCCTGTACTACCACCTAGCAACTAGCAACCACCTGTCCGCTGTCGCTGTCCGCTGTCCGTACTTGATACCAACGTAGTAACTGCGCACTGTTTACTAAATTCGTACTTCGCACCCCGCATTCCCATTCCCGTACCCGCATCCATTTGAAGAATTTCCCATTGGCCACGGTGTTGGCCAGTGAGATGGTGAGTGATGAGCCCGTGTGCCTGCTTCATCTGACTAACCGGCAGCTAAAGGGTAAAGGGAGGTCACTTTTCGCAAAAGCGGCAATTTTGAGCTTTTTCGGCACCTACGTAGTGAATTTTTGCAACAACCACCCTAAAGCGCATGCGCTTAACCTATTCATCTACAATTTTACACACCCAGAAACACAGAAAACCAGATACGAGCGCAACTACTTTGAAGCAGCAGCTTGTTTAGGTGCAGCCTTTGGTACAGCTTTTTTGGATACCGCTTTCTTAGTGGGCGCGGCCTTCTTGGGTGCTGCTTTTTTAGGGCTAGCCGGAGTTGCTAGCACCCAAGTCTTCTGTTTCTTGGCCTTGGATGCTGTTGCTTTCTTGGGCGCAGCTGCAGACACAGCTTTGCTGCTCTTGCTGCTCTTCGTGCTAGACTTTGGTGGCGAAGGCGGTGGCGTGCGTTTGATGGGGCGTGCTTTCCCCGACGAAGTGTTGGTTTGCTGGCCCGCTACGAGGTCTACCCTGTAGGTGAACCCGCTGGACTCGGCGTGAATGAAGCGCGTGTGCATGGACGGGTTGTCTTGGTGGTCCCAGTAAAGTTGCTCAGCTTCCGCGCCTGCCAAGATCACGGGAGGAAAACAAACAAGAAATCACCAACACCATTGCCAAGCACACTAGTTCAGTCATCAGTCGAGCTAAATCGTTTGCAACTGCATTTTGTAACCGATAACCCCCCCCCCTTCCGTGCCATTAAAAAAAAGCAAAACAAATGAAATATACAGCACACACATATGAGTATAATCGCAGGCCCGAGCCTAAGAGTATTTCGAACACGAAGCAATTGAGCGAGCAAACGCACCCGCAGCCGCGTCGTACGCGTACCACCCGTCAGGTTTGCCCATGGGATCGTTGGTTAAAAAATACTCCCATTTACCAACAGGGCGTGGCTGCCCCGAGGATGACGACGAAGTGTTCAAGTGCGTGTAAGCTTTTGGGTTCAGCGCAGAGGTTCCAACTTGACGCGCCGACCATGCTAGGCCAGTTTTGTCCTTGTAAGTCTTGTCGAACAACTGCATCGTAGGTGCACGTGCAAGCATGAGGAATGGTAAGAAAAAAAACAAGATGAAACAGCGTGGAATATGGTATGTTAAGCAGAAATGTAAATGGCGCTAGCGGATTTATATAGTGCACAAGCTCTCAAAAACGAAGCATCAGTAGCGCATTAGGATCTTACAAGACAGAATTACAATCTAGCAAAGGAGAGACGATAAAAAAAACCTAAAGAGGAAGATGGGCGATTGAACATGCATTATGTGATAAGCCTAGGACACGCACCTTGAAAGCTCCAGCCGCGTTTAAGTCTGACGTGAGTTTCTTTTGGCCACTGGAGCCTGTGCGCCCCCAGCGCTGATAGAGATGGTAGTTGCCACTGTCTTCAATTACCTTAGTATAACAAGACATCCAGGGTAAAAAACGCACAACACCAAAACATTGTCTTTAGGAACAACAGCGAAGGGCATTCAAGTCAAACAATCAAGAAAGTGTTCGTGGCACGCATGCCAGTGTCAACAAAGATCGAAAGGTTCTGGTATACCTGTAGCACGTAATACTTGTCCGAGTTGTCTGCAGAGTTGACACAAACGAGCTTGCAATCGTATGCAACATTGTCTACCCCCCGAGCGAAGGAGCCTCGGCTAGCCAGCCCAGCGTTCAATTCAGACAAACCATCGTCGAAAGCGGCCATGTTTTGGAATTTTGGAAGAACAAAAAAACTAACGGGTTTGTTTTCATGTTTTCATGCAGCAGTGGTGTTTCGATTAAAAATCTGCTGCGTCGTGATTGGTGCACCTGATCGGCCATTACTCTCATACAGTACTTACTAACACTGTAACTCTCAGCTCTTCAATTTTTCATGGAGTCATAATAAGGACGGCAGCAGCTTTCTCATTCTTCGTGTAGAGGGAACGCCACCGTAAGCCGTCTCTCGTGTACTTAGGACTATGCCTCCTAAAAAGGGTGCCTCAGCATCTGATTTAAGCAAAGAGCTCCATGACTTAAACAAAACAGAAATGATCAAAGCCGGCAAAGCTACCCCTAAAAATAGTAACACGGGGTTAAAAAAGACTTTCAAAGACGAGGCCGACGCTGCAGAGTCGGCGGATGTGGTGTTTGGCACCAAAAAGCCCATGACCGCCGCGGAAACGTCGTCGCAATTCTTAGCCACGGTCATGTTTGGAATATGGATGGTGTTCATTGGTCCTCTTTTGCTTTTGTGGATGCTGCGAACGTTTCCTGGCATGGGCGGATTTTCGGTACGGCATGCGCTTCTCACCAACCCACCCACGCTCCTACACTGCCTTACACAGACGCGCGCACTTGTTAGTCAAACCATACGCGTTCCTAGATATAACAAGCGTTTCTCTATCTATTTTTTTCTGTTCTGGAAATTCATCTTTTTTTTGTGTGCAAGGCGTTCGAATTGAGAGCTGTTTGTTGCCTGCGTAGTGCTTCGTCCTTCCTTTCGTGCCCACGCCCCCCAAATGGTTATGCGGTCACTCACCCCCCTCTCTGCGCCTCAACAATAATCTGCAGGTGGATGTGTGGATTCCTACCCGTTGCTCAAAGGAGGGCTATGACTACCAAAACGACCCCGAATGCTCCGAGTATTCCCCTTGAATGCTATTCCTCGTCTGCTAGGATAGCGGAATGATTTCTGTGGCTGCTGGAATACAAAACCAAAAAGGCGCCTTCATGTTCACCCCTTTCTGTAACCCTTTCCGTGACGCAATTTTCTAATTCTTAGACCTCAAGTCAAATCTTAATATCCGCCGTATTGCGCATTCGGTATTCGCCTCCGTCTCTCCGTCGCACTCCAAATCGAAGCTCCCTAGAGGCTAGAGCTAAGGTGCCGCTAGTCGGTATAACTGCACTTTAATACTAACGGCCAGCCAGTTGCGATGCTACGTTAGAAAAGAAGAAAACGAATTTAAAAAAAATACCTCAGAAAAAGAAACATTGCGCTGCGACACACCGCACTTTACACAATTTACACTTTACATGCTAATTTTTTATTATTGCCCATGATTTGGCGCAGCACGTGATGTACCTCCAAGGATCCTACAATTTTACATCTTTGCGCAACCGTGGCGTTCAAACTCCTCTCGCATTTGCTTTGTGTCGCAGAGTGCAGGGAAGAAATGCACCTGCATCGAGCCGACAACAACAACAAAAAACGGAAGTCGCAAATAGTAAGTCGAGAATAACTGAGTTCACGATCAAACTAAACACTGTGAACACGTTTACAAGCAGTAGTCTGAAAAAATACCTTTAGAAGGGGCATTTGGGTTCTGTGCAAGTTACACTTCAGATGCATGCAGCATATGCTTTTCAACTTCTCCAAAGCGTTACCTGCCCGCGCTTGGCGCCTGCTGCTAGCGCTTCGGGGCTGTTGGCTTTCTGCCCGGGTCCCACGTCCCACTCTTCTTGTGGGGTTTGAGTCTCTTTGAAGTACACCAAGATGGGCCCTTGCGGTTGGTCGATCCACCCTTTGGGGAAAAACTCCCAGTTTACGAAGCTGTCGTACGCCCATTTGTTTTCTCCACCGACGACGATGTTTTCACCCGTGTCTTCGCCTGAGGACATTTTCAGCTCGAACGAATCCTGCCATAATATAGAGAAAAATTGGTCGAAAAAAAGTAGTGAGCATGGTGTCAAGTAACGAATGTTCGTTGAGACTTGATAAATGTCTAGCATCGCCAAGTGTTTCAAGAGTCTACTCTACTCCACTGATAGACGGCGCCATCACTAAGCGTTTAGGAAACAAAATCTTTAACAGCGAGCCCACGATTTACCTCGTTGAACACGAAGCGAATCCGAAAAGTTTGAACCAGGAAGAGGGCCCCCAATAATGTGAAGATTGGGCCCAAGGTTAATTGCACCCACGGAATCGTGTCAAACACTAGCGCCAACGATAGGAAGATGCCCGCTAGCTTGAAATCTGGTGCAATCTGGCATCGTGGGAGTGAATGCCGGGAACGCGACAGTCAAGCTTAAAGACAATGGCGACTATCTCGTCAATTCAAACACATTAATTAATATCTAGCTAGCTTGAGGTATCGAAATTTTGTCTTCAAAGTTTGGTTCGTATCGTGACAGCACGTCGAGACAGCGTCGCAATCGCACCGTTACATCGGGAAGGGCCACAGGCGCGGGTGCCGGAGCCTTGGGCTTGAATACTGAGAGCAACTGACAAAGTAAATAAATATTAATACAGAGTCAATGAAACTGGCCTCATTGTTTAGGCCTACTCACTATAAATAACTACAACAGCAATGCTTTGAGTGTGAGCACATTTACTACAAGCTACTTAGATGAGATTATTCTTGCCCTACGTCATCAAGAGGCGACGCTTCGAGAGGCTGGACGGGATTTAAAGCTAATGGGCGAAGCGTGCGCGGCACCGGCACAAAGCTCGAACATAGCGGAGCTGAGAATAGCAACAAGAATACTTGCGGCACCATTCTGATGACTGTGGTTAATGGTTGGTGGCGTGGCGCAAGGTTTAAAATACATGAATGACAAGAATCTGACGTCACCAGCCGCCATCAAATCAAACACCAATCATGCATCGAACGGCCAAACCGACCAACCGGGCAACCGGGCAACCACCAACCATCCAACAATTCTCTCTTCGTTGCTTATAACTTACGAGTTCGGGTGCCCGTGCGATGAAAATTTCAGGGGTAATGCATTTGCCTCGGTATGGCAGTGTTTGTTCTCAGCGCTTTGGTATGCGACCTTGAGGTGCCCGTGGATGTGTGATGTGTGCCCTGCGGCCCTGCTTGGTGTGTGTATCTTCCCTTGGCTGGGTATGACGGTTTTAACACAAACTCAAATTTTACCTCTATTCGCGAATTTTACGTTATCCTATTTCGCAGTTCTGTTATACTGAAGGCACAAATAAACAACGATTACCACCAGGAACCAGGCACCAAGGTTACGATTCCCGTTTCCGTGGAATTCCCGCGCGAGGTCTAAAGGATTCACTTCACGTGGCTTTTGCGCGGCATTCCCGCGGTATTTCCGCTGGTTTCCGTGCCATAGTCATAAAGGCACTGCCAAATCCCCGTCGCGAAAACCACGTCCGATTGGAGTCCAAATCTAAATCTATTAATCTAAGCCAGAAACCACGGCCGATTACGTATTTGTATTTGTATTTGAACTCGAACTCGAACTAATACAAACCCAAATGACACAGAAGCCAATACTGCGGGCAGAAGTGTATGCGCGTGCGTTGCGCGCAAGTAAAAATCGTAATGAGAATAGTGTGTAGAGGGCAGGAAGCATATTGCTTCCACCCCCCTCTAAAGTGGAAACTGTTCATGATACTATTTTGAAACCGGACTTGTGCATTGCAGGGTGGTCGAGGTTCCTTCCGTCAGCGAATCTAAACAGATGATGCACTCCTCCCCGGAGGCAGCTGCCTTCGATGAAGCATCCTTGTGAGCATCCAAGGAATCCTGCTGCTGTGGCACACGGTCAGCTTTGGCGACGCAACACTCCTTGTGGCTCGACTTCCAGTGCGCCCGCTGGCAATCCCTACTGCAGTACATCACAAGGCCGCAACGGCTGCAAGCGGAGAGCTTCGGAACGCCAGGACTTCCCTTGGCTGCGCGGCAATTGCTGCAGACTTCGGCGCTAGGGTCAGTGTCCTTTTTGTCTTTCTTTGCGGTTGCCATGGTAGAATGCCAGGGGCCCTACTGGTTTCAACTCCTTCAAATGCTTCATGGTGCTCTCGTCGGAAGGCGCGTCGATTCTCGAAGTCTTGTATCGGTTCAGGATTTCAGGTTTCAGGGCTGAAACCTGAAAGCAAGGGCCCTTAGCTGAAAGCTGAAGCGGTTCAATCAAGCTTTCAAGGGTTTTTCGAAATAAGCAACATTTATGACTTGTATACGCATTACTTAGTAGTATGTAGTTAATGTAGATACCCTTGGTAGTATGTTGATGTCTCATGTCTCCGTCTCCGTTCTCACGGGATGTGGCCGTTGGCACTCCCCATCATTTCTAGACCTACGTCTCAGGATCCTTCGGCTTAAGAAGGGGGCTTTGGATTTGGGTTTACGAATGATGACGAGGAGTGAGCCGTTGGCCGATTCCGATTTTGGATTAATTTATAATCCACAAAAAAAAACAATAGAGCCACAAACGAACTCGGGCATTCAAATTTTGACTGCACGCAAAAATTCAATTTAGCGGCTCGGAAAGAAACTCGATAATTCTTAGGATCCCAGCTCCCTTAAAGCTGCGAGCGAGGTGGCTGATCCGCTACAACCACAGGCGAGTTCAAGCGCAAGCAAGCACGACGGCGTCTCTAGATAACCACTCGACATCGAACCAGGGCAAATACAAACCCGAAAACACACACGGCATTGATACCAGGGCACCTAGCATTCTAAAAATATATCGGTTGTTTTGTGCAGTGTTGTCCTTCGGGGTACTTGGTATTATAGAGGCGCCGGTTGGTTGATAAATTTGTAAAGGCGCTTCGCATCTGAATGACAGCCAGTAAAGGAGATATATTCAACAAAAGATCACCTGGCCGCCTTCAATAGTCAATTATATTGTCAACCCCCTCAAGTGAACCCCGAGAAATTAGCTTCCAACTAAACATTTCAGGGACACGCATGTTCTACCCCCCAGGGAAAAAAATTAAAGTACTCTCCCATACTCTCATACTCTCTCTCTCTGTCTCTTACCAGGCGCGTTGCCAAGCAAAGGAGTCAGTTCGGCTTCGGACAGGCTAAACAAGTCCGCCAGGCTTTCACATTCGGCCAGCACGCGTCGGTAATTGTGCACCTTAAGGAAAGAAACAGGTGAGTTCAAACATGACCAGGACATGAAGTAGGAGGAGAAATGAGTAGAAGCAAATGAAGAACGAATATCGAGTCAACAAGCTTATCCGTCTTCGTTCACGAATCTCCATGCTTGATACTGTCGCAGCCCTTAACCTAATATGCCTTCATTTATCTGTTTAATCTCCTCAGTTTACTCACCGTAATCCCCGGCAAACGCTGGAGCATCTCTTCGGCCGCCAACGTAGCATCGCTCATTGACAAAGATGATGAACTACCTAGTCCTCTTCCTGTAGTCTTTTCCATTCCTCTTTGAACACCCGTTTCTTCGTCATGGCGCCCTCTTTTGCTTCCGCTGCTGCTGCTGCTATGACGAATGCTACTGCCACTACCATCGGCACTACTGCTACTGCTTTCATCGCTACCCTTATCTTCAGCACTGACTTTACTCCTGGCGTCCTCCTGGTCCTTCTTCTGCTTCTTCTTTTGGTTTGCTTCCGCAGTGGCTAGAACAGCACTCGCCCCTAGCCCACTGGCGTCAGCAGCTACGCCCATGGCCATGGCCGTATTTGGGTCGGGCTCGGATTGGTTGGCTTTCAATGCGCCGAACAAATCGACCTTGAGGTTAAAATGAACAATGCATCATTAGATTAAAAATCCAATGGCGATACACGACTCTCAACTCAAACACAACAATATGGAAGGAGAAAATGATTGCATAACACTGTTGAGGAGAGAAAGTCAGGTATGCAAGCACATGTTTTCTCGTAAAATTAAAGCATAGGCAGGTGGCAAAAATAAAACGCCGACTTTGGAGGTGGAAGAGGAGAAGAGGCTGGGCTCACAGGGTAAGACATTGGCGATACATAACCATTCAGTACACTTACCGTGTGCCTCGCGTCTCTTGACCAAATAATCCGTAATTGCGGAAAGGCGAGCGTGAGAAGGGCGAGTTTGGAGCAAATGTTTTGCGGGTCAATCTGAGGTTAGCAGTGATGTTTTAAACGACAAATTAAGACGAAAAGTGAAAGTAAGGATGGAAATACTTGAAAAAGGTTTAGGCATAGGTAGATGCAGATCAATCCCTAACCCATCTCTTTCCTCGTCCCCAACTCCCTCTCACTTTGTCGCACTTCCTCCCTCCCTCTTTCTTACTCACCGCATCACGAATGTCCGACGGCGTTTGCAGCATGAAAGCCCGATCCGAACTGAACTCAATGAGCAAAGTTGGCGTCGCATAATAACGGCTCATTGATTCGGCTTGGCTGTTGGAAAAAAAGGTTTGAAGGCAATGAGAAAAATAAAAGATGAACTCAAAGCCACCGTTAATTATATCCTCTTAAGGCAATTCCGTAAGGCTAGTGCGCACATGGAACTCAAAAGTTATTATTCTCTTAGCCCACATCTCTTTGCTGCATGCCTTCGGTTGCTTCATAAAAGGTACCTGTACAAGCGGCCCGACTTGAACGAGCCAAACAAGTCGCTGATGGACTTGCGCTCAACGCACAAGCGAGGGCTCAGCACGAAATCACCCACCTAAACGTATGTGTGTGCATCAAAGACAAGTGGGTTACATTCTGTTACTACAGTAGTTCTTGAATTACATTAATGATAGAAATAATAATAATAAGGATAATGATGGTATAGAGCACAAATAGAAAAGTGTAAAACGATACAAAATGAAAAGCATAATCGTTCTTCTCAGAACACCCACCAGAAGAGTGCACGCGTCAATGTGCAAACCGCTGCCGTGCAAGAAAGAAGGCAGGCTGGACCGGAACTCGCGCACGTCCACAATCACTCTTCGCTTGTTGGCGTTGCCCGAGTCATATGACGACAAGGCTAAAGATGACGATGACAACGACGACGGCGAGGCAGAAGCATTCTCACTGCCACCAGGGGTAGCGAGTGCTTGCTTGTCGCCTACTTTCACGCCAGCACCAACGGCATTCCAGTGCACAGTTCGCGTATCCATTGCTAGAGCCGGTTTATCCTTGAAGGATGCCCCCCTGCCTGCACTGCCAATTGCATTTGTGCTGAGGGCAGTGTTAGCGGTGCCACCTACTCCACCTCCACCAATGCCCACCGCGTGATTGGGTGTAGGGACCAGCATCGTAGCTTTGGCTTCAATCAGCCGTTTGAACGCATCCGTTTCTCGGCGCACCTGTTTTCATCAACAACAATAACATGCATGCATCAAGGTTTACCCACCACTTTTACGGCGAGTACAATAGAACGGCCATTTAAATTGTATAAAGCCCGAAATGAATATATGATGAGCCATCCTTGAACTATTCTCTTTGCGAGTTTCAGAAAGTGTATGAAATAGAAGAGAACCATTCCCTAATTTTATTTGCAGTCAATTACTGAAGTCAGGTAGCGCTGCTCTTCCACTGACTCAGCGTAGCACAGCAAGTACAGTTTTACAGGCGGCCTCGTTTTGGCATTTGGGTTGGCACGATCTGCGTCCCGGCGGCCAGCCTGGTAGCGCTCCAACTGCATGCAACACCCACATACGTAGAAACACATGAAATCAAGCTCGTACATAGTTGTGCATAGTAATGCAACAAAATATAGACAGAAATATAGACATACACGTGTACTGAAAAAGGCGGTTTCTCGCGGGAAGTCATGCAAATAAAGACAGCGTTCTTTGTCAAACACCGTTTCAAACACCACATCATACACTACCTGCCGAGCAAAAGAAGGAGCTGGGTCGGCCATAATCACGTGCGTAGGTTTAAGCTCTTCGAGAATGCAAGCGCGAGCGGCCGCCTGGTTGTGGTGACGATGACGCAAATGGTAGTAGTCGTCGGGTCGAAGAGAGACATCAAGAAAAAAGCCTTGTAAAAGCTGATTCATCTCTTCTTGTTGGTAAAGTATTGGAAAGTAATATAATCAATTTAGGCACATTACCACTCACATACGTCACTGATAAGGTAACTAAATAGGAATGGTATCAATAGTCAGTGTTGAGACATACACTCGTCAAACCTGTTCAAAGCTCATCAGAGACACGTGAGGTTGAGGCAGCACTTGAGCAGACAGCGCAGGCATTGCAGCTGCTGCTGCATGTGCAAATGAAGAAAAGTTTGGCGCGGAAGATGATGACGAAGATGAAGAAGACGAGGAAGAGGACGCTGGAGTGTTTGATGACGGGATAGAATTGCTCGGAGCTTGCGGCCACAATTGACTCAACATAGCATCGTCATCGTCGTCGTTGTCATAATTGTGGTTGTTGCGTTGCCAAGTACTCTCAGTACTCATCACTCCACTCATTCTGTTGCCATTCCCATCACCACCGCGACCAATATCAATGCTCCTGCTGCTGTTCGTGCTATTCAGAACGACTTCAGTTAAATCAACGCCTTCACCAAGCATACCCATTCCCTTTCCATCTCCTTCTTCATCTTCACCTTCATTGTCCTCGTCATTGTCGTCGCTATCATCTCGTGTCATAGAATTCTTCCCGTGTACATTCTTTCTCTTCATTGCAGACTTTCCTTTCGTGCGTTTACTCTTACTGCTAGCAGTGCCACTGCTTTTCGCGCTTCCGCGTCTCTTTGCACCTACTTTTTCATCACTGTTAGTCATGCCATCTTCTGCCAAGACAGGCGGAGGTGGAGATCTTGAGGGTAGCACGGAAGCCGACGTATACGATAAACTATCATCCGCAGCAGTGTTTTGGCGGTCTCTTCGCTCCCCGTACATTTCCAACACGGAGCTTTGCACAGAGCCTGCAGCCACTCCAAGTGCTGTGACTTCACTGCGCGAAAGGCCTAAGGTGCTGCCACCGTTGCCACCACTGCTGCTGTTGCCACTGCTACCCCATCTCCCACCACCGCCACCGCGCCTGCTTCCTCCTCGGCCGGAAGCATCACCTCGGCCACCTTTCCCACCCTTCCCACCCTTCCCACTGCCACTGCCACTGCAGCCGTTGTATGCTTGCTGCAAACGTTCGTCCCGCTGACGCACATTTTGAGCCAGGCGCAAGAAACTCTGCTGCAACAGTAAATTCGGGCCCAGGGTTAAGACGTCGCGCAACTCCCAAGTGGTGCGGTCATCTTGGCACAGGATCAGTACTCGACTGCCACCTTCATGACCACTGACTTCACTTGAGTCAGCTGCTGCAGCTGCTCCAACTATTCCTCTTGTTGAACTTTCTGTCATCGCTGCCTTTTCTTGTTCTTCCTCGATTTCATGTCGAATTGTGGTTAAGATTGACTGTAAGGCCGCCCATTTTGGGTTCGGCTCCAGGACTAATTCCACAGTGGGAGCTGCGGCTGGCGCTGCTGGCGCTTTAGCTTTTGTTGCTGCTGATCCACTATTGGCAGCTTGAGAACCAGAAGAAGAGGAGGAAGACGAAGAGGAGGCCGCAGCAGCAGCAGCAGACACAGCAGCAACAATAGCAGCAGCGTTACTAGCACCAGCACCAGTGGTAGCACCAGTGGTAGCACCAGTGGTAGCACCAGCACCAGTGCCACCAGCAGGAGGTGGAGTGATGAGGCGGTAAACGCGCTCTTTGGCGGCAGCGAATAAGGTCGCCGCGGGTGGGGTCATGAGCCAGGCCGGCGGGACGATCTGAGCCTGAGCAGCAGCTTGCACTTGCAGCAACAGGAGCCAAAAAGTAGGGGCATCCAGCCGGACCTAGGAGAGGGTGAACGAAGTGAAAGATCATTCTAGATGAGTCATGATATTGGGGTATAGAAGGAGAAGAATATACATATAGCATACTCACACACTCTCACACAGTCACACTCTCGCATGTATACGTGTGGAGTTTTTGTCAGTGCTGGCTTGATTTTCTGGTTTGTTTCATTCTTCCTGTCTTTCTTCCAGTAAGGACGGGTCGCAACTCCAAAGTAACTCTTGCAATCGATAAAATTATCATTCACCAGATTGTCGAGCAGGCTCCGCAGTGTTTTTACGTCGGTCATGAGCTGCCTCGCTGCCGCTCCTACTTTGTGCCACTCGGCATCCAAAGCGCGCTGCAAATGCAAATCAAAGCTTTTGAAGAGCGCGTTTTCCACCTGATAGCGAGAATCCCATAATCACGAGAAGTGAATATTATATAGAATGGTGATAAGACCCAGAAACGTTTATCGAGTGCTCTAGGACGAATATAATCCATCGAATAAGCCAAAATTAAGATTTAAATATTAGTCCCCTCCCTCCTCCCTTTTCTCCCTCTCTTTCTTACAGTGAGGAGTTCTTGGTCGGCGCGAGGCACTTTGCGAAGTTCGCACAAGCACGACTCGAGGAGCACCACCACCTTTTTGGTTTGAAAAATGCAATGCATTTGTACACGAGAGGACACGTATAGACAAACAAAACATTCAATGATGAGAGACGAAGTAAAAGGATGAAATGAAAAGAGTCGAAACATATCTACGAGTTTAAGACAAATTCAAAACCGCATTCTGGTCACTAGCATCAGCCCAGAACACCCACACGTAAACCACTCTCACCTGCTCTTGCACTCTTTTTGCTAAAGGGGACAAGCCAACGCTCAGTTCTTGCACTGCCACCACGTCACCGCTGCCGTCGTCGGCAGTGCTCGTACTGCCACTGCTACCATTGATGCCATCTTTACTCTGGTTCTTTGCTGTGCTAGGCCTCGGGGCCAAGCAACGGTTCACGTCCACTCGAAAGCGCGGCCACAGGTAGAGTTTTCGGAGGTGCAAGCACCTTAACCGAGTTTCTACAGCGCCAAAGCCTCGACTTAATTGTTCCGGGTCGTCGCTGAACGCCTTGAGGAACCCGACCTGAGGGAGGGAAGGGGCGAGGGGGTATTCACAGCATACCAAACGAAGGACACAAAGAAGAAGAAGAAGAAGAAGAAGAAAGAAGAAATAATGAGAAAAGGGATGAAATGAAGAGGCTGGCGAAACTTGAGAGTGAAGTGATGAAATGCAGTTCGAGCACGCGCCATTGCAGCGACACAAGACATGAGCTGGCTAGGGTGCACAGGGGTACTACTAAGGCGCCAGGATGTGTAGCTTGAACCAATCTCGCCAATCTTACTCACCTGATTTTGTTCGCGGTACAGCCGCACGATGAACGCTTCGGTGCTTTCAGAAGTGACGCGTTCCGCCCGGTGTACCAGAAGGCCGTGCACCTGCATAACAGAAGAAGAAGAAGAAGAAGAAATGAGAACAAGCACATCTATCTCAATTCGCTAGTACTTATAGTACATACTACTGTAGTAATCAATTGAAACTCGAAAAGGTTTGTAGGAGTAACCAATGATAGCAGGAATAGGAGGCAACTGAAGTAAATTATAACACACTACCGTTTTGGGGTCCACTACTCCGC
>Ga0307931_1000516_pt1 | contig 24368 bp, 23 predicted proteins | sample OrgLakmetageno47_FD_201816 | JGI IMG/M metagenome (GOLD analysis project Ga0307931, IMG submission 201816) | Saline water microbial communities from Organic Lake, Antarctica - #47 | ecosystem: Environmental > Aquatic > Non-marine Saline and Alkaline > Saline | place: Antarctica: Organic Lake...
TTGCGCGGGCAGTTTCACCAATGCCGAGCTTGGCTCTTCGTACAAGGTGTTCACCTTCGTGCTCTCGCAAGCTCAAGCTGCTCACAAAGCTGCCCTGAAGACCAACCAGACTACTAGGGTATCTCTTTCAAATGTGGCTAATGCAACTACTGAGGCTGCTGCTGCTATTAGTGCTGAAGCTGATACAATATCTGCTAGTGCTGTCCGAGCTGACGATCTTGAAGGAGTGATGAAAATGCTTCAGGCTGTGGACAGCGTGGGCGACGGGGAAGTGGCTCCCATCATGATCCCTCTTGGTAAGCACGCTAGGCCTGCAGCCGTAGCCTATGGCGCGGCCCACCCTGCAACCAACGACGATAACGACGAATACAATGAGGATACCACGAGAAGAGGTGCGAGTGCTAGAGTAGCCGCAGAGCGCGAGCATTCGCAGCGGATACTCGACGGTCTCAACAACGGGGTGCGAGGCATGCTCAGGCGCAAACTCTTATTGCCACTCTGGGCACACCACCAAGAGCACATGATGGCAGCTGGTGCAGCAGCAAGTGGGAGGAGCCACAGTAGCAGCAGTAGTGGGGGAAGGCCTCTAAGTAAGGACGACGACGAGGAAGAAGACGAAGAAGATTGTGAAGGCGGCGAGTGCGAAGGAGACGACAGGGCGGATGGCACCGAGGCAAGTGATTTGCTTCTTAGTGGATTTCGCCAATCGTCAGCAAGTGCGCATCGGCGGAATGCTTACTACCAGCGAAATGGGCGCCGGTAATTGCCTAGCAAAGGAATTCCAGTCCACGACACACGCATTGCTTCTGCTTACAACCAAAAGCCAAACGCCAGCGAACCACAATGGCTTACATGACTTACAACAAGAAACGAAAACAACAGCCCACGCGCAAACATCACCAGATCCCGGTTCCGTTATTTTCTTTTGAGACAGGCCCCAAAGGGCCGGAATTAGAAGGCTAATAGGTAGAGATGAAAAGCAGGGCTGTACAACCTAAACCTACAAAGCTAATCAGGCGCACATGCCCGAGTGGCCATGGAAGTGATGGTAGCGGTCCAAAGTGCAAAGTGGCACGCTCCTCTGTGCTCTGAGGGACTGAGAGTTCAGCTCAAAAATAATTTTTCCTTATATATGGACCTTTTTTGAACTTTCAACCGCATAATTTCCCTTTTGTGAGCTATTTATTGATTACTAAGCAGCAAGAAGGAAGAGCGAGCGAAAAGCCCTATGTATCTACACCAGTATGGCGCTAGGAAATAAAGTGGCTCCCGATTTCTTTCGTCGAACTCGAACTTGATGTTCTATTTAATTTACCAACATAATTGACCGGAGACGGGCATTCACAGGAACCAGCCAAAGAAATATCGACAACGAAGAAGCACTTCTTTCTTTGTACATGGCACCTGAAACCGGAACAGTTCTGACTACACTCGGGCAATCCTTTTTTCGGGATTTATATACTTAGTGGCTAGTGGCTGCTCCCTTCGTCTATGCAACGCTTTCTATTTGCATGTCTGAAATCACCGCCTGAGTTCACCTACAAGGCGCTTAGCGCGTCGTTGAGTAAAAGCACTCGGTTGGCATCTTGACCGTTGAGCTGAAGCCCGTATTGGAGGGAATTCCTGTGTCAGACAAAGAGTATTAAAAAGGGCAGAAAAGCCAGTGCTAAATCAAGGAGCAACATACAGTAATGATAAATTTACAAGCTCACCACACTCTCACGTTAAATCAGTGCAAAAAAATACTCAAACGCGTATCGCCTCTACGAACTAGAATTAAACCTTTGAAGCCGAAGGTGGCCCGAGCAGCGTATGGTACCACCGCGTTGGGCTTGGTCAGAGGCCACCGTTTGTCTACAGCGCCGCGGGTGCCCGCCACAGGGAGGGTATTGAAAGAAGACACCGAATTGGGCCGACGATTCACCAGATGGCCTGAACAAGCATATTTGCAGGAGGAAAAAACAAAATGAAAATTATAAACGGGTACATATGCAAGGCATGACTAGACAAGGCGGTGGATTTAACGCTGAAAATTTGATCGAAAGAAAGTGCGTCACTCTTTTGTCACTAGGCCAAAGCTATATACCATCCAGCACGTTCTTGAAAAAGAGCGGGTGTTCACCTACCGTATTCGTTCACTAAAATTTTCGTTGGCCTTTCAGCTTTCATCGTACGCCACGCTTGTGACGACACCTGATGCGACGCACGTTAGCGAATTATTGAGCGGAAAAATAACCCGGTATCCGAAACGTACGCCGCTCTATGCACGTTGTACTCAAAAGCAAAGCAGACAGCGCACCGTCAAAGCAGGCGCTGATGCCGGGCGCAAGTGCTCTTTGTTGTCCCAGTTTCGTAAAGAGCTGGCGCTGTAGCTGGTCTCAAATTGCCCACATACGTAGTGGCTAGACATGGTGAAAATCCCGGGTCCACTCGAAAATCCTAGAGCAAAGGAGCGATAGAGAAGGGGGACATGAGAAACGACTGAGCCATGATTTCACGGAACTTCAATGGTGGAATGTTACAGCATGGATTTCAATCATCGTCGTCGATGACGAGCACGTGACTTCAAGTATCTTTACGCACAATGAAGTCTCGATGAAGGAATGGCGCTACTTTGCTGCGCCAAGTTTTCAGGGTGGCGATAAATGAAAGGAAGGAAAAACATGGAAATTTGAAAAAGTTGTGAAAAGCCAGGGAAAAGTAGAGAACAGTACAGGGGGTATTTATTTTAAGTCTTTAACGGCTCTATTCATTCGGAGCCAGGTTGCTTCTGTCCGGTGATTTTTGAAGTACTCGTAGGTATGTAATCTTGATTCTTGAATCCTAACATCCACCCAGCATTCCAGTTGCGTTCGGCAAAAAATAATACTTGGCAAGAGAGGGGTTTGGTAAAGGTACCCTGCGATGGCGCACAGCCTGTCGTCTTCGTTTGATGCTATTAGGGAAGGGCCACCGCGTTCGTTTCGTGGGCGCGCACGTACGCCTACTATGCTCTCTTCCTACCCTCACTCTGACGATGATGCAAGTCCCTCGCAGCACTTGCCGTCTAGATCTCCCCTGGCAGGCACCCGCGAATCCTCTGATATCTTTAACTATGAAAGCAATGGTAACGTGAGCGGGGTCGGAGCCTCGAGTACAGGACCGGCAATTTTCAATGTAGGGCGGCGACTTGCGCGGCGTGGGTGCTCTCAAGAGCCTCGGGTATTTTCAAAAATGCGTGCCTCTAATTATGATACTGTTGCTGCCAGCCAGATACCCTTGGCACCTACAGAGGAGCAGTCCCCGACACTTTCCCGACGCCCAAACAATGGACGACATAACCAGTGAGTTCTCAGGCGCTTAGCACTATTTCATGCGATATGGGTGAGCGGCGTCTGCCTCAGCTTAAATACTTACATTCCATCTCGCCTGCTCTTTGGACACAGGGATCGAATAACGCCCGCGCACGAGGCTTCAGCAGGCCGGTTTGGGCCACTTCCACGTCCACGCACGCCTACGTCATCGCCCCCGCCGCCTCCACTGCCGCCACGTCGCCCCGTCGAATTCAAGCAAGCAAATCAATCACCTTCGACTCCTGCTCGGATCCAAGGAACGCGAATTGATAAGCCGCTCGTTAATGCTAGCATCGCAAACCCTAGTAGAAAAGAAAAAGATTTCACGCACAGCTCTTTAAACAAGGAAACACCCTCGCCAAAAGTTAGAGTAGCGATGCAGCAGCAGCAGCAGCAGCAGCAGCATCAGTCGCAGCAGTCGCAGCAGTCGCAGCAGTCGCAGCAGCCACGCGGGCGATCTAGAGAGACACGGCCACTTCTGCCAACTCGCCATCTTTCGAACCGACCACGGCCACGCATGACCCGAAGTCTCGACGGTACTTCTTCAGGAAGCCACAGCCCTCATCGGCACGAGTTACGGCGAAGTACTCGCTCTAGCGCAAGGAGCAAGAGTCCAGTCAATGCAACCGATTCTTTACCCACGACTCCTCAGAATAGATCGCATTCTGCTCGTACGCGCCCAGTGATGTCGGCAGCAGTAGAAGAGGTGACATTTCAAGCTGCTAGCCCAGTACTCAGTCCGAGCCCTAGCAACGTCGCTACTCGGTAATGCTACTTCCTTCAATCACTTTACTTGGTTTCCCACTTCGTATATCTTACAGTGGTGCGAGGCCTATTGTTTGTTGTGTACGCTCAGGATTCAAACTTTACTCACATTACGCGGTTTCTGCTGGTGATAAGTTTTCATTTGATGCTTTTACCCCTCTTTCGTTGCAATTAGATTGACTCTGCGCCACCACGAGGGGGTGTCTATTCAGCGGCCTCCTCGCTTGCAGCCTCGCTCACACACTTCTGACCGTCGCCCACCTAGTGTCGAGAAGCGCCTTCCCAGCTCAGAGCAAAACCAGCCTCCTCTAGATGAAAATCGTCGCCCACGTAGTCTAGAACGCCACACTCCCACAATTCAGCGCCCTCGTCCTCGCAGCTTAGACAGACGGCCGCCTAGCTTAGAAAGACGCGTACCCAGTCTTACTCGCCGTTCGCTTAGCGTAGAGAGGGCAGCTACGGCGACAGGTGCTGCTCCTACTTCAGCTTCAGCGAATTCGCCAACAATGTTTCATTCCACCCGTGTGTCAACGAGACCCAAGCCCCGGCTTGCTTCAACGCCTCCGGCTCGAACAAATCAGCCTTTCAGTCCAAGCGGAGGACAACACAATTTGAGCAAGAGCAGTCCTCGCAACAGCTCACGTAAACTTTTTGGTACGCAGCGTGCCACAGTAAGAGAATCCATGCGATCCCCAGAGCGACACGACAGTGCGACACTTTTGCGACCAACTCCGTTAAGACCATCAGCGCGAAGTGTGCGTGGAGGGCTTACCACCAACAGTAGTCGAAAATCAAGTTCTTCAAGCCACAGTCCACAACGAAGCCCTCAACGAAATCCAAGAGCGCCATATGATGATAAAGGCAGTAGCAGCAACAATATCAATGCTGAGAGCCAACTGAGGAGAAGAAACTCCTACGGCAACAACAATAATGCAAGTGTGCCATCATCATCATCATCATCATCATCGTCGTCGTCGTCGTCATCGTCATCAGTGTCGTCGATGCGCGTTACATCGCTGAAAGGAATCACGCCAACAAAGGCGTGGATGCTGGCTGCCATTCAAAACGACGTAAATGGTGAATTTGCTTCGAGCGAAATGGTGCATGGTGGTGATAAAGAAGTAGTGAGAGTAGCAACAGGAGACTCTGTTGGCGAAGAGCAGCTTGTGGCCATAATAAAAGTAAGCAAAAGTGATGCTTACACTTTTACCATATTTAATCTGCCCTTCCTCCTAACCTACTAAAGCATAACTCACCGTCGTCTCTACATGGCATACATTCACTTCTACATTCAAACGTATTATATTTCATGCTTGTTATATACATTCAGACGGAGAATCAGAGCAACGAACCTCCTGCTGCTCCTAGCCGCCAAAGAATTGACTTCAGTGAGCCAAGGACGCATTCTTTGCCTCCATCTGAAGTACCGTCCCCGCCAGCGCCTGCCGGGGGGCGCAACCTACTATGGCCGTCAACAGGAGTCAACACAAGCAACTGGATGAGCCAGAACCCGCCTTACAGCCCGCAGTTTCTAGAGGATAGTATTGATGGCCAGATTGACCACGGCAACAATAGCTGCACCCTTCGAGGTAGTAGTAGACCAAGACAGATCACAAATGCCGAGCCCCGGCGACAACAACGGCAGTCGTTGCACTTTCGGCGCCCCCCTCCTGTAGAAGCGCGCATCTCACTGCCTCGAAAGGTTTGCCTTCATTTCTGTATACAAGAAATATTGGCGCTCTTCTTATAGCTCCAGTATGTCATGAACGCATGCGCAAAGTAATGTCGACATCTACTTTCATTCTATTTTCTCTTCTCAAGGTGACTCGCCTGCGTGGAAATATGGTCTCTATTGATCAAACTTTTTACTACGAAGAAGTGTTTTGCTTCCGCAAGGCACCACCGAAAGAACTCATCACCTTTCAGATGCCGGCGCCCTTGACCCCTGTTACAAGTTCAACCGATTCCAAGAAAGCAGTACCATCGTTTGGCGCCTTACTGAAACGAGGCACGCTATGGCTTGAAACCCATAGCGATGACAGGAGTAGCAACGGGATAATGGCGCGGCAGCATGTGACCCTATTGGCATTTAGAGGTATGCTCGCGATGACCTATCGAAAGAAAACTGAAGACGCATCTGGAAGTATTTCACCATCGGACGCTTCAATGATCTCAAATATTGACGAGCAAGGAGTTTCAACTGACGACTGCAAAATGAAGGCAGAGCTATTAGCTGGTGATCGATGGATTGCACGACAAGAAGTGTTAGAGGTTGATAATCAAAACAACCACATTACGACTCTTGGCTTGAGTCTCGGGCAAGCTGGCTTTAAGAGCCATCACAGCAAGTACTCGAACGACAACGTGCTCTTATTGACCCTGCGATCGGGCACTTTGGGCACGTTATCGAGATGGCGGCTTCGTTGCGGCACTCGCGTAGCATTAGAAGAATGGCTATGGGCTCTGCGGTACAGCGATCTCGGCCACGGCTTACTTACTGGTACGCCTTGTCCATACAATTATTTCTATCTAATAAGGAATTGAAATAGGAACTATATTTTCTTTGCGCTCTGCGAGATTAACTCAAATTCACCTCCAGACCCCTGCATATAATTTCGATGAAAAAAATCATTTATTTGTCTACTCCGATTGCCTTTATGACTCGCCGTCACAGGCGACCTTGCCTTCGATACGGAATGCGCCACGGTTGATGAGAATCTGAAAGTGGCCAACAATCATCGCACAACTCCCTATTCACCATCTTCGGTTACATCGTTGCCCTCTTCATCTATGGGCTCCTTCGACGTCGATTCGCATACTCAACCGCCTCGTAACTTACCCGCAACAAGTGCCCGCGCAACAGGCAGCCTTCAGGATAACGTATACTCCACTGATAATAGCTTGACTACAGGGCCGCTTGCCAATACAAGAGAGGCAGCAGCCTCAGCCAAACCTTCTTCCGAATCTTCCGCCGCAGCTTTAGCATCGACTGAAACTGTGGCTGAAAATGCGCAGTTATCAGCGCACGCCACGAATGGTGGCAATGAGACAGATGAAGAATTGGAAATTGAGGCCTCGGATGACGACGATGATGATGATGACGACGACGATGAAGATGACATTCACGAAGTCTTAGACATCGACCGGGAGCTTAGCACGTCAATACCCGAGGAAGAAGGTGAAGACAGTGCAAGCAGTGTAGCCACGGATTCCTGGCCTTCTTCTAGGCTCTCAAGAAGGCCAGCTTCTGCAGAGCCGGACCAACGGCAAGTCCTGAAGTCGCATGGAAATTTAGAATAGCGAATTGGCTTAGCATTCGGTTTGGTACTACGAAGAATCAAAAGGCCAAGTCAAATCGGTGTTGAGTGTTGCTTTTCATTATCGCTGAACTTTATACTTTAAACAAGTGAGCAGTAAGTTTTAAAAAAGAGAAAAGCTTGAGTGCTCCCTTTCTTGTTTACATACAATACCAATTCAGAATCCGATTCAAGAATAGCCCATAACCCCGTACTAATATCGGCATTCCCGAAGACGCAGCACACTGCACACACGCAGCACTTCGTATACGGAGCTGTTGGTTATGAATATTGCGAAGTGATAACTGAGATGCAACTACGTATAACGCCGAGTTTGAGTTTCCGTTCTCCTTTAATTCGGCGCTTTCCATCTAGGGTTACAGAGTTACAGATAGATCCTTACTGGAGCTCGCTTTGCAGTCGCTTTCCTCCTGCCTCAGTTGCCTTCGGTATCTACATATCCATCAAGGTGCAAGGCAGCGGGCGCTCCTTTTGCCTCTCTGACTTTCCAGTCTCAAGATAAAGTGCCATTAGGTACTGACGTAGCACTATTCAGTAGCTGCCAGCGCAGCGCGGCGGTGGCAGCATTTCAAAGAAGTCGTCGTCAGAAGCGTCGGACATTTTTCTCGTGTTCACCTCTTGCTCGTTCTCAAAGCCACCTGTGCCACATGCGCTCAATTCTTGAAGGCGTTCGAGGGTATTCGCCATAGAATTGACCTGGAAATTCAAGTGAAAACAGAAGATTGGTTAGCCATTCAATCGTTGAGAAGCACCCTAGCACATACTCAAAAATGCCTACTCGGATACTATGACCACAACAAATGATTGAACGTTTAGCCGAAAGACTTGAAAGAGTGGTCGATATGAGCCAAATTGTGCGCATATAGTTCTGATCACACAAAGCATCTCATGTTCACTCACCGATTCCGTCGCGGCTTTGTCAGCTTCTGAAGGGTGACCCGAGTCCGTTGCGGCCCACGGTTGCCATTTCTGCTGGCGCCTGTTCTTGGCCCGCGCTCTGCCGTTGCTGCTGCGTCCTTGATCATCTCCCTCATGGCTGCCTGCAGGTAATACTACTCCTCCTCCTTCATTTCCTGCTTCTTCTTGGTACCGGGCAAAAGCGGCGCGCCCTGCTGAGGCCCTGGCTTCCAAAACCTCGTCGCGGGATCGAGGCTCGGGGGAATTCGAAGGCGATGGCGTCAGGTCCGAATCGTCGTATTCGTCGCTTTGTTGTTGGTGGCTGGAGCGGCGAGGGTGGCGGTTACCGGTCGTCCTCCTCCTGCGGTCAGCTGGGGACGGAGGAGTGAGCCCTTTCTCCACAGGGAGCTGAGACGACGAAGACAGAGACTTGGGAGAGCCATAAATGCTGTCCACGTCCCTGCCGTTGCCACCACCATCATGCCCCGAGACCCGCCGTTTCCGGGACGAGGACGAGGAGGATGACTGCCGTCGCTCGGAGCGTTGTTCGCGGTTGCGCGACGAGGTGGAGTGACTGGACGACGAGGTTGACAGCTCAAGCGCGGTGCCCGACGAGTGCGAAGGACCGCCGCTGCCCGAACTCCTTCGCCTTGGGCTGGGCTGAGACGGCGGCAACAACTGCTGTTGGTGTTGTTGGTATTGGGGTTGGGTGATGGTTGGATCGTTGTTTTGCGCCACGAATTCAAGGAGTTTCGATCGGGTGGTGCTGTCGTTCAAAGCCAGGGATTCCGCCACTACCCCGCACAGGAGTTGCACGCCCCGCATGGTCATGTCTTGCTTGGAGGCCGACGCAATCAGGTGCTGCTCGCAGCCCGACATCACGTCGTGCACCGCCGCCATGTCGTCTTTCAAATCCCCAACCGAGTCCCTGGAGGATGCAAAAAATGGACACAATGAGAGGCCGAAATAGGTGCTTTGCAATGAAGCAACCGGCAATGAATAAATTTGTGTGTTACTTTTTGTCAACAAGAGAGAGGGTGTGAGCGTGTGCCTGTTGACTGCTTAAATGTTGATTACATGATCTCTTCCTGCACCCCGAGGCCGTATTCCACCCGCTGCGTCAGATCTCCGAGGCCATCTTTCACTTGCGACCGCAAACTTTCCACCGTCTTGGACACCGCTGACAGGCCACCCGTGACGGCGTTCACTGCAGAGGCCAGATGCTGCCGCGTCACATACTTGCCCTGATGTAGCAGTGGAAAAAAAAAAGGGGGGGGGAGAGACGTACAAGTTTAAGAGAGATAGAGAGAAGTGAGCGAGGGGCGAGGGGCTAAAAGGGTCAACAGTGTCAGGAACGAGTAAATTTCAATTTCAACCGGCATTAAATTGAAAATGTCTTGAGTGTGTTAGGAGTTGATAAGGGTCGTGCGCCCCTGCACAAAGCACAAACCCCCCACGCCTCGAACTACGACAATCATACTGAAGCACCTTCCAGAGGTAGCCAACCGCCACGCCAGAGGCACCCAAGCAGCACACCACTACAGTAGTGGTCGAGAAACCACTGCCACTGCCACCGTCGCGGCCAATCACATGCACCTGCGAGATAAAGGGGTCACGTCAGCCACGGATCGACAGGGATTGTGTACAGCCTGCTACATGTACCAACTGCGAAAAACAAAGAAAAACAAGTACGCACTCCATACAAACTACTGATTCTCAGAACAGCTGGTCCGCACCTGCGAAGACTGCGCACGGCTGAGGTTTTCCATGCGGTCCATAGCACGGCTGAGCTTAGTGTCGACGGCATCGAGAATTGCGCTCTCCGATTGCTGCCCGCGTGACAACATCGCCTTGACGGCAGACTGCAAGGCAGACAGCTCGCTGCTACTGCCACCGCTGCCACCACCGTCGCCACCGCCAACACTTTTGGCGCCGTCTCCCAGACGTTTGACGCCGTCCAGGAACGCCTTCCGCACCAAGTCGCCGATGTAGGAGTCAACGAATTTCTCGTAAATCGAGGTGCCAACTGTAGTTGCTCCAAAACACGCCAAGAGCATCGTCCCTATCTTCGTGTTTCCCGACAGAACGACCTGGCCGGCCGCTTTATTAAACAACGACATTATGGATGCCTGCTCTACTTAGGATCAAAGAGAGCCCTTCCTGTTGTGCGCGCGTGAAGTTAAGCCGCAGAACAGTGATGCGCCGTAACCATTTTCGCCAACGTTACTTTTTGATTCTGCTGATGATGAGCTGGTTCTAAAACTAACACCCTGTAACTCTAATGTAGTAGAAATATAGTGTTTTTTTTGTTGCTTGGATGGCCGCCGGTGCGGTCGCTGGACCGAACATTGAACTCACAGAGAAATAGAGAACAGAGAACCTACCAAGAGATAGTTCAAGGGCCAAGGATACAAACGCGGTTTCTGAAGATCAACAACTTCTTTACATGGCGCACCACCGCAAATGCGCACTGATGGTGCTAGCGTTTGCACTTTGCTTTCCCCCGTCTATTGGACAGTCTGATGTGTCCTTCCGAGATCCCATGAACAAGAAAGAAGAACTCGTCGAGGCAGGATTCGAAACGAGTAGCGGACATGCAGTGGATACGTCAGGGGCGCCCCAGCACGCTGCGACCTCTTCTCTTGGCACGAACAGTAGTGATCGTCGCTCAGGGCCAGTGCATTGGGCCATTATTGCACTCGTGACGCTTCTGGGGTGGACTGTGCTTTCGGTTGCGTGGCTATTCTTTGACGCGAAGAGGCGCCGCCGATTGAATCCTACTTGCTATGGGCGCTTAAGCACCTCATACGTCATGCGCACTGGTTTTGGAGAAGTGCCTGCGCTCAGCAATGAAATTAATCGAAAAGCAGTTTCAGTCGAACGCGAAAGAAGTGCGTCAGAGGAGAAAGAAGAAGTTGCTAAGCTGCGCGGGCGAGTCATCTGGGCAATCAAAGAAGAAGTGCTAACCTGCCTAGGGCGCAGCATCTTTCACGAAGGGTGGCGGAGTGTGCGCACTGCAGATGAAGCGGGGTCCGCGTTAGTGGTGCAGGTCCGTGTGTTTCTTTGGAGGGTAGAGGGGATTTAGGAGTCGGTAGTGGGAGATCGTGCTTGCGAGGTCTGTAGTACTACAGATTTGGTGTAAGTCTCCCACCTTCTTCCTCCTCGTATCGATTACGGTCAGCTTTCTTTCTACTCCAGTGTATCCTCTATATTGTATAGCGTCAATTTTTCTGCCTTTTCATTTTCTGTTCTTGCTTTTGCTCCAACTCAACCTCTGACCCAGGTTCTCCCAGTAGAGCCCGGCCGTCGTGCCGCTCTTTGCGTTTGGCTTTCCTCCCTTTCTGCAGCAGCGGCGGTAGCTGTTGTGCTAACTTTGACCACTCTTTCAACTTCTCCGTCGCTAGCACCGTCGCAACCACCAGACTCTTTAGAGACGGAATGGAACGGTGCGCTTCCGATGCCTTTTACAGAGGTGCTGCTGCCTTTGCTCTTCCTGGTGGCGCTCATGCATGCAGAGGCCGAAGTCCTCCTGAAAGGGTCCCTGAAGCTCGCATTGGGGCTAGCAGCAGTAGCAGCTCTGTTCATGCAACATCCTTCGTCATCATCCAGTGTTGCCGCAGTTGCTGCAGCGGCATTGTTGGTGCTGGCGCTGTGGCTGGTATGTAGTTGACTGTTATTCTCTTGTGGGTGCCCGCTTAATCGTCTTCAGTGTGGTTCCTTATCCATATCCGCATGTTTCCTTTTATTACACTTATAAAAACGATGTCCAGGTGGGGGTGCGCGCGCGCGCTCATTTGTTGCCGTTGGGCTGGTGGGAAGACCCCCTGTTGCCCGGCTGCAGGCGCTTGCCAACTCACCCGCCGAGACGGCTCTTTCCCAGCGTCGAAGCCGCCGCACGCGGGCTGCTGGCTACCAAGCACTTGGTGGAGAACGGAGCTGCTCGAGCGGCCGTCCTAGGGGTGCCGCCGCCGGCTGGCGCGGATGCTTACGCTGATGGGGAAGATGATCTTGCTGGTGCTGAAGATGGTGGCGACCGAGTTGAATCTGCAGCGACTGTGTGTCCTGGAAAGCGAGCGCGCGGATTGAAGGATGTGGACGCACTGATGCAAGGCATGCCTGAAGGTAGCACTGGCCTGGGCACGTGGGGTTTGGACAGCGGCGGTGATCACAGTGGCCGTCGTGGTGATGGTAACAGTGGCAGTATTGGGGTTAGTAACACTGGCAGCGGCGGTGGTGGTGGTATTATTGGCAGCCATCACCGTAAGCAAGTGGTGAACCCGTGGGCCATGTCCTTGGACGGCGATGATTGGCGCTTCAAATTCGTAGGAGGGCCAGAGCAAGGAATGGGGTTTGAGTCGCCTTCCTTCATGGCGATGATGGAGGAGGAGAAGGAAGAAGAGCTGAACGAGTGGGTAGCGATTTCGGTGCCTGGCACCTGGCAGGTGCGATTATCGAGGTGCACTGGTCGACTCTCTCTAAATGAAAGCCTCGACTTAGTTTGTTAGCCTGTCAGCCGCTTTTCTTTTTATTTGCCTTTCTTTGTAATCTCCTCTTCCTCCCATTTTCTTTATCTCCAACCAATAGCATGCGCGCTTTCATGACGATCTCGCCGCACCCTTTCACTCATTATTTCATCCTTCCCCCAGGTCCAGGGCCAAGAACCTCCGCGCTACACCAACATTCGCTACCCGATTTTCCACCCTCCGCGAGACAAAGAGCCCGCTACTAGTGGCCGCAACAAACGCTCGGAAAACCCGACCGGCCTTTACCGGCGCACTTTCGAGGTGTGTGCGTCTGCGTGTGCACTGATGGTAGCACTATGTAAATGTGCGAGTATTCATACGTGTATGACCACCGTCGTCATTGCATTTCATGCATTCATTTCGTGCGTTTCCAAAGGATAAGTTCCCGATATGCATTTCTTTGTCTTCGTCGTATTTATCACGATTTAAAGCATTAATTCTTTATGTTCTTCACAATGTCGAACACACAGGTGCCTCCAGTATGGCCAGGTGGGAAATTGAGCCAATTTGACCTGGAACCTGTGCTCACAGCCAATGACGAGACGGTGGTGCCGCCTTCCTGGGCTGCGAAGCAAGGAGAAGGAGGTGAAGGAGAGGTAGCAGATGCAGAAGAGTGGCGACGTGCCCAGTCTGTTTACCAACACCGGGGGCGGCGCGTAGTGCTGGTGATCAAGGGAGCTTCCTCAGCCGTAGAAGTGTTCATGAATAGCGTGTGGGTAGGCTGCTCCAAAGATTCCTTCTTGGAGTGCGAATTTGACGTCACCAATGCTCTCCTGAAAGGCCCCGGCAACAAGATCGACAGTAGCAGCAGCGGGAAGAAGCACAGTAGTAGTGGTGGTCCATTCCACGTGTTGGCGCTGCGAGTGGCGCACTGGAGTGACGGGTCTTACCTGGAGGATCAGGACCAGTGGTGGCTGAGCGGTCTGCACCGGTCCGTCGAGCTGCACTGCTTGCCCGCCGTGCACTTCGCCAGTTTGAGCGCCACCACGCAACACCTTGCCTGGACATCGACTACTAGTGGTGCTTCTGTTGCTTCTGGTGGCGCTTTTTCAGCGGCTGCTGCATCTGTCATGGATGATGCTTCCATCATCAGCCCAGTTGACCAGCAGTCGAAGATGTCGTCTACTTCTTCCATATCGATGCTGTCATCAGTCTCACGTCACAGGGATTATGAGTCTCAAGCCAAGGATGTTGATGAAGCCAAGGACAAGACGTTGCCAATTGGGCCCAGTGCTGCATACGCTGTCTGCGCTGTGCACATGGATATCGCAGGCCTCGCTCTCCTCGTGCCGCCTCCATCATCGTCAAAACGACAATCACAGCAAAATCGAGAAGCACCTCTGAACAAAGAAGCTAGTGCCATTGCTAATGAGGGAGCAGCAGCTGCTCAGGAAGGGGGAGTCGGCGTGGGAGCAGTCGACGAGAAGATTGAAGATGCCCATGATGCTCTTGACGCAGGCAGTGCGATTCCAGCAGCAAATGAGGTATCGCCTGCTGGAGAAGATGATGAAGAAGAAGGAACGCCTGCAAATAGTGAAGGAGGAGCTGCATGGGATTTGCGGGTATGGCTTCTTCCTCCCGATGCTGACTCCATTGATCACGCAGTTGCCTCGTGCGCCCTGCGCCTTGACCACTCCCTAGTGCATACTTCTAGCAATACCACTTCTTCTACTGGTGCTAGTGACAGCGGTATGGCTGAGACTGGTGGTCTGAATGGCAGTGATGGTGTGAATGTCGTAGGTGTTGAGGTGCAGCCTTTACTGCGACCAGATCCGAAGACACCTTCTCAACAACTCTTCTTTTGCACCCCCAAGAGCACAATCGATGAAAACAGCAGCGAAGGTGTCAACAGTCATGGCAGCCCATCTTATTCCTCGTCGCCAGCATCTGCAGATCCTGAGAATGCACTTGCTTCATCGGCAGTCTCGGTAGCAGATGCCCGTTGCCTCCCTGTGTGCTCCGTGAAAATCTACCTGCAAGTGCCTGCTCCTTTGCTTTGGTCCGCTGAGGCTCCGCACTGCTACAGCTGCGTTGCCAGCCTTTCCCCACTTGATACCGGGAAGGAATCTTCTTCTCCTACCTCAAAACGCCGCTCGTCTTCGCGAACTAACCACAAGAAGGTGGCCAACAGCAAGAAAAGCAACTTGTTTTCGCCCATATCATCGAAAGGGCATGTCGAGGGTTGCCGAGTCGGTTTGAAGGAAGTGGCGGTGCTCACGGCGCGCGAAGCAGGGTTGGTGGAGGATGATGAGACTACTGATAATGGTGGGAGGAGCAACAACAGTGGAGTGCAGGTGGCGGATCACAAGGTACCTTCCCTCGAGAAGATCATCGAGAACTAATATTTTACCCAGCACTTCTGACATAAAAAATATCACTGATTTAATATTTTTCCATTGCTTATATCATTCTAGCAATCACGAATGCCTTGATGTGCATGTGCATCCTTCTTGTTTTTTTTTAATGCGTACCAATCCAACTACGAATACTGCCTGCGACTTACTCGCTTCCACCTGTACCTGTAGGTGCTGTGCGTAAACCGGCGGGCTATTCGAGTGCGCGGAGTGAACCGGCACGAGCACGACGGATTTACGGGCAAAGCCATGAGTTATGCAGCCATGCTGCGGGATGCGGCTCTGATGAAGACCCTGCATTTCAATGCCGTGCGCTGCTCGCATTACCCGAACCACAGCGGCTGGTACCGGCTCTGCGATGAGGTGGTGCACGATGGAGTACTGGAGTGTTTGCCCACTGATTAAAAGCAAGAAACCAAGGCGAAGGTTTCCTTTTTCTCTCGCACCGTTGAATCCATTTTGAGATTTCCATGACCACTGCCACCCTCGTGTCTTCCTCTTCTTCCTGTTCCACTCCTTCCTTGACCTCCTCCTACCCATAGATTGGCCTCTATGTCGTGGACGAGGCCAACATCGAGGCCCACGGCGCGATGCCGATGGGGAGGTTTGCGATGGATTCCGCCTTTCAAGCCTCGATGCTGGCACGAGCTCAGAGAATGATGGCCAGAGATGTCGCACATCCGTCGGTACGATTGTGTGGCTTAGAATACGAGAAAATGGGAGAGATTAGTAGACAAAAGGAATTGCATTCTTCTGGTTTAGTTCTGCACTTCATTCCTGTATTTACTTTCTTTTGTCGATTCTCTATCATGAGACGAGGCGATGGTTGACATGCCTTTCGCCTTTCTTCTTTTCTACACGTGTATACTACATTAGATCATCGTGTGGTCGCTGGGCAACGAGTCGGGGGCTGGCCCTAATTTGATGGCGTGCCGAAATATACTCAAGCAAGCCGACCCTTGCCAAGGCAGACCCGTGCAGTACGAAGGGGGCGGCGCGATGGCCGAGGGAAACGGCTGCTCTCGCTTGACCGACATCATTTGCCCCATGTAAGCATCATGTGCTTCGGGCGTATCAAACTTTTCTCAGATTTATACGCAATAGAAGGATATCTCGTTGCAGCGTTGTTCAAAGTGCACGTTTGTTTTTCTTTGTTCTATGCGCTACTAGTTATCACTCCATGTGTTGTTTAACCATTCCTCCTCTTCGATTGTTGACGCCCACCTTTGCTCTTAGGTACGCCTCTGCTGCGATGGTGATGAGTTACGCCGCCAAGGGAGACCGGCCTGTGGTGAGCGTTGGCATCTCTTTTGCTTCTAAGCTTCTTTGTTTCTATTTACCTGCTAGGCTGCGTTCTCTTTCAATAGCACGACGAAAAATGAATGAAACACCTTGGGCAACTTTTCATAGCATACCTGTCATTCTACTGTCTGTGTGCGTTTTTCTTGCGCCTCCTTTGTGCCCTGGTAGATATTATGCGAGTACGCCCACGCCATGGGCAATTCTACAGGGGGACTGCATTTGTACGTGGACGCGTTCGACGATGAGGTGGCGGCGCTGCCGTCGCTACAGGGGGGGTTCATCTGGGACTGGTAAAAAGCATGGGCATTGCATGCGTATATGCGAAGAGAAAGAGACTGCTAGGGGAGAGAGGGCCTGGGAGAGAAAGGCGCAAAGAGTGCTTATTATTTCTCGTACACAAAAAGGAGCGGATAGTTCCATCGTGAGATGTTCCACCACACCATTTTCCACATGTGCGCGCAAGCATGTTCACATGCCTGCCTGCCTTTGCCTGCCATTTGTGTTTTCTAATTCCTGCATGCAATTACTAGGTGCGACCAAGGCCTGGTAACGCAGCTCAATGAAGGGCCATGCCATCCTGCGGCAATTGGGGTGTCGGCTTCAAGCGACGACCATTACTCACCATCTGAAGTTGTTCAGCGTCAGGACAGCAGCGGTGCTAGCAGTGGCGGCATTTCGAAGCATGCGTCACCACCTAGTACTACTGTAGGTGACACCGGCGGTGGAGTGGGAACATCAAATGGACAACTTCAGCGGTGGTGCTGGGGCTACGGCGGGGATTTCGGTAATAAATTAGAGCAAATGAGCGACGGCCCTTTTTGCATGAACGGGCTCGTCGATGCAGATCGGACTTTGCACCCGGGAACTGCTGAGGTGAGAGTCAGAGCATATATCCTAGTCATTGTGGTCTTCGTCTCCTTTGCTTTCTTTCCCATACAAAAACAACTTCCTATTATCTGACCAATTCGTTTTTTGTGTGTGTGTTATATTCATTCTGAGCTTAGAAACGTTATATTGCCTTCTGAACTTCTCGTCCTCGCTTTTTTCCGTCAACTCTCCGTTCATGCAATCATTTCATAGGTGGCACATCTCTCGTCGCCTATTGCTCTTCGTGTAGCGGCTTCTCCGCCAGCCTCCTCCATAAACGACAAGGGCAAGAAGTCCAAGACGAACGAAGCCAGCAAGGAGGGCCTTTGGGTTGAAGTATGGAACAAGTTTAGCTTTACTCCCCTGTCCCCCGAATGGGGTGAACTACAGTGGCAACTGCTGACCACGACTAGTGGTGCACATGCAACATCAGCTAATAAGGAGGCGAAAACGAGCAGCAGGAGCCAGAAGAGTAGCGCTGCTGCGAAAAGCGTTGACGTCAAGAGCACGAAAGATGTCGCTGAAAGCAGCACCATCGGCGGTATCGGCGGCATTAGCGGTAACGGCGAGCTTAGTGCACATGTACTCGCGAGCGGAACCGTGGCTCTGCCGTGGATTGCCCCCGGCAAGCGAGCAATTTGTTGGGTGCCTTACGGTGAAGGTGAAGGAGGAGCCGCTGCTGCTTTTGATGGCATTTACGGTTCACCCAAAAACGACGGTGTCTCTCCTTATACTCCTACGATGTGGCTTCATGTGAGTGCTTGTCAGACTAAAGCGCCATCCTGGGCTCCTCTTCAGAACAACTGGCCTCTCGTGCATTTGTCGGTTAATTTGTCGACGTCATCGGAGAGTCCATTGCGTAGTCGAAGCTCGAGCATTAAGAAGAACAGCAAGGCCACTTGTGGAAGCAACAGGAATAAGAGCATGAATAGCTCCTTCCCGCCGGTGTTGGAATTGGCAGGGCAAGCTTTACTACCTCCAGATGGAAATGCAGGAGGTAGCAGTGCGCCGGTGTCTTCTCCAACTCCTCTTTCGGCGGAAGGCCTAGTGGTAGAGTACGACACGCCAACTGTAGGCTATCTCACGATTCGTTGGACGAGCCCTGATACAACATCTCCAACAACCATAACCACTCCGTCTAAGCGATCAAGCGCCAGGTTGACTCCTCGTTCAAACCCATTGTTGTCACCTCCCTCCTCGTCATCCTCGTCTTCTGCCTCCTCCTCATTGGCGGAAAGCGCTCGGTGTTTTGTGGTGCTGAGTTGTGCCGACGGCAGCATCGTGCACTTCGTGAATCATGGCGAAGTGTTGGTGGATTGCCCGTCTTTTCGTCGTCGTTGCGTCATGGAGAAGGAAGCAAAGCAAGAAGAAAAGAAGGAAGCGGAAGGAGCATCATCATCACGAGACGAGTCGATGCACTGCCTGTGGCGCGCGCCAACGGACAACGATTGCGGGGGCGTCCACGAACTCCTGTCCATGTTGGCAGGGCACAGGTAAGACACAAGTCAAAAGCTTAGAAATGAAAACCATTCGGGCGGTGTTATTTTGATAGTATCAATTCCTTCCAAAGTCCTGTCGCTCTGCTAAATTGTTCCACCTTTCCGCCTTCTCCCCAATGTGGCCACACTCTTTCTTCCTTTTCATTCTTCACAGGTTGGCGGACTTGCTGGCCCCATTCTTGGCCCCCCTTTTGGGGTGGCATTTCCGCAATTTCGAGCCGCTGCGAGGCCCCACCGCGGGCGCGTCTTACGACCAACAGGTTTATTCATAAATAAAAGGGAACAGTTGTCAAGACTTCTTGTGCTGGCATTACAATTGTCCCCTGGGTCGGTAGGTTCGCTTTCTTGGCTAATCTTTTCGGCTCTTTCTTGCCCATTTGCTTTCTTTTGCTGCGCCGTACTTTCAAACTATTAGTGGCGGGCCGCGGGGTTGGACAATCTGGTATTTACCGCCCTTGGTCCCGGTAACGTTACCGTGGAGCGCTTCAACACCAAAACACCGAAAAATGCCGAGAGCCAAGAAGGCCGCTCCAGCACCAAGAGCAATAGTCTTCGAAGTCCTTCCAGTAGCTCTGTGAAAAGCGTTTGCGAGGACGACAGCGCCCTCTCGGTGTGCACTTGCGTGCGTGTCACTGTGCGCAGCCGAGCCCAGAAAGCTCCTCCGCCAACTTCCAAGGAGAAGCAACGCCATTGGTGGCAGCTACCGGGTTTCTTGCTGCGGCGATGCTTGGAAGCAGTGTCTTGGATGATATCATCTTCGTATGTGGTGCCTGAGTGCAAGGCAGTCATCGAAGTGCATGCGCCGACTCAACCTGAGATTAGCACGGCTGCGCCGGCGCCGCCTGGGTCGTCGTCACCCTCATCGTCGGCATCTTCGTCGAAGACGAAGACGAAGACGTCTGCTACTCGTATGCCACCATCGCCAACGAGCGCAGGCTTGGAGTTGCGCTTGGCAGTAGAAATGACTGTTGCGTCCTGGGTGCCGCCGCTGCCGCGCGTTGGCATCAAACTGGGCCTGCCTCCGTCGTTCCGCGAGGTTTATCTATTTATTTGAATGAGAGCTGGATAGATAGTCTTTGTCCTGAAAGCCCTTTAATTGCTGGGCTTTTTCCGTCTGCCTGCCGCGCCAGCTGTTTTGTACGACATCCTACCCCGGTGCATCAGCAGCCTTCATGTTTTTAGTACTCATGAGTGTTTTTTTGTGTGTTGTATTCATCATCTCTCATCCAGGTGGCTTGGCTTGGCCTCGGCCCTCATGAGTCCTATGTGGATCGCCAGCGCGCGTCTCAATTTGGCCGTTGGCAGCTAGATGTGCGCGACCAAAACGCTCGGGTGCCCTATGCGCGACCGCAGGTGATGAAAAGGCTTGAGGAGCCCTTACTAGAGTTGTTGTCGTTGTTGGTGTTTAATAGAATTAAAATGAGAAGGGTATTGTTGGTAGTAGTTCCTCTTCAGCATCGGTTACCTATTCGTTGATGACTTCATATTTTTGAGACTTTTTGCTGATTCGAAACCACCGTCTTCAGGAATTCGGAGGTCGAGCCGGCACTGAATGGGTACATGTAAAGCCCTTGGGAATTGACCACCCTCGCCATCCTCTCGCCCTGGATGCTTCGTCTTCACCATCTTCCTCGCCAACTTCGCCTGCTCCGAGTCCAAGGTCCACTTCAGCAGCTGCTGCAGCAGCTCTACGCGGGTGGGGCAGGCCAGGCAGAGGCGGAGGACTGCTGGTGCGGGCATCGTCAGCTTCCGACGATGGGAACGCTCCAGCGCATGGGCTCTCCGCTCCTGGCTTGCAACATTCGGTAAATGATACAAATTAAAACTAGAGAACTTTGCGTGCATACTCTCTGTATGGGCGCACAGGCATGTATAAATATTCTGAAATGCACTTTTTAAACGAAATCATCCTCATCTTCCTTCATCTTTCTTCTCTGTTTTCTGTTCTATCCCCTCAGCACCCATCTCTTGCTTTTCTTTTCATCTTCCTTCTACTCTAGGTCACCCCTTACTCCATGCCCGCCCTCGCACTAGCCAACCATGCGATGGACCTCGATGAGAGCCTAGCCGCTTACGACACCGCCTCGTGGAACCATGCCACGTCACTCGACGAAGCCTCAGCGCGCCAATCTCTTTGCCAAGCTACGTCTACACAAGGAGGTGGAGATGCAGAAGAAGCAGTACATGACGAAGGAGTAGAAGGAGGGGCACTATCAGCAGCAGCTTCGCGCACCTGGCTACATGTAGATGGCTTCAGCATGGGCATCGGAGGCGACGACAGCTGGAGTCCGCGCACTCACCCGCAATACCTGCTGCAACGGCACAAGGGCTCAGCCTACAAATACAGCCCACCTTCCATAGGCAATCCTTCGGTTCTTCCTACTGCTAGTGATGCTAGCGCTGCGCCCACCAATGACAGTACACCACCAAGCGGCGAAACACCAGCTACATGTGGAAGCGTTTACGCGTACGAACTGTGGATCGGTGCTACGAGCCCAAGACAGACGCCGGAGGAAGCGGCTGCTGTACCTGCACGTAAGCTCAAGCAGGGCCAATGAAATAAGCACACAAGCAAGAGAGGAATGCATGTGGCCAACTTCAGAATTAGGAGCGGGCCTCTAATTTAGAATTCATATGCGTCTTCGACTGTGTTTTGCGGTTCTGAGTTCTGAGTTGTTTTTAAGTTCCGAGTTCGCTTTCACTTTAACCCTAAGTGCACGCGGTTACTTATCGCGCGATGTATCCGGCGTAAACACGTAGACGATACCTCGTAGTCTCCGATAGACGATACTTTTAGCGCAGGATGAACGGATTAGCCGTATTAGTTCCATAAGCCGTGAGCGGTGAGTCATAAGCCAGCCAGCTGCCAGCTATTGTTTTGCCGAATTATCCCTGTACTTGGGTGCAAAACGTATCTTTCTTTTTTTTACCGACGAGATAGATCATGAGCATTCTTCAGTCGTCTGGTCGTCTGGTGCATTCCTTACTTTTACTTCCTCCTCACTCCATGCGCTTTTCTTCTCACCCCTTCCTCGAGTGAGGGGCTTCGCTTATAACAACAGGCCCTAGTTACTCGCGGCCTAGAGTATAAAGCTCAATGCTGGCAGCACTTGGTTTCTCGAAAGGAGGAGCATCATCTGCCTCCTCCAGCCAACGCAGCTCCCGTGGGGCAACGGCTGGGGGTGGAGGCAATCAGAATAGTCGAAGTCCTACAGCGACCTCGCCTCGCGCGAACAACCAGGCTAGTGGCGATAAGCAGTTTGGATTAGGGGAATAAGCGATATCCGAGCTATATCTTGGCATCGTAGTTGTTTTCCTGGCATCTTGACCCGCCTAGGATGTACCCTCACATTAATACTTACTTCTGTTGCGGCACAGGCACCGTCTCAGCAGTCCTTCAACGACCTTGAGTTCAAGCCACCGGATAAAAGCCAGCCCGTTATTGCGGTGCGTGTGCATAGCTTAGGTGCCCATAAGTACATACTAGATGATCATGCTGTGCGTCTTTTCTAAATATATTTCTACTTCGGTGGTCTAAAGCCAGGTCTGAAGACATTTTTTAGCACCTCTATTTAACGCAAATTCTCCGTGCCAACAGGTACTCGGCGATGGTATGGGTAGTGGGCCAACGTTTATGAAGTCACCATCCTCGCGCTCCTTCAGTAGCAGTAGCGATGCTTCAAACAATGCCACTGCCGCACAAGTGAGAGCGAAATCCTTCGCAGCTCAAGGTGCTGCTGGCATGTACGGCAGTGTTGGTAAAGGCCAGGGTTTCAGTGCCGGCATCATTGGAAGCAGCAGGGACAATGGAGAAGGCAACGGCACTACTTTATCACCAAGGTCAGCTCGAAAAAGCAAGTCCTACAACCATGCTCCCACTTCGTTAGATGAGCCTACTACGCAGGCCATATCAGTGCCAGTACAGCGCCTAATGCGGGCAGGCAGCGGTGGGAAACGCCCAGTAAACGGTGTCGGAGCTGCTATGGGTGCGGGCCCCGAGGCATACCCTGTCCATCACCACCACAATAACAGCAGCAGCTCTAGTAGCAGCCAATTGTATGGCAGTGACAGGAATCTCAGTCCACGGGCTGGCACCCGTGTCACCTCACCTACAGTGCCAACAATCCGAAAGAACAGTGCCAGGGGCAGTAGTTTCAACGGCGGCGGTAGCAGTACGGCTCCCTTTGGAACCGACTTGACCGAAACGGCGGTGACGCCGCGTCGCTTCGGTACTTCAAAGTCATTTGGCACTGACGACGCAAATGGTAGTAGCCGTGGAGGCTCTCGAAGTCCGCGGAATTTGAGTCTTCGCCAGAATAACGGCAGCGGTGGAAACATGTCTCCTCGTACTGGGTCATCTGCAGAACCTAACGTGGAGGCAGTGGTTGAGACGAAAGCTATGACTGCTTTGTCAGTTCGCCAGCCCGTCAAACAAACACTTCTGGCACCATGGCAAACGGTAAAGAGAAGGTAACCTTCACCAGTTCATGCGGCGCCAACTTTGCAAAGAGAATTTGGTGTAATCGTGAATTCTTGAACGTATGTATGTACAAGTTCAAGCGTGACCACATTTAATTTTGGAAGACTTTAGTCAAACACAAATGATTTAAATCGCCCTTCAACCCATTGCTGTACAGGATCCCGATCCCGGTTCGTCGCCCCATGGGAACGTGGACCACGAAAGTCACCAGTCTTCTTTTCAGCAAGTCTCATTTCGAGACGAGATGCCCGAAGAAGTAAGTGAACCGCTAGTATATCATAGCGCATTTGCTCTTAACATGTTTGACCTTATAGCCCATATCGCCGCATTCTCTGACCCATCGTTACCCTACATATATATTACACTTGTTCAATTTGTTTTCTAGAGTTTCAGCGGAAGACAAGAAAGCAGTAATGCTTCCACAAGGAGCAATTGTAACAACCTTGCAGTGTCAACAAAAGCTGGGCCGAGCTCAACACATGTGCCTTTTAAGCCGCCGAACGGTGCATCTTTGCAAGCGTCTCCTCCTTCATCGCTGCCTTCGAATTTAGCGCTGCCTGGCCGTGAGTCCCCCAATTCCCCCGACTCCTGGGGCTCGCTCGATGAAGTCTTCGAAATGACGTCTGAGCAGCTATCTAACCGACAACAAACCTTGAGCCGGAACAACAGCGGCAGCAGTGATCTCAGCGGCAGTCCCATCCGCAGCTGCAACAATAGTGGAAATACTAACATCAAAAGCAACAGCAATAGTAGCAGCATCAGCAACGGCAACAATAACAGTGCCGCAGATGGCGACCAGAGCAAGAGTAGATCAATGCCACGTAGCCTAGCTCGTGGGCAGAGTGGAGCAGAAACGCCTCCAAGAGCAGCGCTCATGCAAGCGGTGAACTGGCACGATCAAAGTCGAAACTACAGTGGTATTAACCTCGAAGCACCGTCACCGGCACGGGTAAATGCGATGTCGCCATCTGCAGTGCTGCCGGAGGAACCCCAACAAAACTTTGGGTTGAGAGGGCGGAAACTTTCCATGGA
>Ga0307931_1000517_pt1 | contig 24316 bp, 20 predicted proteins | sample OrgLakmetageno47_FD_201816 | JGI IMG/M metagenome (GOLD analysis project Ga0307931, IMG submission 201816) | Saline water microbial communities from Organic Lake, Antarctica - #47 | ecosystem: Environmental > Aquatic > Non-marine Saline and Alkaline > Saline | place: Antarctica: Organic Lake...
AGCTGGAGCATGACACTATAGGAGACTCAGCAGAAGAAACTCCAAGTGAAATACGATGGAAGGACAATTTGTTGTCGCTTCTTTCCTTTTTATTTTTGCATTTGTTGTTCAACTCACCTGAACCCCTAGGGTCGCTTTTGTTCGGACCATCAGCGCTTCGGCCTCTGGGCTAGCCGGGTCATAATCAGCCCGCGCACCTCCTAAAGCGTCGCTGCCGTCACCGCCTCCTTTCTCGCCGGTGCTACCGCTGGTCTCGACGTACGGTAAAGGGCCGCCTTGGATGAAGGAAATTACACGTAGACAGAGTGGTGAAGGTGAAGAAATATCACTAAAAGATGGAAGAGAGTATAAGATATTATGCAATAACGAGGTGAAGAGAAGGAATACTTCATGAAAATATGCCCATTATTTCTCTCATTTCAGTCTCTCGTTGTGTTCATCATCATCATCATGACATCACCTGAAGTGCGCGTGGGCGGGTCTTGAGGCCCTCCACCGTTGTTCGTGCGTCGTGACACAGCTCGCAAATGCGATGTGATTGCAGCCACGGCCACCTATTTACATGGAATATTGTCAGCCAATCAAGTAGCACGAATACGCATACAACCATGAACGAAGAGGGATTTAATTTTAATAAAGGGAATTGATTTATCACGATTTCATGCACAAACATACAGTGCATGAACTAAAGCGCACATGCACTCACCACATCGGCTTTCGGTGTTTTTGCCATCTCGTCGATGGGCACCGCCACTACCTGCCGGCGCTTGATTTTGCTGTATACAATATTAGGGTACATGGAAATCGAGTGCACGCACAAATAAAATATAAAAGGGTTGAAACAAACGAAAGAAGATCTAGACAGTGGTCTCAAATGTCAAAAGCTGCGGCAAAATTTTTGATAACACCAACATTTATTTTTGATGAACAATCAAAAACATTCCTAGAAGCGAGAAGTTGATCAACGAAATGGCCACCATTCTCTTATCACACACGAATCGTCACCGTCATCCTTCTCAATCTCTTCCTCGTTCATTTTATGTGTATAAGCTTTCTATCAACTGTTTCTCAGCACCTGTGGTCGAGGAGGAACACGTGAAAGCGCCACGTCAGCTCATCGACTAGCCACAGGCAGCGCTGGTACGGGTTCAAACGGTTCCATTTCGCAGCACCCAAAGGCACTTCGTCAAAGAGAGCGCTGCCGTGCCAAACGGGGCACAAGAGGCGCGTGCCGCTGCGCTTCGACGCGTGGTAGTTGGTGCCACAGGGGATGTTGCGCTTGCTGTTTTAGATAGGTGACAAGAATTGATAAGAGGAGTGGAGTTAAAGGAAAGAGTGTACCTGTAGTGAGAAACTTTTCGGAAGAGAAGAAAAAATAGACAGAGAAATTTAAATCTAAAAAAAAGAGAAATGAACAAGAAAACGAAAAAAAAAGAGCGCAACTTTAGAAAAAGCTGGTGAACTACGTAGTATAGTACTGTATGTTTATTTCAGTGCGACATCATAACAGAACATTATAATAGAAAAAAAAACCCACCCCCTTTAACTTACCCATTCACGTCGGTGTCGTCGTAATAGGTCCACGCAGCAAACGATCGCCTCGGTTGGAAGTTCACAAAGCTCACTCTTGAAGGGCCCAGAGCCCGCACCAGGGCAGGAAAGAGCCCAACGTGCACGTGTGGGCCAAAGTCGAGAAACAAAGAAGGCAGAGACCCGAGCGCCACGGCTGGTGGCTTGGAGCAGGTAGCCTGAGGATAGAGCAGAGAAATAGAAGAAGAAGAAGAAGAAGAAGAAGAAGAAGAAGAAGGACGATTAGAATGAAGAGGAAGGACATCATGAGAACGAGGAGTAGAAAAAGATGGAGGGGAAAATTAGTTTTTGAAAAGTTTGCTTGCATACAAACGAAGAGAAAATAATATACTTTGAGAGAGCAAAGTTGACAGGAATAAGTACACGTCAGTAGAAGCAGCATCTGAAGCTGCGACAAGCAAAAAAACACACACACACACACAGACAGACACGCACACCTGAATGTGATTAGCGTAAGCCGGCAAGATCTTGCCATGCACGTAACGGTCCACTGCGGCTGCCTCGGGTCTCTTCACCGATGACGCAATCACACCCTGAGCTCTGTCCTCCACAGCGCCAAGGCTGTTGGTGGGTTCGCTGTTCTGCTTTTTTCACGAGAAAAATTCCATTCAATTTTACATCACGCCAATTTCCCCCGGAGTGAGGGTGGGAGCAATGAAGAGCAAGAAGGGCAACAAAATAAGTAGACCACTGGTGAAATAATACTATATGAAGGGCTATCTTGCTTCAAAAAGATACAGACAACCCAAAAAAGCGACTCGTACGAGGGGGCATAAAGCTCATCGACTATTTTGCCGTAGCACAGCGTACTACAGCGATTGAAAATGTCTCTTAGGAAAAGTCGACCCAAACCAAACCTGCGCCGAGGAAAAGCCAAAGGTAGCTGGTTCTCGATCTGCTGCTGTCAAGGTGATTGCTTCGGCGCCGGTACTACCGCCGTTACTGCTGTAATGGTGATTATGGCGGCCGCCGAAGTCCTGTGTGATACAAAAGCAAGCAACAAGAACAAAATGAAGAAATTAATCTCTAGAAGGAGGCACTGTAGATTCAAAGTTGCATATGTTCGCAAATGCAATAACCAACTACTTACTTGTCGAATGCCTTCAACTTCAGCCGAGAAATGCGCTGCAGCGTTCTTCAAAAACCCGCCTCCGCCTTGTCCGCCGCCTTTCCCCCCGCCTCTGTTCCCACTTCCTCCTCCTTTGAAGCGACCGTTGTTGCCGGTAAATCCCCCACTGCTGCCGGTAACCGTACCGCTTTCTCCGCCCAAACCGTTACCGATGGTGCTCTAGAGAGAACGATCGATGAAGGTGAGAAATGAGATAATGGAATACTTGGAAATATAGGAGCACACTGCGTTGCGACTTCAGAGTTTACACAAGAGGAGCAGGAGTGCTGGAAAAGATGAGACGGAGACAAATGCATAGTCATCACCAGTGTCACCTACCCTAACCAACTACCATTGCACACTCACCAAACCACCACCGCCGCTGCTACCGCTGAAGGAGCCACCGTTGCCGTCCCCTAGAATGAGGTCTCCAAACACGCCAGCATCAATACTACCGCCACCGCTGCCACCACCATTGTTGCCACCTTTGTTCTTCGCCCAGCTACCACCACTTCCTCCTCGTGCACCAGCGAAAGCGCCGGCACCTCCGGTAACTTTGCCCGTTTGTTTGTTGAACACCGTGGCTAAAAGTGAGCGCCTCTTTTCTCCTCTATGACGCGGGTCCGTCTCTTGCTCTAGTTGCTGTTCTAACTCTTGTTGTTGTTGTTGCTCTTGTTGTTGTTGTTGTTGCTCATTCCTTATTTGAGTGGCATTAGCAGTGGCAGTCGCAAGCCTAGCCCAACGATGCATTCTTTGCTCTGGAGTGAGCCCTCTCGGCCCTACCACCAGGAAAGAGTCAATCAGCTCTGCCTCACGTTGGCGATGGTGGTCATGCGTAAGAGTTGGATCTTGCTGATGAAGAAATTCTGGTGCGCTGTTATTGCTTCTGCTACTTCCGCTGTCACTCTTGCTGGAGCTTCCAGCACTGTAGTGTGTGTAATTGTGATGATCAATCTCACTGTGCGCAGGTGCGCTAGTACCAGGTGCGCTAGTATCACTCTCATGAAGCAGTCGGCGCCGTTGCTGTTGGCTGTTTGGGTTTGGGGTGTAGTCAACAGGCGACACACCGAGACGAGATGAGTCTGGGGTCACGAAATGATCGAATAAAAGGCCGTCGAGTCGAAGCACCTGTTATAACAGCAAAAAGCAGCAGCAGCAGCAGCAGATATATGCCATTCAGCATAGGGCACACAACACAATCTCAATGGAATGTAGAAAAAAGAAGTAAGAGTTTTCCTGCAATCATTAATAGTATGTGCCGCTTAATGTAGATGCTACGACAATACCATGATAATGCCCCCAACGGACAAAACCTAGCTTAGTCGTAGATCTATAGTACAACAGTACTAAAGTCGTACCGGATCATCTCGCTTCGACGCCGCAGCCACTGCGCCAATCCCTTTCACCGAAGCTGACTCTCCGGTCAGAGGGTTGCCGCGGCGGCCCAGTGGAGAAATCATCGCGTTTTCTTCCAAACTTCCGCCCGCCGTCTGTTGACAATGAAATATCACATTAGTTCGATGAAGGAGAGGAGGAAAGACCACAAAAGTCAAAATAAAAAGGCTAATTTTCCCTTGCTTTACTCAAGAATATAACATTGAAGATGACTCGAACATTGAACAGAAAAAAAACGGGACCCCGTCATTCTCAATACCGCTATCATTCGTTCTAGCCTCTCACCTGGCCAGCCCCCACGAAGGCTAAGCTCGAGCTGCACACGGTGGCTTTCGCCGGCGCCATTGCCACTAATTCACGGTCGTGCACGTAACTTTGGGGGTGTTGTTGTCGGCGCACATACATGTAAATGTTGCGACACACCACCGGAACACAGACATGAATTTTTACATATATTTTTTAGATTTATTTTATATAAAAAGTTTTCAACAAGAATAGAAAAAATGCACCGCATACATCAGAAAAGTAAGACATACGCTACAATTAAATGATGGTGCGCCCACAATCTCCACTATTTCTTCTGTATGTATCATAGTGATCACTGCCAGTACCCCTCACCTCTACCCACAAACCACTTTCCACGAATATAGTACGAAGCAACGCACTCACAGCTCCGGGTCGTCAAGCCCTCTCGTCAGAAGCCCTCCACTGGCCGCGGGCGAGAACGCAAACACCCACTGTACTTCTTGCCACCACAGGTCCGCCACTTGCCGCGTTTGCGAGGCTGGGCCGAGAGCGCCGTTGCAGAGGCAGGACCTACCATATAGTGTAGTGTAGTGTGGAGCGCAGTGAATGCAACAACACATCACATGCACATGTTGGGCCGTGAAATTGTGAGTTCGCATTCAAGCATGCACGTTCGTTTTTCCATAAAACGAGGTGGCAAAAGTAAAGCGCATATTTATAAGGTGAGATCATTTCAAGAAAAGGCAGAAAGGGAGAGAGAGAGAGAGAGGTGCATATAAATCACTACTGACACTCAACCTGCCAATTCATCGTTCTAGCGGTACTTAGATTAACTCACCCTGCTGCTGACTCATCACGCGGATCACCCGCAATATCTGGAGCGCACGCGTGCCTCAGCAGCCTCGACGCCTTCACGAAATCCCCACAGAAGGAGGTGGAAGTGGCGCGAGCGGCGGCACGAGCGCCAGCGGTGAGGGCATCGGCGCCAGGGACCAGCGCCTGTGTGTGTTTCAAGCGTATGTGGTAGGGTAAGTGGAGGAAAATATGGTAATGGTATACAGTAGTTTTAATCATGTGTCTTTCTTTTAATGGCAACATTGGTTACACTTGCATCACATATTGCACTGGGAATAGTGCGTACGCATTTACATTACAGTGCTGTCTTCACTAGTAGGCAAGTTGCAGCCTCCTATTCTTTCAAACTTTGAAATATCGTTTGCGTAATACTCTCACCAGCGCTTGATTGAACGGCACGTCGTCCCAGGTGCCCGCGTGCTGAAAGGATTCGTAAAACTGTTTGCCCGACGCGTACACGAGCCCTTCCCCGAGGACAAAGAGCTTGGTAGGGGCGCTGCGAACTTCAGTCAAAGCTGCGGCATACGGCTGCGTGGGTTCTAAGTCGGAGTGGGTGAGCACCACCAGCTCGAAGTCTTCCCATTTAGGGGATCGCATTGCTCGGAGCACGTGGGCGACGCGCGCTAGCCACTGGTGAGTGTGAATTTGGATAGAGACACATTAAGGGAGAGTACAAGATTAAATCGAAATGATGATAGAGAAGAAAAGTTAGTTAGTTAGTTAGATACCAAAGATGCAGCAACTGTAAAACATGTGCGAATATTCATCTCAATGAACTACTGAATCTGTGCAAGCAGAGCGACCATAGCCAATGCTACTATAGCGCCATCGTTACAGCGCAAAGATGTCATTTATGATCGGAACAAGTTGAATTATGCTTGACAAGGTACCTGAGGCGGCTGGTGGTCCAACGGCACGCCGTCGGTGCCTCGGCGCATGATCTCGTCGAACTTGCGCACGAACACGTTCTGGGCCCCACTGAAGCCGCCGCCTGCCAGCTCGATGGCGCGGCGGCGGTAGTGCGGCGCCGCCGAGACGTACACCACGCAACCTTGTGGTTTTACGGTCGTATGTGAAGGAAGCATAGCTAAACAAATTGTGCAAAAACAATGTTCAAAGTTGGGGGCAAACAAGGTGGCTAGCCTTTATGGTGAACCTTCATTCACAATGCTTACTACAGTACTGTGTAGGGTACACAGTATTGTTGTCCAAAATAACTTGTACACAAGTGTTGAATCGTTGGGAGCCACCTTTGGCGTTTTGCTTGAAGCGTTCGACGTGTTCGTCAGACGCAAAGCGCAGCCCCGAGGGTCCACTCACGAGCACCACCGCGCAGGCGAAGCGGGCAATGTGCTGAGGCCCGTTCCCACTGCTCCTGCTCCCACGCTGTTGCTGCTGCTGCTGCGCACGTGCCATCGCGGCATTCGACTTCACGTTCACTTTCGATGCTTTCGCTCTTCCAGCTCGAGCTGCTGGCGGGTCGTCGTCTCGGTTGCCGCCTCTGCTGTCATCGCCGTCGTCACTGCCGCTGCCACCAGACGATACTTGCCCACCGGCGGAGCGGACTGCGTCAGCTTCTAGTTTGTCAGCTTCAGCTTTTGCCGCCTCGCGTGACGCCTGCAATATGGCGCGCTCCCGCGCAGCTAGCGCGTTGCACTCCTTCGCAGTCTTGCATTCGAGCCCACCGGGGCCTCTCAGAGCTCCCACGCCTACTAGTAGAGCAGTTACAGCTAGGAACACAAAGCGCATAGGTTGGCGCCGGCTGACCATTGTGAAAGACTGACTACCTCGAAGGTAGCTATTACTTACTATTTATAAATAAGTGTTTGGCTTACGTTGCTAGCTCAGAATGCTGTCAACAGCCGCTAGGGTTAATTCATGGAACCGCCCTTACTCCCGTGCTCATGAACTTTCATAGAACCAAAGGAGACAAAATAGTCGATGAGGGGGCAATCAATCAACCTCGTTTGGATCTATCCAGCAGGCCTTCTTGGATCTTGGATCTTGGATCTTGGATTCTTGGATCCTTCTGCGTACTGTATGAATTATTTGCCCTCGAGGAACTTCTGTGTCCAACAAGCAAGCAAGCACTTCATAATAAGCGCATCAACAAACATCAACTGCTTGTGCCTACTTATCGTTTGCAACTGCCAAGCTATTGCCAAGCAAGCACCGTGAATCAACTAGCATTTATTGACGTCTTCGTATGATAACCCTCGTAGTCCAATCATTCGGTGACAAGTCGGGGGTTTAGACAAATCGCGGCGGCACTAAAGATCATAAATTTGCTTGACACTAGCCGGATTCAAGAGCACATATTTGAAAGATGCGCGCGCTCTCTATCCTTCCGATCTATTTAGCTACCGCGCTAGCATTTCAGCCTTCTCGTCGAATGGCTTTGAAAACTCCTGTCCGTCCTGTAGTGCGTCACGCTGTGCCGACCATGTCCTTTGCAACCACCACCGCGCCTGTCATCGGAGCCCTGTTGACTAACGGCATGTACCTCGCGGGCGTGCCAGCCGTACAGGCCGCACGCAAGAAAGGTTCGCTCGGTGCTCTGAACCCTTTGCCCTTTGCTATGTTACTGGGCAATTGCGTGGGCTGGACTTCGTACGGTTTCCTTGCGGAAGACTATTATCTAGTAGCAGGCAACATGCCCGGTATTCTGCTAGGGCTGTGGATGTACGCAACTGCTTTGAAGGTACTTCTAACATCGATCGGCCATTTTTATAGCTCAATAACTCGTGTCTTTAATCATAATTTCTCTGGTTATTGCGTATTCGTGTTACCTTACTCTCACTGCCTGCTGTCTCCTCCACCATTTCTTCCTCTAATACTTATTTGTACTCAGGTGGGCACCCCGGGTCAGCGGAAGTTGCTCAACCGGGTCGTCAAAGGGCTCTCCGGCTTGTTTGTAGGCAGCATCTTCACTTTAGCCCTGGTACATTCTTTTGAAAATAGACGTCATGATGGATGCTTTGTACCCCTTCATGTATCAATTCTGGACTTGGCCTCTTGTGACTTGGGTACTTCTTTCGTGTGGAATGTTTCATGCATGGCTATAAAAACTTAATCTCTTTCCTTTTTTTTTTACTAATATAGGGCCCTTTCGCGGGCGACAAACCGAGCCAGCTCAAGTTGTACGTGGCCGTTGTCAACGTGGTCGGGATCAGCTTCTACGCCAGCCCCCTTACCGCTTTGCGAGGAGTGCTGCGCGCTCGCAGTTCGGCGGCCCTATGCGCGCCCATGAGCGCTGTGGCCTTTGCCAACTGCTGCACCTGGGTCTACTATGGCCTGGCCATCAATTCGGTGGGGGTGGTGTTCCCTAGTGCAATCGGCGCCGTCCTCAGCGCGGTTCAGCTCTTGTGCCTGCTCGTGTATCCGTCGGAAGAGAAACCCCCACCTGTGCTCAAGGCCAACCCTGCGTTGTGAGTTCCCGGGTGGGTAGCTGAAAGGACAGAAGTGAGCTTCGTGAGGTGAATGCGGGTTGGTTGGTTGGTTGCTTGGTTGATTGATTGTATTCAAGGCGGCCTTCGTTAGCTTGCTGTGCACACGCGAAAGATAGAAAAGAACTGTATCTTTGCTTAGGTAAAAATAGCTCGGGTTCAAGCCTATTTCGATTTGTGTGGGCATGCAAGGGGTTATCGCAGCCATGTATTCTTTTTTTTGTGATTCAAACGACACAGTGAATTAGATAAGATTCTTTGAAGTGAAATGAAGAGCAATCGGAATTTTTTAGAGCATACACCGCCGTGTTTGGTGTTTGGTGTTTCGTCCAAAAAAAAGTGCCGATGCACTCCTGACATCTGACATCTGACATCGCCATTCAAAACTTAACACCGGCAACACCGGGTCCATATGAAAAATCATGCAGCGCATATCGGCTGAGCCGCCCGATTCTGATTAGTCCTTCTTCTGTTATCAGAAACCCTTTATCCCTTTAAATATGAGCTGCTTTGCTTTGTATTTCTTCCTGTTAGTCGCATGATGCTGGAAATTATCTGGAATATGCACGTATAGCGTACATGATTCAGGATGCTGGCTGTGGCCTATATAGTGCTCTTCGCGTTCCCATACAGTGCTTCGCTGTTACTGCTGTTGCCCTTCACGTCGTTTGTCCGCTTTTTCTGTTGCGCGCGAGCAAGGGCCTTTCCTTTCGGCAGTTGCACGCCCGCAAACAGCCCTTCACCGGACTGGGTCTTGGACGCAGTGCTTCCACCAGTGGCAGTGCTAGTAGTCGATGACGCAGATGATACCACGGAAGAAGAGCTCGCAGACGCACTCGAACGTAAGGAATCGGCGTCACTGACGTCATCGTCACCTTCAGCTCCACCACCACCATTATAACTACCATTGCTGCCCATGCTCTGCCCGCTCTCGGCACCCGTGCTCTTCTTCCCAGCGTTCTTTGATGCACTGCCATTGGCACCGCCACTGCCTCCCTTGCGCTCTTGCCGAGCCCTTGGTTGTTTTTTCGAGCCATCTCTATGCTTGTTGCCTTTATTGGCTGTTTCTGGCGACTGCTGGCCTTTCTCACCTTTCGTGCCAACTTTGTCGACTCCGAGGTCCCCTTTAGTCGTCTCCTTGCCTGAGGAGGGACTTATGCTGGCTGCACTTACATTGCCGCGGTCAGCCATCCTTTCACTCGTAGGCGGCGAATGGGTTTGGTGGCTGGCGCTTAATTTCTTGCCTTTACCACTAGTTGGAGGCATCTCTACGCCACCGCCACCGCCATCATCTCCATTTTCTCTGCCTCTGCCTCCTTTTCCCTCGTCGTCTTCCTGACGGTTTGGTTGGCGATACTTTTGCAAACGAGCTTCGCGAGCTTTCGCTTGAGCCGCACGGCGTTCATCTTGGCTTTCCTGACTACAGTAACAACACGAAAAGAAGAAGCCATTCCCACACGCACTCTGAGTGTGCGCGCTGCAAGTGGACATGAAGCCTGAAAGCACGCTCCAACACGACGCATGGTGGTTCAGAGAGTGCTTTTTGTCGTTGTTCTGCGTCGCTTCCAGCCAATGCGCGAGCTCTTGGGCCTCTTGCACTGCTGCTAAACGAATGTCTTCTTGCTCTCGAGCAGCGCGCTGTTCGTCTTCAGCCGAGGCCATGCCCCAGTAACTGCTCAATCCTCCATCGTCATCTTTTTTGCCTTCTTTTCCTTTTCCGCCACCGCCAGCAGCAGCGCCAGCAGCGCCAGACAGTGAGTTCCTCCTTTTCTGCGCTTTTGTGCTCTTCTTTTCATCCTTAGCTGGCTCATCTTTATATGCTTTGGTACTCGCTTTGGTATTAGAGGCATATTCAATCGTAATCTTGGTTTCTTTGTTACCTTCAGCACCAGGAGAGGAAGAATGTCTGCTTCTTTCCTTTGATTGCTGCTTCTTAGTCGAAGAGGTTTTCTCACTCGTGCGGTGCTGTTTATCTTTCCGAGATGACTGAGAGCTGTGTTTTGGCACCAAGATGGATGCACTCGATTCACTGTCATATGACATCGACATTTGCTCTGAAGATACAGACAACGACAAGGAAGACGACGACGATACTGAAGAATCGCGCGACGAGGATGAAGTATCGTCGCTGTTACTGTCAGATGAGCTACCACTATTGCTGCCATTAAGACTTTGCATCTTCGTGCTGCCTTTCTTGGAGGATGAACCCTTCTTCTTCTTCTTCTTTCTGCCAACAAGAGGTGTGCTGTCAGAATCGTTCAAAGTCGAGTCATCATCTCGAAGGCTAGCCTCTGTTTTCGGAGCCAATTTTGAGCTTGGTGACATAGCGCTAGTTCCTCCTCCGCTGCTGCTGTTCTTGCCGCTGTTTTTACCGTGATTGTGCTGCGCTAGCTTCTGCTTTGCTTCCAAAGCTGCTGTGTACCAATCTTCGTCGTCACTGTCTAACAAATTGGCCAAAGCACCTTCTTCGCCGCTCATAGCGTCAGAAGAGGAGGAGGACTCCGCGGATGACGATGACGATGAAGAAGATGAAGAAGATGAAGAAGATGATGATGACCTTGAATTCAATGACGACGATGATGAAGACGCAGAGAGCGAAGAAGTGGTTGTGTTCGAGCCCAGTGACGACGTTCTCCTCCTCCTCACCCTTTCACCATTGTTGCGGTTTCGACCCTCTGATTTCATCATGCTGCTTTGCACACTGTTGTCGTCGTTGTCGCTTGCGCCTCCACTTGCGCCTCCAAAGCTGCTCAGGCTCGAATCTCTCGATCGGTCGCCTCTGCTCCAAGTGGATCCTCGGCTGCTGTCGCTGACACGACTTGAGTCGGATTCATTGCCTCCACCGTTATCATCGTTATGGTCGTTGCTCTCTCCACTGAGGCGTCTTTTCGTCTTCTCCTCCTTGGACTTCTTCTGTTTTCCTCCTGAAATTAGGCTAGAATCTCCTTTGGTCGAATCACGTTGCTGCCGCTGCCGCTGCTGTTGCTGCTCCTGGTCAACTGATGAAACAATGCTATCATCGTCGTCGTCGTCATCAGCATTGCTTCTTTTCTGACGCTGCAATAACACTTTTGATTTCTTCTTCTTGGAGGAGTTTCTTGTTTTCTTCGCCTTTTTCCCGAGTCCTTTGGTCTTACGCGTCCCAGCAAAGTCGTCTTTTCGGGCTTTTTTCGCAGCCACCTTGAGCTGGGTTTCTACAATTTTTAAGTTATACGCCGCATCGACGTACCTTCAATACAACCACAAAGTGCAAAAATATAGTGAAAATATATACACAGACGCAGTCCAATCTACATTTAATAGGAGGTAAATCAGTTAAGAGCAATGCTTTTTAATTAACTCTCTTTCTTAGCTCTCTCGTTTCCCTAGTATAGTATAATTCTACGTACAAGCCTTCCCCCTGTGCTGCTCGGCAGTCCACGGCTAATTGGTACTGCAGCGCTGCATCCACCAGTGCTCGCCGTTCGTGGAGCAAAAGCGCGAAGTTGTAGTGGCACTGCGCCAACAAGGGCGGGTACGTCATCGTTGTCAAAGCCGAGGAGCCGTCGGGGTTTTCACCATTGCCGTCGGAGTTGTCGTCGTTGCCGTCGGCCCAATCGTCGGCCCAGTCTTCGGTCCAATCTTCGGGCCCGCTCCAATCGCCTTCGCCGCCTTCTGAATACTCTGACCCAGAGCCGTCATCCTCATCTTCTTCCTCGCTAGAGGCGTCCTCCCACGAAAGAGGGCCTTCTTGTTCGCCTCCCTTTCGTTGTTTCGTTCGCTTCTCCTTTTCTTGGCTGTTCGCAGATGCTGTTTTCCCGCTGCCTGAGCTGTTTTTCTGCAGCAAACGTTCTTGACGCGTGGCTTGGCGGTGCTTGCGGCGCTCTAAACGATTGTAGTGCGCATCAATGGCCTCTACGTCTTGATTGAAATGAAAGATGGCGGACTGGTAAGCGTCTTCCGCCAGCTCGGGATCGTCCATGCGCTCGAGCAACAGGCCCTGTAAAGTAAGCAAAATTAATAGGAGGACAGTGTCAAATTGGAAACGTGTGGAACATAATACTGCGCTTAAAGTAGTTTCTTGGTCTTTACTCTTCTGTTGCCCTCTCTTTCACCATGGAGCCAAAGTTATCCTCCTATTTGAAGTTGCTTTGTATTGTAAAAAGTGTCCACCCCAACCAAAGAACGCACCATGTTGTAGTAGCATTCCGCGAAATCTTCCTTCAATTCGAGCGCTCGTTCGTAAGCCTCCAGAGCTTCCTCGAGCTTCGACTCGTCCTCGCACTCAATCGCCAAATTGTACCAGTGCTTGTGCTTCGACTCCTCGCCAATTTCGCCGTCATCGCCGAATTTGTCATCGTCGCCGAATTTGTCATCGCCGAAACCAGCGGTGGTGGCAGAGGAGGAGTCTCCACTCTTTGATTCTTGAGCGCCATTAGCATCGGAGCCAAGTAAAGCGTTCATTCCAGCTGAAGCAGCAGCACCCAAGGTATCCACTAACCCAACCGCTGCTTCTACTGCAGCACCGGCACCTCCGCCTCCAAAGTCGCCAGTGCTGCTGCTATCCTTTAATCCTGTATTTTTTCCACCTCGCGTACGGGGTTTTGGCATCGGTCTTGAGGTGCGGTTCTTCAGCAAACGGCTGCCGCCATGCTCGCTGCCGCTGTCGCTGTCACGGTCGCCGCTCGCGCCGCCACCGCCGCCAGTATGCTCCGCGGACTCTGCCATGACTTGCTTCTGTTTCTCCAAACTGCGGCTCCGGCGCTTGCCTGCGTTCAACAGCAGCACTGGCGCGGTGGCCTCTTCCAGTGCCCCTTTGTCGTCCCGCCTTTCTTTCGCTCGCTCGCGGCTGCGGCTCCGGCTCCGGGAGCGCTCTCGTCGTTTGTCGCGAAATTCTTTCAGGGTAGTGATCGCCGCGTCTTCCAGTGCTGGTTTCTTGGTACTGCCACCGCTGCTGCTGCTGCCGTTCACATCCTTATTGCCGTTGCTTACGTCACCACCAGCGCCGCCGAGCCGCGCACTCAAACCTACGACTTCATCTTCGTCGTCGTCGTCGTCATCCATCAGAGTCCCCTGCCGGTAGTTGGCACGGCGCGAGTCTCGCTCAAAACAGGCAGGGCACAGGTGGTAATCGCAGCCTGCGCAGCTGCGAATGAGGTCAAACGACGCCACACTCAAGCCAACGGCACAACTGCTGCAGACCAGCCCATCGGGCACAGAGGAGGCAGCCGTAGGTGCTACTAGGGGATGCTTCAGAGGGCAGGTGGCTTGTTTGAGAGGACGAGTCGATCCTCCAACTCCTGTAGTGGTGGTGGTGGCTACTGTGGGCGCATCCTTTGCGTTGGAGAGAGCACTTACTGTCCCGTGCCGAAATCGCACTGGAGGTGCACCACTCTCATCTCCAGCCATTCCACTTGCTTCCGGTTGGTCGTCGTCTTTTTCGTCGTCGGTGGACCCAAAACCGTCGTCGTCATCGCCCTCCTCAATGTCGTTCACATTTGTTTTCGAGCCATCTTTAGCAACAGTCTTGGGCACCTCGGCTTCATCATCTGTTGAACCAAATCCATCGTCATCGTCGTTATTACCATTGCCTTTGCTCGAAGGAGCGTCAGCTGTTGCAGTTGTAGACGCAGTGCCATCAGAAGTGGTCATGATTTTTCCTCCTTCAGCAGCCATAGTATCACCACTACTGCTGCTATTCACCCCTTCGCTGAGGCTGCCGCCAGCTGCGCGAAGTCCGCTCATGTCTGCAATCATCACATCTAAGCTTAAAGCACTGCCACTACTACTACTACTACTGTTGCTGTTGCCGTGCTTGCCATCTTTCAAAGAAAACGCGGCCTTCTTCTCATTCTTCTTGCCATTCGATGGACTATTCTTAGAGAGGGCTTGTTGCACTCGGCTCGCCGCAATAGCGCGCGCAGCATGTAAGCTCAGGCCAAGCTCTATGGCGTCTTCAGCATCTTCCATTTGGACCTCCACGCTCTCCAGAGAATCTTCACAAGCACTGAAGTTGGTTTTGGCCAGCTCACAGGACTCCAGGCAAACTTGTTGGTGCTGCTCTAGTTTCAAACCCAGCTCTTCCACTTGTTTCGAGGCCTGCTCTGCTTTCTTGCGCACTTCTTCTACACTGGCACCTGCTTGCTTGGCACCCACGATTAATTCTTGTGCGCTCGGTAAATTGCCTTCTACCGCGGAATTCACCGCGCGCCGGGCGAGTTTGTTGGCTTGCTTCACATGTGCAGTCGCCGACTCTACGCCTTCCCAGGTGGTAATGGCTAGCGCTTTGAGGGCACGAGAAACAGAGTCTGCTTCGGCCGCAGCCGCTGCAGCCCCTCTCGTGCGTGCCAGGGCCAATGCAGCATCTCGCACGCGTGCGTGGAGGCTGCTAGCAGCCGTGTTGACGGCAGTACAGGCAGCAGCGGCTGCGGCAGCATGCTCGGCGAGTTCAGAAGGCGTCAAAGCTAAGTCAACAGAGGTGCTACCACTGCCGTTCTTTGTAGCAGTCGCAGCGCCACTACGAGTTGGTGAAGCAGGAGAAGAGCCAGCAGCTGACACGACCAGGAGGGGCATCGAGTCAAGCTTGCGTAAAAGCACGCGTTCTTTCAAATTGTCACCATGAGGAGAAGCCGCATAAGCTGCCATTGTTTCCTGCACTTCAGGCGTCGCTTCCGAGCTCAACGTTGACGTTAGATGGTCTTCAAGCCCTAGCTTCGCATTTTTGGCGTCGTCTCGTAGCTCGACCTACATACATGTAAGATGTCCAAGAGAATACAAGTAAAAAAACTATCATTCCACAACGGAAATGTTCTTGCCAATTGCAGATCTGTGTAAGTTGAGAAAAGGGTAGAAACGGAAGTATAAGAGGAAAACCACACGCAAACGCTCACCAAATTGTGCGCTAATTCCGACAGCTCCGTCCACAGCAGGGTTCCTTTATTGCGGGTGGCTGCCACTGTGCCGTCTAAGTTCCCACTATTGTTGTTGTGGCGATTTTTGCCTCCAAAGCTCGACGAAGAAGATGAAGATGAAGACGCACCTAGCGCGCTCTTTTTACCCACTACCGCAGCACTTCGCTTGATTGCATTCAAAGCTTTCTCTGCTTCGAGCACCACGTCTCTCGCGGTTTTTGCTTCTCGTCGAGCCATAAACTCGCCTTCTTCTTTGGTGAGCAAGTAGGCATCTTTTGCAGATTGAGCGGTTGCTAGAGCTGCTTGCGCTTCCAGAAACAGTGCAGAGACGGCTTTTGCTGCTTTCTCTCCTCCACCTGCTGCTGATGCCTCAACCTCACCGCTGTCTAAATCTAATTCTTCATCAGCTTCAAAACTCCCTCGCGCGGTCGAGATGTCCAAAGACTGTGCGGTGAGGAGTTGTAGTCGCTCATAAGCAGCGTGAGCGTCCGCTGAGAATTGTGTGACATCTTCCAGTCTTAAATCTCGAGTTGCTGCCGTTGTGGCGACCACATGAAAATGCACCTACCCAAAAACAATAGACATGCACATGTGAGTAAAAACAAAATATCTGTGTAGTACGCATAGATGCGCAAACACAACGGTGGCACTCAGGCGCTAACGATAGTTGACGTCTTTTTCTCTTTCGGCACAAATTTTCTCATTGGAAAGAACGTCCCAAATATCGAATCTGTACAAATAAACTTGGTACTGAATATCTTTTAATGCCATCATCGCCATTTACCTCCTCGACTGCCTGCTCCATATACTCTATAAGATCGAACAGATGTGCTGACGCCTCAGCTGCAGCTGACGCCTGAGCACGGCAATTGCGCTGGGCCTGAACCAGTTTTGCAACTTTGGACTCTGCTGCTGCCACCACAACTGTTGCTTTTTCTTGGGCAATGGCACTGTGCGCTAAAGCGCTGATTTCCTCTGATGATGATTGCGCTTCTTCCTCTGGTGATGAGGGGCTTGAGTCCAGGCGGCTATTCAATGGAAAGCGCAAGCATTAAACACATGGCGCACATGCATGCAAGATAAGCAAACGATGATGCAACACGTCAAATCAGGTCATTGCTTTATAATTCCTTAATGGTAGCCAAGATTAATCGAACCATATTTCTAATTATTGTTAAATTCAATTCACTGTGCTTTATCTCCATCTTTATTTTTGATATCTGAGTTTAGTGCAAGGAATCAATAGTGTGTATTAGAGTACACTTATGCGTCACTACGGCATACCTCCCCTCCGCGAGTTGTTTGATCTGTTCGCTGATACGGTCTGCCTCCCCTTGTAAAGCTTTTGAGTTGAATAATTCCTCAGATGCCAATCGATGTTGCTCTTCCAATTCAACCTGATTTTCAAAAGTTGGAAAGAGAAAATGGTAATGACGAGATGCAAATTTAATTTTGTAACTTGCTCTCTCTGTCTCTCTTGAACATTACACTGTTTTCATTACTGTAATAATCATGGTTGACGCTTCTTCGCATTCACCAGCTTTTGATTGTTCGTTGTCACAGCTTCAGCACTGCTTCGGCTGAGGTCTTGTGCTTTCTCGAGCTCAGTACGCGCATTCAAAAATAACGCCTGCACTGTTTCTTCGCCTCCCTTTGCTTCGTGCTGCACTGCCCCTGCTTCTGAAATTTTGGTTACTAAGGTACTACTAGCACTCTCATCGTCGCTGTCATTGTTTGCAGCCTGAAGATGAGCTAATAGCTGGTGAAACACTGCCACCGCATCGATATGAGACCGGAAATAAACCGCTGTGTTTCCCACCCGAAATTGTGACGAGTCGATATTGAAAGCCCACAGCAGAGCCGCCATGTCAGCAGGCGGATTCACTAGGGTATTGCTGTTGGTGTTGTTGCTCTTACTGCTGCTGTTGCTGCTAGTGCTGCTTCCAAGTAGGTTGCCAAAGAGACTTTTCTTGCTGCTGCTGCCACTGCTATTGTTTTTGTTTTCGTGGATATTGCTACTTGAGGCCGATAAGGTTACAAGAGCAGCACGGCCTTCCGTGCCCAAAGCAGCAGATAGAACCGTGAATTTAGGGTCATTGTACGGCACGCGCACTGGGAACCCCATGGATGCTACCTGGCCCGCAGCCACCAGACCTTGGGCGCGCACCTACATGTAGTACAGAAGTGTGTTCAAAGAAGAATATTGGAATGAGAAAGGTGCATATTTAGGTCATGAGTTGATGCAGATGAAGATGTAGGTGGACATGTTATCGTAAATGCTACGTTATAGATAGAATTGAACTAGATGATTGTATGAGCAAAGTACGAGAAAAGAAGAAAACACAAGAAGACCTTCGAAAAAATCTCTGCTAATAATTATACTTTCTCTTTCTTACCTGTGCAGCCACATAGGCACGATCAAAAAGTTGTTGGCTGCTAGTGTTGTTGGCTTTTGGTAGCGATAGGATGGGGCAACTGTGAGGGCGTAAACAGCGCACGTAGGCAATATCGCATAGTGTTAAAGTAGCTTCCACTCTTTTGAGCGCATTGCGTAGCTCCGACCCTGCTGTGGCACTATTATGATTGTTGTCGCCAATGATACTGAGGCTGCTGGTACTTTCATTGCTGCTACCAGTAGTTGTGGCAACGCCTGCAGTAGCAGCAGTTCCATGTGGCACAACTTTTTTGTAGCCAGGTAAAAAGTCTACGAGTGCTCGTACTGCAGGATGAGTGGAGCTTGCTAATAGCGACGGTAATTCCAAAGGCCACGAGGAAAAATGGTTAACTTCAATCCACTGGCCTTCACTACTGCTGCCGTCTTTTGAGCTTTTGCCTTTGCTGTTTTGGTCATTATTGCTGTCGTTGCCTTGGCTAGAATGCGGCTCCAACGGACGAAGGGAATATTGCACGAGGCCAGCATAGTGCTTCACAGCAAAGACATCGCTAACAATAGCACTACCACTGTTGTTGCTACTACTGTTGCTAGTGTTGTTGCGACTGCGCCTAGTGCCTCGGTCTTCATACGGCCCATCAAAACGAATCTCTTTCCATGCCACGTGCCCCCGATGCCGTGTGCGTAAACTACTAAGCCACGCAACCTGCAGACAAGGAAGGTAGCATATAAATCGTGTATACATGCTGCACAGACCTGCAACTTCAAAAATACACATCCTTCAAAAAAATAGGAGTAGCTGGACAAAAATAAGACAAGGAAGAATGGCGCTTTTTATCAGACCTCGTTCGGGCGCGCACTGCTGCATACGTCATCGAGGGAGCTCAGCATGCCACCTTGGGGATCGCCCACTAAGCTTAAGCTTGATTGAAGAGCTTCGATGCTGTTCCCGTCTTCGGTATTGCTCCTCAACGTGAGGCTACGACTGGTGCTACTACTACTCTCACTCTTGCTAAACAAGGAATGCAGACCGCCAGATAACAATAAGCCGTCAGACTCGTAGTTTTGCACGGTGGCACGCACGTGGCTTTGGATGAATGCGTTCTGCAAGAACTCGTCGGCGTGGTTCGCGAGCAAGGCAGCTAGTCCACCTCCTATTCCTCCTCTCAGGAGGGGATTTTCTAATTCTTCGTCTTTGGCAGTGTTGACCACAGGGGACTCAAACCCTCCAATGTCGAGCACTCCAACCCAGGCCCGATTGAATCGCGAAATGTCTTTCGATTGGCTGCAGCTACTGCCAGCTACAGCAGGTTGAAAATGTGCACTAGTGGATTGTACATGACTTGCGCAGCCAGTTGATGGGTCTAGAACAGTGTTAGCCTGGTGTACGAGCGAGTGGACAAGGGCGCTATAGAGAGCGCGAGCGGTGACGTTGCGAGCACGACAAGCTTCATTTGCTTTGAGGCTCACCTGAATTGGAAAATGAAGGAGAGAAGAAAGAAGAAGAGAGAAAGGTAGATTGATTACACATAGTCTTGAGATATTACCAGAAATTAGGAAGAAAGGTGAAATTAAGGGTCACGAATAGAAAAAAATGTGCTCTGCTTGATTACCGTAAAAGCGTCGCCCGAGGATAAACCCATTCTTTTCTCAGTCAGCAGTTGGGAAAGTTTATTTGGAGGTACCCCTAAGACTGCTGCTGCTGCTTCCAGCGATACTTTGCTCTGTGACGAGGACTCCTTCTCTTGGGCTCGATTCTGTTGACTTGAAGCTAAAGCCGCCGGCATGCTGAATGCGCCGTCATCACCGCTGCCATTTCTGTCGCTGGTATCGTTACTGCTATCGCTCTCATCCTTAATTTCTTCCCCAAAGCCATCATCGTCGTCATCATTAACGACATTGCTTTTGTTGTCGTTCGAAGGCTCTTCTTTGAGGTGAGGGTGAAGTTTCGCAATACACCCTGCTTCTGAATCTACTTCACCTATTTGAATGTGCTCTAAATGCAACACGGCTGCAACCACGTACCATGCTATACTGCTTGCATGCTCAGCTTTGTCGCTGATTACTCTACTTGTACTACTCATCGTGGTGGTGGCAACGCCATTGACAGTTTCTTCGTCGATATCTTTCTCACCGTCACTATAAGCACCACCACCACCGCTGCTGCTAAGACTATTACTGTGGCTCAGTCTGTCGAGAGATCTGTTAACCAACTGAAAACCTTTTTCTTGCGCTGACAAAATAGCTAGCTGCGAATCGTGCTCGCTGATGCCACTCTTACGACTGCTGCTCTTGCTACCCTTAGCGCTCTTGCTACTGCTGCTGACTGCCCCACTGCCAGTGCTGCTGCTGGCAAGCAGGTCAGGCAGCTGCAGTTGTTGCCGTAACGTTGGCGGTGCCCCCCTTAAAAGGGCATGAAGGGCGTGAAAGCTGCGATGAGGTAATTCAAACTTGTTGATGCCATCTCCATCGCCGCTGCTACCACCTTCAACGATACTGCTACTTATGCCTTGATTGCTGCTCGGTCCACTACTCCGGATGCTACTCGCGTTGCCCGTAACACGGCTGAGGTCGAGCCCAAAGAGGTCAATGGATGCACCGACGCGCAACCACTCGATCTCATTTCTCCCAGAGGTGGTTGGGGTACTACTGTCGCCTCCACCACCGTGATCTTCATCATAGCCGTCGTCATTGTTGCCCACATGCTCAAAGTTGCCCAAATTATGTCCAGCTGTTGCAGTTGCTAGAGCGGGCAAAGGCTCTCTTGTTGCGTAATGCACTTTGATAAAGCGGCCACAACGACTGGAGTTGGGGTTTTGAGGGGTAGCCGCGTGAGTGAAACACTCGAACAATAAAACCAAATCTTTCAGGCCGAAAATAGAAGTATTATGAGATGACTTGCGAGTTCTGTGCTCGGATGCTCGGTCGACTGCTTTCTTGGTGCGCATCCGCCGCCGCTGCGTTTCATCATGGCCTTGGCTCGGTCCGTCGCTGTCTTCGCTTTCGCTTTCGCTTTCAGACGACGAAGACGCTGAGAACGACAATAAATCACCACTGCAGCTCTTCTGTGACTTCTTACTGGCTCCACTTTGATGTGATGATGCTCCATGGCTGCTGATTTCGTCACCAGCAGCGGCAAGATAATCTTCGGGCCGTGGTGCGACTATTGTCGAGCGCCGGCGCAAGTAAGCAATGAGGAGCTTTGCGGTCTCTGTTTTGCCACTGCCGGACTCACCCAGCAGCACTATGCTTTGATTCTGAGGCCTCTCGCTTGAAGCCCTGGCAGCACTTGCATCATCAGTTCCAGCACCTGTAACAGCAGCAGCAAGTGTAGCAGCACGCTGAACCATTCGCTGCAAGGCTGTCTCAGCAAGCGCATACGGATGTGGTGGTTGCAGTGCTGTTGATGAATAATGGCTTTTCGAAGAGGCGCGACGGCGAGAGTAGAAAGCACGAGCGCGAGGCTGCGGCTGAGGCATGAGAGGATTTATTGCAACGAGCAGTGAAGGACCAGCCCACGTGTAGATCTACCACATGAGGGAACAAACAAAAAGAAAGTTAGACTCTGCTTTCATGAGAACGAGGCATAGAGAGAAGACACTCGTCTTGACTTAAGGTAACCGCTCTCAGGTTCATGTTTGCTGGGGCCTAGCCTCGCTTATGTGTTATCATTAATACCTGTGGATTTGGATCTGCAGTCGCGCGCCGATGCAAAGTGTGCACAATGCTTGCTTCGTGCAACTGTGGGAGCGTGCTTAAATCCTCAGTCGAGGCCACCGCTGTTAGAGCAGGAGCCGCAGAGCCACTGGCGGCGCCTGGTGTACTCGCTATCGTCGGTGAAGAAGATGATGCGCGCTTACTCTTGAGCGTAGGTGAAGCCCTGCTGTTGCCACTCGTACCGCTGCTACCGCTACTACTAGGTTCGCCAGCTTCCGCAACAGCTTCGGATATTTCGTGAGCGTTGCAGTACAACACAGGAAACTTTCCGTGTTCCAGTGTTATCGGCTCCCAGCTGTGCAACGAGCTCTCGTTGCCTTTGCTTTTAAGGCTTAATTTACTTTTCTTCGCGCTACTGCGACTAGCATCTGGCGCTAGCCTTTGAGCTTGGAGTGAAATGCTGCGGCGGTCCTTGCTTACGACTTGTGCAATCCGCCACTGCCTCTGCTCCTCCTCTGGTAGCACCCATAGCCAGCCCCCCACAGTAACCTGTGTAAGACAAAACAAAAGCAACCAGTATTAGATAATTCCATGAGTGGCTACGACAGCTCCTCAGGAGTTCCAGATGTGGAATAGATTTACGTACAGTAGTTAGGTTATGGCAAGGTGACACCCAAAAGATCCTCTCACCGGAAGAAGAGGGTATTTCTTTGATGATAGCACTTCGTCTTTACTATCACCATCTTTGTTCGGGCTACTTCTCGTCTTGGCTGCCGGACTGTTACTGCTGCTCCTGCTTGATTTGGGGCGGGCATCTAAGTCAATCGATGGAGAGGTCACGCGTGCTGGCTTTTGTGCCCGCGAAGAACTTTTCGATGGGGTTGAGACTCTACCAACGCCACCACGGGAGCTCGTGTGCTTAGGCATAGCTATCTACTAGCCTAATGAGCTGATGTCAACGGTTGCACCCCTATTTTGCCCGTTCGTGACACTAGACATGGTCTCGGATATTTGTCGTGTTTGCGACGTCTTGACGTTTTTTCGTTTTATCAGTTTTTGCGACTTGTAAAAGTACCAGGTACAGGTATGAAAGACACGCTGATTGCTGATTGGTCGAATGATCAACTCAGGGTGGTGCTGTGGTGCAGCAGTGATAGCGGAGATGGTGCTGCCCAAAAGAGCCCGCGGGCTCATGGGCCTGATGGCGGCGGCAATTACATTGCTGGTACCATCAGTGAGCGCCATAGTGACGGTTTCTCTGTCGTCGGGGGACATTGAGAAGTCAGCATACAATGATTTCATTGCCCGAGCGGACAAGACAGTCGAATGGGTCACACAAAACGAGAATTACGTTATGCAACCGACCTACTCGGTCGTGGTTCCTGTCGGATACACGCTATACTTCAATCCAAGCACTGCTTTCAATGAATTGAGTCGCACTAATGGAAGTACCCCGATGTTTGAGGTGAGATTTCCCACGCCTTAACGGGAGCGGCAGGGGCAAGGGCAGGGGGACGGCACACTCTCGTCTACCTGTTCTCTAACATCACGACGAGGAGCATGCTCTAGCTGCGGGCGCATGCTCAATGATTTGAAAATAATTGTGATAGAGTGCGGTAGCAGGAAGATTGTCGCCTTTTCAATCGCGAACTCCTTTTTGGTGTCTTGTTGTTCTCATGATTGGCTCTCACAGGTGTACGGCACGCTTCATCTTGGAGCCTTGGAGATTGAGTCGTCAGCGGACGAAGGGGCCATCGCAGTCGTGCGCGCTGGCGGTCAAGTGCTCGGCGTGGGCACTACCTTCCATTCCTCGCAAGCTGTGTCTGGCAACGGTGGCGCCTTCTATGTGGAAGGCACGGTTGATTTAGAGGCCTGCAGCGTGCGCGAGAACACGGCGCTCGTGGGCGGCGGAGGAGCAGTGTTCGTGGCTGAGGGGGGCACGTTCACCGCTAAAACCACTGCTTTTAAGCACAACAGCGCCCTGTACGGAGGTGCGCTCGCGTCGAATGCCTCCGCGGCGACGACGGTGTTGTCCTCGACGTTTGAGCAGTGCAACGCCACCGAGTCCGGCGGCGACTTGTGGCAATCGGGAGGCAACCTGCGCCTAGAGGACTTTACCAGCGCAGGGGCGGCGGCGGGCGTGCGCGGTGGGTTCTTTGCGGCAAGTGGGGGGCACTTGAAAGCGCATTTTCGCAACGGCACCGTCTCGGGCGCCTATGCCACGGACTATGGTGGGGGCGTAGCGGTGGCGGCGTCTTCCTCAGTGGAAGTCGTCGACGTGGTGGTGTCCGACGCCAATTGTGGGCGTGAAATGAGCGCCTTGGGTGGGGGGTTCTACCTCGACGGAGACGGTGCCCACCTCTTGGCGACTCGTCTTACCCTGGCCAACACCTTGGAGGGTAGTTTAACGCTCCCCCTGGGGCAGGTGTCCGCGAACTGTCAGAAGGGCATTGGGTCCGGCTGCCGGCGGCAAGTGTGGCGCGGCGGGGGCATTTACGCCAGCAACAGCGCGTTTCTGGAGGCAAGTGACTTGATTTGCCACTCGATGCACGCTGACGGCAGCGGGGCTTGCTTGTACGCGACGGGGGATACCACCCGGGTCAACCTGGTTGGCGGCACCGTGAACAGCACTACCAATGCGTCCCGCGCTGTAGCCCTCGTAGGGCTCTCGGGCGGCCACCATGGCGTGGTAACGGCCAATTTGACAGCCGTTACTTTTGCCAACAACCGCCGCGGC
>Ga0307931_1000518_pt1 | contig 24303 bp, 16 predicted proteins | sample OrgLakmetageno47_FD_201816 | JGI IMG/M metagenome (GOLD analysis project Ga0307931, IMG submission 201816) | Saline water microbial communities from Organic Lake, Antarctica - #47 | ecosystem: Environmental > Aquatic > Non-marine Saline and Alkaline > Saline | place: Antarctica: Organic Lake...
CTACACGTAGACACGGCACGCGCAGTGCTCCAGTTCGCGCCATAATTATATTGCAAGTCAACTGTAAAAGAGATTCTTGCCTTTCATATATCTGATTTGGTTCTTCTTGCCTTTCATATTTCCCTCCTGGTGACCCTTTGGGAAGACACGAGCCTTCCCTGACCACCCCCCCTTTGTGCGGGAGTTGAGAGCCAGCAAACGGAACTTTTTGCGGTGTCCAAGCTGCCGCCGGTGGTTTGTTTCATTTTTGTGAGCGTTGACGAACCAGTGGCAGTCAAGAGAGGAGAGGAGGTTCCCGTTGGCCGCCTGATAGGGCAGACCCCAGGCTTGACTGCCGGTTCTTTGTTGCCATCAGTCAGAGCTTGCGAGCTTTCGAAAACAGCAAGGATGCCGAGCTCTTCGGCTCCTGTAGCACCCAGCGGCGTTACGCTCATGCTGCGGCTCGGAGGTTTGTTGCTCGGTGCCTCGGCAGCGGCAGCGCAACTGAACGTGCCCGACGCCCCCACCATCGTGGAATTGGATGTGCTTTCTGGATGTGAGCTATTTTAATTTCAAACTCGTCAAAGTTATTTGTTTGACTGTGTAGCTCTTTAGAGTACTCTTGTTAAGATGGTGCTCCCACGCCCCACGCCACATCATCCCACGCCACCATCATATTTTTCTAGCTTGCCCGTCTGCCCTAGCGTTTCGGCCACCTTTTTCCTGCGCCTAGATCTAGAGATACTTTCATGAAACTCACATGTACGTGCTGCTTGTGTTGCTTTCTTTGTGGTGTGATTTATCGGCTTGGGCGCGACCGACGGATGATGATGATGATGATGACACATTCAAAATGATGCCACGTACCAATCTTTCCCCACACAGCGGACATCCGAGTGTCGTTCGAAGCACCGCTCACCGACGGTGGTGCCGCCGTGCAAGCTTACTCTGTGGAGTGGGACACCGATCCAGGCGTGCAAGAAATTCAAACCATTACCACGTGAGTGCGCGTTTTCACATGTTCGTAGCCTAGTTTTGCGTCCTCTTATGCCTTCTCGAGTGGTTGAGAGTGGGTGTGACTTCCGGATAGACGTACTGCGGAAGCTCTTGCACCAGCTGTTGAGCGATGGCTAGGCACTGGCCTCTTATCCTTTCCGCGTGAGCTCGCCCATTTTCTACTGCAGTACCCGCATATGCTGCTTTCCATTATTTGTTGTTACCTCGCTCGTTCTCGTCTTTCAATAACCCACGCGCACTCAACGTGCCACTCTCTCATACGTCTACCTGCCTGCCTTGATAATAATTAGGTCTACGTACACGGGCGCGAACGAAGTGCAAACGCTCACAACGACCGCATTGGACCAAGACGAAATTCAGCTGGTCACTACCAACGCGTCGGCGTTGTACGAAGTGCAAACGGTTGAAACCGACTGCGCGAGCGGCGGCACCCTCGGCGGCACCTTCGTGCTGGGGCTCGACACGACGCGCAGTGGCGGCAGCGCGGAAATCTCGGGGGAAATCAGCTTCAGCGCCGATCCCGAAGGCGACTACTTGTCCGTGAAGCGCATTTTGGAAGAGATGAAAAACGTGGGCACGGGTGGCGTCGTGGCGGTGGAGCGCAGTGCAACGGATGCGGCCAAAGGCTCGTACGTGTGGACTGTCACCTTTGCCACGCACCTGGGCAACTTGCCTCAACTCACGCTGGCGGACTCGTCTTTGACCGGTACGGGGGCCACAGTGCTCACGGCGACGGTCCGCGACCAAAACTTGCTCAGCGGCTACTTCCGGCTGGAGTATGGGGGCTACACCACGGCCTCGTTGCCGCACGACGCTACAGGGGGGGAAGTGGCGTCGGCGCTGGAGGCCTTGTCGACCATCGACTCGGTGGACGTGTTTCGGGCGGGCCCCACGGACCAGGGCGGGTACAACTGGACCGTTACGTTTACGTCGGACTACAACGGCGCCAACGTGCCAGAAATGGTTGCTCTGTACCACGACCTCGGCGGGGCGGGCGCTTCAGCGCAGGTGACAACGCTGCGGGACGGCAACGAACTCTCTGGCGGCTTCAACGTGTCGTTCAGTGAACCGATTGGCTTTGGGTTTCCCGACAGTGCGACGGTGCCTTTTGCGGCGACGCCTTCGGAGCTTAAAGCAGCACTGGAGTCCGTCGGCACGGGGGATGTGTCGGTGCATCGCTCGGGCCCCGACTTCGAGCTGGGCTACACCTGGACGATCAGCTTCTTGGAGTACGAGGGGGACTTGCCGCACGTTGGCGTGGCGTATGGCGACAACCTCGCCGGTACGGTGTCCGATCTTACAGGGGTGCTTCAAGGCTTGGACGCACAAGCGCGGGTGGTGGAGACTCGCAAGGGCACGATCAAAGAAGTGCAAACCATTTCCACCTATGGCGGCACCAACCAAGGCGTCAACGCGAGCACCAAGTTTTTCCTCAAATTTCGGGGCGAAACCACGGGAGTGATCGAAGCCAACGTGAATGGGACCTGCGACGCCACCGCCCGAGAAGTGCAGACCATCACGACCTCCACCGTGGATACCTTCGGCGCGGGAGGCGACGCGCACGTCTCCAGCTTGCTGTACTTTTCCCTCGTGTTCTACCGCCAAGACGGCGCGGCGGAAGAAACCGCGGCAGTGTTTGCGAACCCTCAGGGGGGCGACTGCAGCGTCGGGGCGTCGGCGCTGGAGACCGTGCTTCACCAGTTGGACGCGTTGGAGGAAGTCTCGGTGAGCTATTCCTCCCCTGTAGACGACGAGTCCTGCACCTGGAAGGTGACCTTCAACGACCAGAGTGGCAATTTGGACCAGATGGCGGTGAAAGTACAGGGGGGCGCGAACGTGGGCGCTAGTGCGAGTGGGTTCTGGGGCGACGACACGGTGTCGATTGCGACCGAGCGCGACGGCACCGTGGATGCGATCAAGTACGAGCTGGAGAAGTTGTCTACCGTCGGGACTGTGACCGTGACTCCCGCGAACGCCACTTCCAACGGTGGCTGCACCTGGCGCGTCACCTTTGACACCAACACTGGCACCGCCGAAGACCAAGGCGCGCTCAGCTCCCTCTCGGTAGCGGCGCTGCAGCCCAACGGCACTTACGGCAACTTCGAGAACACCGTGCGCGCGTGGCCCGATTCCACGGACATCATTTCCATTTGCAACGACACGGCGCAGTGCGTCACGGGCACCTCCGTGCAGCTCGGAGGGCAGTGGGCTGCGCAGTTCCGCGGCCACCGCACCCTGTGAGTACCTTCTGTAGTAGCCCCGTGGAAAAGGACTTCGGCTCTGTCTTTTCTTGCCTTTATTTTTCAATTCTCTTCACTCGTGTTTTTTTTTGTCGTTCAAAAGTAGAATATACCTTATCGTTCCTGACTCTTACATAATTTGCTGTACTTTTTTGTTGTTCCGTTGCGTTGGCACACATACATAGGTACGTGGATCACGACGTCACCGCGCGTGGTTTAAAAGAAGCTCTGGAAGCCACGCCAACGATGGGACGTGTCGACGTGACTCGAGCAGGGCCCGATGAGAACTTGGGCTACACTTGGTCGGTGACCTTCCTGACCGAACTCGGGGACCTCCCACCGCTGCTCATCGACACCGCCGCTCTCACGGGCACTGCACCCTATGGCCGCGTGGTTGAGCATGACGCGGGCGTGTTCCCGCCGTTTGATTCGCTCGATCCAGCCAATGGCCTCCCGCTGGGCAGCACGACTCTGACCGAATTGGACGATTTGGCCTTGACCGTGGGGACGCTGGAACAGGGGATCCCGTACTACTTCCGGGTCTCGGCCATCAATGCGAACGGGCAAGGTCCCGCAGCGCTGTCGTCGCCTGCGTTTGCAGTGCCGCTGCCGCAAGCCGTCATGGCCCCTTCAGAAGTCTCCCTGACGGTGGTGGACGGCGGGGCGCTAGCAGTGGCGATAACGGCACCGCTCAGGGACGGCGGCGAAGAGATCGACCGGTGCGTGTTTCCATCTTGTGCACAACTCGTTCCTTGTTGCTCGTTCATTCTATAGTCTCCGAGAATTAGATGTAAAAGCAGCGCTACTATTGTCTTCCTCCTTTTTATTTCCTATCCCTGTTTTTGCTCTTCCTTACTTTTCGCCACGCCTCTTCCTCGCACACTTCCCCCCTCTGTGGACCCCTTCTCCCTATCTTGTATGCCATCCTACTTGGCAGGTATCGCGTGCAGTATGCGCAGCGGGCCTTCGCCCAAGAAGTGCAAACGGTGCGAGTCTCGTGCGCCGCCTCGCCGGAGATCCAAGTGGTGGCTACGGATGCTCAAGACATCGATGAAGTGCAACTGGTGCATGCAGTGCTGGAGGACGGTGAGAATCATCATTCTATGTTTCACTATCGCAGTTCTATGACACGAAGAAGTATAATGCTCCGCATCACTTTCTTTTACAAAGAGAGAAAAGCTGAATATTTTTATTTGATTGGCATGCAATTGTACTTGTTGTCTCTACTATACCTCCGAGTGCGCCAATTTCTTGAATTGAGCATCCTCCTTCTACTTTGGTGTCTTACGTTGTGCCGCTGCCATCCTTCGAATCCCTTTCCTATAAACTAGGCTTCGAGGGCTTGGAGCAGTACGAAGTGCAAAACGTGCGCTGTGACGCGACTTCCGGCACCTTCACCCTGTCCATCTTCGGAGAAACCACTGCGGACATCAACGTAGGCGATTCCGACGCCGACATTCAAGCGCGCCTGCAAGAATTGACCCGTTTGAACAACGTGAACGTGTCCTTTCCTGCGGGTTCCAGCTCGCATTCCGCCTGCGCCGACTGCGCCGACGCCAACTGCGAGGGGTTCCATGGTTTCAACGTAACCTTCTATGACGTTGAAGGCGCCTCGGGCAACATGCCACCTTTGACGGCGGACGTCAAAGGTCTGTCGGGCAATCGTCGCGTAGGGGTGAGTGAAGTCGTGCGAGGCTCCGCTGGCCTGTCGGGGTCTTTCCGCTTGACCTTTCGGGGATTTACGACGGTAGATTTGAGCTACAACGCGAGCGCCAGTGAAATGCAGACGGCGTTGCAGCAGTTGGACCCGATTCCTTTTGCCGATGGCGTGCAAGTGAGCCGAGTGCCCGGTCTGCCCTATGAAGCCATGTGGGCGGTGACCTTCACTAGTCCTGAAGTCGGGGGCAACGTGGAGTCCCTGAACTGCTTCGACTATGACGATCGCCTCGAAGGCAACGGTAAGTGAAAACCACCTGTGAAATTGCACCTGTGTATGTTCGTGTTGTGGGCAATGAGCGCCCCATGTGCACGCTTTAACACGACAGGCACTTTTTAGTTCATTTTCTTGAGAGAATTAGGTTTTGTTTCTGCGTCCAAATGTCTTTTCCCTCGTGGCCCTTAGCTTAGCCTAAATCCTCACCAATACTCTCGTACCTAAAAACTCGTCTACTCCTGTACCTCAGGTGCCCGGATTGTGATTCACACGGACGGCTCGGAAGGCCCTTACGCGCGGCGCTACACGAACAGCTCGGTGAGTGGCAACGAAATCGGCGGGACTTTCACGCTGTCCTTACTGGGCCACACCACCGATGCGATTGACTTCAATGCCGCAGACACCCAAATGAAAGCTAGGCTCGAGGCGCTGCCGAACGTCGGCACCGTGCAGGTCTCGCGCAGCACCCCCACCCCCGAAAAGGGGTACCAATGGACGGTGACGTTCGTCAGCAACCCGGGGGCCTTTCCCGTGGGCGCGGCGGACGTGGAGCCGCTGACCTTCGACTTGTCGCAATTGTCGGGCCTCAACCGGACCAGCAACGTCACCGAGCAGCGGGCGGGGTATCCCCCCCTCGGGGGTACGTTCCAGCTCCGCTACACCAACGGTTCCGCTTACCGCACCACCTTGAACCTGGCCCACAATTCGGATGCCAACGAAGTGGGCGCTGCCTTGGAAGCGCTGGATGACATGGTTGGGCGGGTCTCAGTGCAGCGCACTACCAATGCCGATGGCTACACTTGGTCGGTCACCTTCGGCCCCTGCGCCACGGACCCCGTCACGGGGCAAGACGTGTGCAACGAAGGGGATTTGTACCCCCTGGAATTGGTCTCGAATGCCTCCTTGCTGGGGTGCGAAACGGTCTCCGTGGCGGTGGCCGAAGTGGTCACTGGCAGTGGTCCCGCACTGTGCCCGGAGCGGGACAGCGGCTACTGTTTCGACGACGTCACGGATTTGTCCGGTGGGGCCCCTTATACCTACGAAATCGCGCAGCTGGACGTTGGGGTACCCTATTATATTCGGGTAGCGGCCCACACTGACGAGTCGTTTGGGACCTACGCGGCGTCCAACCCTGAATTCGCGGTGCCTTCCCACTTGCAGCCTGGCCCACCTCCACGGGTGCGCCTCCTCAGCTCCACGGAAACCACGGTTAGCCTGGAATGGGACCCCCCTACTGAACATGGGGGTGCTCCTGTGACCGGCTATGAACTATGGATGGACAACTGGGAGGGCGGCAATCTGGTGAAAGTCTACGACGGCACCGCCAATTCTCACGTGACCGTATTTACGGTCGATTCAGCGAACGCGCCCCACCTGGAGTCCGGCCGGAAGTACCAATTCACCGTGCGCGCTCTGAACCTGTGCCGCGCCACCGATTTGGACCTGGCGTGCTACGGTGACTTTTCCGATCCGGCCGTGTTCACCGTGCGCGCGCCTCGCCCGCCGCTGGCCCCACCCCAGCTGACGCGCGACAGTTTTGGGACGGCGATTGGCCACCGCAGCGTGTGGGGCGACGGGAGCATTACGGTAAGCGTGTGTGAAGGAGGAAAGAGAAATCATTAAAAGGGAGGAAAATAACGCACGCACGCTCCACTGCATCCATTTAACGAGTGCTATCTTCCTCGCTTATTTTCTCTTTGTAGGCTTGCCTTCATTTTCTGAATGTTGCTTCATTTACCTTTGAGCTAATATCTTTATATTCACCCCCCACTCCTTATTCCCTTGGCAAAAACTTCAAAACAGGTCAACTGGCTGCGATCAATCGACAACGGCGGCTCTCCCATCACGTCTTACCGCCTTTTCATGGAGTCTCCCGACGGCAACGTGACTCAAGTAGTGGTGAACCCTGCCGAGTCGGCGCTGGCCATTGACCAAAACGGCACCCGAGCGTATGCTCCTGTGGGAGAACAGGTGAGGAGCCATTCGGATCTATTGTTGTAGTCGAAATCTATGTCTCGCCTTCTGCTTTCCCCTCTTTGTGTGACCAAGAAACACTCTTTGATGCCGTCGTTATGTCCGTTCGTGTCATTTGCCTCTCGGTTGTTTATTTTTGGTTCGAATTCCTAATTCTTTTCCGTGCGGTTCAACTTCATGCACCTCCTCCTTTGTATAGCGCACCTACCGCTACACCTTCCGCAACCTCGACGAGGGGGAAGTCTACGTGTTTCAAGTTGCTGCGGTAAACGTGAAAGGGCGATCCGGCCTCTCAGCTCCCGTCGCCATCGTTTGCGCCACCCGTCCCGGTGGAGCCCTCAGCAGCGACATTACATCCGTGAATCAAACCGCTACCTATGGCCTAGTGCGGCCCACGGTCACGGACGTCAGCGCCACTTCGATTGCGCTCAAGTGGGACGAGCCAAATGATCGCGGGTTGTCTCCGATCACCGGTTATGAAGTCTGGATGTACCCTGGGGCTGCTCTGAACACCCAAGCAGACCCAGACCCAGTGAAGCAAGAAATTCAAGTGATTCGCACGGTGGTGGCCACCCCCGCGGCCGAAGTGCAGGTTCTCACCCTCACCAACGCGCGGGACGGCGGGCAGTTTCGGGTGCGGGTGCGTGCCGAGTCCCGCGTGGGCGGCTTTGTGGACAACACCACTGCACTCTTGACCCTGGGCAGGTGCGACGGGCGGTGCATGGGCCAAGCTCTGGAGAACGCGTCCCCCGTTTTGGGGAATGTCACGGTCACGGGGCCGGTCGTCACCAATAGCAGCCATGCCTACACCATCACCTTCAAAGAGTACCAAGGCCCTCTGCGCAGCGTAGCCGTCGTGAACCACAATTTGGAAGACCGTGCTGCAGATGCTACGTGGTAAGACCGCGAGATGCTTTCCTGACTTTTCAGTCGAGATACTTGATTATGCAACAGTCTATTCGTTGGTGTGTCTTCGTATGATTCCACTCCTCTAATCTTCTTCTTCGTTGATTTCTTTCTCGTGGCGTGCCCTCTCATTTTACTGCCTTACGCATTCTCCTAGGTACACTTCCTTAGTGCGCAAGATCAAGGGCACTGAACCGCTTCGAGGCTCCTTCACAGTGGCCTTCCGGGGTGAAGAAACACCGGCGCTGCCGTACGACGTCAGCGCGAAGGACCTGGCCAACGAGCTGAACAATTTGGACTCCATTGATACTGTCACCGTGACTCGCACCGAGTCCTACAATGACGGCTACGGCGGCGGGGTAGGCGAAGACGAAGAGAACATGAACCATTTCGGGGCCTATGCCTGGACGGTGACTTTTGTCAACACCATTGGCGATCTGCCGCTGCTGTACCCCTCTCCTGGGCGATTGACTTGCTCTTCGGACGAGCGTGCTGCGGGCGAGACCCAAGCTTGCGCGGGTGTCTCTACGACTACTCCTCAGCCTGGTAGCGACGCTGTCCTAGTGTACGATGGCCGATTTGCGCCTGCTGTGCGGAGCTTTACGGCCGAGGGATTGACTACGGACGCCCTGTACAGGTTCGTTCCGTTGTGATGAGTCAAGGAGCAGAATGATGGCCGCAATTTTTGAATTCTTAGTATCTTGCTACTTTTGCAGCTTCCTTTCATCTTTCTCTCTGTGTGTATACGCCGCGTATTTCTCCCTTGCTTTACGTTGACTTTTGCTCTTACAAAACATTTTGCTTTACGCTGACTTCGACTCTCCTGTTCCTTGCTACCACAGTTTCAAAGTGGTGCCCATCAACGCTGTTGGTCGAGGCCTACCCTCCGCAGCAACCGCGACCGTCAGCGCTCGGGTGGGGGCTTCTCCTAGCCAGACCACTGTGCGCGGTGGCGCCGTGAGCGTGGGAATGGCGGGCGTAGTGCACGAGACCCAAGTGGTGACCGCCTACGACACCGACGGGTACTTTGCCTTGACCCTGGGCTCTTGGTACGGGGAATCTCTGCCGATTTGGGCCAATGTCGCCACTGCGGGCTGGGACGTGTCTTCGACTCGTAATTTGCTTCTGGAGCCGAACAACGACAGGGTAGTGGCGTCGGCCACGGCGATGGAGCATGCTTTGACGGCACCGGGCACCGGCATCGAGCAAGTACATGTAACACGAGGAGCTGCCGCGGAAAGGGACGGCCACAGCGGCGTGAGCTGGACCATTACTTTCTTGTCGCCTCTAGGTGAGTGTTTTTTCTTCTTTCATTCGAAGCCACTTCTCAGTTTAATTCTCTTTTTTTCTCCTTTACTTCACAACTGCATGTACAATTTTATTACAAAGTCTCCTTTTTTCTCACTAACATTTTCGTATTTTTTTAACACCACTTGATAAACACAGGCAACGTGCCCACTTTGCGTGTCAACTCCACCAATGTCACCAACGGATTTGTTACCGTGAACGAGCTCTTGTCGGGAGCTTCCAACGAGTTCACGATTGAGCCCAAGAAGGCCAGCGGAGCGCCGGTGAAAGACGTCACCAGCGGCTCCAATTTTGGTGCGGCCGACCCCATCGATTTCAGCGGTGGCGATGTCTTCTTCACGGAGTTGTGGTCCTCAGGGACGGACGTCCTTGACGGCACCCACACCTGGACTTCCGACGGTGGCGTGGCCAGTTACTCCCCTGTGCTGTACGAAATTCAACGGCTGTATTTGCCGAGCAACAGCACTGGAGGGTTCCGTTTGAAATTCGACCAAACGTCCGACTTCCCAGGGAAGGTCGATCAAGTGTGCGGGTACGTGTCCGGAGATTTCGGCGCAGGCATGCGAGGCAAGGTCGACTTCTTGGACTCGGTAGAAGCACAAGAGGGTTTAGCGCCTTCCGCTTACGACGGACAAACGTGGCTCGGCGGAGGCAACGAGGGGTCCTTTGGGTACGAGTGCTTCGGAGGCACCCGCGCCGGCGGGGGCGGTCAGGGCGCCCCCCGTCTTGGGGGTGAATCCCACACCACCGCCAACATCACCGTGAATGCGTCGGCGCTCGACGTGAAGAACGCGCTTGAGGCATTGCCGAACATCGAAGCCGTCGACGTTAGCTACGCCATTGACTCAGAAGACGGCAGCATGACCTATTTGGTCACTTTTACGCACGACCTTGGCGATTTGCCGCTGTTGCAATACGAAAGTCCAATGGGTTCGTCCTCCTCTTCGGGGGTAGCCCTGTCATCGTATTTGAACGTTTCCGAAGTCCAAGAGGGCCACACCGAAGTGCAAACCGTGACTACCGATGCCGACATTGGGTTCATTCGGGAAGTGCAGACTTTGACTTCAGGTGTCCCCTGTTGCAACGGACAAGCGCAAGGCTTTTTCAACGTCACTTTACCAGGCGCCGACAGCTGGGTAAGGATCGCGTACAATGCTCCTGCAGAAGCTCGCCACAGCGGCGGCAACGGCACTTCGGTCCAAGAGAAGCTTCAATCGCTGAGCAATGTGGGGCGTGTCGGGGTTACCCGTCAAGTGATGAAGGCCTACAGCAATGACACTTCCAGCAGCCACTTCCAATGGTCGGTGACTTTCTATGACCCAGTCGGCGACGTGCCGGATTTAATGGTGGCGACCGCGGGTGGGCTCACGAACAGCGCGCCAGGCAAAACCAGCAGCGCGTACGTAGACGTGAATGAAGTCACCAAAGGGATTTCCCCCCTCGGGGGTACTTTCACGCTGAGCTTTGGGGACGACTACACGGACGATCTGGACTTCGATGCGTCGAACGAAACGGTAACTGATTGGTGTATGATCAAAAGATGAACAGATGTTGGCAGAAACCTTTATAATAGTCGATAATATTTCGGGCATTGTCTTCTTTTCAAAGCGCATATGTGTATGTTTTTTCTTCGCATTACCTCTCTTGCCTTTTTTTCTCGATCTTCACTTGCCTTTAATTCCTCCACCTCGTCTTTTCAGATGAAAGCGGCTCTCGAAGCGCTGCCCTCCATCGATCAAGTCAACGTGCGGCGGGAAGACTTGGGTACCGGCCACCGTTGGGAGATCACCTTCACCAAAGCCCTGGGGAATTTGCCGGAATTAGTGGCCCACATGCATCGTTCGGAGATTCAGCACGTGCGCACTTTAGGTGGTGACCCGACTCCCCTTGGGGGATCCTTCAGCCTGAGCTATGGGGGTGCGGCCACCCAAGCTTTGGCGCACGATGCGTCAGCAGCCTCGGTGAAAGCGGCCCTGGAAGCTTTACCCACTTTGGACTACGTGGACGTGGCAAGGGACATTTACAACTTCGGACAGTACCGGTGGCGGGTCACCTTCCGCAGCGAGGTACTTTTGTGTGGTTTACAATTGGTTTCGTCGTTTTTTTCCCTATACTTTCTTCTTTGTTTCCTCATTGCATTTAAGTATACTTGCATATTCACGCAAACACTTTATCTTTTTCTCTTCGTTTGCTTCTTGCCAACTGCCATCAGGTGGGCGACGTACCAATGCTGGTGGCTGACACTCGCTTGCTCACCGGCAGTGACGCACGGGCTACGGTGATTGAACACGTAGCGGGAGACGGGGCCTCTTTGACCGGGTCTACCCCCTTTGTGCGGGTAGCCGAGAAAGAGGCAGGTTTGCCGGCCTACACTGCTCTGTACCAGCCCAACGCCACTGGCCCCTACACCCTCGCGGTGCGGCAGCTGACGCGCGGCGGCTTGGACGCGTCGTACTTCGACAACCAGTGGCTGCTTGGGGAGCCTGCGACGACGAAAGTAGACGCCAGCTTGCAGTTTGACTGGGGCACTGGAGCGATTACCCGGTAATGTTTTTAGAAGGAAATTCAGAAGAGCAAAGAGTATGCGCACGATCATATCGTGCTTTAAGATGCTACCCACACAACTTTTCATGCACCCGCTCTCGCTTTCTTGCCTTTGATGACAATACAGAGACCAACAGGTCATTCCCTCCTAAAACTAGTCATTTTCATGCTTGAATCAATTGTGACAGATACGGCCGAGACTACGTGTCTGCTCGCTGGGTCGGCAAAATCGTCGCGCCCACCACGGAGCTCTACACCCTGTACCTGTTTGCGGACGATGGCGCTCGCTTGTGGCTGGACCACGAGATGCTGATCGACGCTTGGGACGGGCGAGTCGCGGGCCGGGACTCCAAAGCCTTTGTGAATTTGACCAGAGGGCAGTTCCACAACTTGCGGGTGGAGTACAAGGAAGAAACAGGACGCGCAGGAATTGCGCTGGAGTGGGCGTCCATGACCCAATTCCGCGCCCCCGTGCCTTCGAGTGCCTTTTATTACGCTACCCACGTGTCCGGCTCTCCCTACGCTTTGACGGTGCTTCCAGGTGCCTCGGACTATCCGTTCACTTCCGCCGAAGGCCCGGGCTTGTCGGCGGCTGTCGCAGGCGAACCGGCCTACTTCACGATTCAAGCGCGGGACGAAAACGGCAACGCCCGAGCCTCGGACGAGGCAGCGGAAGACGGGGATTTCCTAAACATCTCCCTGTACCGCCACAACCGGGCCTTGGGCCAGAGCGACTTCGCCACCTCGGCCGGTCTGAGCGGAGAGCACCCCAACGGCGACTTGACGGGTTTCTACGGGGCGATTGACACGGCGCCGTCTACGCTAGGCAAGCCCGAATATTTGGGGGGTGGGAAATACCGGGTCAGTTACACGGTCCTGAAATCGGGCTTTTGGAAGCTGCACGTGCAGACGGGGGGCACTGACATTGAGTGCGGCCGCGGCTCCGCTGCTGCGTGCTCTCCGTTCACCTTGTTTGTGGATCCTGGACCTACCGTGGCTGCTACCACTGAAGCGGAGGGCGCCCTTTCGCCGATCATGGATGCACTGGTAGAGGCTTCCGCTGGCGACATGCATTACTTCAGTGTTCAGGCGAAGGACGCTTATGGGAACAACCGCATCACCGGTGGGGACCCTCTGCGGGTCAGTTTGAACTATTTACAGGGAGGAGACGCCAACACCGACACCAACGCCAACATTGCGTACCGAGGTCACGTCATCGACCACACCAACGGAACCTATCTGGTGACCTACACCGTGCCTCGCGCCGGCACCTTCGCGGTGGATTTGACGCTGGACAGCCAACGGATCTCGAGCTGCACGCCCCCCGTGCCCAGGCCCGCTTTCCGCACCCGCCAATACGACGGTTTGCGGGTGTACCGCCCTCCGCACACCTGCGGCTCGGAATTGCCCCCAACCCTCACTGTTGTGCATGGGCCTCTGCAAGCTTCGATGACCACGGCTGTCGAGAGTACCTCGGAAGGGCTGAACAAGGCCGTAGTGGGGGTAGCCAACTCATTCACCATTGAATCGAGGGACGAATTCGGAAATTTGCGCAGGGGTGACGGCACCAACCACTTCCTCGGATACGGAGACGGCCGCCGTGACCCGTATACTATTGACTTCGCGGGCCCCCAGGGCTACACGTACCGCACTTCCTCGGCAGTGATGACGATTGCTTGCAACGACTCGAGTGCGGAAGGTCTCTTCCGTTTGTCCTGGGACGGAGCGAAGACGCTTGACTTGCCTCTGAAGTCTTCGGCTTCAGCGATTGAAGCGGCCGTGCGCACCATGCATCCTGACGATCCTCATTTCGTGCGCGTGAGCCGTTATGACACCGGCGCCTCTGTGTCGGAGTCCTTGTCCTCGCCTGCGTCCAATCACACGTTCGCCTGGTCGGTGACCTTTTTGAGTCATTTGGACAAATGGGCTGAGGCCCCTTTGACCGTGGAGCCTCCTTCTTTCTCCAACCGTACCGACGCCCAAGTTACCTCGGCCAACGACCCTGATCTGTCGGCTTACTCGAGCTTACAGGCGACCATTGACGCCAGCGGCGGTTTGTACCCCGTGCACTACACGCTGTGGTACACGGGCTCTTATTTCATGACCGTGAAGCACTTCAATGGCGAAGAAATTGAGGGTTCTCCGTTCACGATTGAGGTAGATGACGGCGCGACGGAAGCCTCCACCTCCTTTGCCACAGGACAGGGTTTACTGGGGGGTGTTACTGGTGAACAGCTGGTGTTCACAGTGACTGCCCGCGATGTCCGACAAATCGAACGCCAAGCCGTCTTCACCAATGCGACGGTAGTGCCTGTAGTGCCTGAAAAGCAAAAAGTTGTTGTGTCAGCGTCGGTCTCGACATCGGTGGTATTGTCGTTCCGTGGCGAATCTACGAGCACTCTGGCGGTAGGTGCGACATGGGAAGACGTGGAGACGGCGCTGGAAGAACTCGCCACCATCGACGACGTTCAAATTCTGAACCCTTCAACCACGGCCTTGGCCGCTTCGTCTGACTTCGAGCTGCTCTTTGTGGGCACCCAAGTGCGCGGCGACGTGCCCCTCCTGGGGGGCAGCGGCGTGGCGTCGGCCTCAGAATCCCGAAAGGGTGACGCTCCGTTCGTGCGCGAAGTGCAAACTTTGACTTGCACCGTAGCATCGGCGACCACTTCCAACGCGCAGCTCGGCACGTTCGAGCTCCGGGCACCCCCAAGTGGTGCCGCGGGTGGCTTCCGGGGCCTTCGGGACAACCTGGAGAAGGCACTGGTGGTGAATGCTTCCCTGACCCTCGGAGAACTGTCGGCGTTTTTGACCGAAGAGCTCGGTGCTGGAGAAGTGGCGGTGACCTCCTCGAATGCGGCGTCGACATTAGATACGGACATGTGCACCACTACAGGGGACAATCTGTTCTTGACTTTCGAAGAGGCCCGCGGCGACGTGCCCAACTTGCGGGTGAACTCTACTTCCACCACGGTTGGCCTCAGCATGGAAGTGGGCGGCCATGGCGGCTCCGTGGACGGCGTGCACCCCCTCTGGGGGGATTTCACGCTTGAATTCAAGGGCGAAACCACGCGCCCGCTCCCCTTCGACGCGACGGCTGAAGAAGTTGAAGGAGCCCTCGAGCGGCTGCCCACTGTTGGTGGCGTGAGCGTCGAGTTGGTGCGTGCAGGACGGGCGATCGATAGCCGTGGCGCGGATTTCTATCCCGATGCTCCCGCGGGTCTCTTTGATTATTGGCTCGTCACCTTTGACGGTGCCTGTGAAAACGGCACTGCTCTTTCTGCCTCTTCCTCTTCAGCCTACCCTGACTGGAGTGGTTGCCCTGCCCACATCGGAGACGAGCCTCTCTTGGTGGCCAACGGCACTGGGTTGAAGTACGCCCGCAGCGCGCATGTGTTGCAAGCAGCGCCGGTAGTGAGCGTAGTGGAAACGACGCCTGGCAGTGCGGGCAACAACCGCGACTACGTGAACGAAGGCCAATACGAGCAAGACGAATCCGCGGACTTCACCAACTTGCGCGTTCAACTAGTGCACCAAAACTTGGAAGCCACCCCCGCGGGTGGGGAATACATGGCGCGGAACTCCAAGTCACAGCTCCGGGTCGGGATTGGCAACCACGAAGTGCAAGCGCTGGAGTGTGTGTCCAGCGACCTCGCGGGCACCTTCGGCCTGTACTTTTTAGGCGATGTGCTCACGGTGCGGGCGAACGCGAGCCTCGAAGAGTTTAAAGCGCAATTGCATGCCAAGGTGCACGCGCTGGGGCGGGCAGCGGGCCACTACAGCTACCCGCCAAGGGGGGACGTGAGCTTGAGCGATTATGCTGCCAACGTGTCCAGCGCGGCGGTGAAGGTCTCGTTTGCAGACAACGGCAACTCGTCTTCGTCCTCCACCAATACGGTGCAAACTACGGTGTGCGCCCACCGCGATCCGACCCCGGTGCTGATGGAATTCGTAGGGTTGTCGGCTACGCACGTAAATCCGGGCGTAGTGGGCACCGACGCCTCCTTGAACTACGGCACTCTGCCGGAAGTCAACGTCACGTTTACCGACAGTGCCGTGGTGCACACTTACGAAGTGGTGAAAGGCTTGGATTTCGTCAAGTACATGGGCCGTGGCGAGTACCAAGTAGGCTACACCCCCACGGTGAAAGGGCACTACGACATGACGATCACTCTCAGTGATCGGGAACTGGGCACCGATCTGTCGAATGGCGTGTTTGTGGCGCCGAGCGAGGCCCGTGCGGCACAGATTGAGCATTCGTGCAACTCGGTGGCGGTGGAAGGCGTCGCGCATTCGTTTACGGTGCAAGCGCGGGACGCCTACGACAACGCCTTGGATGGTCCCTCAAGGGGGGGGCTGACGGTGACGTTGGAGGGCAGCTCGACTGCTCGGGCTTCCGGCTTTGCTACTGCGGGAGAAGCCGGCTACGGCTACCTTGGTTCTGTTGTCGCTTCTTCTTCTTCTTCTTCTCTGACGGACCTCTCGAGCTGGGGTTTGACCGGGTTTGCTTCTCTCGTCGAACAGCCGCTCTTGTCGTCTTCCACCCCGAACACTGATGGTATTAGCCGCCTCGACTGGGTACCTCGGGTTGCCGGCTCCTACACCTTCAGCGCGAATTACACCGACCGGGGCGGTTTACTGGCCACCTATTTCCGCAACGCCGACTTCACGAGCGCTATTTTGTCGAACACAGCCCCACAGACGTACCCTTACCATTCCCCACCGCACTGCCCCGTGACGCAACTGGCCCCAAAGCAGCGGGAAGACGGCCCTAGCGTCGGGTTTTGCGATTCCACCCGTCTGGACACTTCTCTGAACTTCGATTGGGGAGAAGGCCCACCCGGCGCGTTTGAAATTTTGGACCATGTCTCGGGCGGCCGCGGCCACACGGACGGTCGTGATGGGTTCATGGCGCACCCGGCAGGGGCGAATTTCCCTACGGATTATTGGGGTGCTCAATGGGAAGGTTTTGTGGCGCCGTCGGCGCTGTCAGCGAGTGCCGCGGCTCCGGGCGGCATCATTAGCTTCTTGCTGGACACTGACGAAGACGCGACGGCTTCGGTGTATATTGGTGGGGAGTTAGTGGTGTCCCGCACGCCGAACGACGAAGGCCTGATGGGTGCTTCGGAAGGCAACTGGACGGTGCCTGTAGACCGCGCGGGACTGCTGGGCGTGCCTGGCGCGCGCACTGTGAATGGGGTAGTGGTGGTGCCTCTGATGGTCACTTACTCGGACGGCCGTCTCGACGCGAAAATGAACCTACAGTGGCGGAGCCCCAACAGCGGCGTAGGTGTGGTAACTCTGCCTTCTAGTGCTTTGTACTACACGCGCCACATTGAAGATTCCCCGTACACGTTCTTGGTGTACCCGGGAGAAATTGACGCGCGCGCCACCTCTGCCTCGGGGGATGGTCTGACGGGTTGCACCACGATGGAAACTTGTTTTTTCACCATTCAAGCCCGGGACAGTAACGCCAACCAACGGTTCAACCGGGGTGACGATGATTTCTTGTTGACTTTAACCGGCGTGGAAGATTGGGCTGCGGAAGGCCGTGTGAATGATGCAGTGTATTTGTACACCGATGACAAACAGTACCGCAACGAAGAGCGGCGTGTGCGCGGCGTGCGCACGGTGGCCCATGCGTACTACCCGGACTTTGCGCCTCTGGATTGGGTCAACCTGGGCTCTTGCGAAGCGGTTCTTGGCCTGAAGTACCTCAACATCACTAATGCTCCCAATGTCACGGCGCTCGTGAGCCGAGGTGCCACGATTGCCGTCGGAAACGAGACCTTCATTGTCGACCAACACCCGGGCGCTCTGTTCGATGCGACGGTGCTGCCTCTCGCAGATCCTTTCCGCCAGCCTTCGGGTGCCTATGACTTGTGGTTAGGCGGTGACGAAACGGGCACTTACCGAGTGCAGTACCACCCGAACGTCCGCGGCAAATACCGCCTGGACGTGCAACTGCCGGCAGTGCCTGAGGTGCAAGTAGTGGAGACCTTTGTGGACCCAGGCGCCACTTTGGGGGGTAATTTCTCGCTTGTGTTCCGCGCGCTGGACAAGCACTCTGGCCTGCCGCGTCAGCTGGAAACCGGCCCGATTGCCTACAACGCGACGGCTTCTGAACTGCAGGCTGCACTGGCACAGCTGGAAAACGTGGACATTGTGAACGTGACGCAGGAAGTGTGCCAGAACCCGGGCAAGAAATGCAAGTGGGCGATCACCTTCAACCGAGTGCGCTTTGATCCTGCGCCCGTAGCCCTCGGTGGCCTGGCCTTGACGCCCGCACAAGTGGCGGATGGGGACGTGTTCTTCCCTAATTTAGTACCGGATGTGCGCGAGCTGAAAGGCAACAACGCTTCCATTGCGGTGACGGAAGTGACCAAAGGTCGCCCGCCGCAGCACATTCACGGGTCACCTTTCTTCGTACATGTAGCCTCCAACGTCACCCACGCCCCGACCACTACTGCCTTTGGCCGCGGCCTCTATGCGGGCACCACGGGTGAAGTGAGCTCGTTTACGGTGCAGGCGAAGGACGACTACGGGAACGACCGCACGGACGACCAGGAGATCGATCATTGGCTGGTGGTGCCCTTCCTGGCCGACTTCAACTACGATGAGTTTGAAGGCCAGTCACCGCCGTCGTTTGAGGTGGCTTACGAAGGTAACGGCCAGTACGGGGTGGATTTCACCCCCGTCTTGAGTGGGGACTACACCATCGCCGTGCTGCACGCCGAACTGCGGGAAAAACAACGGGTGACCACTCGGTTCCCGTCGGCCAGCCCGATCCGCCGCGAAGGCACCTGGAGTTTGATTTTGCACCAGGTGGGCGGTGGCGTGATGAGCGGCAGTGGCCTGGCGGACTCTCTGCACCGATCCGAAACTGCGCGAGTGGAGACCTTGCAATTGGCCTGGGATGCTTCGGCAGACGCCGTCCGACAGGCGATCCTTGCCCTGGGCGTAGTGGGCAGTGAAGTGACGGTAGTGCGATCGGACCTGACGCACTCAGAAGACTACCAGTACGACTACCCCAGCCGGCACGAGGAGTACGAGTCCTTCGGCGCCACGTCGCACTTTGGCTTCACTTACGACATTGCCTTCCCTGACTACGTTGGCGACCTCCCACTGCTCGAGCCCAATTTCGCCAACACTCTGGTGCGTTTGTGGAAGTTGCTTCGGAGATTTTCTTTTCTTTGTGCTCTCATCGAATGCTACTGCTACAGAAGTGCACCCACAAGTATCTGTGCGCTCATACTCTCTTCTTGTGCTTGTGTTCTCTCTGTGTTCATTACCTTTCTTGTTTTGCTCTATTTAGGTCGGCGGTTGGATCAACGCCACGAGCGTGGTTGATGGCACCTGTGCGCACATCAAAACCGAAGCGGCGCCCCTGGTGCTGGAGACACAAGTGGTGCGAATCAACGGCGACTCTCCCTTTGGGGGCACTTTCCATTTGGCATTCCGGGGCCATGCCACTGCGCCACTGGCGTGGAACGCGGAGCCGGAGAGCGTACAGACTGCGCTGGAAGCATTGTTGCCAATCGGTTCGGTGGTTGTGACGCGCAATGCAACTCGTGCCACCACCAGCACTAGCCAGGGTTTTGAATACGCGATCACGTTCATGCCGCACGCGAAATGCAACCGCCGCCATGCGCTCAACTACGGCAACCTCCCCGACTTGGCCGTATACGTCGACTTTGACCACGAGAATGCGACCGCCGCCGTGTACAGTGGTGGGAACCCTTCCCCTGATGGGGTGGCCACCCACGACGGGGCGTCTCCGTTCAGCCACTCGGCGAAAGTGATCAGCTCTGCAGTGTCTCCGGAGCACACCACCGCAGTGGATTCGCCGGGCGTGTATGGCAAGCAAGGCCTGCGGTCGGGCACCTACAACGCCACCTCGTCGTTTGTCGTGGAGTCCCGGGATCGGTTCGGGAACCGAGTTCTGGAAGGTCCGTTGGCTGAGGTGCAAGTCGTGACCACGGCCTGCGCGCCTCCCTGTAACCTCAACGGCTACTTTACGCTGAGCTACCGGGGCCATTCCGTGGAGTTGGAGGCAGGAGTGGGCATCGCGGAAATGGAATCGAGCCTCGAGGCTCTGTCTACGGTTGGGGCCTTGACGGTGACCACGTATGGCGTGCATGATCCCATCGGCAGCGGCGCCCGAGTGTCGGCGATTTTCACCGACCCCGACCTGATCCCGCAAGGCGACCTCAGCGCGCACCTGGCCGTTGGGGACTGGGTCCGGGTAGGCAGTGCCGACGGGTTTGTCTACTCGATTGTGGGCATGAAGTCCACACCCCCGTACACCTTGCGTTTGAACAAGCCGTACGAAGGGATGACGGACGTCAATGCAAGCTTGTGGCGCCAGGACAAGAAGGCGAACGTGCACGGGTACCAGTACATTGTCACTTTTGACTCCAACACCATGGGCGACTTGCCGGCTCTGGTAGTCAACGGATCGCGGCTGGTGGCCGGCGCGGGCGGCAACCAAACGTCAGCCGAAGTGACGGCCTGTGATTGGATGCGGCGCCAAACCATCGCCACCTCCGCTGCTTCCCCCATCAACGGCACTTTTTACCTGGTTTACGGTGGCGAGCGCACCCGGGACATGCCCTACAACGTGAATGCGTCGGAAGTCCAAGCCGAGCTGAATGCGCTGGACACGATTTTCGCGTGCAGCGTAGAGCCAGCGGTGGTCGCGGGCGCCTATGGGGCACGTGCGTGGACGGTGCATTTGCTGAGCGTGGTCGAGGAGGACGAAGCACTGGAGCCGATCTATGCGGAAGGGCATTTGTTGCAGGGCACCTTTGTGCAAATCACGGTGGAGAACGACTGCCCGAGCAACGGCCGCGGCAAATTCCCGGACCAGTGCAACACCACGGCCACGGGCTCGGAGGTACTTAACTGCTACCAATAAGAGTACTAAAAACAGTGCGAATGAAATAACCCACACTTTATTCCTTTCCTTTCTCGAATATCCTTGGTTGAACTCTCTCTCTTTTTCTCTCCTTCTGTTTCTTCCTCTCATCTTTTCTTTCTGTCTGCCCAACCCTTTCACATATCCTCTCACTGCATCCACTTCAACCACTCCTCGATCTCTACGTAGGGCGAAGCCGGCTCCAGTTTCCACGTGCACGGATGTAGTATTCAAACCGTGGCGGGGCGGCTCGGCTCCGAGTACCTCGTCGAGTTGTTGGGCGCCTCTAAGGTGATGGGCAAAGCCACCCACCTGGGGGTGGGCCTCTACAGGGGGGAGTTCGAAACCCCCCGGGTGGGGAACTACGAGCTCACGGTGGCGGAAGCGCACTGCTGTGGTTTAGCCACCGAGCTCTTCAACAACCGCTGGCTCCTGGGAGAGCCCGTGGCAACGCGGATTGACCCAAGCGTCGACTTCCAGTGGAGCGTGGCGGATACCGTGAGCCCCTCCGGCCGGGATTATGTGAGCGTGCGATGGGTGGGGTACTTGCAGCCTTCCTTTTCAGAGACCTTCGAGTTCGTGCTGGAGATCAACGACGGGGCTCGCTTGTTTTTGGACGATGAACTGCTCCTCGATGCGTTTGAAGCCCAAGTAGACGACCCTGCGACGGACCATGACGAACAAGCCCCCGTGCCGTACAGGTATGTGCTGGTCGATTCGAAGCATACATCCTGGGTCGTAGGATAAATTGGCGGAGAAGACCTGAATGCTTAATTGCGCGCATATCTTAGGTTGTTTGCTTGATCTCGACTCTTTTTGACACCTTCGTTTAACAAATTGTGCCTGAAACTGTACCTTTTACTTTTTTTGCCACGCAGCACCTACCACGTGACGACAACCATGCCATTGGCCGCGGACCGCTTGTATTCTTTGCGGTTGGAATTCCGGGAATCCACCGGCGGCGCAGTGGCCAGACTCATGTGGAAGTCGGACTCGCAGCCGCTGGAAGTCGTGCCGAACCACCGGCTGTTTCACGCAACCACGCCTCTGCCGCTGTCGCCATGGGAGGTGCGCCCGATCCCCATTGAGCCGCTGGCGGTGGTGGATGTGAGCCTGGCCATTGTGGCGTGGGACCAGCTGGAAGTGACCTGGTTTGCGCCCTGGGACGACGGTGGTTCTGATGTGGAAGGCTACAAGGTACACTACTTTTGAGAGGAATATATTAGGGTGGATGTTTGTGAAGGGGGAATGCACCGAGGACTGAACTCATTTACCTACCTACGTACTTCTAGGGCGCATTTTCAGTTGTGAGATGTGTGTCCGCCTGTCTTGCTGTTGCTGTTTTTCGTTCTACGAACACTTTTTAATGCCTCTCCATCTACCCCCCCCCCGCCCCCTCCAATGATTCAGGTTGAATGGTGGGCTCCGTCGCAGTACGGCACCAAGGACGTGCAAACTTTCAAATTTGCTTCCAATGTAGACTCTGGCACCTGGCACCTCCGCTCCCCCACGGGGGAAGTGCACCACTCCAGCTTGGACTGGAACGTGACTTCGGCCGAGCTCGAGTCAGCGCTGGAAAACTTCGCCGACATTGGTGACGTCACCGTGACGTACTTCGAGTCGCCGGTGTTGCAGACCCGCAGTTACCGGGTGGTGTTTGAAACCAATTTGGGCAACGTTTCCTCCCTTGGGGTGGACGCAGGCAACCTGTACGCGACGGACGGCAGTGGGATCCACACTTTGACGGTGTGCGCGCATGGCGTCATCAACGTATTCTGCAACAGCACTGACTCCGTCGCCGGCAATGCCACTTTGCGAGGCATGTCCACGAATGTAGTCCGCGATGAAACGACCGCGAACCGGTTCTCGTACGTGATTCAAAATTTGGACCAGAAGTCGTCCAACACTGAGGGTTTCGACGTGCGGGTCAGCGCATTGAATGCGGCGGGCTACGGTTTAGCGTCGCCCCCTGTAAACCTGAAGCCAATGCAGGTGCCGGACCCGCCGGGCTCTGCGGATGCTCGTTTGGTGCCGGGGGAGGACGACCATTTGCGCGTGCATTGGACGGAAGTCTCCACCGACCCCAGCAAAGCTATGGGGCTGAAGTACGGAGACCGGGCCTCCCCTGTAGACGCTTACCTCGTAGAGTGGGACCCTTCCCCAAACTTCGACTCGAACTTGGCTCTCTCCGGCGGGCGCGCCACTGCCCAACAACCGAACCCGCACCTGTCCTCAGCCCTTGGCTCCAGCCTTCGTGCGCCTGGTTTCTACACCAGCCCGCGGGTGGCCAACGCCACAGATGCCGAGTGGTTCGCCTATGACGTCACTGGCTTGACACCAGGCGTGCCTTACTTTACCCGGGTGTCGGCACGGAATGAGATGGGCCTGGGGAACCCGCGCCTGTGCGATGGAGACAAAGGTGTGAACGCTTCCTTGGCACCTCGCACGGCGCCGGTGCCGCTGGAGTACGGTCCGGGCGTGAGCTTAAGTACGGTGCCAGCCACCAAGGGACCAGGGGTCACGGTGAAGGAATCCACGCAGTCTTTGCTGGTGCAGTTCAAGGCCCCTTTGGACAACCGCGGTGCCGACGTCCTCGATTATTTGGTCGAATGGTGGCGAGCGGACGACGACGAAGGTCGGCAGGAAGTGCAGGTGGTGCAGTGCGCAATCTTAGCAAGTGGCAGCGGCAGCAGTAAAGGTCTGCGCGGTACCTTCGTGCTGAGTTACGCAGGCTATGCTACCGACACCCTCGCCTGGGACACCACGGAAGAGACGCTGGAATTGGCGCTCGAGAATTTGCCCCCTCTTCGGGACGTGCAGGTCACGCGCGCGCCCGCAGTGACGGGCAATGCAAGCAAGGGCTACGAATGGGCCGTGACGTTCTTGACGGAAGAGCCTTTCGTCGACAACCATCAGCTGACGGTGGACGGCAGCGGGCTTGGCAACCGTGGCGGCAGCGGCAGCAGCGCCGGTGTCAGTGCGGCGGTGGGCGTTGCCTTAGCCCCCAACACTCCCGGCTGGCACGGTAGCAACATGTTTGACGTGGTACAGGGTTCCACTGCTTTGACGGTGAGTGGTGGCGGGGCAGAAAAACGCTTAAAAGTGGGGGACTGGGTGCGGATCGCTGACACCCATTACCACTTGGTGATTGCCAAAAACGACGCCAACACTACCTTCACCTTGGAGACGCCCTATGCGGGTGCCACCGCTTCCAACGTGGGCGGGTGCGACTTCGGAGTCACGGTGCCAGGCCGACGGCTGCGCGCGCAGAACAGTGCGGTGGTGCCTGCGTTTGACGCCGCACGCGTGGGGAAAGCGTCCTACACCATTACTGGGTTACCGGTGAACGTGGCCCACAGCGTGCGCGTCAGTGCGCGCAATGCTCGCGGCCTCTCGGTGCCTCAAATCTCCACCCCTTCGGCGGCCGCACCGCCGCCCCAGAAACCCGACCGCCCCACCTCAGTGATTTTGCTCGGGGACTCGGACCG
>Ga0307931_1000519_pt1 | contig 24286 bp, 21 predicted proteins | sample OrgLakmetageno47_FD_201816 | JGI IMG/M metagenome (GOLD analysis project Ga0307931, IMG submission 201816) | Saline water microbial communities from Organic Lake, Antarctica - #47 | ecosystem: Environmental > Aquatic > Non-marine Saline and Alkaline > Saline | place: Antarctica: Organic Lake...
TATAATTCGTAAACACTTGTATGACCGTGAAACGATTTTGTTAATTTGTTAAATTTGTTAAATTTGTTAATTTGTTAAAAAATCTGCGGCATCCTGGGTAATACAATTCTGAATTCTCAGAATTTTATTAGGACGTCCCTTAAATCTAGAATTAAGTGAAACGTAAATTCTGAGAATTTGAGTGGATTTCTGCATTAGCAATTATTTTTAGTGGATTTCTGCATTTGCCCCCAGTAATAGGTAATAGGTGCATGTTCAGAGGTGATTTGCTTCGGTATAGCAAGTGCGAATTCAAAGCACCTTGGTGCGCGTCCTTGAGGTGCCCACGGATGCGTTCCCCTTCCAAAGCCCGTGATTCGTGTTTCCTCCTGAGCCCGTGGTCCGGTTTTACCTATTTACTGCACATGTACGACAGAACTGTACTATAGTACTGTTGGTACAAAAAAAAAGACGACGACCACCACGAACCACGAACCACGGAATTCCTTTTAAGAGAGGGGGTACCTAAAAGTGAACGTTGTTTTTGGGGTTAGGGCAAAAAATCAACTTCGTGGCAAAAAATCTAATGGGCATTTCAACTGCTTTCCCTGAAAGAACTTCTCATTTGATCCAAGCCTGCGCTTTTCTTTTTTCGAGACGTTTCGATGTTCGTGAGATATGAGCCGTCAAAGCTCGTAGAATCACACTGTCGTCGCTAGCTTAGCTTAGCTCGCGTTTAAAAGCCGAACTTTTCGAAAAGGATAGATGCTTCGAAGAAAAGCTGCTTGATCAAAAGAGCTTGTCGCGCTGGTCACGCCCGTAGCTCGCGCGTCTTCCAACGTTGCGATTTGACGAAGCTACGAGCCGATGAAGGTTGCGCCGCACCGCGCTAGGCGCTAGATCTAGCTAGCGATCACAGTGTGATTCCAGTAATAGCTTCGTCAGCTCATATCTCAGGAAGATCGTAACGTTTTGAGAAAAGAAAAGCGCGGGCTTGGATGGTTTGTCGAGCTCTTTCGAACTACGCACTCAGAAGGAAGCTAGCATTTTTTGCCACGAAGTTGATTTTTGACCCCAATCACAAAAAAAAGCAAAAAATTGCGCAGTTTTACGTACCCCCTCTCTTAATTAATAGGATGCCCACTCCAACGGACAAAAACGCATATGTGGCAGGTGCAGCCCATCTAGAAATCAATCTGCAAATAGATCAACGTAGTTCGATGTTTAGTACCGGCATCTCAAAAGTGCTCTCACTGAAATGTGTCCGTCAGTCCGTCACATCACAACGACAAAAAACCCTTGCGTGCTTGTTCTGACACGTTGTCATATGCTAGCACGTGCTTAAGACACGTTACGTATGTTCTGACACGTTGTCACTGACATCAACCATGTTCTGACACCTTGTCACGTCACTGAAATCAACTACGTTGATCGTGGCGTGGCGGCGCGCGCGCCGCTGCAGTAGGTGAGGTTTGGATTTTAGCTCTAGATTGCACACGTTGTAGCCCACGCCGAGCTCCATCAACACGGCCTTTCAGAGGCAAAATCCATTGAAATGGCGAGGAATTACACGCGACTGCGCTTTGAGAGCGCCGCTGAGGCCACCTCGTTGACGGGCTTCGGCAGGTTGGCGCGGGCCGCAACGGCATCGTAGTCATGCACAGCTTTGACGTACCAAACCACCGGTGCCTCGCGGTGGCGCTAACGTCGCTGTGCGCTCAAGAATCAGCAGTCGTAATTGGTGTCCCGAAAATTTAAAATCTCACTAGCAGCTTCTCGTCTTCAAGACCTTCGTTCAAGCTCGAGTTCTACTTTAGCCGCGCCAACCGCATCGTTTTCGCGGCGAGACTACATTACACGTATAAACAACAAGAAGAAAATGGCCAATGACGATAGAGGTATGAAACCAAAGTGCCCTCTGCCAGCCTAGCTATTTCGTGCGCGGCACCTCCTCTCTCTCTTTCTCTCTCTCTTTGGTCTAGACCCATTCCTTTCAGCTTTCATCCTTTGTCAACGTAAACATGAAGTGACTCTCCACTTCACGTCTTTATCGGCGCTAGGTAATTCTCTTTGCGCATCAAAGGTGCGCGAATATTACTATACTTCTTCTTCACACAGCTCTTTTTCACCCGCTTGCACTGTTGCTCGGGTCATAGCGCCTGCCATTCACGCTGCCTTCTCGTCAATTGTCGAAGTACCTCTCTGTCTGTTTCTCCGTCTTGCATTTCTATTCTTCTTCTCTACTATGAACTTAATCAATCTAGTTCAACCAGCTCAAAAAGCGACGAAGAGGGAAGGCCAGGTGCCCAGGACTTCTGATAAAAAGGAAAGAGGAAAAGAAAGAAGCGCATGCCAACGAAGCGACGTGTGGGCCATAATAAATGAATTAGTCATATTACCAGAGGGGGAATTTATAAGGAACCGCAAGGAATATAGAACTCGGAATTAAGGAAAGTAAGAAGTAGAGAAAGAGAAATAGGGACATCGACCTGCAGTGCACAAATAAAGGTTTCCTATATAGATGCGCCGAAGGCGCTGCCCACCGCAGGCGCAGGCGTCGTTATTGAAAACATGGGCCAATAAAAAACCCAGCTGCCTCGTGGGTTTTCTGGGTTACTGCTCAAGATGGACGTCGCATTACGCAACAAAGGGGCACTCAGCCTAGTCAGACTTGGTCTGGAGGGTTTACCAATACGCCCTTTGTGCTATTTTTACTAAAATGCTTCTTTAATCTTATGAGTTTAATCAAATCTTATCTAATATAATATAACATAGTCTAACCTTAATATCATTTTGCGAGCCCCTCGAAAAGCTACGAGATGTAAAGTATCGCGTTTGAAAGTTCACTCACCGATAAAAGCACACTGCGCCTGTGGTGCAGGTCCCGGTTATGAGGATGCACCACTGTGATATCCGGGACTGTTGTGGAAATAAATGCACACGGGCATACGATAGAAGCCATCCTGGGGCCCTTTATTCCTTTTTGTACTTCTGCACCGTTTATGTGAATGTCCTTTACTAGTTCTAGGCAAAAAAAATACAAATACTAAAAAGAAGAAATGTGGATTTCATAAAGAGATCTGGAAATACAAATGGTAAGTTATAGATATGCAACATTCACACCGACACCTAGATCTCACGCACCTTCCAACTTCACTTGGCAACTAAACTGGTTTGGGTTTGGGATTCAAACCTCAAACCGCTGGGGGATATGGGATATCCATAAATCCATCATAGCCGAGTTAGCGAACTAGGCCCAGTCAAGATTTTTCTTTGACTAATTTCATCACGCCAAAATATATATCCGAATTGTGAGTTATTCAAACTTCACGCCAACGAAGCAGCGGTCGGCTCGCTCCAAGTTTCGCTTCGCACTCGCGAGGCCCGCAGATGCCGCTTTCCTCCACAGTTCATAGGCTCTGGCTACATCTCTCGGCCCGCCAGCTCCTTGCGCGAGGAGCGTGCCGAGCTGGAGCTGTGCTTGCGCGTTTCCCATAGTAGCAGCACGGCCGTACCTGTAGTAGTGAACCAAAAATTAAAAAGTCGTGCCACATGCATACAAGTGATAAGTCGCAATACTCGGTAGTGCAGGCAAGAACACATACATTAGTCTTGTTCGCAACTCCAAAATTGAAGAGAATGAAATGGTTTTAAGGTGACGCAAGCAAAAAGTTCTTGTGAAACAAAAATGAATGAGAGAAAAAGGAGGAGAAAAAGAAGAGAAATAAATCCATCTTCAGTTACCACTCGCGCGCAGCTTCCAGGTTCGGCGGCAAAGCAAGGCCATACCCATCAATACAGAGGCGACCGAGGGCGCACATCGCAGGGGTAAAGCCTTGCTCGCCACTGAGAAAGAGCCAGGGAAGGGCTTTGGGTGGCTGTAATAGAACGCGGAGGAAGAGGAACATTAGGAGATGTATTCGAAGAATTGACGGAAGGAGCTGGTGATGTTGGAGGGTTAAAGGGAAAGGAACATTTCTTATACTAATAGTAGTAGTACTAGTACTAGTACTAGCCGTAAGAATAACAAGCAATACATAGTGGTAAAAATTCAAGCGAGCATGAAAAGAAAACGAGTGCAAGAAAAGGGAGAAAGACAGTTTTCGTGTCACCTGCGCAGCAAGACCATGCCCACCGCGCAAGAGCATCATGCCACACACATACGCCGCTTCGCATGCCCCGTAACTGACGAGGGAAAAAAATCAAGCGCAAATGAGAAGCAAATATTAGAGAGCATGAAAAAAAAAAAGATTATTCAAAAGACTAGAGCAGGGAAGAAAGTAGGCGTGGTGCATTCAGCTCTCTGTGCGTGCTTTGAATATAATACATTAGAGGTATTCGTACAACCTCAAAAAGCGACACTGCTACTAAAACTACTACTACTACTACTACTTCGCAGGTGCATACAAAGACCAGAAAGAAGGAACAAAAAAATGCAAAAAAACACTACATTCGTGCGGAAACGCACCTGTCAGCCTCCTCTGACGGCCCAGAACGAGGATCTTGCAACTCGTTGTTGTTGTTGTTATCTCTTGTTTCACTCCTCCTGACTTGTTCAGTTCCTACAGCACTGCCACCAAGGCTGCTAGGGCTCTTATCGACAAAGTTGGTGCCGCCGCCGAACGTAAATGGTGGGTTCATCTGGCCATGGCCATTGGCGTATTTGCCCGGCAGGTTGATACCATTGCCGTATTTGGTTGGTATACCACTTAAAGTAGTGTTGTTATCTGATGCAACACTCAGACCTCTGTCCACCCTTGAGAAGTAGGGAGTGGATGGCGATGATGATGACGACGGTCCTCTCAGCTGTTGTGGTGGAGACTCGCTGTCGCACACGTACAGGGAATACCTGACAAAAATGGGGCGGGCGGGGGGGGGGGGGGGTCGAGAATCATACCGCAACATAAAGTAAGCAAGTCTCGTAAGATCTCATATTGGATAAAAGAGAGAGCAAATGAATCATTGCAACTTTTGTGCCACTCCCAGACTTCTCTCTCTCTCTCTCTCTCTTTATTTCTCTCTTAAGCACCTCTCCCTCTCACGCACTCTACCACTCACCATTTCACAGCATCACTCCAGTTCCGAGTGCAGCCGAGGCCACGCTCGAAACACTGCGCCAGTAACACTTGCCCCCGCTTGTCCCCCGCGACCTGAGCACATATTTTGAAGTGGGGAAATAATATTTCTAAAAAAGGCACGGCAAGAAATAGATATAATTCGAATGGAAGGATTACACATTACATTATCAAAGTACAGATTGCACTTTTATCTATCAGGACATAAACCGCAATGGAAATTGAAAGGTTTTTCTCCTCTCTTTCTCCAGTATATTCCAACGTGAAGCTAGCCCGTTGGTACAAAGATTGGTTTGTGGGTGCGTATTGGAACGAGCTAGGCTAGCGTGCGGGTAACTCCAGCGGTAACACATAGTTATCACTTAATTACTGTATTCTCACCGCAGCTAGGCTCGCCCAATGAAATCCTTGCTTTGCATCGCGCGGCCATTGCCCATCCTCCAGCTGCCCGGGTGCGTCATCAAAGCTTGCAAGGCCATCACCCAGCCCCTCGCCACCGCCACCAGGACCCGTAAAATCGGCGACTCTACTGCTACTGCTGCTGCTGCTACTAGTGCTGCTGCTGCTATCCAGCAACCCATCGAGACCACGACTAGGCACGTCACCACCACCCCTACCAGGGTAGTGTGCTCCACCACCACCGTCGCCGCCGTTTGAGCTGTATTCCCTTCTCCGTGGCGCCAAGCAAACTTCGGCGAGCAGCCTCTGAGCCCACGGCAAGCCCAGTGTAGCTGCTTCTCGCAAGCTTGCTTCCTCGTGCACGCCCAGCCACGGCGCTGGGGTTGAATACTGGGGCGGTGGCGACCGTAAAGGCAGCGGTGGCTGCTGCAAGGATTGGTGTAGAGATCTTGGCAGGGACTGATGTGATGATTGTGATGGCGAGTGAGGAGGCGAGAAGGAGCGCGACGGTGAAGGTAAGCGTGATCGCGATGGTGGCGGCGGTGAGAGTAGTTCAGTCGTTGCTAGAGGAACAGTGGCCTGAAATGACACAGAGCGCGGAGCAGTCGCAAAGTTAGTTTCCACACAAGGAGTGGCCTCAGCCGGTGGATTGCTGCGCATAGCGTTCCGTGCAAAAGTCGACTGAAACTCGAGAGGAGGTGGCTCTTCAGGCGTTTGAGTCGATAAAGCTTCCCGAGGAGACATAGACGAGGCTAAGTTATAGACCGAGTATACTGATGGCTCCAGCGGTGATTCCAGAAGAGCGTACGCATTTCTACGCTGCCATGAAGGTGGTAACGGTTGTGGAGGTCGCAGTGGCATAGTTGATCGGTCGTGGGACGAAGGGTTAAGGCGTAGCCGTTGCATCGTCCACGATTGAGCCGGTGAAGTTGACTTTCTTTCAATGCTAGGATAGCCGTATCGACTCATGGAGTTTGTTGGTAAAGCGGAAGTACGTGCTTGGGAGGTGGCAACACCGTGAGGAGTGGCAGACGCATCATAGTAACCGCTTGAGTTAGGTGTCAAGGGCTCCGAAAACGAGGAGGTTGCCGACATAGGTGATAAACCCTGAGTGTTTGTGGGAGTTGAATACCTGGCCATCGATGGGATGGTGTGATTCATGAGCTAGATAGGGGCTGCTTAATTAAAGATTCCCATAGTAGTTGTCACGAAGTGGCATCGAAGATCGAGGCACAACAAAATGATGATGGGTGATGGATATCGTGGAGCGTGGAGATGGCGTTATTTTCGCGCCTCCCCCGAGGGGACTGGTGTTAGTGTGTTAGTAGCTATACAGGGGAAGGGAGCCATTTAGGCGGCATTATAGGAATGCCCTGGCCTGCCCGGCTCGGAAGCCGGGTTCGGGGTTCATAAAGCTACCATACGCAGATTCTTCGTCGTGCGCGCTATGGCGTTGTTTTTGTGCTGACGATGATGACAATATTTTTTTGTGTGTCGTGATTTTGGTATCACTGGAGGGTGCTAGGGTTAGGGTAAGGACTAGGGTTAGGCTAACGATTAGGGTTAAGGCTTGTAACGCTTTTTAAGTGCAGTGGTGGGCTGGTCTCGGCTAACCTTTGTTGCGGAATAACCCAATCGAAAACTAGAGAGATAACGGAGAATACGTGGGAATTTGGCTCACTAGGACTGCTAGTGTATTTTGGGTTATTTCGCAACAACCTTTCGCAGACATTTCGCTCTTGCATGAGAAGTAAGCCTTCAGTGTATAATCTACACAGACGAATGATCGATGATAGACTAAACATGGATTTATCACTCTCGCACATCCTAGAACTATTGATGATTGAGGGCTGAAAGACAACTCGACACACAGATAGACGTATAGAATATGCAGCAGGGAATCCAAGAATTGATGGATAAAGGAGGAGGCTCGGTCGAATCAGCCTCTTGAGCCTTCGATAAGTGTAGGGTTTTAGACTTTAGCGTGTGCGGGATTTTAGACTTTGGCCTTCGATAAGTGTGGGGAGAAACTACATGACTTCGTGATGGAGCTAGAAATATCAGCATCAACACCATGTATCGCCGTGGCCTAAGACACAAGAGGTTATCTTCGCCCTTGATAGAAGAGAGTCTCGCGAAAAAAGAAGAAGAAGAAGAATTTTCTTAATTTAGGTTGTAAGATAACATTCTGCATATTTGTACTTCCATGTATTCGAAGAATGTACAGGACTCGATTATGAATGAATATTAAAATATAAACAAAGTAATGATAAAGATCAATTAGTCAAAACTTAGTGGCGTAATTAAACATGAGTCATCGTCACCTCGCCTTCCATTTTCATTTTATGCTCTCCAATATCTTGACATGAAGGTAATATATAATGAGAATGAGCACCCCTCTATGCAGAGACATTACGCATTACGCCTGCTGAAATAACTCTAGGTGAATAGATTGAAACACAAGATTTGATATATATTGATATATTGTCATCTGGAAAGAAACTCCAAGCATTTCAAAAGCTGGCTTGTCTTGTATTGTCATAATTCTTTGTTGTATTAGTTCGTTTGCAATTTCTGACCACAGATGATTGATGGTGACAACATGTGCGTCAATCTTCCATGGCTGCGAGGAATATGAGCTCTGACTCAAGTGTTGAAGAATCTCGTCTTCCGACGAAAACATTGTGGCGGGGGCTCAGTAAGGATGTTGAGAATGCTGGTAGCACAGCACGTGATCATTTAGCCAACGAAAGGACCTTTTTGGCCTGGTTGCGGACTTCAACTGCCTTCATAGCTTTTGGAATAATCATCATAAAATTCTTTCAAACAAATGGAGGCAGTGTACTTGGCACCGTAGTAATATTTCTTGGTGGCGCATTGATGCCATATGCAGGAAGACGGTATCACGACGTTCAAGTGGCTCTTGAGAAAGGACATTTCATCATCAACACGGGTGGGGCTATCGTTGTCACAGTAATTTCTGTCGCAGTCGCTTTATGTTCATTTGTGGCGGTCATTGCAAGTTTATACTTCTAATCATGATTCTCTTCTTCAATTCAATCAGTGGCTTATGTTTCGCGCACGCGCGCTATTGAACATTGTTGGCACGACTAGAATATTTCGAAGAGGCAGGGGCTGTCGAGATGCAATCACTAAATACCTAATACCTCAATAAAAGGAAATCGGATGTGAATTCAGCCATCAGTTTCGATCTGTCGGTATAGCTCGGAAATGCGAGGAAGCACTTATATACAACCTTTTGATAGATACAAGGAGGCTTCTCACGGAGAAGCCACGATTTGAGGCTATCTTCTTCATGTTTTCTCCAGTAAAAAAACACCGGGCTTACACCTCCATAAGTTTATGATTAAAAAATGGCCATGGCGCGTTGCTAATTGCACAACAAATTTCGTTGAAGATTAAGCTAGGTGTCTTTGGTCTTTGTTCAAATCTGAGTTCACAGTTCAGGGCCACGACTGGCGCACTTAGATTAAAAGTTAGAAGTCAACTTAAGAAGTGCTGAGTCCAGGGCTGTCTCACGATTCCATCATAGGAAGCTCTTGGGTATATAGAAAGTCTTCGTAATACCGTCGAGGGGTTAGGTGTAACATTTCTTCCCTATACATAGGCATCTCCGTTATGCGGCCCGAAAAGCAAAAGCGGGATTAATCCCCAATATACCATAAAGCCGGTGCATTCTTACTTCCCTCGAGTGTTCACTCACAATACATTTAGATCTTGATGTAGAAAACGGTAGAAGTTGGAGCGCTACAATTCGCGCTTCCAAGCAATATTAAGCCCCATCCAACGTCTAGAGCCCCTTATTCGAGTAAAGCTTGGTCACCGCCTGTCCGTTTGCGGGGTCTTTGAGGCCATGAAAACGAGGCTCCAAGCTTGATGTCGACAATTCCAGTGTCTGAGGGAACGCCGCAATGCAGCCCGGAAGAGCAACTACGAGGCAGGCTGTGATTGCACCTAACTCCAGAGGCACCTTCAACCGAGGCGACCCTAAGCCAGGCAAGCGCTGCACAGCGGTCACTACCAGAGGCGGCAACACCAGCAGCGGCAGCGGCAAGAGAAGACCGCGGCTTGCTATCGTCTGCACCAACCCTTGCTGGGCCGCGGCTTGCGAGAGGCCTGCTTCAGAGCCGTCCGCGAAGCACACTGGCACGCCAGTGGTGAGTTCGTTGCGGCGGCTGAAGTAAATGTTGGCCGCGCCTGCCATTCCAACGCTAGCGTAGGGGATTGCCCAGGGCTTGGTGCCCAAATGCCTCACAATTGGTGGGCCCACTTTCACCCAGTGGCTGAGCCCGTAGGCTAGCCCGCACGCAGAGCCTACGGCGAGGCCGTAGTTGGTGGCCAGGTCCGTAGTGCTTACCTCAGCACCGCCGGCGCGGTTTGCGTAATTGATAGCCGAGTTGTAGGTTTGGTTGCTCCACTGAAAGAACATTGCTGCAGGAACGCTCGTGGACATCAGCATACCTGCTACCATAGGCACGTTGATGGGCACAAACCCGGCCATCCTGACGAGCGGGTGAAGAGTGGCGCCTGAGGACGGGTGCACTGCAGCGTTCAAAAGTTTTTTCGCTTCCCACATGTCGTCGTTGGTTGCGCCTGCAGGAGCTTTGCCTTCCACTTTGAATTGGTCAAGTTTTCGTTTTGCTTCTCCAATGTCTGCGTCGCTGTGAAGTTAGCGCAGATTCAAGCACGTTTCACGATTAGAGACAAACGCCAGACCAAACCTTTGTAAATGCAATTCAGGGCACGAACCTTGCTAGGAGCGTCCGAGGGTCAATCATGTCCAAAAAGCCCAAGTACCGGCCGGCATAGGTATTTAGATCATACCGCGTGCCAATGAGTGTGAAGGGAGGCGCCATTGGATTAGCAGTCGCTCAAAATGTTGTGATCTAAGATCTAAGGTGTCATGCCCATCCGAAGGCAGCATGAAATCGAACGGAGTTTCGCAGTGTTCCGCCTGTTGGCCTTCTTCGTCTGCTCGATCTTTCGTTTCCGGTTTTCGGATCCGATCGGCCAGGCCTAAAATCCCGTAAATTTTGGCTTCTTCCTTCTGTCGTCTTATAAGCAGTTCACTGTGCAAAGTCTATCTTCTGTACTTGGGGATATGATTGGATCCATTGCTGTAGCAGCTGCTGAGGACGGTTCAGATGACGATACTGAGGACCCCATGCCAGTCCCTATTGGGCAAAGCCTAGCTCGCGGTTTGCCGGTTTCGCGGCGACCTAGCAAAATTAGGCTCAAGTGCCACTACAATCAGGTGCTTCCACCTACACACTTCAGAATATTTACCACGACGAGATAAATCGAAGAGGAGTAATCCTGTTGTGTAAACGTCTCAGAAACGCGTATTATTAATGCCTACAAATTGCAAAAATCTAGACTTTTAAGCTGAGTAAATTTCTTTTGATACAGGACATCCGGGCCGTGGCCATCTCTGAAAAGACCTCATTCCCTGCCCTACGGCAGAGGCTTCGCGAAGATTATGGGTACCCTCTTTGTTAAAATAGAAAAGAAAAAGATCTGGTTGTTAGCCTTAGATATGTTTCAGTTATGATCAGAGTTGACCCCTATGAACTTTGCTTAATACGTGTTCTTGTGTGTAGAAGTAGTATTGCGCAAATTATAGTAGTTCTAATCTTTCCTACTCTTGATATTCGCCGATTTTGCTTTTCACCACCAGTTTCGAGGTAGCACTGAAGTACCAGGACAGCGACGGAGACTTGATTGTTCTCGACACCCAAAACGACCTCGATGAGCTTTTACAACACGAGGTACTCCCAGGCCTCATCATTGAAATTAATCATGTGTCTGCACCTCGTTGTGATTGCCATATATATATGGTAAATTAGCTGCTCCATAGCTTTTCTAATGATAATCTTTTGATCGTTTCTACTCTATGATGGGGCGCTAGTTAAATGACCGTGGCACAGTGAATGCACGAGTAGTTGTACAACGTCTGAACAGTACCGATGGTGGCAATGTCGACGGCAGTACTTGCCATGACAGCAGTGGTAGCGGCGTCGACAATTGCAGAAGCAGTAGCTCTATCAGCCCTAATTGCCAGCGCTATGGCGGCATGCTTAGTGGTGGTCACGAGATAGGCAACAGCGCTGGTGTGCCGAATTTTAAAGATCAAAGTGGCCATGCACGGCGCATGTCTTTAGGTTCAAGTGGTGGGATCGGGCTCGAGCGTCTCGTGCTTGGCACCAGCGGTGGCGCTCTCAACCACAACGTTGGCGCTCGTGCTGCTGCGGATATTGACCTAAAAGGTGCTCCATCAAACAGCCCTCTTTTGTTGCCAGTTACGAGTATAGATGGAGATCGTAATGCAGACACTAGCAACAACAGCATCGATGGGCTTGGAGCGAGCTATGCGCGTGCATTGAAACCCAGTTTGCAACCGTTGCATGCACGCCCGACAACCGCTAGTAAAACAGAGGCCGATGTATCAGGCTCCTCACAGAAGGGTGCACCTGGCGGCATTGTGCCTGCAAATTCTACACCTGGTATCCGTGCACCCTCGGAAAATTCTTTACGCCCACTTCAGCCTTTTCCTTCAAGTAAATTGGAGGCAACCTCTAGAACCAGCCCTGAGCGAGCTCTTAATGATGAGAGCCAGTCCAGGCCTTCTTCGAAAAGCCATCTCAGCGCAATAGCCACGGCCGGAAATGCTTCCACAGGCACTGCTACAGGGGTTCCTGCTGGAATTCGTTGGCGGCGTGGTGAAGTATTAGGGCAAGGGGCGTTTGGATTGGTGTGCTTGGGTCTGAACGCTGACACAGGCGAGCTCATGGCCGTAAAAGAATTAGCGTATCCTCCTAAAGCCGACCACGATTCCAGCACGAGCGGAACCAGCGGTGAAACGTTTACTGGTAGCGATAGCGACGACCACAAAAGGATAACGAACGCTGGAGGCGAGCGTGGGTGGGCTTCGGCTGTGACGGTGGAACACGAAGTGTGCGTTTTGCGGGAGTTAAACCACCCGAATATTGTACGGTATCTCGGCACACAGCGCAGCAATGGTAGCAATAGCACTGGCACCGTGTGCATATTCATGGAATATGTTCCCGGCGGCAGCATTCGACAGCTCTTAGACCGATTCGGAGCTTTTGATGAACAGGTTCATATCGCTATCCTAGGATAATGTAATTGCCTCGATCTTTCGAGATTTTATGTTCGATTGAGCGGTACTGCGAATTCTTCTTGAGGGTTTAGGAACTGATTCTACGATAAGTCTAGTATTTACAATTATTCATCACATCTTACGCACCCCCTTCAAATTTCTTCCTTTGCCTCCTTACTTGGAATTTCAGGTTGTTCGGGCTTACAGCCGCCAAATCTTGGCTGGCTTGGAGTACTTGCACGCCAATGGAATTGCCCACCGCGATGTCAAAGGTAAAGGAGTGGGTGTTCAATGGATTTGAAATGCTCTTTCTGACCAAATCGTAAATCATGTACCCATAGGTGCTAATGTACTCATTGCCGCGGATGGCATTGCAAAACTCGCCGATTTTGGCGCCGCAAAACGCATCCCAACCCTACAGTCAGCGGGTCTCAGTGAGAACGGAAATGCTGACGTTGTAATCGCTCCGGGAAATGCCAGTGATGTAAATAAAGGTCCTAGCAGCAGCAATGGTGTTGGCACTACTGTTGGCAGCAAGGAAGATCAGAACAACAAAGTGCGTGGCACGCCGCTGTGGATGGCACCGGAAGTGCTGAGAGAGTCAACAGCGGCTTGGGGTTGGCGCCAAGCAGACGTTTGGTCCTTCGCCTGCACAGTGGTAAGTTTAACTGTTAAATTGGAAGTTCATCGTGTAAATGAATTCTTTTTATGTGGATAATCAGTATACCTTTCTGAAAGCATACCATTTTTCACCATCTGCTTCTTGTTTTGAACACTACATTCCGTTGATTATTGATTCAAAGGTGGAAATGGGGTCGGCAAAACCTCCTTGGTACCAATACAGCAACCCACTTGCTGCCATGTATCACATCGCGTGCTGCGAAGACGAAGCTCCTCTGGTGATTTGAAAAATATGATAATTTGATCTACAGATGAGTAATAAGTGATGAAAAGGCATCGATTACTATTCTGTGTTATGATTGATGTTTTCGCTCGAACAGTAATTGATGTCTTAATTGATTTTGCGTTATAAAGCACTCGCTTACGTACGATATGATTACAACACTCTCGCAGGTCCCCGAACCCTTCGGTGAGGTAGCCCGTGACCTCTTGAAGCAGTGCTTCCAGCGCGACCCAAGCATGAGACCTGATGTGTCAGCGCTGCGGCAGCATGCTTTCGTTTTACCGGTTGCAGATGCCTCTGAAAGATATGATATCAGAGATTCTTCGATTAAAAATGCTCCACCAACTGTTGATATTTCCATTACATCCGATGAAGCAATTAGAAACAGTGAGAACACAACCAATGAAGTTGCTAAGGATATACTCCTTGGAAGTGCATCGCTGCTACCACTGCCCGTTGTGCCTATTGGATTGGTTGAGGGGACTGAAAGAGATTTTCTTCCACTTCCAAGCGCAGACCGTTCCCAAAGCAAGCGTGTAAGTGACCAAGGAGATGAGTCCGGAAGTCCCTATGTTAGTTCGAGTTCTGCTGACGTAGGCAATGGTGGCGAAGAGGACGGGTCGCCTCTTGCAGCGTACAGTTACCACCCACCTCATCGCACTTATAATGGCGATGAGCCAATCAGTAGTGGCCAACCGAGGAGCAACGATACTACGAGTAGCAACGAAGGCGGCGGTAATCCTGCATGGCGGCAACATCAACAGGAGCAGCAGCAGCAGCAGCAGTATTCGATCCAGCTTTCTTCAGAGCAAAATTCTTGCCTTCCGAGTGCACCAGATGCAGCAAACCCTCGCTCTGACCAAGATAGTTTGCCTGACTCTAGCAATTTGGCGAAAGATGCACAGGTTTATCCGCCGCCTTCCTACTCGCCCACGTCATTGCGGCCAAGCTCCACAGCACCACCACCTGCACCTCCAGGCTCAGCAGCTGGCGACGCTACGCGCCCAAGATATTCGAACATAAATAGTGTAGATACGGGCTCAAAAGTCATCACCGATTGTAGCAATAGCGTGCATAGCTCTGAAGTCACTAGTAACAAAGGGAAGCTGTGCCGCAATACCAACACTGCAACGGCTTCAACGCTTGCACCTCTTCCTGGATATGCTGCGAGTACCTTACGAAGCCGCGAGCGAAGCGCTAGTTACGCTGACGACGATAGCATTGAGCGTGGTTACAGCGCGAGCCGCCGTAGTAGTAGCAGTAGTGTTAACGGAGCCGGCGACCGCGGCAGTACTAGCAGTACTGACAGCAGTGCACATAATTATCCAAATTCGCTATCTGCCGCAGCAGTAGCGCCACTTCCAGCGCATCTTTCTGGGCAGCCATATCTTCCACAGACGATGCCACTGCAAGCACAGGCACAACCATTCGCGCATGCAACGCCACCCAGGCGTAGTTCAGTGCAACGAACGCGTAGTGATCCTAGAAACAGCAGAGGCAATTCAAGCCACAACAGCCGCAGTAACGACCTGCTGCGTCGTGCTTCGCCTACACCTCTGCAACCTCTACAGTCACCTCTTCTCACTGGATGCAGTCCGCCGCAAACTGATCCCGAGCCTAGCTCACCACTCCACCTGAGTGCTGTGGCACCACTTGAAAACATGCCACGAGATAGTAGCGGAACTTCTGACGATGACTTTATTGTTGGTGGAGTCAGTGCTCTGCATACACGGTCACCCCTATTGCAGCCTTTACATCCAATGGCAGAGCAGCCCAACGCGTCCGACACTGAGCAACAACCATTTGGCGAACGCGAACCTAATCGAGAATGGAGCCGTCCGAAGAATCTCAGCTTTGACAGCAATGGCAGTGATGCTTCTGGATTTATTTTGGCGGAGCCTACGAATGGGCCCCTGTCAGCGAAAATGCCTCTGGAGAGGCGTCTCGATGAACCATTGAAAGACTTTTCGGACGATGCATGGAGTGACAGCGACGAAAGCGATATGGTAGAAGCTGGCGGAGAAGGCGACTCACCAATGCACAGAAGCGCAGGAAGTAGGAGCCGCAGGAATGAAGAAATTCGACGGAGCAGTGAGAGCAGCACCTTTGATAGCGAAGATGCGAGTGAGGTGAGACCTGTATTCTGTAGATTTTTGGTCTCTTAAGTTGAATTTGTGGTATCTTTGTTTGGAAAAAGTACTTAATACTTGTGCACCATAGATTTCTTATTGAAGATTACTGCATTGTTCTTTATCAAGGTGAGAAATGAGGCACCACTGGATAAGACCCTTGTGCGAAATGAGGACGATCAATTTAACGGCAGCAAGGGTGTTGCAACAGTGGACACAGAAAGTATGATGCCACCTTCGCGTGGAGATTTGTCTCCACGGTCTCCTGGAGTTTTAGACAGTGATGCCAGTAGAGGCAATGGTGGATTTCATGATCAATCGTTTGACAATAGGTTGGTTGATAATCGCGGGATCACAGATAGCGGTGGTCACAACATCGATAACTCTCCTTTTGCCGACGGGTGTGACGTCTATGAAGAGGAATACGACGCCGTGGATGTAGACACACACGCTGCTGCTGCCGCTGCTTTAAACAGCCGAAATGGTCTACGAGATGCTGCATTTAGAAGGAACAGCAGACACGGTAGCCATTTGGTGGCTGACAACAGGTACAACTCTCACTTGCCTGTATCAATACCAAACAATGAGAGGCAAAGGCGAAATCACACTCCTGATAGAAGTCACATCAGTGGAGTAGGACATAGTTCACGAAGCAACAACAGAAGCAATGTAGCGCCGATGGACCTGCCTCAGCAGCGGCTACGAGGCAGTGTCAGCGATCGTCCTGATATGGAATTGTCGCCACCACACAATAGTACTCGGCCACAACCGCCACCTGTGATCTTGCCACCATCATCGCCTACGCTCAGTACAGGGGGAAACTCGGGCCCTTCTTCACCCTACCTTGCGATGTCTGGTGCAGCATCTCCGGTTCGCCGGCGTGGCAATAGTGGCCATGGCACGACCTTTTTTGAAGGCACCAGTAGCAGCAATCACAACGGCAGCAACAGTGATAGCAGGTTCACATTTGATGACATTGCTTCTTCTGGCGTTACGTCGACAAATGCTCCTACTTCGTCTGCAACTTCACCTGGATCACCATCCGAAAGACCTCGCCGGTCACTTGGCACTACCCGATTAGCCATGCGTGAAGCTAGAACTGCTGCTGCAGTAGACGGAAACAGCTTCCACCCTCCGTCGTTAGAAGTAGGAGTACCACCATCCCTTGAAGCTTCTACGCCGAATTCGCCCACGAACTTTAGACTTCAAGACGTTGGAAACGGCCAAGGGCGTCGACGCTGCGGTCTACAGAATACACCAAACGAGGCTTTGCCATCTCCAGCTTCGCCTGCTAGGTCATCCACTGGTGAATGGGAAGATTCAAGGGACGGCCGTTGGAACCGCTGGCATCACTACGGCAGAGATGGCAACGAAAGCGATGAACGAGAGGGCGCTCTTGTCGGCGACGCGCAGAATGCTAGCAGGAATACTGCTGTCCTTTCGCATGGTACTTACCCTTTTGATGCAGCAGCCAGAGCAGAAGATGTGGACTACGATGAAGAAGACGCAGCAATATGGAATGAACCTGAAGCGGTGCGACGATATTTCTTGTTGATGTGGAGACGGCTCAGAAAACCTTAGAGTAGATGATCGCATTGATAGTTGCTTTGGATGTGTGTTTGCACATGGGTTCATATTGTGTATTCCATCGCATTTGCGAGCCCGTGCATTCGTGCTGATGTATAACATACAACCGCACTCCGTTGCCTTTCTGTCAGGTTTTGGCGTTACCTGGCGCGCTCAGCGTGACGTGTCTCAGCTTGCTCTTGTACCCACACTCGTCCAGAGCGCCCTCTGTTGGCGTCAGCAACAACCATGGTGATGGCAATGGCGCTGGCAAATGCCTGTTGCTTGCCGCAGCGGATGCCGACGGGATGGTTCGGATGTTTCGGCCCCGGCCCGACGGCTCAAGCCACAACAACAGTAATAATAACCAGTATAGCCGTTGCAGCTGGCGCTGTGTTGCGTCATTACCGCATGAACTGTTACCCAACACTAGCAGCAGTCCAAGCAGCAGTAACAGTAGTAATGGAGGAGATGCGTTGCTTCCGCACCCCCTATCGCCTGCTGCGCGAGTGCGGGAATCTACCGGGGGGAGTTCTGGAAGGCGCCTCGTGGGTACGTGTTGACGAACAGTCACAGCCAATGTCATCTTCCCTTCTTGAGGATAGGCGCACTCACATAATTTCTCTTCAAACTTTGTCATTCACTTGTGTCAATAATGCACCCCTTTATTTTCCCTTGACTTAGCCCGTGTAAAACCATCTTCCTGCAGGTTCAGTAACACCAGAGTCGCCTCCTGAGTTTCGTCGGTCTCGTACGGTACCCCTCGGCCGTTCACCTTCGTCCCATTCGATTGATGGCCATAGCAGCAGTAGCCGCGCAGATCGCAGCCTAGGTGGCAGCAACGGAAGCAGCTCAAATTCAGCAACCTCGGCAGCTACTGCCGCGCGAGGTTATTCCGCAGTGACAGCAATGCAAGTAGCGTCTACGGGAGCCGTGGTAAGTGGGGCAGACGATGGCACTGTGCGAGTGTGGGACCTCTCTAAGGTCTCCACCGGCAGTGGCGGTTGTAATGGTGTTGATGGTGGTGGCGGCAGTACCGGTGGTGGTAATCTTAGTGGCGGCAGTACCGGTGGTGGTATTACTGCAAATAGCAGCAACAGTAGTGCAAGCGAATCTTCTTCTTCGAGGCATGACCACAGTCCAACGGCTGTGTTCCGTGGGCACGTCGGCAAAATCACCAAGATCGTGCTGGAAACGGCGGGGCCTGGGCGCGGGCTGGGAGGTGGGGGTGGGGGCAGCAGCGGTGGCGGTAGCAGCGGGGGGGATTGGACCGGGCGTTTCGTGACGGCAGGCGCAGACCACTCGGTATTGAAAAGAATGTAAATTCTCATTGCGGCGTGGATTGATATGAGTTGCATTGAGAGTTGCTATTTTGGGTGTGCTGTTTTCACGACCTTTCTTGTCTGAGAGTTCCTTCTCCTGCTCGCCCTATTCCCTTTTTTGGCATTCCTACCTACCTTGTCGTATCAGTTTCATACTCCAATACCAAAAAAATTAAACTAAAAGCTTCCCTTTTTTATTTACCTTTGTGGTACAGGTGCGGTTATGGGACGTGCGAGCGCGGCGGCCGATGGTCTTCAAATTTAGTGGACACACTGACACAGTGACGGCACTGCTCCTGGACTCCGACAAAAGCGCGGTAGGTTTACTCGTACATCTAGGTGCACTCATGCACATACCATTTACACGCGCGATACATTAGTAAGTACGTATCTCTTTCTGCACTTCGTCGTGCGCGCTCTCCTGCGTTTACATGCGTATTCAATCGCAAACTGTACCATGCTCTAATCCAGTTTCCTACAGTATTCCCCTTGTCATACGTCATTTCCCTGCTTCATATGTCTTCGATAAATGTCCGACAAACATAGGTCGTGAGTGGCTCCAAAGATTCTTCTCTGCGTGCTTGGGATTTGCGCACAGGTCGTGCTCGGTTAGTGTCTACCCAACATTTCGGCGGCGTGCAATGCTTAGCGCTCGATGCCTCCGCTGACGGGGGGCGAGGTGCTTATTACAGCGGCGCCCGAGATGCTACAGTGCAGGTATGCCCACTGCCCGTTTACCTATTCAGTGCTTTGGCAACTACAACAATGCAATTAGATATCTGTAGCAATAACAGCAGCAGTATTAGTAGCATTTTTACTTCACTTCTCTGCTTTACCCATTCGTATACGTATATATTCTGCATACGGTTGTACTACTATTACTATGGTTGTTGCCTTTTCTCAAAACAGGTGTGGGCGCGGAATGGCCAGTGTTTACGAACTCTGCGCTCGGCTCGGGGCATGGTTCAGGTAAATGTATAGTATCGGTTGCGGTGGTTATTGATGAAGAGGAGGGTACCTGGACTCTGAAATTGCATGACGACTAGGCTTCATTCACGTCGGCACGTGATTTTAAGCTTTTTGTGTGTGATTTATCTTTCGATAAAAGAATGGCTGTGTACTGCTTGCCTTTTCTGAGCAGGCCATCGCGGTGCGAGCTCGCGAGGGCCTTGCTAGTCGCAGCAGTGCATCTTCCTCTTCGTCCTCGTCTGCGAGTCGACCAAGCGGCGGCAAAAGTGCTCCCGAGCTCGAGAGCCGGGTTGCGACTGCGCACAGCGACGGCACCTTGAGGGTTTGGGACCCCCACAGGGGGAGATGCGTCCGCGAACTACGCCCACATGACAGCGCGATGGCGGCTACGGCAACTGCATCCTCCTCATCATTTGACTCCAATGCTGACGAAGGCTTTGGAGAAGGCCTAGGAGGAGGTGGAGGTGGGAATCGGCGCAGCGCATCGAGTTTTACAAGCACGCCTCCGCGCTCATCACCACACAGCAACTACCAGCAGCAGCAACAGTCGCCATCTTCATCACACCGCCACCGCAGTAGCGCTACTGCCGCTGATACACGCGGCAGCAGCAGCAACAGTGGCGGTGGGAGTGGGAACAGTTGGGGCAATGCGCTCGCTGCTACGTGTGTTACCTGGGGACCAGCACCTGGGTCAGCGCTCGTAGGCTATGCAGACGGCGCTGTAAGTGTGATGATGCATAATGTAGCTTAGATGTAATTCTTTTTGGTGCACGAACTTTGAAGACCCCCTGATGTCTCGAGCTGCCCCACCTCCTTATTTTTCCTCTTCTTTTTGCTTTTGATGCTTTCGTTGGGCGCTCTGTCTTTTTTAGGTGCGGGTGTGGAACGCTCGATCAGGGGCGCAAGAGGCAACATGGCCTGGATTACAGGGTATTCCTCCTTCTGGTGGCGTTTCGCGCAGCGGCAATATAGGTGATGGCAGCGTTAGTGGTGCTGTCTCAACCTTAATTTGCGACGCAGAGCGCGCTTTCATAGGCGATCGCCACGGGTGCGTCCGAATCTTTGCGTTAGCCCCACACCTTCGAGGTATCTCCTGAAACTCCCCGTAAGCTGAATTGCCGAGATCGCCAAATGAAGGCGCCAATACCTAGTGCCTACGTTCGGAAATGGGATTGGGATAATTCTGTGACGTATGAGGGGGCTATAGAGCGATCAGACCACCTTCAGCTTCTCGCGAACTAGCTGCAATCGTTTTGACTCCGATTTGATCGGCTTTTATATCGGAGATTCGCCTAAACCGAAAAAAGTACTGCTTCCGAATAGTATTGAATGCGTATTAGGGTAAAAATTCGCGTATTTTATGAGCAAGAAGACAATGCGAATTTGCAACGCTAAACGCTAATTACTTCTGTAGTAGCTCTCCTTTCTTAGGCAGCTTCACAAAAGTGGGTCCTTAAAATCCGATGGTCCTACCCGGGACATCCCTAGACTCGGTCCGCTCGAGGAAGAATTCGTCGGGGCATAGCAATAAAAGTGCTCCACTTTTGAGACCTGATGATCCTACCATGCCAACGGCGTCGTCATCTCCCACGGCCAGCTACACGCACCTCGTTGTCGTTTGCCACGGTGCGATGGGCTGGCCAGCACATGTAGCAAATTTATGTGCCGCTATACGATTGAGCTTAGGGCCAAGTGCTTTGGTGCTCGCACCAGCCTGTTTCAGTGGGTTCCGCACGCTTTCTGGCACGCAGGCGTGTGGTGACCGAGTGTTTGCTGAGATTCAAGCAGCAAAAGCGAAGCACCGCCTCACGCTGACGCACATCAGTCTGTTAGGTACGTTAAGAAGTACCACGTGAAGCCACCTCGTTATTTCTCGATCATGTTGATTTTGCTCAGTTTCTCTAGCTAGCTCTATTTTATCTCTCTTCACTCATGTTCCTAGTGCTGACGTTATTTTTATTTTTTATTTTTTACGGCTATATTTAGGCTACTCTTTCGGAGGCATTTTGTGCCGTTGGCTATGTGGGCGACTCTATGAGCACAACTTTCTTGGTTTGGCGCCTTGCAATTTTGTCACCATTGCCTGCCCACACCTGGGGGTGGTCGAAGACGATGCCGACGATGATGCCGTCGACTTAACTTTGAATGCCATTGCACAAAAGAGAAGTAGGAAGAGCTGGAGTGCAGCTTTGGTGCAGTTTTTCGTGAGCAATGCAGGGGGCGCCACGGGGGAAGAGCTGGGCCAATCACGAAATGACCGCAGGGCGCTGCTCACGTGGATGGCGGATCCAGTGTCGCCTTTCTACCAGGGGCTCAAGGCATTTCAGAGGCGTTCCCTGTACGCAAGCTTGCGCGGCGACCGCACAGTGAGTTTCTATACCGCCTATTTTCCAAGTGATGGCGAGTACAGCGTCAACAGCGAAGTTTGCAATGGCATTGGCGACATTGATAGCGTTCGCGATGACAGCAACAGGAGAGTCAAGAACAGCAGCAGCTGCAGCGATGATAGAAGGGAGAATGACATCGCGTCAACATGTGCATCGTGTCGACCTTCAGGTGCCACGCTCGGTTACGTGAAGCCGTCTGCCTTAGGAGCGCTTCATTACCCACACGTATTTCAATGGCTGCAGCATTTACACATTCAAAGAGCGCAGGTGCCTCAAGATGTAGGAGCTTCAAGTAGCTTAGGCATCAATGAAGATGATGGTAAAAACGTTGGTGGCGAAGACAACGGCACCAGAAAAGAAGAAGGGCAAAGTGACAGTGAGCAACCTGAGGAATGGGAAGCAGCAAGTTCTTTCGATGCTTTGCCACTCTTAGTGTTGGTGAAAATCATGGGGGTTGTGCTTCTCGCTTCACCCTTGTTAGTGCTCTGGCTCGGCGTGGTGCTCCCCACCTTCACAACGTCCCGCTGGTTAATCAAGTGTGCTTTTGGGCCTGCATCGCCCCCTGAGTATCCCATCGGATTAGCTTCGCCTTGCGCACAGAATGCTCCTCATGCCGACGTCTCTGAAGCACCTCTTGAATCAGCGATAGCGTCCCCAGGTCACAACACGAGTAGAGCAGTGCTGAGTGCTGAATCTGCGGATTCAGTGACCTCATCGCCATTGACATCGCTGCAAAAATCACCGCCACAGCCACCTCAGGTGCCGCAGTTACTCAGACCTCACGCAAAGCGAGCTGAGATGGCAAGGCATCTGAATGCTTTGGAGTGGCATAAATATGTGGCAGTGTTCTCGTATGCACACGATGGGTTATCGGCAGTGCACACTCATGCTCCCATTATTTTTCGAGGCGCGAATCATGCCGCAGGTCGAGACGTAGTTCAGCACATCGCTAAAAGCTTAATACCTGCCCCAAGTAGTTCGCAGGCCTCTGACTAAGGCGCGGTTGCCTTTAGTAGTACTCACCTGCTTGTTGTGCAATGGGCTTTTGGGCTTCTATCGGCCATAAAGGAGTTCTAGAAAAGTTCTAACATTTTCGCGATATCCCAATCCAAGTCTTCTTTGGATAGTTCATGGCCCTATTCTCACGGCCTAAATTTCAATTGAATCAAACCGAAGCCCCATGTAAAGCAGATCGCCCCTGTTTCGTACAACCCAAGCACCCATTAGTCATTAGCGGTTAGCGCTAGCGCGAAAACAAACTGTCAGTAGTTATAGTTGTGCTCTGTTTTTGGTTGTAGTAATTTCGCCCTCTGTAATAGGCAATGGACTAATGACTCTCTGAGTTGGCGTCATCTATCTGAATCCCTAGCAGTGGATATCTCCTTTGGGTGCGTTAAATCCAGTCAGCTTCCTCAGCTCCCCCTATTCGTTTCTTGTTCTCTGGCTTCTTTGCTTTCGTTGCTCGCCTCTTTCAAAAGCTCCTTCTGGTGCTCCCACCATTCCTTTGCGCCTGCTGTCAAGGCACTTAAGAGAATTGCTCCTGGGTCGCGTTTCCATACCTTCGATGATGATAGTGGTGCTGCTGGTACTCCTCCTGGGTCGTCTCTATTTCCATTGTCATCTTCGCCTTCTCTCCTGCTCTCCTTCTTGTCATCACTGTCTTCACTATGATTCAACGCATCCTCTCTCTCAGCAGGTGAACTCAATTTTTCTACCGCAAAGTTATCGGGATGTGCCTTAGCCGCCGCTGAAGCCGCGGCAGCTGCAGCAATCAAAGCATTGGTCTGAAAGGAAGAATCGAGTGGTGCTTTCTGGTCTTGGTGGCGCTTTTGTGCCAGCTGGAGCCAAGCCCATAATTCAGACGCAAGTTGAGTTCCAGCAGAGTGGCTGTTGCTAGTTGACGTCGACGGTGCGGCTGCCTCTGAATCTCGAGCAACATGTTTGTCTCCTGGAGTAGCAGAGTGCTTCCCAGTAGACAGATCACCATTAGCACCACCACCGTCGGAAGTGGCAGGCGAAGCAGCCAACGCTTGGGCCATGCGTGCTTTGAATGCTTCTGGAGTATGTGCAGCAGTTGTTGTGGCTGCTGCGGCCGCAGCTGCGGTGGCTGCCATAGTCGCTGGATCAGAGGAAGGTGCATCGGAAGAGGGCTGGTTCATTCCTTGGAAAGGCTGTTTGCTTTCTTGCATGCTACTCGCTGTAGATGTTGGCCCTTCGAGTAACGCTTCTAACGGGGGCGTCACTTTCACACTGCTGCAAGCACTGGCACTGGCATTGTTGGCGTTGTTGCTGCACTTGTTGTTGCCGCTACTGATAATATCGGCGCAAGGGTCGCCGTAGAGCTCAGCTACGCTTATCTCCAAGTAACCCTAAGTAGAGAGGGAACAACATTATGATGTGATGCGCGAGTGCGAA
>Ga0307931_1000520_pt1 | contig 24258 bp, 22 predicted proteins | sample OrgLakmetageno47_FD_201816 | JGI IMG/M metagenome (GOLD analysis project Ga0307931, IMG submission 201816) | Saline water microbial communities from Organic Lake, Antarctica - #47 | ecosystem: Environmental > Aquatic > Non-marine Saline and Alkaline > Saline | place: Antarctica: Organic Lake...
GGCCAGGAAGCGCGGCCGCTGCTCTTGACCGTTGGATGCAACTCGATGCTAATTCGTCAGACGAAGACGAAGAAGTGCACTCCCCGCCGCTGCCCTCACCCGCGCCGCAGCCCCGCAACTCCTCCTCATCCTCATTTGCTGTCGCTTCTCCTGCCGCTGGAAGGGATGGAACAAGTGACTCAGCTGCAGTACCACCCGCGTTGTCCCAGCATTCACCGCCAAGGAACACTCCAAGTGACTCGCCAGGTACCCGACGAAACGACACTGCCACTGGCAGCAGCAACAGCAGCAATGGCTACAGCAGCACCACTAGCAGAGCCACTGCCAGTGGCGGCATTGGCTCTTTCAGTGAGAGTGAACTCGCCGCGCTGGTGGCGGCCGTTGAGTTGTATCCGGTGGCAGCAGGGCTCGATCGGAACGTGCGGTGGCGCAAGATTGCAGCTCAAGTAGGCGGCGGCCACAGCAAGAAAGAGTGCTTTGAAGCCTTTCGCGACTATTGCCAGATGCTCAAAGAAAAGCGAAACGCGCGCGAACAACGACTGGCGGAACGTGCCCGACAAGCTGCAGCAACAACAGCTGACGGGCAATCAAGCACCACGAGTGGAGCAAATGAGAAAGGAGAGCAAAGAGAACATGGCCACGGTCAGGTCCCTACTACTGGAGGACGAGGAGGGGACACAAGCGGCGGTTTGCCACCAGTGGCCACAACTACAACTGCGGCACCAGAAGCGTCATCCCCGGCTACTACAACGCCGGTATATTTGGGCGCTCACCACGCACAGCACGTACGGCGAAGCGAGCAATTTGCACCACCGCCCACTCAGAAGGCAGAGGAAGCCATGTCGACCTCCATCGAGATCGTAGACATCGAGGAGTTTGGGAGCATGTAGTAACACTTATAGCAGTAACAAGAAGAGCACCCTGCCTTTCCTAAGAGCCACTGAGCCACCCAAATGATGACTCTTGCACTTGATAATCCTAGAACTAGAACTAGAACTTCTTCTGCCACCAAACACCACATTACAGAACCCTGTTACGATATCGTGAAATAGAATTGGCACTTGGAGCTGAAACTCAAAATTAATTGGGTTTGTGTTTTGCGTTAGGAGTTCTCTTACTTCTTCGGTTGCAGATAGCAGATAACAGCAAAGCAAATAAGTCCCATCTTTGTCTCTGATTGCCCATGTGCAGGAGGGGTATGAATGGTTGCTAAAGAACCATAGCCCACGCCAGAAGCCATATCCCTTGTTATTTGCACCCCCGGTTTAAGACAAACACACGACGCAGACAGCGCTTGAGCACAGTGGGTTTTGAATACCCCCCTCCCCGACTTCAGAGCAACCCTGAGTACTCGCTAATTCGTTAAACTTTTGCGTTACCAGAGTACTTGGCACGCACTACTCCTCTAACCCACTCAGTTCAGTAGCCTCTTTACGTTTGGGCAGCGCTTTGCTTCTCGTGGCCGTTGCAATAGCACCAGCACCAGCAGCAGCAGCAGTCCCAGCTTCTTTCATGCCATTTCTAGCGGGGCCACTCTTCCTGTTCGAAGCGGCTCGCCCTGTACTACTCCTTGCGCTCGTGCTCGTGCTCGTTCGGTTATTTCGCCTCGCTTCGACTCGGGCAGCTCGCCGGCGGTCTCGGGCTTCGATGGCTTCTTCGAGGCGCTGGCGACGAGCCGCTTGACCAGGGTGAGAGTAACTGGCAGAAAAGAGACAAAGGTAAGAAAAAACAGCGAGGAGGAATGAGGCCGTGATGCAAAAGAATAATTAGTACGTAGAGCTGAATGTGCGAGTGATTCTTGACGTCATGATATTCATTCGAAAAGAAAAAACAAACGAATTGGTTCATTAAAAAAAATAAAGAGAAAGGTAACGCACGGGATGCCTTCGCCCGGCGGTCGATACGGTTTCTGCGCCACCGCTGCTTCAGCAGGGGTGATGACGCCCGCTGCGAGCAACTCTTCGGGCTTACGCGCTAGCTTTAAGAGAGCTTCTTCGTGCGCGGCATACGCTGCTCTCGCCGCTTCGTGCTGCTGGGATGCTGCGTCAGTGGCCTGGCTGCTGCTGCTGTCGGAAGCGCCGTTTCGTTTCACAGCTTTTGCACCGTTGATGCTCGTAGCAGTGGTCGTGGTGGCACTGTTGCCTTTGCTGTGGCGCTGCTGAATGCGGGCTACTTCAGAGGTTAACTTTTCGCGTAGTAATCTCTGCCAGCTTAATTGTTGGGCTTCGGATTGAAATTGAAATGGCGCCTGCTTCGACCCTTCGTAATGACCTTCTGGCCATTCTAGGTTTGTCGAGCTGCGATTGGCTGCCGACTTGAGAGCCGTTACAAGCGCATCGTCGAGCGTTGCCGCGGCCATACGCTCATCCCAATCCTTTTCTTCTTCTAACTCTAATCCAACTTCTTCTAATCCGCCATCTCTAGACCGAGTATTCGTAAAGTACCGAGTCAGATTGCCTGCGAGATGCACCTTATCTTCATCTTCTTCTTCCTCCCCAGCAACTGCCGCCTGCGTCCCAAGTAACAACTGCCGCCGGTAATTGAATTGGTGTCCCCCGTGATGTCCCCCGACGCCTCCCATACCTCCACCTCCTCGACCGCTGCGGGGATGATGCCCGCCGGTGTGATGTGCGCCGCCGCTGCTATCCAAGGCCGCTACCTTGTTTTTGTGGGGGCGCAGGAACGGGCAGGAGTCGCAGGGCATCACTTTGGCGCTCTTGTAGGCGGCGGTGCGGTCCGTGGCTGGCTTGTGCATCCTGGTTGGCCATCAAAAATTGGGGGGAGGGTGACTAGAGTAAATTGATACCGATGGTAAAACAAGAGACATTGAGGCGAGAAAAAAAATATTGTCACCGAAAAGATACGCACAGGCAAAGGCGGCACTAGAATACACTTCGAAAGACTTCCAACAATAAACAAAGACAGATCGAAGCGTAGATACATATGCTGTTGGTAGTAAGTGCATTAAAGAGTGTAAACAGTAATAACTCTAAGGCAGCAGAACATGAGAAAAGGAGGGCGTCTTACTTGGCTTCGCAGTGCCAGTGCTGGGCGTGAATGTGTAAGCAGGGGTTCAGCAGCATGATCCCCGAAGCCTCGAGGGCATTGCCCACCTTTAGAGAGTAATAAGAAAAAACAGCGTGTGATCGAAACACAAGGAGATTAATGCCGATTCTCATCGGAAGGTAAGCACATTGCCTCCTTTAACAATAAAGCTTACTACTTCCGCTATCAGAAGTTCAAAGCATAAGCTTCCCTCTTTTTTCCAACAAATACCAGATTTTCAGCGCCGAGAATGTTCATATGAACATTGATGGTGGAATAATCCAGGCTTGGGGGTAACGGCGATGCAAAGATGTAAACATCCCACGAACAGCCTGTAAACGAAGAAAAAGAGCATCGGTTAAAATGAGCGGAAATTGAGATACACACTCAACTGCCTTTGAGTTACAACAAATTGAATAAGGCAATTGCGAAGGAGAGATGGGAAATCTAGAAAAGGGGTACAATGGTAACTAGGTCGGTAACACACATACCCGGGCAGTTGTGGGCGTCGCGGTGGCACTGGTTCGGAGGCAATCGGTCAGAAGGGCAGCGCTCGCCCACCATGTCTACGTACCTAGTAGGAGGAGTAGTTGTTGTGCAGGACGAACACCAGGTGAAAAGCATAGATTCGCATCAATGCAAATTGGTGAAGTTTTGGAAGTCTACAAAGAAGATAATAAGAGATGGTTGCAAGGAGAAGAGAATGAATCTCCTCCACACTTATGTCCTGTCCTATCCTGTGTGCAAGCATGCTCCTAACTCATGTGCATCGACTCACTGCCCCCGGTAGCCTCCTCCCTCTGGCGGCCCCGCGCTCAACACAAACACCGTAGGAGTAGCCCGCAGCGCCTCCGGCCACAGGAGGCGTAACGTGTGGTCAAATACTACATCCGTGTGCGCTACCATGGTTAAGGTGCCCTGCAAATATGATGAGAAAGAGAAAGTGTTTAGCAGGGATATGACTTGCACACACGCAGTTCATGAAGAAAAGGAACGCCGTGAAAGAAACACAACGATGTGTTTGATTTGCTAGATTCACAATGAGCGCAGCAACTGATCTTTAGATGCATGGGGTGCATTCAAGATAGGTATTCGCATTCCTTTCGAGGTTATATAGATGCACACACCGCTGGTAAATGGTTCGCCGCCACGAACAGATCCTTGTAGGTGGGTTGGTACGGTAGCGAGCGGCACACCAATTTACGGCTCGGGAACCGGAGCATCATTTGTTTGCATCCGGTGTCGGTGCCCTCAAACATCATGACCACCTAGCACAAAATAAAGCAAGGAATTCAAAAAGAAATACGCAAATTCGCAGAGAGAAGTTAAACAAGTGAATTGCTCAAGTGTGATAAATACGTAGGTGCAGACAGTAGTTCAAGCTACGTAGCCCAATTAAACTATTTTCCACCCCGTGTGAAATTCCTTCTCCTGCATAACACACAGCGTGCACCCCCAATGCTTCCAAGTTACTGCAATAGCAACACTAGCAAACACTATCGTCCCAGTTCTTGGGCACCCACTCACCTTCGCCACATGGTGGTTCATTAAATTAGCGCAAACGGCCTGTTCTAATTCGTGCACGTGCGAATGCTTCGACGAAAAGTGCGACACGACCAACACTACTTGGTGGCGCACCTTGCGAAGGTCAAATACAGTAGCAAACGAGGAAAGAAAAGAAATTAATGTCAAAGAGCATAGAGTTGAAACGCAGCAAAATCAAAAAGAAACCAAACTACATGCAATGGTCGAACACGCACTTAGGCGCAGTGCTAGAGAGAAGGAAAGAGGGAGAGCATGCGATAATGGATTTCACAGGATCTAGTACGTGTATGTAATGAGAACCTGTGCTGCTTCTTCATCCGGGGAGGCGTTATCGACCACATTGCCATGATGAATCTCTTTGCACGCACTGAAGCAAGGCCCGAGATCCTTCATCACGGTCACGCATTTGTTCTCTTTCCATCTGCCAACCCCGAGCACAAAAAAGACGAGGAGAAGAGAGATTTACGTGACTCTTTGTCGTTCTAATTTTGGTCTCTTCCAAAGCTAGGCCACGTGTAGATTTAATTGAGCTCCATCGATAACACTCAAGTTTGATACAAGGAACACGCAACATTTCGTTGAGATGCAGATACCATTACCGGAAGTCCGACTGATACTCGAGCCAACCACCGATTTCCTGCACTAGCTCGCAGCAGGCTACGAAGTTTTTCTTCACAGTCGATGCTTCAGCCACGCCAGCGGTTAGCCATAAACAAATAGTGCTCATGACGATGCGGACGGTATAGAAACGCTGCGAAGCCAACATGATACGCTGGTAGGCCACTTAAGCTAGGCCTCGTCTTTTACTGGCTAGGAGAATACGATTGCAGCTATGCCGCCATTACCCTGAGAGCACAATCTATTTCTACGTCTGCGCCATTTTGATACTGAGATTATAGACAGTAGACAGACTTCCAGTTTCCAGCACACTCATTTTGGATTTTTTTTTCCCCTCGTTTGATTGGGGAGTCAATTTTTGCTAAAAGAATGAACGGAACCTAGCTAGACTACCAACCTCATCAGACAAACAATCAGACAATGAAGAATAAAGACGGTAGAGGGTAGAGGGTGTGGTGCAACAAAGTAGCGGAGCCTCTCGTAACCTCAGGAGTAAACCCACACACGCGTACCTGTGAGCGGGGCCCCTTCGTGGGCTCCTGGTGTTGCAGAACAACCTAGCACACTAGCTTGATCCGAAACCTAGCCACAGTATTCGTCTTGCCGTTGGAAAAGCTACCACAGTCCAATGGCTGGCCTTCCTCAGGAGCTCAAGAGCAAGAGCTCATTGGCTTCATTGTTCCCACCTCTAGTAAGTCCATCGCCAGCACAAGTAGATGCAGTTCCTCCCGCAACCAAAGAAACTGCCTCTTTGCCCTTATCGCCGATACTATCTAGTGTTGCTGAAACAACGCATGACACGTTAGCGCCTATCGCTCCCTCAACGATCGCACCAGGAGATGCTACTGATGAGCGCATAAAAGCCGCTTTCGTTGAGTCTGATGTTAACTCTTCCGGCGATCTCAGTATTTTTCAACTAGCCTCTGCTTTGACTAAACTGGTTGGCCGAGAAATCGAAACTAGGCAGTTGTTTGCTATACTGGAGGCCTCCGAGGTGCGGAGCCAGTCTGAGAAATTGTACTCCTTCACACTTCCAGAGTTCTCAGACTTCGCACGGACTTGCAATTGGGATATTGTTGTGCACGAGGTCGGAGAGTACGTGCACGAACATTCTTTTTTCACAGCATCATTAGGCATTCGCGTCGTCTTTGTTGCTGAACGTGGCGCTATTCTAGTCTCCGAAATTTCGGATTCTTCGCTTCGTGAAACCATCAAAGTCAACGATTCCATCATAGCGATCAATGGTGCGTCGGTTGGGTATGTCACAGATCCAACTTCATTACTTAAGGAGGTGATTTCCATGCGACCGCTGCGAGTAATGTTTCAAAGACCCTCTATTGAAGAGCAGATGTCTTTGCCTGACGTGTCGAAGTTTGAGGCCATTTCGTTAGACCTCCCATCGGACGAAGTAGTATCTCCACTGACTAGCGCACTGCCTACTAGCCCGTCGGAACCTTTCGTATCGAAGTTTGCGCAGCTCCTTCGCGATCCACGTGAGGAATGGGAGAAACGCCTTAAAGGTGTTGGGAGCCTGTCTCCTTCAGCGAAATCGCTGCAGAGTGGTGACAGCGGCAGCTTGCTTGGCGATGCATTCATTGGGGACGATATGTCGTCTATCGGAGGGTTTTCCTCTGTGCACAAAGATTCCCAGTACCCGCCATCGATACCTGAAGGTCAGGTGGCCCATTCCTCTATTCCTCACCCTCTCATCCGCCAAACCAGCATGCGAGCCCCCAAGACAAACGACCAGCTGCAACGCGAGCAAGCAGTGAAAGAACGGCAGCGGCGGCAGCGGGTCGCTCGGCGGCGGCACAGCGAGTCACTGGACGGCCAATTGAAGCGCGACAAAGAAATCCGGCAGTCCACCATTGACACCAACGCCGCCAAGCAGTGGGCCGCCATCGGTATGGAGCCCCCTGTAGCTTTGCAGCGGGCCCTGTCTTTGCACGCGGAAAACGACGCCTTGCTGCCCGAGGACGACTCGCTCGAGGGCAACACCCACGATTTGTTCGGCGAAATGAGCGCGGCCGACACCAACTCAGTGTTTGGCACGAAAGGGTCCATCGAGTCGGGTTCGAAGCAAACGGTGACGGACCTCGAGGCACTCGTAGATCGGCCTAAGCCTGGGATGGAGTGCTTCGTGTGCAAAGTGCGCCAAAAGGGCTGCCCACTGTGCTGGGACTTCCCGAAATGGAAGAAGCGCCCTCCGAAAACCAAGGCGAAAGCTTCGGCCATCGAGACGTACGTGGCCCCGCTCTGCCCCAACGACTATGCCTTTGTCCCCGGCGGCGAGGATCCGCGCACCACGCTGGACCGAGAGGTGATAATGATTGCGGAGGCCGCGGCAAATGGACAAACACTTTTATTGAATGCATCTCCTTGTACTACGCTCAATTCCATGTGAATAAGGCGTGTGTTAGAGACTTGTTGGGATGCTTTTATTTATTGTGGAAGCGCATTTAAGATTACGTGCTGTGGCTTATAGGTGGACAGCGGCGGCGACTTGATTCGACCAGCTCTGCACACAGCGTTGACAACGAGCAAGTCCATCAAACTCTTTCGTAGCTGCTTCGAAAATTTTACCACCTATAACATCAAAACAGTGCCCTCAGGAGACATAACAACGGCAAGTAGTCAACTGCACATGCAACAACTTGATTCTTTCTTCGAAATTGATTTTTTGTTCTTTCCCAATTGAATTTATCGGCTGTGTATCCTTTGTATGGCGCCTTGGGTTAAACGGAAGTGATAATTGAACACAATTGACTTGTTGTTACTTCCGAAAGTGATTTTGTTCCTCATAAACCACCGTCGTAGATTCTCATGAACAACGACAGCACTATCTTCGACCTCTATGAGACTTTTCGGGCCAACAGCGAAGACGGGGCTCAGCCTTCGGTGCACTTGTACTTGCCTACGTGGAACGGCATTTTCAGCTTATGCAACCAAGACGAGCAAGAAACCGACATGCTGCGCGCGAATGTGAACGCATTCGAAGACCTCAAGAGCTACAAGATTGGCAACGGTATGTACGGGGTGGTTATAGTAGTGCACAATTATTTGGAATGATAGGAAAAGGTAGACGGGTTTTGTTCATTTATCGCACTTTGAATTCCATCCAAGTGTACCAGTAGCGGATTAAACCGTCGCAGGTGTTATTGTATACATGTAAGTTGCTGGATTGGATTGTACTCCTTTCCTTCCTTTTCAATTTCCTACGCTCTTTTCCCTCTCCTTTAACAGGCTTCGACCGAGGGTACGGCCCCGAGGGTGCCTTGGGCAAAAAGCTGGCGAAAGAGCGGAGCCGCAACCCCATCACCGCGGCGCTCATGGCGCACGACAACGAAGAGCACCCCATTGGCCACAGCACGGTGTCCCTGCTGTACTATCCCTGGTTCGCGCCCATCGAAGCGTCGGACGCGTGGAAGCGCCGCCCCAAACCGTCCTTTGGCACCGTGAAGTTCTACATTCATTCCCTCTTTGATCACGAAGAAGCCAAACCTACGTGCCAAGTGAAGGTGTGAAGTAATAGTTGTTGAGATATAGCTTTGGGCAACCCATGCTGGCATCTAAAATCCCAAACTAATGCTTTCTGATGGTCTCTTCCTTTCATTCATCGCCGTCTAAACCTCATCCGCGCTCTCACCTCTCTTTCTCTTCCCATCAGTACACCACCAAGGGAAGTGGCTCGGACCTTCCCGAGACCACTTCGCTTCCTGGGCCCGACATCGTGCAGTTTCGGCTCAAACATGTGCTAGAAGGCGAGCGGCGGCTCCGAAGAGCAACTCTCGCGATCGAAGAGGCCGAAGACAACAAGAAAGCGAAGCAGGTGATCGAACAGCGCACCAAAGCTCTGACGGGTGCGGCATTGAAGGAGAGGCGGGAAGCGCGAATTCACGAAGAAATGAACGCGGCCGCAGCCAAGCTCACCGAACTAGAAATTGACTTGGAAGAGCAGAAGCAAGCTTTCGACCAAGTGGCCAATCAACTCAGCGAGACCAAGTCTGAAATGGCTCGGATTGACCGCACCATCATCAGCGTCCAAAAGCAAAAGACTCTGAGGTCGTCCGACGTGAAAGCCATTTCCAACTTTCAACAGCAGTTCAAGGATTTCGACGTCTTGCGCAAGCAGCTCGACGAAGATTTGCGCCGCAGAGCGAAAGGGGCAGTGGCGGCGCGCAAGGAAATGAACAAATTACGAGCCTCGCGGGTGGACTTATTGAAGAAATTGGACCGAGTTGCCTTAGCCAGTGGTCTTCCCATCCCACCCAAGACGGTGGAAAGTGAGAACAGAAACAAAAACCGGCGCAGCAGTGCCATTGCGAATGCGAACAATCATAGCTAGTACTGAGCTAGAGATTGTAGTCGCCACTGCTTTTTGCTACTTGTGTTGCCACTGCTACCTGAGCCTTCTGCCAACTGCCAACTACCAATCGCGTCCCTCTACTTTTTATTTAGTTCCGGGTTTCTAAGTTTCTAAGACTCGAATCTCTTACTAGTAGCTCAAATATGTCAATGATAGTTAGGCGGATAGAATGATGCTAAATCCTTGTTTTTTTAGGAAGCACAGTGCATAATTTATGGCGCATGACTCACAAACCTGAGGTAATATAAAATATATACAAAAGACGAAAACGGCTTCAATAATGGCGTCAGATGTCAGATGCATGTTCCTCTCTGGAATCCGGGCTTGCGGAGATCGAGAGGCAAATAGGAAGGTGCAATATTGGCAAGTAAAAATATTTTTGCTACGGAAGCTTCTCATAATTCTTTCTTCTCAAGCCGCCGCGGCCGCCCGTGGACTTCACGCACTTGCGGGGGTCGTTGGGGGCTAAATTCGCGCATTTCACGACGGGATTCTTAAGGCCGTTGACGTGCTTAACGCGGTGGTCCGCGTACCTGCACGAGAACGATAAATAACACAAGCTGGTGAAACGCATACAAGAAAAGGCTTGTTTATCGTGAACACAGAAGTGGTGAAATGAACGAGGAGAGGACAACCAAAATAATCATCAAGCGGCGCAAAACTCGGAAGGTACAATCAACTAAGATTACAATCTAATGAACAAGAAGAAGAAATGACTCACTTTTCAGGCACAACGGAGTAGACTGGGTTCGCAATCTTGGGTGCTTTTCCGTTGTACTTCACCGAATTGACCTGCGACTTCGTTGCTACGGCTGCTCCTGTGCGTTTAGAATCTTTGAGCTCCACTTGACGTAAATACCTACTTAAGTGATGGCCAAGCCCACGAGAGCGCAGAATGCATAAGGCGAAGGCGTACAATTTTGAGACAATGAATACACTGGTGTGACACCCACTCGTCCAAAACAGTTTCAAGCATACGAGTGCATGGTAGATGTTCGAGGCCTTACTTGTGCATGGGCATAAAGCTACGAGTTGCGAAACGCATGCCTGACGCAGAGCCCCACTGCAGTCGACGCTGCGCATCACTACGAGTATTTGAAGGAAGACTCGAGGCTAGGGGATGTGATGCATGCCGTGAGCTCGTCGAGAAAAACCACGCAGTCCAGTCGGCTCCTCGACAATACAAGTAACCTACGACTCCGCTGTATTCGCACATATCCTCGACAGCCTCGCTGTGGTCATGCGAATGACCCGCTATGGGGATTTCTTTCGAAGCTTCATCGAGAATCCGATCTGGAATTATTGAGGCGTCGTCTGCACGCACGATAAAAGTAGGGAGTGCTATAGCGAGAGCTAAAATTACCCTAGCGTGGGATAATTGCATGACGAGAAGGGCTAAATTTCGTCTAGCAATAGACGACTGAAACTGTAGGAATAAAATGCCGAGTAGAGCGGTGCAGGCCTAGAAATTGCAAAAGCTATGTTCCTAACATGCCCGAAAGGATGGGGCTAAGCCCTAGACCTATCTACTCGCCATACTTCATTTCCCATCACTTCCCCCGTTGTTGTTCCGTTCACTGTTCCCTTTTTTTTGCGACTGTTTGTTGCAACGTTGCAACACCTTTTGTGTTGTTTTGTGTTGTAAATTTTGTGTTGTTTCACCAATTTCACTATGGATTTCAGACTTGCTTGATTTGATTGGACTGTCGGTCATCATTCATCATCATCGGTCAATCCACGCGGCGTCTCGGCGTGTTTAAAGCTCTTAGCTTCACTTAGTGGCCGTTTTGCCCCGCTCTAGTTTTCAGCTACAGACAAGCTTAGGTTGCTTCAAACTTTTGGGAACGGCGCCAGTGAAGGGGCATTGAAGTTATGGCTAAGGTAACTACATACGTCTTGTCCTTGGTGCTAAAACTACTGCATGATGAATCGTTCAAAACTTCCTCACAAAATTGACTAATAACATTCACTTCATAAATACTTCATGAACACAATTTAAGGATGCCGTGGCAAAAGACAAGCAGGATAGCGAGGAAGTGGAAGAAGGCAATGGTCATTTATCGAAGTCAACCTCGTCTTCGAACATTTTGGACCAGCAAATTGCGCGGTCATCGGAGCGGTCAGTGGAGCGAGGAGCAACCGCGTTTGCAGTCTGCGGCTACGCCCTGTGCTCTAGCTGCATGCTCGTGACCAACAAAGTCGCCGTGCACGTGCTACCAGCCCCGAGCTTAGTACTCTTCATGCAGCTAGCCTCGGCCGCCGTGGCCGTGTGGGCCTGCGGAGCGGCGGGATTGGTGCAGGTGGACGCATTGTCGTGGCCGAAAGTGAGAGGTTATGCACCGGTGGCGCTGGCCTTCCTTGGCGTCATCTTTGCCAACATCAAAACTCTGCAGTGCGTATGAGCTAGCGTGGTGCCCCTTTATTCTTTGCCACTCTCTAGCTTGCTTCATTGACGCATGTCAAAAGGCCTATTACGCCTGATCTAGGTAGATGATCGCCTTGAGAAGTAGCTTCATGCTCCGACCGTTGAATTTGCCGTGCATGTACAAGTGCACCTACTTCCTTGAGAATTGGCTACTTGTTTTTCTTCTTCCTATGTAGGTACGCCAACGTTGAGACCTTCATCGTGTTCCGTGCTTCGACGCCCATCATTGTATCCTTGTGCGACTACGTGTTCTTGGGGCGGTCGATGCCCGAGCTCAAGTCGTGGTTTGCCCTTTTGGGCTTACTGTTAGGCGCGTGTGGTTATGTGCACTCTAGCGGCGCTGTAGAGGTGCGAATTACTGTCTCTCTACGTTGCAGCTTGACGAACAAACAAATGATTGCTGCATTTCTTTCGAGTCCTTTTGAAATGATCGTCTACAGTTGCAACAGACTGTACATTCACAGACAATTCCATGCCCTCCTATGAGCATACCCTCAAAAGCTCAGAACTCTCACTTGAAACTACAACAGGTGAAAGGCTACATGTGGGTGGCGGTATGGTACTTCATGTTCTGCTTCGATCAGGTTCGTGTTGCCATTGACTGATGATTGCAGATGCGGTTCGTGTGCAGCTGCCCTTTAAATAATATCGTCCTCCTGTGAGTGCCAAATTTCAACATGTATGCTTGTAGGTGTACATCAAGCACGCGGTGGACAACGTGGCGATGGAGTCGAACTGGGGCCGGGTCTTTTACTGCAACTTGCTTGCCACCTTTCCTCTCATCCCCACTGCTTTCACGGTAAAAACCAAGAGCTATAACCCTACTGGCGCCTTCCAGATGCGAAAATTGGTACACGCTCGTGTATATGCTTGCGCTTGCAAACAGACATATCCATGCTTCGTTTTGAATTCTTTCCTTCCCTACTCTGCCTTCTCAGTTTTCTTCTTTTTCGTCCATTGCGTGACGATCATTTTCAGGAGTTTTCGTCCGGTGACTTAGATTGGTCGATAGGCTCCCTCGCCGCCCTCTTCGTGAGCTGCCTTCTGGGCTGCGGGATCTCGTACTTTGCTTTCTTGTGCCGAAAAGTCCTGAGCGCGACGGCCTTCACCGTTGTGGGGTAAGTCACATTGAATTTGGCTTGAAGATATACATCGAGATGACTGAATCTTTCACTTTCTATTGTAAATCTCTAAGGTTAATACTGGTCAACTCAATTCCTTCAGCTTTTCATTTGCTCTGATTTCTTGTCTTTTGCTGTTTGCATTCATCCTTACGCCCCCCCCCCCCCCCCATTCAAACAGCAACGTGTGTAAGATTGCTACCGTGGTGATCAACTATGCCATCTGGGACTACCACGCCACCCCTACGGGCATCGCCTTCCTCCTCGTGTCCCTCGCCTGCGCTTACTTCTACAAACAGGTGTGGTTTCTAGTATAGTGCTGCTGCTGTGTTCGTTTCAACAACAAAAGTCACCCCTTTGTGTGTTTCTGTGCGTGGTGGCTATAATTTCTTCCTCTGGTTGCATACGTTTGACTGGCACTCGCCTCCTCGCGTTCTTGCTTGGCGTGTGCCTGCTACAGGCCCCGATGCGCAAAGGTCAAGAGCTCGTTTGATTTGCCATCCCGGGCTTGTTGTCATATCTCCATTTCATCACAAACTATATCGTTAAAACATAGATCTGCAAAGAGCATCTCGCGCTAGTTCTCAGCAGTTCTCACGGACAGCGAGAGCCAGAAGTCCAAAGACCCGCGGTATCTTTAATGATCAGCAAACAAAAACCAGGCCCCTTTTTCTTGTAGCCCCGTATCAATATCGAATATGCCAGGCCTAAGTACGAAAACAAAAATAATGGCCAATAGGGAAATCTGGAACTGGGAATGGCCAATTACTTTATTGGATCTGTGCCATTTGTGTTTGTATTTGCTATTACTATTTGTCCTAGGCCTCGTTCAGAATTCGCAATTCAGAATCAGTTTTGCCTGAATCAATTCCCATATACACATATAAATCACGAATATCCATTATTGGCTCTTGTGGGTTTTGTGGTTACGTGATACCGTGGTATGAATACCAAATACGGAATTTGAGGACTCAGAACAATCTCCGTTCATATCTACATCTGCCACTCCATATCAATTCGATATATACAACTCCCTATTTCAGCACGAGCACCACCACTGAAATGTCGTCGTGCCTCTGTCGTCGCGCACGCCCGGGCGGCAGTTGCTGCAGTTCGCTCACCGTTAAGCCCCACTCCGCTGCAGCTCGACGCAAAGCCTCTTCCAACAGCACTTCTGCTGGCCCGGAGCCTTCGGTTACCACTCCATTGCTATCACTGCTCTGTGCCGGAGATGCAGTAGTGCTTTTACCTTCTCCGTCAGGTTTGGTTTTGGTGATGGATGAACTGCCTCCGCTTTTGCCCCAAGGCCACGATATTCCAGAGCGAACAACCCCACAACTGGTCGTGGTAGATCTGCCCGTGCTTCCCTCGCTGTTCGAACTATCAGGCTGCAACTGTCCATTATTGTGGAGGGCTCTGCAAAGAGAAAAAGAAGGGGAAGACGAGGAAAGTGGTCAGAGAAATCACCAGAGAAGATGAGGGGAGAACCAGTCCAGGACGTTATATCTTTTAAATCTTACCTGGCCACTAGATCCACGGCTTCTTGCGAGCTCATCAAGTCCCACAGGCCGTCAGAGGCCAGCACCACGAAACAGTCTCCATCGGGCCCCACTACATCCATCTGTCGGATGGTCACTTCGGGCGTGGCCGTAATGTACGGCGGCGCAAAGACTTCGCCTCCCCGCCCTTCTCCCGTCGCCCACGCCGATTGCTTCAGGTACAAGTCCCCCAGAGCACGGGTAGGCTGCAGGCGCCCCTTCACGTAGCACACCCCCGGCCGCACACACTGCACCAGCGCGTCGAGGCGTTCCTTGGGGTTGGCAGCCGCAAGACGGGCCTGCTCGTAAGGCTCACGGGCGTTGTGGTCACGGCTCAAGTTGACCTGTGTGTTGAGGTTGTTTGCATTTATTATAAAAAATGATTTGGTTTGGAGGCAAAGTGAGTGAAATTAAGTAAAAATACTTCATACGGTTTGAGTGTATTTACAAGCAAAGGAGGGCGCGCGTGTCTGTCATGCAGTTTCTATATTTTCTTCACCGCGTTGTATCGCCGTACAGGCGCCCCCCCTCCTAGCAAAGGAGTAGATGCTGATCCTATCACTTGCCGATCGAGCTCCTTGACCTTGTTCTTTTCCTCCTCTTGAGAGGGTGCTTCAGCTGCTGCTGGTGCTGCCTGCCCGAGCACAGCGCGGCAATCACCCGCGTTGGCGCAGACTAAGAGGCCATCGGGCCGCAGGGCTAGCGCAATGCAACAGGCCCCCACTCTTGCAACTCCCTTGAACCCTGCCGCCCAAGCTGCGCGCACTGTGCCGGCATAGGCCTCGTCCAAGCTCTCAAAAGCATGCTGGCATTAAGGGGAAATAGATATTCAGGTGTGCGAGTTTAGGTGAGATAAAGAATAAAGAGATACGAAGCTTGAGGAAGGAATAGGATTGGGATTAAAATGAAGGAATCGTGTTCTATGTTTCTCTCCTTTTCCGTCTCCCTCTCCCTGTATCTCTTTCGAGTTCTATTTACTTGGGCAGCAGCTTCCACAGCTGAGGTATCAGAGCGGTCAGCTCCTGCCAGCGCAGCCCTCAAGGTCGCAGCCATGCGTGACTCCATGAATGCTGCTACCTGAGCACACATACCATCGTATAAGTCTATGTTTGGAAGTGCGCACGCAGATGTGTTGTTCAGGTCTAATTCAAAGGAAGTAATGCTAGGGCGCCAATGAATGAATTGGCCTGAGATCGACAACCATCGTGCAATATACTGGGCATTTCAATAGGTTCAGCTTTTCACCTGCCAACCAGCGTGTCCGTCCAGTACGGAGGCAATGCTCACACCCTCAAGATCGCCACCTGGTTCACTTCCGTTCGCGATCACTCCGGGAGCCACCACGGTGCGATCCTCGGAAGGATTGTTGGCGTTGTATCTAGAAGACCAGAATCCATACCCCACCCGGGCACAAATACGTCAAGGTAGCAAATCAAGTAGCGAGAGCTGCCATACACATGCCAGCTTTTGAAGCAATAAATTACCTGGCAACTGATGCACTGGCAATTCCATGCGATATATCGCTGTTTGCAGAGGGCATGGATGTTGAAGCGACTAGCACGGCTAGGGCTGCCGCAGTAGCAGCTTCAACTTGAGACCATCCCGAGTTGAGTTTGGCAGAATATCGCGAGGCAGAGAGCGCGCTTGCACTTCGCCGTTCAATTAGCCGGAAAATAAACATGTACAGTCAGAATACGAGAAGACCACACTTATCAGCAGAGAAGGCTCGTTTGACCACGCTTCGGTAGGTTGTACTAAAAGAGCGCTCGATCTTGGTGAACCCCAGCAGGGCGAGTGAGAGCTGTCATGTCAACAGTTGACAGACACTTCGGCACGTTCTTGTGTTCTTGCTTTTTCGCACTTCGTCAGAAATCCTCCTGTTGATTTATTATCCCCCTGTATGAGTGCGTTGATTGGCGCAGCCACGTAATTTTGTAAATTTTTGACTGATGAAGACAGACTGTGAAGCTCTGCAAAACAACAATACACGACTGACTTCAGTCAGTCACCTCCACCTCTTCACCTCTTCGTTCCTTCCCAAGTTCCTAGCGTCAAGCGTGGGTGCGTGGGTTCAACGTAGCGAACCATTCTTACGGCCAGCAGAGCTCCAACTAAGCAAAATGGGCGGTTCACAGAGCGTTGATTTCGGGGTGGCCTTGGAGAAGGCTTCGTACTGCGCTGGCGAGACAATTAACGGGTACGTGCAAGTTAAAGTGTTGACCAAGGATGCGAAAATGCCGGAGCATATGACCGTATCGTTGGTTGGCAATGCTTACACGGCCGTCCGCTACACGAAGACTACAGGGACTGGGAAGAATAAGAAAAGGGTGAAGAAAACTGCACGTCAAAAGGAAAATCTGCTCAATCTTGTGGCAAACGTTGGTAACATCGATGAGAGCCAGCTCGTCGAAGGCGCCCAATTGCAATGCCCATTTGCGTTCGAGATCCCAGCTCACGCTGCGTCGTCGATGAAAGTTGGGCTTGGACTCAACCATGCTGAGATCAAGTATCAACTCAGCATTTACTCCAAGGCGCCGGGGAAAATGTTCGGAGTCAGTACCACATGTTTGCATTCGATCGCTGTTGAGATCGTGTCAGCGCCACTACAGCGAACCCGCCGAGCGTCGAAGATCTCGTTGGTGTTACGCGCTGTTGCTGCATCCCTGCGGGGAAAATGAAGCTCGCAGCCTCGTCATCTGTTTGCGCTATCAAAGCGGGTGACCAGCCTGCCATTTCATTCTCAGTCGACAATCAGTCCAGCCAAGACGTCTCATACATCGACGTTTCGGTTATGCAGATTGTGAAGTTTTACGCAAAGGGGCACCAAAAGTCGGTGACGATAACTATCACGTCATCCCGGATGGCTGGTGTTGCTCGGGGTGCAGGCTTTGGATTCGACAACTCTGCTTCGGATGCTCCACGTACCGCAACCCTCGAAGTTCCAGATTTCACTTACTCCTCAACGGAATCTCCTACAGTTCAGGTGATCAGTTCCATCAAGGTGAAAGCCAAGACTGAAAGCGCCTTCGTGCGCGATCCTGAAGTTTCACTTCCCATCAAAGCTTACCGCCAGAGTGTTACTGTCGCTGAAGTAGTAGCCGACGAGGACGACAGTGGCGGCGAAGATGAACCAGACAGTGATGACGAAGGCGGTGGTAAAGATGGCACTGAGGAGTTGATCGCGACTGTCGTCGGAATCGAGTACGCACCCAACCCAGATTTCGTTGTGCAATCTATTGAAGCCCCAATTCAAGCCACCGTGATAAGCTAAGCGCATTTATGAACTGCTTTTGGCGCTGTGCTGGGACCAAGGTCGATGATCGATTGAATAAATTGGGAATAAGGCGAATAAGGGCAGAAAGATGTCGGATAATTGTCAATGGGCATGGACATAACGCAACGTGGCCAGGTGGCCCCGTTAAAGCTAATCTTACCTCAGACGTTCTTCTCGAGTGCAAAAGAGGCGAATATCATCTTTTGAGCAGCACCCTCAGAGCACGGAGGAGCGTGCCACTTCGGACCGCCATTATCATTTCAATCATACCACACCCCAGTCGAGCTAATTTTGGTTTTTAGGTTTAGTTTATAAGGTGGGGTTAGGGCTAGGGCTGGTGTTAATTTTTGTCTCAATCGGACTACATGTGGCTTATGTAAAGTGCTTAATTGAACTGAAGCCCCACTGGGGTGCGCTCTCATTTCAATGGCCAATCGGGCATGTGTGCCTGATTCGCACTTATGCAGGTGTAGGTGTGCTTTGGCCCATACCCCACATCCATATCACCATATGAAGTACGGAGGGGTTCTAGCTTATGAGCTTGTGAATTATGGAGTGGGAGTTGGAATATTCTTCTGCGCCTCGCAACACGCAGCCTGGGCGGCTATTCGGTATCCTTTACTTCAAACTATATACTTCATTGAATATTGCTTCTGACTTACTGCACTGACATAAGAACATATCAAAACCAACAACACAAACGAGTATCGGAAATGAGTCAGAATGCTACTCTTAGCAGAGAAGACACGGAAGTGGCGTGCCGTGTGCTATGCAAGATACAAAGGAGCGCATTTGTAAAGGCATACGTAAATATGTCATAATTACCTCATGGCAATTGCTGCTAGAAGTTTCTAGGCTACTGGCAGCTGGCAGGCTGGATAGCATGCATCAAATTTTCAGCTGTTTGTTGGGCGCCCTCTCGAATCAATGTTGATATATTCTAATGGGCTATGACTTCGATTAGATTAGATTAGATTAGATTATACTCCCCAATTGCAAAGAAACATCAACAAATAGCAAAATAGCTACGTATTGATGAATCCTCCAGAACAAGTCTGACTGGGCTGAGTGTCCTTTTGCGTAATGCAATGTTCATCTTTACTCTCATGAACCCTGTAGGATCAATTCTCGGAAGGAGGCATAGGTTTCGAGTACGTCCGCGATCTCCACTCCGACCTATCCTCTGCTATAGCACGCCATTCCTTGAAGTTGGCCGGTAGTCCTTTGCACTTTAGAGCCATCTTTAAAGTCCGACCCCATGTCATCTCAGGGCATCCATTCGGCCTCGAGTGTGCTACCCAACCAGTAAGCAACTGCCGCGGCGCCCGAGTCATAGGCATCCGAGCGACGTGGCCAGCCCAACGAAGAATCCGATCGTGATAGTAGCTATCAAGGTCCATGACATTGAGCCTTTGAAAAAGAGTGGCTGAACTAATGAGATGATGAAAGGCATGGCGAAGGCTGACACGACACATGCTACGAACACAACGCTTATGGAAGGGCAGGCCAACCCCGGCAAAGACTTCATCTCCGTTTCCACCTCTTCCAGATAAAATTACTCTACGCCCGAATATAATTACGTAGCCGTTAAAAAGAAACAAAAACGCCGAGCCCTGATTTTTTTTCCGGCCCAGAGGACTCTGTTGGGGGGCTGTTGGCTGTTGAGTTGGAGTTAGAGTTAGGGGATATATTCCCCGGAAATAATCCGGTGTCCCGGATGTGAATAATGGCACTATTTGCATCCTCCAACTCAGCACTCGGAACCGACCTGGTAGCTCCTTTCTTCTCGAGTTTTCTAGTTATACCAAGCACGCGAAACCCTTCAAAGATGCCGACTAGATGGCTCCCTGCCTGATTTATCGGCGCTGGAAAAGTGCTCTCGACAACGAATTAAAGCGCATCGCGATATACCAGAAGGCCATGTGCCATGATATAAACAGTCGCACCCACCCACATCCACATCTATGTACATAAAATAAAGGAAGTAATTTCTTATTTCCGTGAGTGATTTTTTCCTTGCTTGATCCATTCACCGCTGAGTTTTGACTTTGATGTGCTCTCACGTGACTAAAGTGGCTTCGATTGGAGGCTCGATAACTTCCACCACGAAATCTGGATTGGGAGCGTACTCAATCCCGACAACAGTGGCGACCATTGCGTCATCGGCGCCATCGCCACCTTCTTGAAAGTGGCCACCGATGCTCTCGCCGACTACTCCGACAACTTGAGGAGCGGCTGCTGGGCCCACGCGATAAGCATGGACTTGCATGGCGACTTTAGGATCGCGCACGAAGGTGCTTTCAGTCTTGGCTTTAACCTTGAGGGTGTAAGATACGTTGATTGTTGGAGATGACGTCGTGAAGCAAGCCAGCGCTGGAACTTGAAGCGTTACATTGCGGGGCCCCGTCTGCGATCCAATCGCATCTTTGCTGTCCACTTCTGGAACGACTTGAGCTCGATCAAAGCCAAAACCAGCTCCTCGCGCAACACCTGCTACTCGAGTTGATGTTATTGTTGTATTTGAGGAGTGGTAATGACCTCTGGCCGATATTGAGATGCGCTGCTCGACCGAAATGTTCACGTAGCTGACATCCTGGCTTGACTGATTATCGACTTCAACAGATACAGCTAGTTGGTCACCTGGTTGAATTGCGCTGAGTGATGCTGTCGCTGCCAGCTGCATGGTCCCCGCAGGGATGCAGCAGCAACGCGTCACCTTGGCATGATCTTCAACACGCGGAGGTGCTGTGAGCTGGGGTGGCGCTTCGACGATATTCAAGGCGACCGAATGCACGCAACTTGTGTTAGTTCCGAACAATTTTCCCGGCGTTGTAGTGTAAATGCTGAGTTGGTACTTTATTTCCGCTGTGTTTCGCCCCAAAAAAAGAGCGGACATCGACGGCACAGCGTCAGCAGGGATCACGAACGCAAATGGGCACTGCAATTGTGCGCCTTTGACGAGGCGGCCTTGATCAATACTTCCAACTTTCGCATTTAGTCTCAAGAGGTTCAACGTCTGCCTCGCAGTTTCTTCAACCCTTCTTTTATTATCACCGGTCCCCTTTGTTGTCATGTAGCGAACTTGAGTAAAGGCGTTGCCAGCCAATGATAAACTCAGCTCGGGCACTTTAACATCGTCAGTCAAGACGTTTACCTGAACATAACCATTGACAGTTTCGCCAGCACAGTACGAAGTCTTCTCTAAGGCCACACCAAAATCAACACTCTGTGAACCACCCATATCGCGAGTGCTGTTGACGTGCGCAGACAGCTATAAACTGTCTGCCCACGCGCTAACGCTACTAAGTATTACTGTAGTGCGTACAAAGTACTATATTACAGTATTGTACGCGGTAAGTACGCGTGTCTCACGTACGCGGTACGCGGAACACGTGTACGTAAATTGTAGATGTCTACGGTTAGACGACTCCTATCAATTGCTGCCAAGTCATCTACTAAATAAGTCATCTGTAACCTGTAGTGCAGGTCCAGTTGTTTCAGGTAATAAGAAGGGGGATTTCGCTCTAATAGCTCGGTTTCTTAGGTAACCCCTTGGTTTTCTGCGCGGGGATCTCAGTTTATTATCGGGGGCGCCTACGGGAGGCACGGAGTTTCCCTTGGCAGCAGGCACGTCGGCGAACTGAAGAATGTTCCTGAGTGCGCCAGAGCGTACTATGCGGGCCAGTAGTCAACGGCGGGAGGCAGCTGACGACCCCCTGATGGCCCTTGTGAACGTGGTGTGCGAGCCCCGAGGAGACGACCAGCGGCCAAGAACGGGACGGCGACTGGTGTTCTCCGTACCACATAAGGGTGGCCAAGAATACCCCGTCTTCTCCTCTCGGCCAGCTCTCTTTCATAAAAGCAAACTCGTGAGTAGAAGACCATCTTCTACGGCATCTTCTGCGCGGCGCGGTGTGCAAATAAGGAGAAAACCTTGAGGATATTTCGCTCTTATCGATTATTATTAAATTTTACCTCTCACTTTCTTAACGTGGCCACCTCTTATCAACCACTGTACAGTGGGTTCATAATTTCACGGGGTTTATTTAAACGTAAACCGCCGTTCGATAATAATTTGAGCCCAGAATTTGCCAAAACCGCTTGCTTAGTGCATGAGCTCATATCGAACGGATACATTTTCGTGGGTTTTCGGCACAGGACCACACAGTGCATGGCTTGTGAGGTTTGGCCTTGGCCTGTATTTCGTTTGAAAAGGGCCAAATTTCGTTTCGTCTTTCGCTCTTAAAAGGCCCGAATTTCGCTATATATTTCGTTTGATTATATTTTTGCGAATTTTGTTACGTAAGTGGGCATCGGCGGCATAGTGTCGGCAGGGATCACGAACGCAAATGGGCATTGCAATTGAGCACCCTTGACGAGGCGGCCTTTATCAATACTTCGAACTTTCGAATTTAGTTTCAAGAGGCTCAATGTCTGTCTCGCAGTTTCTTTAACCCTTCTTTTATTTTCACCAGTCCCCGTTGTTGTTGTGTAGCGAACTTGCGTAACGGCGTTGCCAACCAACGATACACTCAACTCAGGAACATTAACATCGTCAGTTAGCACTTTGACCTGCACATATCCGCTGATTATTTCGCCTGAATAATAAGAAGTCTTCTCTAAGGCCACACCAAAATCAACACTATGAGAACCACCCATGTTGGAGGTGTTGTTGAACTCGAACCCGAACTAATATACACCCAAATGGCACAGAAGCCAATGCTGCGGGCATAATTGGGAATGCGCGTGCGTTGCGCAAACAAAGTAAGTGCGGAATGATTCAGGAGGGAGAAAGGCATTGGCCAAATTCCTCGGAAAATTTGCATAAAGCGAGGTATTTGTGGGTGATGCGCACTCCGCAGAAGAATAAAGAGGAAGGCGCGCGAGCAAAGGAGCTCGTGATGACATGCGGAACACGAGGTCCACTCGGAAGAGGTCAAAGTGCGCCTTTCAGCGCGCAAGGCGCCTATTTATTGTTCTGCTCCTGAGCCAAAAGAGGCTTTGACGGGACAGGAACTCCTTCCTCGGCCGCTGAGACGTCGGCGTGGACGGCTGTATACATTCAGCCCACGCCCCCACGCACCCACACCCCACACTACTCCGCTTCTGTAGTAATTATAATAATTAAATTTGAGGCAGGTGGACCGGGGTAAGCAGAAGCCAAGTCAGCGCGTTGTTTCCGAGCTCTGTACTACATATACCAACTAATTTTGACATAAATATATATGCAAACAAATTTTGTGCGGCTGATGAGTCAGTCTTCGCGAACTCCTGATCCGACTTCTGGAATGAATTCCTCTTCAGCTGGGAATGTAAATTGTAACTGTTGTTCTCGTTTCTCGTCATCGGCTTCTTCTCGTCTTCTCGTCTTGGTCCTGCGCCCAACTGCGGTTCCTGGCGCATCACTTGCTCAGCTGTCTCCCGCGGCCTGCGCTGTATCTCCAGCTGTTCAATAGGGGCTATCGCTCCGCGCCTCACTGCTTGCTGGTATAGTGCGCTCTGGCGCACTCAGCAACATTATTATTATAAGTACTTGCAGATAGAGAGGTAGTGGAGGGGAATTTGCGGCTTCGAAAAGTGGCTTCGGGAATTCCCATTATTCTCGTTGGCTTGGGGAATCCAAGTCTCTTCCGTCGCTTGGGCATTCTTGACATCGACATTTACTTTCATAATCGGATTCTTCGTTGGGCTGGCCACGTCGCACGTATGCCCATGAGCCGGGCGCCACGGCAGTTACTGACTGGTTGGGTATCGCATTCTCGACCGATTGGTTGTCCACAGATGACTTGGGGCAGGACGTTGGAGAACGCGCTCAAAAGTAAGGGCATTTCGAAGGATTTCGATGAGTGGATCGCCATTGCCAAGGACAGGTCGAAGTGGAGACAGCTGACTCAGTCTAGTCTAGTTATTACTCTACCAAAAACAAAGAAAGACAAGTACACAGCAGTCACAGAGGCACATAAAGAATGCACTTGAGCTGCAAATGCGCTAGCAAATTCGCTCCAGAAGGTCAATTAAGGCTCCAACTGGCGCCTCTCCTCCGAACAAGTCGGCGGGACTCAGTGCTCGTTCGTGTGTCACGTCCCAGGTCCACGAGGCAATTCTCTGGGCTATTTTTGCCCAGCAGGGCATCGTCTCAATGTTTTTCTCAGGCGCCGGGCGCCAGCCGATCTCAGCATCGCCTGTCCTCTTTCTTGCTAACGAAGTATGGATTACGTGGCTGCAATGCTGTAGGCTGTGCGAACACGAATGAACACAGGCCTACGAACACCAGGAATAGCTTCTCCGCTCCAGAAGCGGTACTTAGCGAGGTCGAACAAAGATTC
>Ga0307931_1000521_pt1 | contig 24205 bp, 24 predicted proteins | sample OrgLakmetageno47_FD_201816 | JGI IMG/M metagenome (GOLD analysis project Ga0307931, IMG submission 201816) | Saline water microbial communities from Organic Lake, Antarctica - #47 | ecosystem: Environmental > Aquatic > Non-marine Saline and Alkaline > Saline | place: Antarctica: Organic Lake...
CAGAAAAGTATAAAGACGTACTAGCACATAAAATACCCTATCCGGTTTTTGAAAACCTATAAGCCAGGAACAAAAAAAGCCTTAGACGCTTGTGCTAAATATCTTTAACTTATTGGAGATATTTGAGTATGAGATCTAAGGCTTTTTTTGTGAATGGAGGATACGGCAGAGTAGTTTCTAGTATTCCTGCGTTTGAATTGTACGAAAAAGAATCAGGTGACGAAGATTTTATTATTATATGTGAGGGCGGAACTGATGCCTTCAAAGGACATCCGTCTCTCGACGACAGGACCTATGATGTTTGGCACAAGAAGCTGTTTGAAGATAAAATAAAAGATAAAGATGTAGTGACTACCGAGCCCTACCGTATTTGGGAATACTACAATCAGAAATGTAGTATTGCTCAAGCATTTGATATTGCAATTAACGGAAAAGGCCTCAGAGAAATCCCCAAACCAGAAATATATTTGTCTAATCAAGAAATGATAGACGGGCAAGGTATTATTGACGAAGTAAAAAAGAAGCTTAAAAAAGACAAAGTGATAATAATTCAGCCGTTTGGTCGAGGAATAGGAGAGCATAACGGACAGTTGACTGACCCGTCAGCACGAAGTATAAGACTACCTGATCTTAAAGAAATAGTTAAAAAGTTGCAAAAAGAAGAGTTTGCTGTTATAATGATGAGTGAGTTTAAATTCGACTTTAAATCAAAATCTGATTTAAAAGACGAATTTGCAATTCCAGAAGGTGTAGGTCTTAGACAATGGGCGGCTGCAATCAAATTAGCTGATCACTTCTTAGGATGTGATAGCGTAGGGCAGCATCTAGCAGCAGCAGTAGGCACAGAATCTACAATAGTTTTAGGCTCAACCTTCCCAGTGAACGTTTCGTACCCCGACAACGACTTATTCGAAGTAGTCGACCTTGGAATGCACTCTAGAGTATACGATCCTATAAGAATTACAATAGATGAATCTAAGACTCGTAAAAATGAAAATCTAATAACAATGAACAAAGAAATTATACAATACGTTGTTAAGAGAGTATTAAGAACCCCAAAAGACGAGGAAGAAAATAACGGTGAATAATAAGACAGGATACATTGCAGCAATTGCTCGAGGGCACAATGCCGGAGTTTGTCTTCTAAAAGACGGAGTGGTTGTTTTCTCTATTGAAGAAGAAAGGCTAAGTCGTCAAAAATACGACGGCGGTCCTTATGCATCTATGATGAAAATCTTAGAGTATACTGACAAAATTGATTACTTGGTAGTTGCGCATACACAAAACCTGCATGATACTGCTGGAAAAGTTGATTTTACTGGAGACGACATATATACTGGTTTAGCCAGAAAGCTAAACCTAATTGATCGAAAAGCAAACTTGCATGAGCACCCTCAGGTAATTGATCTTAGTCACATGCATCATAAACTGCATGCTGCGTGTGCGTTTTATAATTCAGGGTTTGAGACAGCAACTGCCGTTATTGTTGACGGCGCAGGAACGTTTATTCCTTTACAAGTAGGCGAAGAGACAATCACCGGGTGGGAAACAGAAACATTGTTCGAATGTGAATACCCGGCAGAAATAAAAACAGTATACAAACACATAGGTACAAGAGGCCCTACTCCTACTTCGTTTATGAAAGCGTACGACAACGATAACGAATACTCTGCACTAGTTACTGAGCATGCTGGAATAGTTAAAGTCTACGAAGCAGTAACAGAATACTGCGGTTTTAGTTCTATCGAAGCCGGCAAAACTATGGGATTGTTTCCGTACGGCAAGGAAGATGTCACATTGCCGGAATTGTTTATCGACACTGACGTTGGTGTTATTTCAAACAGAAATACAATAGTTCCTAATTACCCAAATGGTGCAATAGTAAATCAAGGAATATCTAAAACACTAACGCAGTTTGACGAAGATGTTGATATTACTACTCTTGAAAATAGACGGAACCTAGCGTGGAAGTGTCAAACTGATACTCAAGCACAGGTTGCTAACCTTATTAAAGAAGCAGTAAAAATCACTGGAAATAAAAATGTTGTCCTTAGTGGCGGGTACGGACTAAACTGTGTTGCAAACTACTACTATTTAGATGCGTTAAAAGACAGCGGAATTAATTTATACGTAGAACCAGTATCCAACGACGCTGGCACTGCGATGGGTGCTGCACAGTTAATGTATCGTACTATAACAAAGGACCAAACGGTTTCTGATCCTCAAGATACAGTATACCACGGACCTTCTTATAACTTTAGCAATGATGATATTACAGAAACCGCAATAAAATATAATGCACAGATAGAAGACGCTTCACACGAAACGCTAGTAGATTTAATTACTAGCAAGAATATTGTTTCTGTGTTTCAAGGGAGAAGTGAGAATGGCCCCCGGGCATTAGGTAACCGGAGCTTGGTGTTTGATCCTACATTTACAGACGGCAAGGATTTTGTTAATGGAATAAAGCGTCGTGAATACTTTCGTCCGTTTGCAGGTTCTATTCTTGAGGAAGATGTGCATGAATGGTTTGATTTGCGAGGAATGAAAAGTTCTCCCACAATGATGTATGCAGTGAATTGCCAACCAGGCATTGAAGAAAAAATCCCTGCTATTATCCACGTAGACGGAACTTGTCGCATCCAAACAGTTAATAGAGAACAAAATCCTCACTACTATGATATTATTAAAGCATTTAAAGAAAGAACAGGTGTACCTATTGTTTTCAATACTAGTTTTAATTTAGGAGGAGAGCCGTTAGTAGAAACTCTTGACGATGCACTGTGGACACTTCAACAAAGTGATATTGAGTATTTGTATATGCCCGAATACGGAAAGCTTTTAACTATTAAGAATTAATAAATACTCTAACAATGAAAGGAATGTTAGATGTTTGACATAGGAAATATTTTTAAAGTAGGCAAAAATAACTCTTTATTAGTAAAGAACAACGGTTCGTTTTCGCATGACGGGCCGTTTGTTTATGTACTTGAAACTACACTGTTAGATCGTTGGTATATAAACAACTTCTCTACTGTAGAATATTCGATAAGTGTAGACTTAAACACTCAGAACAAAGAGTTTATTAAGGTAGTGGCTATTGCTACACTTGACACAGTGGTGTTGACAGAAATATTCCGCACTTCTACTAATAGAAGGTTAGTAGAAGTGTCAGCTACAGTAAACAGCAGTTATGTAGATATACTAATTACTCCTACAGAAACTGCCGATGACTCTTCAACTATTAAAGACAATCTTGGTTCAAAGGTTATATATACTGCTAGTTACTTTGGTACGCAAAATCCACTATCTCTCTCATGAAGACTTACTAGTCACATATTCGTAAAACGAGAATAGATCATCAAATATTATAGTCTTTTTGTTTAATTCACGATATGTAAATTTCTTAAGTTCTTTCTCGGTATCGGCCCCGTGTCCTGTCCTTACTAGCACAGGTGTTGCTTTGATTTTACTAGCAGCTTTCAGATCAGTCAACTTATCACCTACGTAATACCCACTAGAAAATTTAATATTCTTGTGTTTCTGCTCGTCCTCGGCTTTTTTAAACATGCCTAGGTTAGGTTTAGCGTAGTAATCATCTTTTTGGTTAGTGATAGAAAAATAGATTCCGTCTATGCTAGGGCATCCAGCTGCTCCTAAAAGTTTCAGCATGTGTAGGTGTACCTTATTAACATCTTCTTCTGTACACATTTTTTTGAATATTCCTGCTTGATTAGTAATAATAACAATTCCAAACCCTGCTTTTCTAAGCCCAGCAATTGCTTCTATACTTCGGTCAACAGGAACAAACTCGCTAGGATGTTTGACGTAGTCACTTCTATTTTCGTTTATGACGCCGTCCCGATCTAATCCTATCACACACTTGGTCGGAATATAATCAATACTATGCATGTCTACTATGAGATCGTTACTCCAATGTATATTAACCATTAGTTTTTGTCTTCTGTGAATCACCGGGCATTATTCGATAATTGTCTGCAATGCTGTCTGGTGTACTTACTTCAGTAACACTTGATCCGTCTTCTAGTGCAATTAATTGATGAGGCAGAAGTGGTGGATTGCGCCAAGTATCGCCTTCTTTTAGCTCAACTTCGACTAGCTCAGCTGTTTCTGTTTTAATGTACAGTAGTTTAAATCGACCGTTATTAACAAACCACGATTCGTCTTTCTCTTTGTGAAAATGCATGCTAAACTTAGCACCAGCTTTGTCGAACACCATTATCTTGCCACAATACTTATCGTTAGTTGCCCATATCAGCTCGTATCCCCATTCTTTTTTTACAAATCCGTGTAGCCGTTCCGTATTATTATTTTGAATCATTAATGTAGTCCTCGATAGATGTCCAGTTCATATCTATTGTAGTGTTTATCTTAGATAGGTTTGCGCAGGTGTAGGATTGGTATTGTTGTTTTAAGTTATCTGGCATAGGTACATACTTTATAATTGCATTATGTTTTTCAGCTATTGCTCTCGCAACTGTTTCAAAACTGATAGCAGTTCCTGTACCAACGTTAAAGATTCCTTGTGCATTGCTATTGAGCATCAAGCTATGCACTTGACAAACGTCCTCAACGCATACAAAGTCTCTTTTATATAGATCTGAATTATTAAATAGCGTGATAAACTTGTTGTCTTTTGCTTGCTTAGTAAACTTGGTATAAGGACTTGCCTGATCACCCTTGTGATCTTCACCCGGGCCGTATACGTTGAAGTATCTAAATCCTTTTATGTTTATGTTAAACTCGTTAATATGTTGTATAACATATCGATCGAACAAATATTTTGACCAAGCGTACGGCGACTGTGGTTGCAGCTTATCGTCCTCATTAAAATGTGTAGTAGTAGTCCCGTATACACTTGCACTTGACGCATATTGAAAATCAACGCCGAGTTGATTACACTCGTTAATCAGCCGTTTACTGAATTCAAAATTCTGTTCTAAGATCTGATCTACGTCTGTATAGGTAGTGTAACTGATTGCTCCTAGATGTATAACTTGGTCGTATCTCTCGACTGGCGGGAACGCCGATTGTTTGTACTCCCAACCTTCTACTGCATGACCTTGTTGTAGTAGATGAGCTACTAGATTTTGTCCTATGAATCCGTGATGTCCTGTAACTAATATTCTCATTTGCTGGCCTTAATTATAGTTGTAGTAGAAAAGTTTTTTAGTGTTGGGAAGATATACACGTCTGCTAAATTATTGCCTACAACCTGCTCTACGGTGTAGTCTCCGCCTTTGACAATAATACCAGGGCGTATCTGTTTGATGAGATTATAAGGAGTATCCTCGTCAAATATGAAAGCACTATGTACCCAAGGCAGTATCTTTATTTGTTCTAGCCTAGTCTGCTGATTATTTATTGGTCTACTATTACCTTTTAATCGTTTAACACTATCGTCGGAGTTAATACCTACTATTAACTTTTTGCCTAGACTGCTAGCCTTTTTAAGTAATTCTAAATGACCTTGATGTAAAATATCAAACACACCGTTGGTAAAAACAACAGTATTGTGTATATCACTAGGTTGCAATATATAGGTTCCTATATGCTTTACACTTTCACTTGCTGCTTCTACTGCAATTTCGAGACTTAGTTGATAATCTTTATTTTGAACAAGCGCATAAACAAATGCGGCAACAAAACAATCACCTGCGCCGGTAACGTCGTTTACTTCAACCTTTACTGGGTTGACAGTATATTCAACATCGTCGATTTGCGCAATTAGGCAGTTATCAGCATCAGTAACTATAATATTGCTACCCCAACTAGAAAATCCTAGTTCCTTATATTCTTTTTTATTTGGTTTTACTAACCATGCTCCTTTGTATCTACTTGCTATTCGTTTAGGATCTACAATAATTTTACATCCGGCTTGATTTATTAAGTCGATAATTTCTTCTACTAAATCTAGTGCTCCTTTATTATAGTCGCTGAGTATTACGTAATCGTAAATACTCAGCTCCTTGGTTCGTAGATCTCTTAGCAGCTTGCTGCTATCGGCAATGTGATCGTCGTCTATTCGTGATACATAATGATTATCACATATTACTCTAGTCTTTATACTCTTAATGTTGTTAGGGTTATATAAGTCAACATCAACACCCAAGCTTTTTAGATTTTCGTAAACTAGCCCTGCGCCGCCTAGTGTCTCTACTATTTTTTGTTGTTTAACAATAGGAACTGGTGCTTCTGGACTAAGTCTTTCCGAGGTGCCGTAGATATATCTGTCGATTATGATATCGCCTATAACTAGTACTTTTGTCATTTTGTGCCTATTTGGTTAGTTATCAAGTAGATTGATAGTTTGGAATACTGTTTCGAGTTTTCTTAGATTTATTTTACTTTGAAGAGTATTGCGTAACCCGTGATGCAACGGCTTAGGCCATTTATTAAAACTACACCAAGCGTATCCGTTATGTTCCTCATTTAATACCGGTATAAACTCTGAATCAATAATACACAAGTACGTATGAAAGTAAAATCTATCGTCTACACTGACGAAGCTTTCTAGCGGTAACGTCTTTTTGATAAACGGAAGTTGTCCGATTTCTTCTTGTATCTCGCGTAGAAGCCCTTCGAACGGCGTTTCGGAGTTTTCATTTGTTCCTCCGACTAACCCCCAAAGGTCAGACTGGCGGCCGCGTGTTCTGTGCAGAAAAAGAAACCGATGTGTGTCTAGTGTATAAAACAGTGCTCCGCTACAAACTATTTTGTTGCTCATACAAATAGTTATCCTTCTAAATCAATAGCTATATACCGACTGGGTAAGTTAACCCTCTAGAACAATGCGCCACGATCCCACGGGGTAGTCGCCGTCTACTGACCTGAGCCATTCTCCATTTTTGAAACGATATTGCGTGCTAGTAGCTAAGTTAGTGGTGTAGGTTACTTCAGTAACCTCACTGGCATTGAATATAATGCGCCAGCTAGTACCAGTCCACTCAATAATATCGTTGGCATTAGCAACTAACTTAGTGCCGTCGCCATTCTCCCAAACAGCCGCACTCTCTGTAGCAGTGTTCGACCCAATGTCCTCTAGTATAAGAAACCGTGCAGCCGGCGACAGAACGCTTGTTGGGTTAAATCTAGTGGGATCTATTACATAATCTATATTAGTCCTTCCGTCAATAATAGTGTCTCCTGGGAAAGTGTCGATGTCAAAGTCGATGTTAATTTTGCCTTCGTCGTTGACGTCAAGTGAGACTGTGCCAGTTAATGTACTGTCGTTGTCTTTGTTGGTAATAAAAATAGTAGTTACTCCGGCGTTATACGATCCGGGAAATGCTTCAAATATTTTCCTCCAGGACTCAGTGCCTACTGTGCCGTTTGTTATTAGCTGAGCTGTGCCTTTTTCGAGATACAACGGCCACTGCATATAGTTTACGTTAGCCATCTGATCCGATAGTTCTGTTTGTGCCACTGCTCCGTAACGATTGTTAACTTTGCCTGGGGTAGCAAAATCGTCGTACTGATTGATCTCAGGTGTGCTAACTCCAGCTTCGATGGTTCCTCGGGTCTCGTCAAACATTGATGTAATGATGTTGGTGATTACTCCCATTTTTTTGACCTTTATAGGAGGACTAATGTAGATAGGTATACTAAACGATATAGAAGCAACATCTATCTCACTGTCGACACCCACTGGTATGCTGCGACTAGACCAGGAAATGCTATCAAGATTTACTACAGTGATGCTAGTCCAGTCGATAAAGTTGTCAGTGGTCTGTATCTCAAGAGCCGGATTAAACATTACTAGTATCTGCTCAAGCAACTGCAACTTTTGATCAGTGTTACTTGCCCAAATATCCGAAGTTAATCGAAGAGTATAAGGAGTGGGCATTAGTCGCTCTACAGTATAGTTCTTACCTTGGTAATTAAGATACTCGTTGTTGTTGCTGTCGTATGCACGTTCTCTAATATTAGTCTTGCGAGTGTAAGATGAATCGCTAAGCCTATCCCTGTCTAACTCAAGACCAGTTACGTATACGCTTATTCTAGGTGCACTAGGTAGCTTGTTCTCACTGTTCTCTCGAATAACGTTAGCAACCTGTCGAGTCATATCTCCGTACAACACTGGAACTTCTTTTATGTTGCCGGCACCGTCTTGGACAGGGAAGTTGCTCATGATGCGCATCATCTGAGTTATATATCTTCTAATCTGAGCGTCGTAGAAAAATCTCATGTATTCTCCCTATCTTAATTATCTGGTTTTGGTCTAAGTGCTTTAGACAAGCTTTGTCTTTCTTCTACTACCTCACCGTCGATTATGCTGGAGTTGAAGTTATTAACAAAGCTGCCTCGTTGGGTTTGTCTTTCATCTACGTTACTTAATGTCATTCTAATGTCATCGTAGACTTTTTTCCAGCGATCACCGTCATACTGAAACATTCTATTGGGCATAAAGTCTGTTCGTAAGAAGTAATCACCGTCCATTGTATCTCTGGGAAACTGAATTCCCATTCCAAAAGGTAATCCGTTAGGAGTAGCATCCCCGCCGCCTATCATGTAACCTGTATAACCAGATCGAGCAGGTCTGTCTGTGATCTCGTCAGCAGTAGTAGTAATACCACTAGCATAAAGATCATCGCTGTCGGCAGTTCTTAACGAAACGCTGCCGTCGTCGTTTGTATCTATAGTGTAGTAATGACTGATATCAAATCCAGAGCGAGGGGAATCTGCTTCTGCTTGCGCTACTACTGCTTGACTAATCTGCATTTCTTTATCATAAGTCGATAGTAGGTCTCGCAGTGTTTCGTCGCTGTCTTCGTCAGCGGGCTGGTCAAGTATGTCAGCGTACTCTTGGCTGTCAACGATTTGTTTAAGTTTAAGTCTATATAAATGGGGATACCAAGTATGACTAAAACCTTCTGCTGCTCGTGTTACGTCCTCAACTACATAGAATCGTTTTAGACTAATTGAATAATCATTAAGTGCATATTCGTCTTTTAAGTGCGGCAGTTCGATAACATCACCTGAAATAATTTTGCGTCCTATGGTTTTTACGCTGCTGTTAATATGAATAGTCAAGAATAGAGTGTCGTTACTTAAAAACAGTCCAAATGCCGACAAGTCAAAGTCGATATCTTGTAAACTATAGATACCACGAATGTTGTAAATATCCGGGTCGTACTTCCGGTCACGATTTTCTAAAAATAATAGATCTTGAATATTAGTTTCTGACAGAGCATCGTACGTGGGCTGGTCAGCAGTTCCTTGTCCTTCTTCGGGATTTAGGGGACCTAGATATTTGTGTATGTTAACGTCAGTGCCACCAACTACAAACATTTCCTGTATTTGTCGATCAAGAAAATAATAGTCGTTGCCACGTTCTGGTTTATATAATGATAAGCGAGGGATAATGTTCTCCTTGGTTCCTAGTGTATTTATTTGATTCAAAACTTAATGTAACGATAAATATGTTATGGAGAACCACTAAATGTCGAACTTGACCACACAAAAACAAGAAGTATTTGATTACGTAAAAGCGTTTCTGGGCGGCGGCATGGTCGACGTTGAACTTGACCCTATTCACTACGAGACTGCTCTAAAAAAAGCACTATCAAAATTTAGACAGCGAGCAGACAACTCTGTTGAAGAGTCGTATATTTTTATCACAACTACAGCAGATCAAAACGACTATACGCTAGCTAATGAAGTAATTGAAGTAAGGAAAATATTTAGAAGAAGTATTGGGTCACGCCCTGCCACATCTCAAGCAGGCGGCCCAATATTTACTCAATCATTTACAGCAGTGCCGGGACAATTGTCTACCTTTGATGTAAACTACAATCTAATGGCAGTGCAAAATGTTGTTGTAAAAGTGAACGGAGTAGACACAAAGGACTACGCTATTGATACTAATAATAGATCAATTACGTTTATTACACCGTTGTCACCAGCTGATGTTGTAGGTGTTAGTCTTTATACATCTGGCGAAAACGGCGGCGGAACGTTGTTTGACCCGTTTAGTTTAGCTTACACAAACGCTTACTTACTAAACAGCTCTAATATGGGCGGGCTGGCCACTTACGATATGTTTAGTCAGTATCAGGAACTAGTAGGACGGATGTTTGGTAGTTTTATTGAGTTTAAATGGAACACTTCAGCTAAAAAACTAACCTTGTTACAACGACCAAGGGCCGAAGAAACACTGATGCTATATGCTTATAATTATAGACCAGACGATCAGTTATTGACAGATTATCTAGCAGGGCAATGGATTAAAGATTATACTCTAGCCGGTTGTAAGTATATGCTAGGAGAGGCACGCTCAAAATTTGCTACAATCGCCGGCCCACAAGGAGGCAGTTCACTAAACGGTGAAACACTAAAAGCGGAAGCGCAAGCTGAAATGGAAAAACTTGAGATTGATGTAATGCAGCAAGTAGCCGGCGGAGTGGGGTACGGCTTCGCTATAGGATAAATTGGTTGACAAGTTGATGTTCTCCTAGTATAATTCAATAAACTAGGAGAACAATAGCTTGATTAAAAAACCTAAACTAATGGTTATCGGACACGCACAACACGGTAAAGATAAGGCGTGCGAGGCACTAGTCAAATACTACAACTTAGCATACGAATCTAGTAGCCATTTTGCTGCCCGTAAATTTATCTTTGACGAAATCAAAGATCATTACAAATACAACACTATAGAAGAGTGTGTAGCAGATCGTGTTAACCATAGACGGATGTGGTATGACATGATCTCTAATTACAACTACCCTAACCCTGCCCGCCTTGGCAAAGAACTGTATAAGGAAAATGACATCTATTGCGGTCTTCGACACAGACGTGAATTCAATAGTATGAAAAACCAAGGTGTGTTTGATTGCGTAATATGGATAGATCGCAGCGATCACATGCCGCCTGAAGATAAGTCTAGCATGACGCTCGAACCATGGATGGCAGATTTTATAATTGACAATAACGGAACTGAAGCAGAGCTGGAAATCAGAGTATGTGAACTAATGGACTACCTGTTGCCTGCAAGATACGGGCTATTGTCTGCCTCAGTGATCAGGCGTTAAGTCGCCCTGTCGCCAGCGTACACCCGTTTTTTGCAGGATACGCTGGCAGTTAGCGCACACAGTCTTCAAGTTGTTTGGACGGCAACTATTTAGATCTCCGTCAATATGATACACGTCAAACTGCTCCGGAAAATTAGACCTAAACCCGCACTTCTCACAGTATTGCTTTTTCTCGTATTTGGCCTGTTTCCACTTGGGTATTCCGTGCCCTACGCCGTTGCGCTGACATGTCCCGCATAGCTTACGATAATATGTTTTTCCTTCTTTTTTATAATTTATAGCAGCTACTCGCTGTCCGCACTTGCATAATGGTCTCATCCTGTATTTACCTAGCCTTTTTGGTGCCTTTTCTAGGGCTATAATTGGGTAATTTTAACGGAGAACAACTAAATACAGTTAGATAAGAATTATCCAAGGAGAATAATAATCATGGCATTAGTATCACCAGGCGTAGAAGTCAATGTAATTGACGAAAGCTTCTACACGCCGGCAGCTGCCGGCACAGTACCTATGATCTTCGTAGCAACTGCAGAAAACAAGCCAGGCACCAGCGGCATAGGTGTTGCTCGTGGCACACTAAAAGTAAACGCCGGCAAACCATATCTAATCACTAGTCAACGAGAACTGAGCGAAACGTTTGGTGATGCGTTGTTCTATTCAGACAATAATAACAATATGATTCACGCAGGTGAATTAAACGAATATGGCATACAAACTGCTTACTCGCTGTTAGGCGTTAGTAATCGAGCATACGTTGTTCGAGCAGACTTAGACCTAGGTAAGTTACAAGCTTCGTCTACTGCGCCAGGTGGCGAGCCTGCTGGCGGAGCTTATTGGTTCGACACCCAGGTTTCAAGATTTGGACTGCTAGCGTGGAATTCTGCTCCGGTAACTACAACAGGCGGCCAGAGCTTTTCTACAGTGCCACGTACTGTAATTATTGAAACAAATGACATTGACGCTAACACTGATGCACCTAAAAGATCAATAGGTCAAATTGGCGAATACGCAGTTGATGCTACAACTACAGCAAACCGTGTGTGGTTCAAGACAGCAGGAGTAGTAGGAAGTCCAGTAACATCAGGTGATTGGGTAATAGTTGGATCGTCAGAATGGAAAGCAAGTCATCCTGTAGTACGCGGTACTAATCCTAACCCGGTGCTTGTGCCAGGCGATGACTTTACTATTAACGGCACTTTAATTACTATTTCAGGAAATTCCGTTGAAGATGTAGCTAGCGACATTAACGTTCAGTTCGCAGCAAACGGCATCTATTCAGCAGTGGTCAACGGCGCATTAGAAATTTATTCAGACAGCGCAGATGTAGTGATCGGCGGCCCTGGCACGTTAGTTGGATTTGAAGGTTCTACTTCAGACGACGGCGCTCTTGGTATCACTGAAGGTACTTACAGCGCTCCTCGACTAGCAATCCAGCCACACACTAATGTTCCGACATTTAAGCGAACTGATGTAAGTCCTGCACCGACTGGTTCGTTGTGGCTAAAGACCACAACTCCAAACGGCGGCGCAGAGTTTTCATTAAAACAATATAACGGTGATACCCAGTTGTGGGAAACCCTACGCGCACCTCTATTTACTTCACCAGAAGCTGCATTGTTTAGTTTAGATAAGGCAGGTGGCGGAAGAAATCTAAGAGTTGGCGATATTTATATTAAAGCAAATATCGAGGAACAAACTCCGCAGGTTGCTAACTATAAGTTCTATCGTCGAGTAACGCAAGGCCCTACTCAAGTAGAAAGCTCTAAAATATCCGAGCAATTAATCGCTGGCACAAGCTATGAGTTTGACGTATCGGAATCAAGGGTAGGCGAAATTCTCCTTAGTTCTCCGAGGACTATAAATTTTGAAGCAGTAGGGGCAGCACAAGACGCAGAAATAATTGCAGCAGCAATTAACTCAGCAGGCTTTACTAATATTGTTGCACTTGTTGATGCGTCAAATAGACTCTTAATTCAACATAACACTGGCGGAGAAGTTCGATTAGCAGACACAACAAATGCACTAAACTTAATTGGATTTGCAGCATTTGATCTTAACACAAGCGTCGGTACAGTAAACCTTTACGCAGCGCCAAAAGGCGACGTCGACAACGATTTTGTAGCATCAAGTTGGAAAGAACTTGAATATACAGCAGACCCAGATGAGCCACTAAGCTTAACAGCCGACGGCGAACTTTGGTACAGCAGTGTAGTTGACGAAGTTGACATAATGATACACGACGGCGAGAACTGGGTAGGGTATCAAAACTACAGTGCGGATTACGAAGAAACAAACGCAACAGGACCGATTGTCAGTGCAACAGAGCCTGACAGGCAGAGAGATGATACTGCTCTAGTAGACGGCGATCTTTGGATTGACACTGCTGATATTGATAACTATCCTGGTGTGCATCGTTATAACGACACACTACAAGAATGGGAATTGCTTGATAAGTCGGATCAAACCAGCGAAAACGGCATACTGTTTGCTGACGCTAGATGGAGCGACGCAGGCAGCAACAGTGCAGCGGCTGACATAGACGAGCTGTTGGTTTCGGACTACTTAGACCCAGACGCGCCGGATCCGGCTCTTTACCCAAAAGGAATGTTGCTGTGGAACTTGCGTAGAAGCGGTTTCAATGTTAAGCGTTTTGTTCGTAACTATATTGACCTAGCAGGTGATAACCAAAGATTTCAAGAAATAGGTAACAGCGGTAATCTTGAAGATCAACCAATGGCTACCTATTATGCAAACCGTTGGGTTACTGACTCAAGTAACAACATTGACGGCTCCGGCTCGTTTGGCAGAATTGCACAACGTAAGTCAGTAGTCCAGGCGCTGCAAGCAATGGTTAACAGTAACCAAGCAATCCGTGACGACGAAACACGTCAGTTTAATTTAATAGCTACTCCTGGTTATCCAGAACTAATCGGCGAAATGATCACCCTGAACTACGATCGTAGACTTAGTGCGTTTGTAGTTGGTGACACGCCAGCTAGATTAACACCGGATGCTACTACACTTAATGAGTGGGGTTCAAACGTTAACCTTGCAGTTGAAGATAACATAAACGGTGCGGTTAGCCGTGACGAGTACCTTGGTATGTATTACCCATGGGGCTTTACTAGTGATAACAACGGCAATAACATTGTTGTTCCGCCAAGTCACATGGCACTGCGTACATTAATACTAAACGACCAAGTGGCGTTTCCGTGGTTCGCTCCAGCAGGCACTCGCAGGGGCGGCGTAACTAACGCATCGGCATCAGGCTACGTTAGCAGCGAAGGAGAGTTTATAAGTATTGCACTGAATACTGGCCAACGAGACACACTGTACAGCAATAGTATTAATCCGATTACGTTTATTAACGGAGCAGGTCTTGTAGTATTTGGTCAAAAGACTCGTGCAAGAAATGCAAGTGCGCTGGATCGTATAAACGTTGCACGTTTGATTGTTTACTTGCGCGGTCAGCTTGAGTTACTGGCTCGACCTTATTTGTTTGAGCCAAACGATAAGATCACACGTGATCAGATCAAGGCAGCAGCAGATTCGCTTCTTCTAGAACTAGTAGGGCTACGTGCGTTGTACGACTTCTTGGCAGTGTGTGACGAATCAAATAACACACCGGCAAGAATAGATCGCAATGAACTTTACTTAGATATTGCAATCGAACCTGTTAAAGCAATTGAATTCATCTATATTCCATTGCGTATTAAGAACACAGGCGAGATTGCATCACTAGGATAATATGCACACATAATGCAGCGGTTTAACGACCGCTGCATTAGCACATAAATACAAGTGATAATAGGAGAAAAGAATGCCAATCACAACTTTACAGAACATTAGTGTACCAACAGAAGGAGGCGGATCTAACTCGTCTCTGCTAATGCCCAAGCTACAATATCGCTTTAGGGTATTATTTGACAGTTTTGGAACAGCTGGCGGTCCAGACGGCGTCAGGGAAGTTTCGCGACAGGTAATTGACGTTACTCGTCCTAACCTAACATTCGAGCAGATTACAATTGATGCTTACAACAGTAGGTCTTATCTTGCAGGTAAGCATACCTGGGAGCCAATCACTCTCAACTTGCGTGAAGATGCGAACAACAACATTCAAAAAGTTGTTGGTCAGCAACTGCAAAAACAATTTGACTTCTTTGAACAGTCGAGTGCAGTATCAGGCGGAACCTACAAGTTCCAAACAAGAATTGAAATCCTAGATGGCGGCAACGGAGCAAATGGGGCTAACGTTATTGATCGATTCCACTTAGTAGGTTGCTATATCGAATCAGCAAACTATAACACGCTAGCGTATGCTACTAGTGACGCAGTAACAGTTGCATTGACTATACGTTATGACAACGCTATTCAGTTCGGCGCTGACGAACAGCAAAACGGCATTGGCGAAAGCTTTGCCCGTGCAGTTGCAGACACAGCAGGCGGCACTCAAGCTACCGGCTAACTTATATTTGGTTGGTGTTACCAAAAACAGAGACTTTTACAGTCTCTGTTTTTGGTTGTCTGTTTACTTAATCATACGAGATAAATACTGATATGAGCTTCTTAAATAATTTTCTAGACAATCTAAATGCACGAACTAATGAAGTAACCCTTAGAGATGCCCGCCATGCCCACCAATTATTTACAGAGCACGGACTTGCGCTTGCACCTAAAAACAAGTTCTTGTATCATGTTGTATTTCAAACAAGAGACGAAGTAGGCAACCACACTGATTCAAATACTGCAAAGTTCCAAAAGGAAATAGGTGTACTAGCAAAGAGTGTCGAACTGCCTCAGTACAGAGCAAGCATTGAAAACAAACAACAGTATAATCGAAAGAAGAACGTCCAAACTCGCATAGACTATCAAGACTTAACTATTAAGTTTCACGATGATAACACTGGCATGACAAGAGCGATGCTTCAGGAGTATTATAAGTACTATTACAATGACGGTAGGCACCAGTTAAAACAAGGTGCGTACGATCCGCGAGACAAGTACAACGAGAGAGTGCCACGATATGGGTTAGACACAACTAACCAAGGACCGTTCTTTGACTATATTAAAATTTTTCAACTTGCAAGAAAGAAGTGGTTTAGTTATACACTAGTAAATCCGCTGATCAGTCAATGGGGTCACGACGTATTAGAATACGGCGACACAGGTGGTCAAATGGAAAACACCCTAGTACTGGCATACGAGAGCGTGATATATAAAAACGGTAACATTGATAGTGACTTACCTGCTGGGTTTACCTCAAACGAAACAAGGTACGACAAGGTTTATAGTCCACTTCAATATCCTGAACAAGAAGATGACAGTATTTTTTCTAACATACTTGGCCCGAAGCTTAACTCGTCGACAGGAAATACTCCAAGAAGAACGTTACCAAAACGAGCTAGCAACAGTGATAGCAAGGAGCAAAAATCCAATCTTGCTAATTTAGGCAGAGGATTAATAGGTGCCCTTCGTGACATTGAAGTACCTACACAAAATACTCAACTAGCAACTAATACCTCTTCGCTGCCGTCTAGCGGCGCAAACTTGTCTAATCCCGACTCGTTAATAACCGGATTAAATTCCAACCCTAGAGCAAAAGAAAGTTTTACTGCAAGGGCACTTAATGCAAACACTGTAGAAGGCACAAGTTATGCAGATTACGTTGCTACTAGTGCCGACGGTAGAGAAGCAATAGACGCAGATTTGCGTAGCAAAATATCAACTGGTGATAGAAAAACATCATCGTTTGCACAGAGTGCAATTAACAGCGACGGAGCACAATAATGGCACGGTCAGATAGTATAAACCCACCAGTCAACCCGGATTCTACAACCAGGTTCTTTAATAATTTTTATAGCCAAGAAATATCATTTAATGCAAGCGAAGTAGACGCTGTTATTGGGTACTTCTTAAAAAGAGGGTTTGACAAGATTGCTGCCACTAATACCGCCAGTATTATCTTACAACAAGCGGCGACTGATAACATTACTGTGTTTCAATTAATTGACACGTTAAAAGGAGCAACTGACGTGCAGCTCAGTAACGTAATTGCACAGATACTCAACTTGAATAGGAGCAAAACCAGCACCATAGGTTACAAAGTAGCAAGTCTAACTCAATTGTTTGACCAACGACAGATCATAGTATAATGCCACGCTTTGCTCAAGGGAAGTTTACTCTAAAGAACCCAGACAAATATGTAGGTAATAAAATTCCCACATATAGAAGTGGGTGGGAATTTCACTTTATGAAATTTTGTGACGAGCATCCGTCAATCTCTCAATGGGCCAGTGAAGCAATCAAGATTCCTTATAAAAATCCGCTTACTGGCAAGCCGTCAGTGTACGTTCCGGATTTCTTTATTGCATACAACGACAAAGGTGGAAAGCAGAGAGTAGAGCTAATAGAAGTAAAACCTGCTAGTCAAGCTATAAAGGAAAGGCTAGGTCGTTCTAAATTCAATCAAACCCACTACGTAATAAATCAGGCCAAGTGGGAGGCTGCTCGTGCATGGTGCAAGCAGAAAGGCATTATTTTTAGAGTAGTCACTGAAGACGACATCTATACTGGAACCAAAGGCAACAGCAAGCGACGATAAATAATGTTAGCACATAATGGGATTAAACTATGACCAAGCGATTGGAAGATTTATTAGATTTGCCAGAGTCAAAAGCACTTGTAGACGAAGCTAAAAAAGAAGAGAGCAAGAAAACAAAATACGAAGCAGTGTCACAAAAAAAGGCGTTTGCACAAATTGCAGAGTTTGATAAAATAAGTTCAGCGCTACCTGCTGTTAAGGGCCTAGGCGAGGTCTCGGACAGCGAACTGAACGACATTGCACTAAAGGCAATGACAGCATACGACGACCTAATGGATCTCGGAATGAATGTAGAGGCTCGTTATTCAGCTAGGATTTTTGAAACTGCCGGTGGAATGCTTAAAACTAGTCTTGATGCCAAGGTTGCAAAAATGGACAAAAAGCTGAAGATGATCGAACTACAGCTAAAGAAAGAGAAAATGGACAAAGACAATAACCCTATTGATAATAATATGGTCAACGGCGAAGGGTATGTAGTCACTGACCGCAATAGTCTATTAGAAAAACTTAAAGGAATGGACAAATAACATAGGTAAAAACTATGTACACTGTTATACCTGTTATTGATAAATAAAATATAACTAGGATAAATCTACATGAAATCTTTTACACAACTTTTAAATGAATCCAAAAAAACATACCAGTTTAAGATTGGTGTAGCAGGACCTCTTCCTGAGGACTTTCAAGACCATATGGAAACAGCACTAAAGAAATTTAGTATTGTTGATATTAGCACAGGAAAGAAAACTCCTATTCAAGAACGTCCTTTAGATTTTCCGAATCTACAGAACATGGAAGTTACTTACTTTGAAGTAGAGCTTGAGTATCCTACAACTCCACAGGTATTACAAGATTACCTAGGACGAGTATGCTCTGTTCCTCACAGCAACATCATTGTACGTAACCCGCAAGAACCGCTAGAGCTTTATCAGAATCAAAGCGAAAGCAACATATATGAGCCGCTACTTACTAAACATGATTTGGGCGGCGAGAGTGCTCAACAGAACGTAGGACAGAGTCGTGTTATGGACCTTTTAAAGGAACTTGAAACTGCTACCAAAGAGCGCACTAACGCAACCCAGGAGAGTTAAAATGGAAATGAAGAAATTACTAGAGTCGCTAAACGAATGCGGAATGGAGCAAATGCCAGGCCAAGAAAGCGGAGCGCCTGTTAGTATGAACATATCGTTAAATGCGTCAGGCAAAGAACATGTAGCTGATTTAGTAGCTATGATGAAAAACGCAGGTATGGCAGGAGCAGAAGAAGTAACTCCGGATGCAATGCCAATGCGCCACGACATGGAAAGTTTTAGAGGAATGGTAGACGGGCCAGAAGGACCAGAAGGACCAGAAAGTAGTTCGTCAACTATGCCGGCTATTGCGCCAGAAATGAACGGCGAAGACATGGATGAAGAAACATTAACTGATGCTTGGTCATCTGAAGATGCACAAGAGCTAGAGACACTACACGGATTACTAATGAGCGCAGCTGAAGGTGATCGCAGAGCCGCTGCACAATTTGAAGACTATATCGACAACGGGTTTCAAGATGCCGACGGATCTCCACTAGACGGCAGCAGAATACGTCAAAAAATGATGAAGATGGATAAAGATAGACAAATTAAAATGATTCATGAGCTTATACGCGATGGTCAGAGACAGGACACTGACGATACTGATGTTTCAATGAAAAAAGGCGAAATGGGCCTAGAAGGCTACGACAACGAGCCAGACGAAGAGTATCAAGACACTAACTACATGACCAAGGACATTAGTGGTGGATTAAATCGCGAGAAGAAAGCGTATGCTAAAGCACAAGACGGTGACAACGCAATGGCTGTCGAAACTATTAAAGCACAGCTTTTGAGAGCACTTAATGAAAAGAAAGCTAAGCCTGACTTCCTTGACGTGGACAAGGATGGTAATAAGAAAGAACCAATGACAAAGGCTGTTAAAGATAAAAAGAAAGAAGCCAAGGGCAGTAAAATGTCAAAGAGCAAGAAGTAATTACAGTTGAATAAGACAAATTAATAGGGCCTTGCTGCCCTATTTTTTTTGGATAAATAATATTATGTCTAAATCACTCGATGGAGTCCTAACCAAAAAGGCTCACACTAAAGATACATACACTGAAGAACAGATTCAGCACATTGTAAAATGCATGGATCCTGATAATGGGTATATGTATTTTGCAGAACACTTTGCGTATATTCAGCACCCAGTAAAAGGCAAGCTGTTGTTTGCTCCTTACGAATATCAAGTAAGATTAATGCATAGTTACCACAACTATCGTTTTAACATTAACATGATGCCGCGACAAACAGGTAAGACAACGTGTGCTGCTATCTACCTAGCATGGTATGCTATGTTTAAGCCTGATCAGACTATCCTTATAGCTGCTCACAAGTACACCGGTGCTCAGGAAATAATGTCACGTGTACGCTACGTGTACGAGATGTGCCCGGATTATATCAGAGCAGGTGTTACTTCGTATAACAAAGGCAGTATTGAATTTGAAAATGGTAGTAGAATTGTATCTCAGACTACTACAGGAAATACCGGTCGTGGTATGGCTATTTCGTTGCTATACTGTGACGAGTTCGCATTCGTAGCTCCGAACATTGCTGAAGAATTCTGGACTTCAATCTCTCCTACCCTAGCAACAGGCGGTAGGTCAATTATCACAAGCACACCAAACTCTGACGAAGATACATTTGCTACTATTTGGAAACAAGCAGAACAGAAGTTTGACGATCACGGAAACGAACAAGAGCTAGGTATCAACGGATTTCATAGTTTTGTTGCTAAGTGGGACGAACATCCAGACAGAGACGAAGAGTGGCGGCTTGCTGAAACAGGGCGAATCGGCGAAGAAAAGTTCCGTCGAGAGTACGGTTGCGAATTTTTGGTATTTGATGAGACTCTTATCAACAGCTTGAAACTAGCAGTAATGGAAGGCAAAGTTCCTATACTTAACATGGGCCAAACACGCTGGTATAAAAAGCCAACTTCACAATACACCTACGCAGTGGCGCTTGACCCAAGTATGGGCACTGGAGGCGACAATGCTGCTATTCAGGTGTTTGAACTGCCCAGCTACGTACAAGTGGCAGAATGGAATAACAACCAAACTTCAATACCTGGACAAATAAGAGTGATGTCAGACATTTGTAAGTATTTGGTAGAACAGACAAAGAATCCAACAGGCATATACTGGAGCGTAGAAAACAACGGCATTGGTGAGGCTGCATTAATTGTTATCAATGACTTTGGCGAAGAAAACATTCCTGGCCTATTTGTAAGCGAGCCTATTAGAAAAGGCCACGTGCGCAAGTTCCGCAAGGGGTTTAACACAACGCACGGTACTAAAGTAAGTGCATGCAGTCGTCTTAAGACCATGATAGAAAACGACAATATGACAATAAACAGCAAGCCCATGATATCCGAACTTAAACAGTATGTTGCAACAGGTTCAAGTTACCAAGCAAAGTCAGGCAATGGCGACGATTTAATCAGTGCAACACTACTAGCACTAAGAATGATTACTGTGCTTAAAGACTGGGATCCGAGGATATATAACTCTTTTAGCCAAGCAGAGCATGTTCAAGAGTATGAGGCACCAATGCCCATCTTTATAAGCTCAAACTATTGATAAATACAATATGAACGAATTTAATAAGATAGGCGAAGACCTTTTTAATAAAATTAGAGGAAGATTTCCTAACGTTACTATTGGTGACGAAGAAGGAAATGTTACCAACGAGCCAGAAGAAGCTCGATTCTTTGACTTTGAGTTTAAAGAAGGCAATACTAAGCTGGGGAAAGTTAGCGTAAGCATCGACGAAGACGAAGGCTTAGCTGTTATTTTCTCTAAAGACTTTATGCAAGGTCAAGACAGCATAACGCAAAAACGCTGGTACAGCTTTCTTAAAGAATTGCGCGTATTCAGTAAAAAGCGCATGATGGGCTTTAGTATACGCGACATTAATAAGTCTAACTTAAATAAAAGAGATTACAAATTTTTAGCTACTAATCGGTCTGGGGACGATCAAATGACAGAATCAAAATTATACGGTACTCACAAAACGAGTTATCAAAACGTAGACAATGCCAGGCTTGTGATCAAGCATACAGAAAGTATAGATCAAGAAAAGTCAAGTGCTCGTTCGACAAAAGTAGGGTCGATCTATATTGAAAATGACCAAGGCGAACGGTTTAGATATCCGTTTAATCATCTAAGTGGTGCTCGAGCAATGGCTCGTCACGTTGCAGAAGGTGGCAAACCGTTTGACGAATTTGGCAGTCACATCACAGGCCTGTCAGAAGAGATAGCAAAATTGCGCAAGTTTAAGACCCACATGGGACGCAATTCTGTTATGGCAGAAAGTTTAGCAGGCTACATGGACATCGTTAAAGAACGATTAGTTACTGTTAAAAAGACACTAGAGCAATTACAAAAGCCTAATTACTATAAAGAAACATTTGACTCATTTGAAGTTCCTGTAATGGAAGACGTTCCGAATGATGTACGTGATAACTGGATCGACGAACTAACTATCAAACAGTTTAACGAAGACCTTAAAGATGTATTCCCTTACATATATAATCTTGTATCTGAAAAGACCAAGACTAAAGAGATGGGCCCGGACGACTTTATGAGCGAAGCAGACGATCCGTGCTGGGACAATTATAAGCAAGTAGGTATGAAAGACAAAGGCGGAAAGAAAGTTCCGAACTGTGTGCCGGAAGAGTCTCAGATCGAATCAATCTTTAACGAACTAGCAGGGCAGTGGGCCGACGAAGGTTATACTGCCGACGACGAAGGTGACGAAGGTGACGAACACGAAGGTGACGAAGTAAACGGAGCAGAACCTCAGCCAGCACAGACCCCTATTAGTGAATTTGTACTCAGCTATTACGATAGAGAAACAGGCACGTTCCCTAAAGGAGAAACGGCTGTATTAACTATGGTAGAGAAAGAGTACGGAGACCAGTATATTAAACCTGCTAAACAGTTTATTGAGCGGGTAGGGCAGGTATACGAACAATTTCGTGGTACATCTGATACAATGGTGCGCGACGAAGAACAATACGAATTTGAGCGTATGAGAAACTTAGCTGGGGTGTAAGGCCCGCTAAGTCGTTCATTTTTAAAGAAAAAATCAGTTGACAGGATAAATAAACTTGTGTAGTATATAACATGTGCTACACAATTAAAGGCACAAGCAGTTAAGAGCTGCAACTAAAACATAGGCAAAAGGCAAAACACAGGAGGCACTTATACTATGGCTACACTAGCGGAAATTCGCGCAAAACTCAAAGATCAAGAAGCAAACAAAGGCGGCAACACCCAATCATACGGTGATAATGCTATTTTTCCATTCTGGAACATCAAAGAAGGCGAAAGCACTGTTTTTCGTTTTTTACCTGATGGCAATACCGAAAACACATTCTTCTGGGCTGAACGTCTTATGATCAAACTGCCATTCGCAGGGATCAAAGGTGAGACTGATTCACGTCCTGTACAAGTACAAGTACCCTGCATGGAAATGTATGGAAAGACTTGTCCTGTACTAGCAGAAGTGCGTGGTTGGTTCAAAGACCCAGCATTAGAAGACATGGGCCGCAAGTACTGGAAAAAGCGTTCTTATATTTTCCAAGGCTTCGTTACTGATACCCCATTAAAAGAAGAAAACCCCCCTGAAAATCCGATTCGTCGGTTTGTCATTGGACCGCAGATCTTCCAGATTATCAAGCAGGCTCTTATGGATCCTGATATGGAAGAACTGCCAACTGACTACACTGCCGGTATTGATTTTCGACTTAACAAGACTAGTAAAGGCGGCTTTGCTGATTACTCTTCATCTAACTGGGCAAGACGTGATCGCCCGCTTAGCGACGAAGAGAAGAAAGCAGTTGACGAACATGGCTTGTTTAACATGAGCGACTTCTTACCAAAAGAACCTGATGACGTAGCAGTACAAGTTATCAAGGAAATGTTTGAAGCCAGCGTAGACGGCGAAGCATACGATGCAGATCGTTGGAGCCAATACTTCCGTCCTGCAGGTGTTAGTGCAAAGACTGGTGATCCCAACAAGGGCCCAGGTGGCACGTCTAAGCCAGCAGCTAAGCCAGCAGCTAAGCCAGTATCAAATACTGACAAGCCAACAGCTAAGGCCGAAAGCACACTAGCTGAAGACGAAGCAACCTTACCTTGGAACAATGATGACAAGGATGCTAAGACAGAGACAAAATCTGAAGGCGGCGGTAGCGCCCAAGATATTCTGTCAATGATCCGTTCACGTCAGAATCAGTAATAGGCACAACTAGGGGGAGTTCTTCCCCCTAGTATTATTAACTAGCACAGGAGTCATTAATGGCTAAATCTTTCGATCCGACAAAATTCAGGAAAGACATAACAAAAGCAATAACAGGCATGAGCACTGGTTTTAACGATCCAACTGATTGGGTATCGACTGGCAGCTATGCCTTGAACTATCTAATCAGTGGAGACTTTCATCGAGGCGTACCATTGGGCAAAGTAACAGTA
>Ga0307931_1000522_pt1 | contig 24194 bp, 17 predicted proteins | sample OrgLakmetageno47_FD_201816 | JGI IMG/M metagenome (GOLD analysis project Ga0307931, IMG submission 201816) | Saline water microbial communities from Organic Lake, Antarctica - #47 | ecosystem: Environmental > Aquatic > Non-marine Saline and Alkaline > Saline | place: Antarctica: Organic Lake...
CGGGCCTCAACCAGCCGCCCCTTTGCTCTCGACGAATCATCAATCAAAGATTAATCAAAAATTAATCAAAATTAATCAAAAAGTTAGTTGGCAAAAAACTCTACTTTTGAACCTTTTACCGCCCTGAACCCATACCACCCACTATTTCCAATGAAATCCCAACAAAATCATATGAATGCTACGCATCTTAAGATAGGAAGGAAATTATGTAATATTTAGTAGTGGTATGAATAGTGGTATTTAAGTATGGTCCGCCGTGGCAGTAGTGATATTGGCTATGGTATCATTTACATGGCCCGCCGTGACATCCAATTTAAAGTGACTACGTCGTTTACCGGAAAAATATGCCCAACCAGTAAACGGATATGTGCCCTTAAACATTAGTCTAGTCTAGTTAATACTCCCAAAATAAAAAGAAACACCACGGCGGCATATAGCAACAAAAAAATGTAACCTTTAGAACAAGTCCGGCTGGTCCGGCTGGTCGGAGTGTCCTTTTGCATAATACAATTGTAATCATTTACTCTCGAGGTGTCCTTCAGCCATCAGGCATCAGGAGGTTTGGGAATGGAGTGAGTCAGCTTTCTCCACTTCGACCTGTCCTTGGCAATGGTGATCTACTCATTTAATTCCTCCAAAATTCCCTTGCTTTTGAGCGCGTTCTCCAACGTCCTGCCCCGAGTCATCTGTGGACAACCAATCGGTCGAGAATGCGATACCCAGCCAGGAAGCAACTGCCGTGGCGCCCAGCTGATGGGCATTCGTGCGACGTGGCCAGCCCAACGAAGAATCCGTTACATATTATACATCCACCACCTAACTTATCCAAATCCTGCCCAAATCCATGCGTTGGCTGCTGCTGGTGATACACTTGAATCACTGGCGTAAGTAAGCAAACGGCAAACGCATTGGTCTAATTTGGTGCGTGATGGCAAGTCCAAGTTTTGTGCCAAACCTCAAATCCGTCTAGTATAGTCTACTTTATACTCTCCCAAAAACAAAGAAAGGCAAGTACACAGTAATCACAGAGGCACATGAAGAATACACTTGAGCTGCATATGCGCTAGCAAATTCGCTCCGGAAAGCCATTAAGGCTCCAACTGGCGCCTTTCCTCCGAACAAATCGGCCGGACTGAGTGTCCGTTCATGTGTCACGTCTCCAGGTCCACGAAGCAATTCTTTGGGCTACTTTTTTGCCCCAGCAGGGTATCGCCTAAAAGTTTTTCTCAGGCTTCGGGCGCCACCCGATCTCAGCATCACCTGTCCTCATTCCTGCCAACGAAGTATGAGTCACAAGGCTGTAATGTTACAGGCAGCGCAAACACGAATGTTCACAGGCCTACGAACACCAGGATGCTTCTCCGCTCCGGAAGCCGTACTTAGCGAGGTCGAACAAAGATTCGATTGTGCTCAAGCTCAGACTCACTTGCTATCTGAGTTTGGTGGGAGTTTCTCACCGTTCATCCTGAACCGAATTCCTCTCCTCCAAGTCCGAGGTCAAACCCACTCCACCGTTAGGATGCTTTCACCCATTGAGAAGCTGCGAGCCTAGGCCCACTAGGATGAAAAGAGACAAGGAAAAAGCCACAAAAGAGAAACGTAGTGGATAGTTTCTTCGAAATCATGCATAAGTTCAGTTGCTGCGCGGGTGACGGGAAACTCACCGTCAGCACCCGCGAGCCCTACAGAGGACGTTGATCGATGGGAGGTATAGTATGTACATGGTCATAACGCTTCGATGCTCTCTCGGCCAAAAGAGCATTCCACAATATGTCGTCATGGACGATCGTGTTGATCTGGAGAGACTGGGAAGTGACCAAGTATCGCTGATTGTTAATATATTTTTAAATAGTAAGAGATTAATATTGTATTGATAAATATACATGGGGTTGTTTTCTTTATTCACATTATAATTATCACTTCTTTTCCATATGACATCATTTATATCCGTATTACTTTCGTCATAATCTTCTTTATAAGACAATACCTCTTTTATTTTATATTCCATATTGTTTAATGAAATATTCAATTTAACCATTTGATGATAACTAAAATTATCTTCATAATATTGTTTATAAGTTAATAGTTGATAATAAAGATTCAAATAATATATTTGTAATGGATTATAATATTCTTGTAAGGTTTGAATGTGTTTTGTGGATAAATTCGTTAGCAACCAGGTGTCTTTTTCATCATTATAAATATCTACAAAATCTTGTGGATAATTTTCTTGTAATATTTCTATATCGGATTGATTTGTTATTCTATAATTGGTTGATAATTGTGTCCCTTGTGTTAATATATGAATCTCCAGCTGGCTCGGCATGCTTTTTCCTCACATGCTGCTTCCTGAGCCTCCCACTGGCACCGCCGCCTTGTTTCCGTTGTCCACCGCACTAGCATCCCCAGCTGACTCAACAGCTTCCGACTGTAGCCGTTGTAGCTGCAGCCCTTGTCTCCCGGAGATAAATTTCCTCCACGGGGTGCGAGATAGCTACCGAGCTCCACAACCGAAGCCAGCCATGCTCATCTCGTGTTTCTTCCTCTTCTTCTTCAAAGCCGTAGCCATTATGTCTCCCGTAGATAAACATCCATCCACAGGGTGCGAGACAGCTCCCGAGCTCCACAACCCAAACCCGTCATGCTCATCTCGTATGTCGTCCACCGCTTCGTCGTCTTGCCTTCACTCGCTCGCGCCGCATCCGCCCACGAGGCCTCCCAAGACAATCTTTCTTCATCACTTTTCCGCTTCGTCGGCATCCGCGCTTCTCAACTACACATCTTCAGCATCGCGCCGTCCACACTTCGACCGTGGTTCGCCAAAAATGGTTTTCTCCCGTGTGCATCGCTAGCATCCACGAGGCCGCCCCGAATGAACTTCCCACAGCATAGGTATCATTCGCGACAAAAAAAACTTTCTTCGCTTCTTCCCCCCTTCAATCCGTGGAACGAATATGCGGCCGTGCATATTTCGCTCCCTCCTGCGCACATCCGTGTGCGCAACTTCCCTCTCCTTCCCAAGATCCTCACGTGTTCGTTTACGAATCGAATTGACTGAAAATTTGACCACATTTCAACCATCGAACGCGACGTTACAAGCTACCGCTTGTATAACACCACCGCAGGGTGCGTAACTACGAACCTATACCTGTTGATCTGGAGAGACTGGGAAGTGACCAAGTCACTTCCCAGTCTCTCCAGATCAACAGATCGTAATGCACTACCTCCTTTCTTCCGCGGTAGGAACTGAACCCCGGCCGGGTATGCTGTTGAAGAAGGGGTAAATGCAGATATGGCGGTAGTGCTGACATGATGGCATTAGAGTGTGAAAAATGGTAGCCGTATGTTGATGTAAGAACAGTGTATAGCTCTTTAGGAGCTGAAGAGCTATACACTGTTCTCACATCAACACCGTAGACCTTTTGGTACATAGGTATAATAGAATTATGTGCTCCGTTCATCAGGGAGGCCATCCTGCGAGTCACCGGAGGGCCATAGCGGGGATCCTTCGCCAAAAGTACAGGGAGCCCGCCGAAGTCCAAGTCAAAACCAATGGTCTTTAGTTCTTCAGTAATATACTTCAATTCGGTCCTAACATTGAATAGTTAATGCTCTCTCTCCAAGTAACTGAAATCTCCAACCGCCAATTGTGGATTGGTTTGAGCCATGAGTGCAAGATAGCACGGCACCTTTCTCGTTTTGTGTCGTTCAACGGCTACTATTAAGAGAAGCGCAGCTCGCAGAGGACGACAGCGCGAGAGAAGCGGAGGTTGGCGAAGTAGGCGAGAGAGGCGACGGTGGCCTAGCAGGCTTTAACCCTGACACAGCACTAGCTCCCGACCTCACCAGCGGAGAAGTTGATAAATTATTCGCAGCGACCAAAGATGCAGTATAATTTGTCGCATGGATACGGGAAGGAGAGGCTTTCGGCACGCGATGAAAGAGTTGAGTGCTTTTTTCGCCCACAAAAGGAGTCGAAGAGGGCGAAAGCTCAGGCGACAGCAGAGGCGACAACGTCTGACAGGGTGTGTTTCCCGAGTCCTCACGATGGCTTGCAACGTCTGACAGGGCCTTGATCGGCGGCTTCCGCTTTACACCCGGTAAAGAGCTTTGGTCCAGGTGATCAGAAGACATGGAAGGAGACGGCACACGAGCAATGTGTCGGCCTTCTGGGAGTTGGTATTGCCGTCCTGACGAATCATCCGATGCCCACCACGAAGTGGGAGAAGCAGGAGAAGCGGGCCAATTGTTTCCCCGGCTAGCCGTTAGACCTCCGCTACTGCCTCCGCGGCTCTTTCCTGCGCGGCTCTTCGATAAATTACCCCTGTTTCCGCCTGGAATACCACTGCGGCTTCCCATGTCCACTCCTCTGCTTCCCCCCCGGCCACCTTCTCGGCCACCTTCTCGGCCACCTTCTCGGCCACCTTCTCGGCCACCGTCGCGGCCACTGTTACCTTGGTCCCGATGGCTGCGATTGTTGTGTTGGAACTGTTTGCCTCGGCTGCGGCGCCCGTTGCGAGCGAGCATCGGCAGTGGGGCCGCAACGAAGTTCCCCTTGAAGCGGGGGTCGCCCGGGTATTCTGTTCTAGGCGAGGGCTGCTGCTGGGAGTCCATTGATTGGTTGTCGCAGGACATGCTGCTCAGCACGCTCACGTTGTCGTCGTCGTAATTGCTCGGCGGGGCGCGCTCGCTCAGGAGGTTGTCCACGTCCAATTTCGACGCGACTTCGGCCCAGCTCTTCACGTCGTCGTCGCCGTTTGCTCGTTCGTCGAATGACCGGCCCTGCACGCCCTCGCACGCGAGCCGAAGGCAAAGTGTATTGACGTCGTCCTCAGTAGACTCTGTAGGCTTTTGGCTAGCACTGGTCCCTGCGAGAAAGCTTGGAGGCACACGGCCGTTTCCCCAGTTGGTAGAAGGCTCGTCTTGAAGCGGAGACACGGGTTCGGGCCCGGGCTCCCCTAAACGCTCTGGGTGCGCGAGCTGAACGCTGGAGGACCTCGAGCGAACGCTGGCGACTTCCTCTCGCTCGGAAAGACACACTTTTCCGCTAGCTACAGCAGCTGCGCGTACGGTGCCAAAGGTGTTCGCAGCAGGGCTACTAGAGCCTTTCTGAAATGTCAACGGTGAACTACCTCCAGCTGAGGAGGAAAAGCTCATGCTGCCTTGCGCCATACCGTTTTCACCCCCCATCGAAACCTTATTTGTCTCGGTTTCCACTACTAGAAAGGCTGCCAGCATTCGGAGGAATAAACTAGGGTCCGAACTGCAACAGGCGAGAACAACAAAGGAGTTCAAAACGAAAGTTAAACAATCACATCATAAGTACACGACTTATAAGGGCGATCGCGAGCACGCCTAAAGTGTCAAACAATGACACGAACCTTTCGGTGAGCTGCTCGCTTAGAGCACAAAGCCCTGCACTGAAACCCCAGTAGTCGAGACACAGCTCTCCTTTGGGTTCATTTGCTTCTGATCGCAGTGTCGTTTTGCCAGTTACATCACTTCTCGTGGTCTCAGAAGATTTTGAGAATAAAGAGGGAGCAGACTGCAACGTGCCCGCTTCGGAATGATCCGGCGATGCAGGGCGTCTTGAGCTTGATGAATCGAACAAGCTGTCCATGGATATCATCGACATCGAGTGGTACCCGCCGGCAGTCACGGGTGACACGGGAGCGCCGAGTAAAGTGCGATCGCTCGCGGCGCCCCTGCTGCTGCTGTTGCGCGCTTCAAGCGGATCCCCAAGAGTTGAACTCCCAACCCTGTGTCGAGCGCGCTTCAAGTGAGCCGTCACGCGGTCCAACTGGGACTTCGGTCGCTCGAGGCGGCGGCCAAAGCGCGCCACGTCAGCGGCCCACTCCTGAGCGGCTAACACTTGAGCGACACCAGGGAGAGGGTTATCTGAGCCAAGCGGCAACAAAAGCTCAGCCACTGCACTTCTAAAATCCAAATAGGAGGCTTCAGCCACCACCATGGATCCCGAAATGTCTACTTCTTTTGGCATGGCGCGCCAAAGCGTCTCCATTGATGTTTTTGCGGCAAGCGGTAGTACTAGATTTGGCGTAGCATCGCCAATGGGGAGGTATGCGGCGCTAACGATGCTCGCGAGGTAGGCACTGTCACTGCTCCTTGAGATACCGCCAATGCTTGAGCCCGGGCTCGTCATGAATTTGCTGTGTAATTGGCCGAGCGTTGTTCGCGTTGTTCGCTTACGGATAGGTAAATTATTATTAGCTCGGTATTTTTCACCGTTCAGCTCCTCGGCGACACCCCGCGCGATGAACACACGATGACGGTATCGTGTACTCGCATGTCTCTGAATTGCTGCCAATATTTCTTTCAGGTTTTCGTCTTCACTAAACCAATCCATTGAGGCTTCGGGATGAATCGTAAAGCTAGTGCGAAAGAAAAGCTGTCCTACGGTAGTGAGAAACGGGAGTCTCGTAATACGTCACATCGGATGAGACAAGAACTGGACTCAGTAGCCATCGCACATCAGGTTATATTCTTCGCGACTTTCTAGAGCCTTATGTTGAGTTCGCTATCCGTCAATGACAAGGTGGGCTTGAGTGGCTTACTTTGTGGCGTGTTCACGCGATTTCCTCAAATCCTCAATGCCATCAAGCTGTCGCGCATTCGCGCTGTAATAAAGCCCGTAAGCTCCTCTACAGGGAGATTTGTTTTATTATGGCCGATTTACAATACACTTATCTGTATCTGTAGTTCTTATTAACTCAAAGGTACACCCCTTGTGCAGGAATCGCGGCTTATCCAACCAAATGAAGGTACTTGGCTTCGTCGTGGTATTTAAAGCACACGCAGAGTGTTACATTTCAGGCCTTCTACGAACATGCTGAAATAGTGCCTTAGTATATGTGCTGCAAGATTTGTTGTCACGTGCCAATGATTTTTATTGAAGGTACGACATGGCAGAGCTGCGTGCGTCGTCGAAGGCACGTGAAGCAACTACAACGCGCGGTAATTATTAGAGAAACATTTCTAAATGGTGATGACTGCAAAGGCATCGCCACGAGTCGTCCGAGCAGCTTCGAGGGCGCGCATTATCCAGATTGGGCTCACAGGTCTGAGAGGGAGCGAAATAGCAAGAGAAAAAAATCGCGCAGAGAATCGTGAAAGCATTGTAATATTCGTGAGCGAGACATCCTATCTCGTTAGAAACATACCTGTAATCATCGATTGCGAGGCTACCGTATGTAGTAAGGCCCACAGGGAAAGCTCGGGAGTGGCGTAACCATTTGCGCCACTTGCAGGCACCTTGGATGCGCTTCTGTAAGGCATCCTTGTCTCTCGTTAGAAATATATTTGTAATTGATCGTATGCAAGGCTATGGTAACTACATGTAAGGCCCACAATGAGAGCTCTTGCGCACAAGAAATGTGCTCATCACCGGGCATAACCATTTGCAGGCATCTTGAATGCGATTCTACGAGTACCAAATAAGCATGCTACCAAACATACTGAAGTGCATTCAATGACGAAAGCTCCTCATGTGGGAGCGTACAAGAAGCATGCTCATCGCCGGGCGCGATGCTAGCTAGAAATTCTACATTGCAGTCAATGATGAAGGCTGCTCGTCTACAAGTTTGCACCATTGTACGCAGCCGCAGCAATGCTAAGAAAAATATTTCTCGACGTGCAAATCAAAAAAGAAAAATCAGCAAAATAACGATCAAACGACGAGACAGACGTTACAGACAAATATATCGGGTACGGTCCTACTATCAGTACTTCGTACTGCAGAGGAGATAAGTATATAAGCTAAGCCGGCCCTAATACAAGCGCCGACCCCGTCTTGCCCTTTCGGGGGGTAATGTTCAAGAACACTTCAAGATGACGACAAAATGGAGTCGTTGTGAAAAATGTACGAAATTCAAAGATTGCAAACGGATTAGGTGACCGTCGAGTACATTGCTTGATTACTTGCCAGGCAAATTTCAACCTGATATACAATGGCCGTTCGTGTGGGCCAATTTCTAGCGTTCTCTTTCGTAGCGCTCGTATGGGCCAATCAAGTGGCCGTGCCGGATTTGAGCACAAAACAGCGCGTTTGCGTCGAGGTAACTCGAGATGCGGTTGCGTGCGTGATGACGATTTTATCGCCATGGAATGCGACCTTGGAGAGTCACACTGCGGTAAGTGCGAGTGTAGTTTTATTCTTTACGCCGATGCACTTGATAGAATGGACGATAGAATGCTAGGGTGGAGGAAGCACTTGAGTTTGGAAATCATGGAAGTCATCTATACATCAAAATGGATTTTCACTCGAACTATATAGGTAGATGCTTTGTGCGCTGCGGGTGCCTCTGAAGCTCATGACCTCGAACGCCTAGTTCCTGGTGTGTGGTCTGGCCCTCGAAGCGTGACGTGGACCAGCGCCGGCCGTGTGCTTCCGGAACTGCACGCCATCTGCACCAACACTCGCCCAAACGGCCCCGCTGAGCGTAACAACCTGCGAGAACAGGTGCGGGCGCTTGACGATAAATCACAATTTTCTTCATTTGCATGCACGTGCAATTTTAATTTTATCAATGTCCACAGTTACAAGGATGCCTAAAATAACTTCTAGACTAGTATGTCCTAGTATGGAGGTATTTTTTCACTGTACGATACAAAGGAAATCATACTCCCTGGCTAATTGCTTCAACAAGGTGCACTCGTCAGTGACAAGAGGTACACACGTCACACGGGCGATGGCTGTGGCATCTGAAGCTAAAGCTCCTCGCTACAAGGAAGCCAGTCAAATAGTCGTAGCACCGAGCGAACTTTTGGCCATGACGCTACGCGCTTTATTGGACGAAACTGGCCACGCGTCTTTCGTTCAGGTTTGGAAGAGGATCAAGCCTGATTCATGTTCTTCTCTGACTAAGCTAGCTTCTTCATAGAAACACAACGCAGAAGCCTTCTCGTTTCTTTTTCAAAACTCTCAATCCACTATTTGGCGCATCGAAAGCGTTCAGGGCACATTTTCACGGGCTCGCTTATTCATTTGTAATTGGCCACGAGTTCAAGCATATCTTCCTACGATCTATGCCCCATCCTCACAGGTCGGCGCACATGTAGGTTCTACCCGCGGTGACCCTATTTGGCCGTTGAGTGCCTCTGACGATCGCGTGCATGGCGTTGCCGTGGAACCTCTTCCATGGTAGTACCTGAAGTTTGGTGTCTCTTTGTCCATTACACGATGCCTCAGGTTTTGACATCAACGCAAGCGTGTTCACGTAAGCTCGTTTTATTTGTCCGTATCACATGTAACTCTCATACCGTAGGCAGCACCGCGCGCTCGGCCTCGCTTACAACGCTACGTCATGTGCGGCGAGCCACCCTGCGCCAGGCCAGCGTGTGTGCACGGTGCGTGCGGCCATCTGCCCCAAAGGGAGCGAGGGCAGTTCAGTAAGGTTCGAGTACGCAGCGCCGCCCGTGGCCTTCGACGCCAGTCCCGACAGCTGGCAAGCGAGATTAGCGATGCCCGCTGCACTGAGAGCTGCACTGAGAGCTACGAAGGTTGGCGGTGGCGATGAACAAGGGCGCAAAGAAGAGCAAGAGGTGGAAGGCGCACACGTGATGGGATTGAAAGGAGCGTTCACGCCAGAGGAGGGCCTCAGAGAGCGCTTTGATATCTTCAACTACCTTTACCGCTCCTGTAAGCTTTGAGCAGCGTGTTCGTTCCTTCAAAGCGCAATCGTTTCAGTTGTGTTGCAATTTAGAACTAATGTTGTTCTTGAGTGTGTTTTCGTTGTTTTGCAGCCTTTCTCTGATTTGCAAAGTTTTAATTTATCGTTTCTTCAATCATTTTCGTCGATCTTCATTCTTGTATCTTCTCGCATGCCACACTTTTCCTTCTGTAGCGAGTTCGGCGATGGGTCGAGTAGCCACGGTTGAAGCCAGCACCACCGTAGACTACGCCGGCGACTGGGCTGACCATGGCGCGTCCAACTCCACTGCTCACGCTGCCACCGAGGTGCCCTGTGCCTCTTTGTCTAGCCTGGTGCGCGACTACCGCCCTTGGCTCCGCAACCCCAACAGTCGCCGTGCCATGGACCTCTTGGTGGTCGACGCGGAGGGTTTAGACGCAGAAGTGGTGAGCCAGGCGCTGGATTTGCCACGCCACGAACGGCCGCTAATCCTTGCCTTCGAACACGCGGTGAAAACGTAGTTCAAATGAAGTGTATGACACAAAAGCATGATGCCATTCTTTTCGCGAATTAAGGATTACCATCTGCAGTTGTTGTATAATGCCTTCATCGTCTCTGTGTATCTCTTTCTGATATCCAGATTGGCCTCCGGGGCCGTCAATTCTTCAGTGCAGCCACGCAGCTCAGCGAGCGGCTCGCTCTCGCAGGCTATGCTTGCGGAGCCACCACAGCGCTCGATACACTGTGTGCCTTGGTGCCGCCGCCACATCAACCTGTCCCATCGCGCACCAACTCCTTTGGTGCTAGTTCTTCTTCTTCTTCTTCTTCTTCTTCAACGAGACAGGCTGAACCAACCCAGGAGCTGTTAGAAGTTGGCAACGATTACGTTACCGTGCCCCATGCAGTAGCCGCCCTAGCAGCCGCCTTAGCGCCTGTAGCTTGCACAGGAGGAAAGAACTCAGCCGCCGAAGTTGCCGCGCGTGCACTTGAAATCAGTGTGCCCGTGCACGTGACCCAGCTCGGCGGTGAAGCCGAGCGGCTTGAAGTCGGCATGGCGCTGTCGAACGAACCCCTCTTGGGGGCACTGCAGAAAGAAGCGCCTTGGCTGTGGGCGAGCTCGTCTCAGTGGCTGGCTTGCCTTGGGCTCGGCCTAAACCTGAAACACTGCAACGAACTTCGCGATGCATGGTGCCGCGCGCTCAGAGCTGAGCCCTTTTTATCTACTTGAGTTGAACTGGCCACTCGGCTCCATCATCGACACAACCAACTGAAACTGAAACACTAAAACCCCAGAAATGAACAGTTACAGTAACAGTTCACCGCAGTTGAAATATTCCTTAGGTGGCATTGTTATCGTTATCATTTCACATTTCAGCTGCCTGCTTCGGGTACCGGGTACTGGTGCTTTCACTGCACCCTTAATGCACTCTTACTGCATACAGCACACCAACTACCAGCTATTAAGAATTCATAACCTTCTTTCTTATTTTCTTCTTCTTGTTGTTGTTGTTGTTGTTGTTGTTGTTTGTTGTTTGTGCTAGTTGCTTCTGCCTGTACATGCACTCTCTCTGTCTCTCTCTGAACTTCTGCTTCTGCTTCTGCTTCTGGAATTTGCATTTGCATCACCAATTACCTCATTACCGCAAGATTTCCACCCCTTTGATGTACAACACAGGATACGGGGTACAGGGTACAGGGCGTATGCAGTATGCACAGTAAAAAAGGAAAAATTGAGAGATCCGGAGGTTTCAAGTTTCAAAAAGATCCGGAGCTTTAGCTCCGGATCTTTTTGGCTCCGGGTCCCCACCCGCAGTGAGGACCTTGAAAGGGTAGAAAGAGATACCCTATAGTTCAAAATAGGAGCAAAGAAGTCAAAGGAGTCGAATTCGAGGCACCTAGCAGCCACCGGGCTTCCTTTCTCCGGACTTTTTTCGCTCCGGAAGTTCCTGGCTCCAGGTCTTCACTGAAAGTAAGAGCTCACGATGCTCTCAAATAGTTACCGCAATCGCCCAGAATGAGACAAGAGCCACGGGAACTCCACTAAATTTATTTCGAGTAAGCCATCATCAGTAGCCTTTACTGAGGCTGTTCACTCTGGCGGTGCGGAGGGGCGTGCGAGGCATAAGCTACGGGCTACGGGCGCTACTATGCGCTACACCTCAATGAACAATTATGCCAATAGCGCTCTGCGTATTGCCTTAATTCCTCTTCAACAAACAAGAAGCACGTCTATAATTCTATTGGCTTCCGGTGCGTTGCTTTCATCTAATTGAGTAATGCCAGCTTCTTGATCTAACTCCAGCAGCGATCGCAGGTTTATCCTCGAGTCCTTCATGGGTATCTCTTCGCCAGCCTCCTTGTACGCAGCTACGATTCAAGCAACAACGAGATCTTTCAGGTGCCTTAAAGAGCACTCTGCGTGAGCCTGAGCCTGAGCTCAGAGGACTCAGAGGCTCCTCTGGTTCTGCCTCGGCTGCTTCTTCCTCGAATTGCGGCTTCGCCATAAGACGTACGCTCTTCATCAGTTGCAAAGGCATCGAAGAACTCTACCACAAGCTATACCTGTCCCTTGCCCTGATCGGAGTAGAAAGGCAAAGTCCCGCGCTTAGAATTCTCTTACACGCCCACTGCATTTGCACCTGCAAGCTTTTCTGAGGCCACGTTTGTGCTCGAAACCAGTGGACCCCAAGCTTCACCTTCGTTTTACCCCCTGCCCCTGAGCATGATGAAGATCTTGAGGTAGACGTGAGAGTGGAAAGACGCTGCATTGTAGATGCTGCTGTCTTGACTGTCGCGCTCTCAGAAGGTAGCTGCGATGGAGAAATTGAGATTGAAGTGGCGAAATCGGGGACTGCTGGAGTAGGCAAAGCGAGCAATAGTGCTTTCAATTGGGCGAGTTGACTCGAGATTTCCTCGAGCATTTCTCGTACTGCCAGGTTGGTCTGTGCAGCAGTGCACTGTAATGTTGACACAGCATCCGACAGCGGTGCCAAGTCTTCGCGTTCTGTCCGCCCTCATAGTAATGCTCAAAGTGTCCGCGTTAAAGCGATCGTCCACCAACACGAATCAGTGGCGAAGCGCATCATCAGGCGACAACATGAGCGCTGCCATAGTAGAAGTAGAAGAGGAAGAGGCAGCACCTAGGCTCCTATCAAAATCACAATTCTATGCCTCGTGCAACTATGCTTGGACACACGGCATTTCTTGTTTGCGTTTTATATGTTTGCGTGCTAGGTAGCTCTCGTCATGTGGCTTGCAAGAAAAATATCATAGTCGATGACGCCTTCTCGTCGACCCTCATTTGAGCGCCATTTTTTTTGCTACCAGCAACACCTCCCTGACAATGAATGGATTTTGAAAGAAGTCTCCTAAAATTGTAGGCCTAGCTTGGCTGAATATTTCCAACAGCACGAGGCACGCCACTTGACACCATCGATTTCGCAAAGGCAGCAACGTAGGACACCGACTACTTCATCATAGTACATCCAATGAGAATACCGAAGCCATAGCCATCTCACATAAATAGCCCATTAGCTCATAGCGGCTGAACGTCGAAAAATCATTCACATTGTACCATCTCGTTGCACATGATTAGAAACAACAAGCAAGTCTCGCTTGCTTCGTGCTTTAGTATATCCTCTTGTACAAAAGCCTTGCACTAAAGCTACAGCGACTAGCTAGCCCATTGAGGAGCCAAACACAGATAAAGAAGAGAAGCCTCAATGAATGAAGTTTGCAACCGCGCAAGCTTCCATCGTACCTAGAAGATAATGCACAGCGTGGGAAGTAATGACATGAAGTTTCGTCGAAGAGCTACTTAAGAGCCAAACAAAAGCTATTTGAGCCTTCATTCCTGGTACCAATGCTTCCAGGATCCTCGGGCTGACTCAAGCATTCATTGAGTCTTCTTCAGAGTAGCATTGGTGTACTCTTAAGCTCATTCTATTGCTATAAGCAGCATTGTTGTGGCTAGAAACTCAGTAGCTTCAGCTTCAGCTAAGCTTTAGCTTGACACAAAAATCGAGCAAAAAGAGAACCGTAAGTTCCGGAGTTCCCGTATCTCCGGAAAAAGTCTTGTTGTGGTGGAGAAAGAGAAGGGTCGATGGTCATTGGTCGTTGGTCGTTCGTGAAATATTTTCAGATTTTCAGAAAACAATGGGACAATTGGACAATCGGGACTACAGGAATATCGAGGGAACGTATTAGGTCAAAGATTCCTAGCTGTGCATTAAAGCGTATACTATCTTTCTTGCAGCCTCAGTTCATATAGTCATCGGTTTGTTGAGAATAATAAGCGTAAGCTGCCTCCTTGTCGAGCCTCGAGCTTGTCGTACCAGGTGACCTAGTCATACACTAGTGGATCGTCATTCGGCAACGCACACGTGCTCAGGGCTTCACCAAAATAGTTCCACGCAAAGCATCAAAATATAAGAATAGCTAATACCATATTTAAGATAGCGGGTATTCATGGGAGCTGTGTTGCAGAAGTTCCTAGACGCCTTGTATGCGAAGCAGCTGGAGGTAGTCTTAATAGGCCTCGAGAACAGCGGGAAAACCACCTTGCTCTCAGTGCTGGCTTCAGGTGCACCAACAGAAACAGTTCCCACCGTGGGCCTTGACGTTAAAGTTGTGAAACGAGGCGGCTTGCAACTGAAGTGTTGGGATATTGGTGGGCAGGCCCAGTACCGAACGGAATGGGGGCGGTACACACGAGGCTGCGATGTGGTAGTGTTTGTGGTCGATGCGGCAGCCCCGCAAAGGCTAGGCGACGCCCGCAAAGAGCTGCATCGATTGCTCGAGGATAGAGCGCTTGAAGCCATGCCCCTTCTCATAGCAGCCAACAAAGTTGACTTGACTCCGCACGTCTCAGAGCAAGAGGTCAGCAATCCCGTGCTCAAGCTCTTCTACTTCGCATAATTACACTTCATCTAGCATATGTGCAGGACTCTAAGATTGTTCTTTTTGCGCTCGTCTGCTTTGAAGCGTTGTTTGTCGGCTCTCTTCGTCTCACATCTCTGCACGCTCTATCTTTTACGTTACGTGCACTCGGTATCTTCTCGACCACTCAGCTCATCCGCGAGCTGAACTTGGATTACGTGACGGAAAATCCGTGGGTAGTGATTCCCATCAGTGCTATGCGGACCACAAACGTCGACCAGGTCGTTCAATGGATCATCCGGCAGCAGGCGAAACAGTAATTCACGCAGACTTTTACGGAGAGGCCCCGGAGCCCCGGGGACGACTAAAGTTGATACTTCGATGGAAAGAACACAGGGCTTTTCACCGCACATAGCCCCCTTTATACTACGTGCGATTGAAGGCAAAGTTTAACTCCAAGAGCCATCTGCCTTCGTGAATCGTTTTGAGATTCGCAGTTGAGTTGCGTCAGCCTTCTAAAATTGATAGTTCAGAGTGCATTCTGCACTCGGGCTCTCTCGAGAGACATAGCCGAGTGCCTTTTACTTGCTATCCACCTGTCTATCGGGGGTCGTTCTTGTTCAGTTCTCGTACTTTTGTCTAACTGGTTATTCTAGTGAGTGATATGAATGGACCAAAACATGAGACATGAAATACAAATAATACAAATAGATCAACGTAGTTTGATGTTTTATGCGACCACGACCAAAAAGTGCCTCCCAAAGAAAAATGTCTGTCACATCACATTTTTATCTGGGTACATATGTTCTGACACCTTACGTATGTTCTGACACGTTGTCACGGCACTGACATCAACCATGTCCTGACACGTTCTCACGTCACTGACATCAACTACGTTGATCGTGGCGTGGCGGCGCTATTTTTTGAGACAGGCCCCGAAGGGCCGGAATTAGAAGACTAACAGGTAGAGAAAAAAAGCAAAGCAGCGCAAATTAGACCTAAGAAGCTAATCAGGCGCACATGCCCAAGTGGCCATGGAAGTGATGGTAGCGGTCCAAAGTGGCACGCTTACAGAGGGTGAGGGTGGGTGTTTAATTGTAATAAATCTTCACCCCCTGTGAAACACGTGTCGTGTTGCTCACGTCGCTCTGATGATTTGTGCAGCATACGATAGAAATAGAAGCTACGAAGCTTGTCCTCTTTGTATTCTAAAGGGCAACAAAACCTCACGCTTATGAAGAAAGTTCTTCAAGCCCTCATAATCTTAGCAAGCTGGTCCGGAGCGCATGCTGATGTGCAGTCACCAGTATTGAATGTTCCGAGCACTGCATCGTTTGCCTTCGCTGCGACCTTTGAGGTAAGAAATAAAAATTTACGATACTCCTCGAAGGATAGATGGCTTCGCCTCAAGTGATCGCTCAACTATGACCTGTTTTGTTGTCTTGCGGCTTCTTGCTTGGTTTATGAAGTATTGAAACTCCATAGAGTCTGTATTTTTTCTCTGTTGCCCACCTTGTGGAAAACATTGATGTTCGTTCCTCTGACTCCTCATCGTTTTTACCTTGCTCTCTTGCAGGGAGGCTCAGAATGGCCATCGGATTGGATCAAAAGTTCTAGCTCAGACTACGCGGGGCAGCCTGTTAAGATTGCATCGGATTCCAAAAGCAAGACTCCCTTTCAGGGTGACCGCTATTTGGAGCTGGTGTCAGACGCGAAGAAGTATGGTGTAGCAGGGCTCTTCGACGATGCACTGGATTTCGCCACTACTCCCTTGGAACCGGTAGTGCTCCAGTATGAGGTGAAACTCACCAAAGGCCTCAACTGTGGCGGCGCTTACCTGAAGCTTTTGTCGCCAGCGGCGTCGCTCGATCAGGCGGAACTGCTCGCTTTCGACGGCAACAGCAGGTATTCGATCATGTTTGGCCCTGACGTTTGCGGAACCACCAACAAAGTGCACGTCATTTTTCAGTACCAGAACCCTGTGTCGGGTGAGTGGTCAGAGCACCATGCTACGGGCACGCCACAAGCTCTAAAGGACACGGGGACGCACTTGTATACCCTGGTGGTGCGGCCGAACGGGAGCTTCGAAGTGTTTATCGACATGAAGTCTGAAATGAAGGGCACGCTCACCGAAGCGCTCACTCCGCCCATTAACCCTCCTGAGGAAATCGATGACCCAACCGATCTCAAACCAGAGGACTGGGTGGACGAAAAGAAGATCAAGGACCCGGACGCAACCAAACCAGATGACTGGGATGAGGACGCACCGAAGACGGTAAGAACTGAGAGCTCGTGCTCTCGTCTGTTACACAGCCTTCATTCATATGACGTGCAAATCAAGAACAAAATATTAGTGTCATATATTGAAGCATATCCACGATAGAATGAGTAATCAAACGAAACGAGTTCACCGAGTTCTACTTCTGGCTTTTGCTTTATCTGTCGTGACTAGATCCCCGATGAAGCAGCAACGATGCCTTCGGATTGGTTGGTTTCGGAACCATTGATAGTACCGGATCCTGCCGCCCAAATGCCTGACGACTGGTAACGAGCATTCTAAGAAGAGCTTTTTCATTGCATAACCTACGATACGTTTCAAGTATCAAATATTTCTGCCGTTCGTGTAACCTCCAAACCTTACTTTTGGTCTCTCTCTTCATCGGTCCTAACCAGGGACGAAGATGAGGACGGGTCATGGGAGGCGCCGCAGGTGCCCAACCCCAAGTGCAAGAAAGTGAGTGGCTGCGGTGAGTGGAAGCGCCCCATCATTGAGAACCCTGCATATAAGGGCAAGTGGACAGCGCCTATGATCGAGAACCCGGCCTACAAAGGGCCGTGGAAGGCAGCGCAAATCCCGAACCCGAACTATTTCCTCGAGCCCAAGCCTTTCTCGAAGCTTGCCCCTATTGCAGCAGCAGCCATTGAAGTGTGGACTATGAGCGGTGGCATGCGATTTGACAACATCATTGTGGCACGCGATGAAGCAGCCGTCCTTTCCTTTGGCGCCGAAACCTGGAAGCTGAAGGCGAATGCTGAAGCCGAAGCGAAGAAAGTGAAATCAGAGGAAGACCGAAGGGCTGAGCGCGAGAAGAAGCGCGCTGAGGGAGGTTTGAACAACATGCTTGAGGTATACCTGGCGGACGGCATGCAGTATGCGCAAGACAACATCGCCGTCGTGCTTGGCACCCTCCTTGCTCTTACGCTTGGGCTCGTTTTGCTCTGCTCGAGCAGCGGCAACACGGCGGACGCCAAAAGGGCACTCGACGCTGTCGCCGAAGATGTTGCTGAGTCAGACGCCGTGTTGGAGCGGCATGCAGCAGCAGCCGCAGCAGGCCCAGCGGCAGCCGCAGATGCAGCCGCCGAAGATGAGGCCAATGCCGAAGTGGCAGCTGAAGATGAGGCCGCTGAGAAAGCGGCTTCGAAAAAGAAAAAGAAATGAGAGCAGTTATATATGTTGTTTAAATGATAAAGACAAAGACAAGAACAAAAATTCTAGTATAATTACTAAATAGCAATTAGAAAAGAGCTCCAAAGCCTGCCGTTGTTTGTAACAATATGGCGGCAATATGGGTGTTAACATGAAACATGGAGCAAGAACCAAAGACCAATTTAAAAAAAACCTTCGAACTTCTAATTGGGATAAATGGTAATGCCGTAATGCCTGATGGCTGATGAAGGACACCTCGAGAGTAAATGATTACACTTGTGTTACGCAAATGGACTAATCGTTGTCTCGGATTTAATTGCAAACGAAGTCATTGGCAGTGTTCCTGGATATTAATATCGGGCATTTTCGTTAATAATACGAAATATCTTTTCTGTTTTCTTATATATCTATTTTTGTCTTGGTTCGCACGGCCATCTTCGGCATTCCAATTCCAATGAAATGTTTGTGCGTCTTCGCAAGACAAGTACAAGTGAGTGACAAATGAGGTGGAAATTGTTGAGTAGAAGGAGGAGGCCAATCCATAGCACGATCCCTATACGGGCGCCTCGAGCTCGTTTCCGTGCACACGAAGCCGGTATAGGCACGTGTACTCGGGGTTGCCGTAGTTCGACGCCACTTCCAGCCGCACGAACTGCATTGGCGTTGACGTAGGCGCTTTCAAAGGAAACACTTGCACTGGGTCCGCGCGGCTCAAGTCATAGGTTCCCACCAACATTGGTGTCAAGTTGGTGGCTGGCGAAGAGGACGAACTATTGCTGTCGTTGGCTGAGGCTAATGCCACTGCAGTTTCGAGGCTCGCAGCGTCGGGGTAAGCGAAAACTTTGAAGTCCTTGGGCGCCGAATCTCCTCCAGACTCAGAAAAGACTGCAGCCAAGTGCTCTAAAGTGACAGCCGTAATCAGGATGGGAGCAGCCAGCTTCACTGTGAGCGCGCCCGTGTTCCCGTTGAAAGCAAAGCAGTCGCCTTTGCCGCGTGCCTGGTCGATGGCGTCGGAGGCACTGCCCACGCCGCGGCCGAGCCCCAGGTAGCGCTGCTTGGCGTCAGTGCTGAGGAGCGCCCCTTTTGGGGTGTAGGCAGGGCTGGTGAACTTGGCGCCCGGCACCACTTGACCGCCCAAGTCCGCGAGGGCGTAGTCTCGCATGCCGACGTCATCCGCAGCCACGCGGCGCATCTCAGTCGCCCACTTTTTATCCACGTATGCCTTGGTGGTGCACCCGTGGTCTTTGGCTTGCGCTTCCGCCACGAGCGCCACCACTGCTTTCCGGAGCGGGCCGTCGTTTTCTGTAAGCATTGCCTTCAGGGACGCAGTTTCCACGTTTTCTGTGGAGCAGAGGCGCTCGACATCGTGTGGGGAGGCGCACTGCCCAGCTTTTTCGTCGCAAACCTGCGCGGCCGTGTATGCTGCCTGCCGTTCCAGTTCCAAGACTGAAAGCTTCCCCTTGAGGGCTTCTGAGAGTGCCTTGACTTCGAGCCCCTCTGCAGCCAGCGTGGACACGCGCTCCGTGAGCTCAGCTTGTGCCTGCTTGGCAGCCGCAATGTCGTGCGCCACTTTGTCGACCTTGTCCGCCACCACTGACCGTTCTTGGTCGATTACTTTTTGAACTTTTGCCCATGCTTCGCCGTCTAGACCTGGCTGCGCGCTGCCCGGCCGCGCCTCGTAGCTGCTGGGCAAGTTGCCGATCAATTGCTATAGATGCAGGCCATCACAAATGGGAAGCACAGCCAACGTTTGAAAGTAGAATCAAATGAATGCATCGATACTTGAAAGAAGGATACTAAAATGAAGGGAAGAATTACACAAGAAACTGCAGCATCCACATTTGGACAGAGTGGTGAATTTCATTCTCGAGCCCAACTGTGCGGCATCATCTCCGCAGGAGAGATCGGAGCGACAATGCCTTTACGATCTACGGCCTTACTTCGAGGACATAGAAGAGGCCGACACCACAGGCGAGTACAGCTATCAGCAGCAACTTGGCTCTATGATCTCCCATCCGGGACCTCGGTGCCAGGACACCGCACGATAAAAACTGGCCGCCGCCGCCAAAAGACAACGTCGAGCGTGCTGAATGCTGATGGAAACGTTCAAACGGTTGATTGTTGTTATATTAGGGAATGTCGACATAAATACTACATTCGCGCGACTATCGGAGTTCGGAGTTAAAAAATATTTTTTCGATTCATGCTCTGCTACTTACGAGCTACGAGTATGCTCTGATGATGAGATGAAATCTCGAAGCTACGCCAGAGAATAACGTCCCTCCAAAGCACCTGATCAATTGACGCAGAAGACATTACCTATTGTTGCCTAGCCTCGTTCGTTTAGCTACCCATCGAAATCCTAAACGCTTGTATTGATTAGCATTTGACTCAGCTCGTCTTTCAAGAAACGATGGCAACGAAGGCCCTCGAAGACCACCGATGCTCGGCGAGACTTGGAAAATCACGGGGGGGTAAGGGCGCGGAGCTCGAAATTTGTTGGTACTCCCAAGATCCACTCCCTCTCCAGGTATTTTTCGAGATATAACTTGATCAGGACCTGACTATCAATCATTGGATACCATCTCTATATCATTTTGTCTGAACGCACTTGGTAGTGGGCTGGCTAGAGTTAACAATAAAACTCGTGTTTGTAGATGTAATTTGATATAAGTTATTGCCTTGTGCATTCTCATCTATCAAAAATAAGATTTATCTTATATTGTACTCTGCTTTGACTTATAGTTCATTCCCATGGATGGCGGTGAGAGCGGCGCTGTGCTCGAGGCAGTACTAGCCGACATTTCCGGGACAGAAGACCCTCTTTCGCTGTTGCGCCCAGGGGACGTGATTCTCACTTTATGGTTACCCGGTGCCCCACACCCTGTGCTAGCGTCTACCCTGGCGTTCGGTGCTATTTTGAGGGCAGCCATGGAAGGCGGCTGCTCGGAACAGCCTCTAGTAGTAACGCTCGGCCCAGCCCCGCTGTCGCTCCAGGGAGACGGCCGAACAGGTGGTGCTCTCTTTGAGCCTTCGCCCTCGAAGAGTAGCAGTACTGCATCAGCTGACGAGTCAGTGCAATCGTCATCAGAGCCCCCGCCAGTGATTCAAGACGTGCACAAGAAGCTAGCCGAGGGCCACAAGACTTTGTCGTCCTGGATGTCTGGTGGGCTCGCGAACTTGTCGGCGATTTCAGAGCAGATTGACGCTAAGGTAGCGCACGCGGTGAAAGAGCAAGGGTGGCTCACGCCCAGTGCAATGGGCGAGCAGATTGCGGTGGAAAAGCAGGCGAAAGCAAAGCGGGCAGCGCAACGCAAGGCCAATGCTTCTTCTCAAGCTGCAGAACGCGGAGCTGAAACAGGTTCCGCCACTCCGCAGCCGTCACGACGAAAGTCTCCAGTAGCCCGTGCGACGACTAATGACCCCGCAGATGCTCGCATGGCGCAACGAGCTCATGCTAAAGAGGCAGCAGCCAAACTCGAAGCGAGAGCAGCGCGCTCCAAGCAAGTCGCCGCAGACGGTGGCGTGTTGCGGGCTCAGGTGCAAGCCTGGGTGCTGGCCCGATGGGCGACGGCGTTCTTGAACGACCCTGATACCGTCGTCTCGCGCCCTGCCGAGGACTTGCGCAGCGGTGTAATCGTGTACCGCTTGTGCGAGAAGCTCCGAGGTGCGCCATTAACCGACTATGGGCGGCTGGTCCTGCCACCGCAAGGCCAAGCCTTCACCAAGAGCATCTCGTCCCTGTCCAACTTCTACGCCGCGTTTCGCTTCCTGAAGGAGCGCTTCGGGTGGCCCGAAGACGACGAAGAGTACTGCAGCTCTGAGGCCATTGGCCGTGTGGGAGATGGGAACCTGACAGCAGCCGTGGATCTCCTTTGGCTCCTCGCTGTGCATTTCACCGCCGACCAGCTCGGTGTTTTATACACCGACCACCAATCACCTGACATCAGCGATACAGCAGCATTTGGAAGCAGCACTCCTGAGCCGTTCACCTACGCGTCTGTGGCGGCTGCTTTAGAAGCTCGGAAACTTGCCACTCGCAAAGTCTTGGTGAAGTGGGTGTGCCAAAGCACCAGGTCTTTTCCTGACTTGAAGGTGCGAGGCCTCGGGCGATCGAGTATGGGGGACGGCCTCGTGCTTCTCGCGCTCGTGTCTGCGCACGCGCCACAGCAGTGCCCTTACGCGCCGTTTGCTATTGAAGACAACAAAGACAACGAGCACGAGAGTCTCGTGGGGGCAGGCACGGTGGAGAATGTAGCGGCTGCACTGGGGGCCGCGCACTCGCTGTTTGGGTGTGCCCCTCTCTGGGATGTAGAGGAAGACACGCCCACCGTGCTCATGGAGTGTGCCTCCGAAGCCCTTTTCTTGACGGTCGCCAGCTTCAAGCAGCAATTTCCTGGGAAAACACATCCATCCAGAGGGGTTAAAGCTGGCAGCGAGAGTGACAGCAGCCGCACGAGTCAATCAAGCGCTGGCACCATGGCCGACGGCACATCTAGCGATGACGACAACGACGATGACGATGACGACAATGACGATAAAAGTGGCGATGATACCGCACGCCACAGCAGTAGTAGCACTAATGGAGCAGCAGAGCTCCAAGGGCATGGGGCTGGTTGCGGTAAGAGTGGCATCGTGCTGGTCACCGTGCACCGTGCAGAAGGCCTGCCCATTCACACCACCGTCGGCAAGTCGGGCCGAAGGGCCGCCCTCGCCGCCGCGGTCCGAGTCGGGCAATCCCCCAAACGGCGGCTTGGAGGCAGCGACGGCAACTACGAGCGCAGCAGCAGCAGTGGCGGTGGTGGCGGCAACGCACTAGGGAAGTGGCACGCGACGGAGGCAGTGCGGTTGAATCCTTGCCCAGCGTGGGCTTTCACGGCCACTGTGCCGCTCGCCTTCGCTTATGACCTCAGTTTTGAAGAGACCTCAACCACTGAGGAAAGCAGTACAGGCGGCTCAACAATAAAAGAGGAAGGCGAGGTTTCTTCCGTTGTGAGTAGTTTAGGAGCAAAGAAGTTTTGCCTCGAGGTGTTTGTCAAAGTCCTCGCTGTAGACGAAGACTCTGGCGACGACCTGTGCCTCGGTTCTTTGGCGCTTAAACTACCACTCACTGGCTCCACGAGCACTGAGATGGACAGTAGCAGTGTTGGCAGTAGTGGCGACAACAGCAATATCAGTGGCGGCGAAAAGAGTAAACGCCGGCTGTGGCCGCCAGTGCAGGCACCAGTGGACCGTCGTTTTTTTACGCTCACCGACCCTCGAAGCTCCCGCGCGAGTGCCTCGGCCGACTGCGACGAGGACAACCATAGAAACAACAACGAGGACGAGGGTGTTGAATCTAGCACCGGCATGCGCGTGCTCTTGTCGGTATCGGCCCTAGAGCCCGGATCGGTCGCCGCTTGGCAGCGAGGTGCCGGAGCAGGAGCCGCAGCGGAGGAAGCTGCTTTACGCAAAAGAGCAGCCAAGAGCAAGAGCCTCGAGGCAGAGAACGCACGGCTGAAGAAGTTGCTCGCGTCGATGCAAGTTGAGGTCTCGGACCACGAAAGCAACGGCAGTGATGATGGCAGTGAAAACCCCGAAGAAGGCAGTGGTGATGATGTAGCAAGAAGTGCAAGAGTTGCTGAGAGTGATTATCAGGCCGTGAAAGAGGACACAGTGAAGGGTGAAGAGGACGGTTCTGGCGACCTGGCATTTGGATCCACTGGCAACGATGATGTTGGGCAGACTGCTTCAGGCCTAGATGGGGCTGTTCAATACGCTGGTAGAGACAACGAAGACGAGGCCAATGCACCTACCAGCACTGTGGCAAGAGGTGCGAGTGCAGAGGGTGGAGGTGGCGCTGGCTCAGAGGAACAAATTGCACCAGCAACACCGACAAGAGCACAGCGCGAGGCAGAAGAAGCGCTTAAAGCCATGGCTGATCTCCTTGGAACCAAAGGCGCAGACAAAGAAGAAGAGGTTAGCATTGAGTTGTAATGGGCTATGTGCTTTGTGCGTATTTTCTGAGTTCTTTGTCGGAATTCCATCTTTTTATCCTACAACAGCGGAGACGTGTTAGTGCTTAGTGCTGGTGTTGTTACAAGCAATATTGTATTGTCGCCATCATCACCACCACCGTTTATTTCCAAAAATGGGCGAATGCCGGGAGGTGCTGGGCGGCGGACCAGCACCTCCTTCGAAGCTATAAACGCTTCGAGTGCAACCGGGATCTCAAACTTAGTGAGGTAAGGTGTTTAGAG
>Ga0307931_1000523_pt1 | contig 24191 bp, 17 predicted proteins | sample OrgLakmetageno47_FD_201816 | JGI IMG/M metagenome (GOLD analysis project Ga0307931, IMG submission 201816) | Saline water microbial communities from Organic Lake, Antarctica - #47 | ecosystem: Environmental > Aquatic > Non-marine Saline and Alkaline > Saline | place: Antarctica: Organic Lake...
CGGGGCAGGAACTCCTTCCTCGTTCGCGGAGTGGCAGTGAATAGAAAAGCCCCCCTCAAAAATGCAAACAACAACATGCAAGCGGGCCGCTTGTGGCCTAGCGGTCCCTCCCTATCAAAGAGCTAAATCCATACTGTATATCTTCCATCAAACACCACGAACGCTAGTCGTGGTCGTCCTCCAGCGTTTTTCGAAACCCTCGCGCGTTTGATGGAAGATATATGGGTTTACCCTTTGATAGGGAGGGACCGCTAGGCCACAAGCGGCCCGCTTGCATGTTGTTGTTTGCATTTTTGAGGGGGGGCTTTTCTCTTCACTGCCACTCCGCGAACGAGGAAGGAGTTCCTGCCCCGTCAAAGCCTTTTGTGGCTCAGGGGCAGAACAATAGGCGCCTTGCGCGCTGAAAGGCACACTTTGACCTCTGCCGAGTGGACCTCGTGTTCCGCATGTCACGAGCTTCTTTGCTCTATAAAGCGGCTTTTACTGCGGCATAGTTTCGTTCGAAGCACCTCCCCTAGTTATGGTACTTCGCCACCGGATTTGCGTTTTAGTGTCTCCTGCATACAGGTCAAGAATTAATAGAGAAGATCGATAATTTTGCATCGCCCCTCCTACTGCTGTTATATGTCAAGCGCGAGAAAGTTCAAAAGAAATATTTTTGCGTTTATGCTAAGTAATTTGTAACGTAGGTGACACTCTGAACCTAGAGAAACAGCGATTCTTTTGTTACAGCACGAACGCAATTCCAAGCAATTACCTATCTTGTCTAGTCTGGTTAATACGCTCCCAAAAATAAAGAAAGGCAAGTACACAGCAGTCACAGAGGCACATAAAAATGCATTTGAGCTTTATGTACGCTAGCATATTCGCTCCAGAAGGCCAATTAAGGCTCCAACCTCTCCTCGGGAAATGATATATGCCGTTAGAATAGCTACCATCGCAGGCATCTTGTAATCGACCGGCGCGTTCCCACACTCTTCGGGGTATACTGCTAAAGACAAGCTTTTAATTAAGTTCGAGCAGGGGTGCGAGTCCGCTGGAAAAACGATTGTGTGTAGCGAGCGCAACGTTTGATTCAAGATGAAAGGAAAGCTCTATGACCGTATGAGTCGCTCGGCCTCCCGACTCACTGGTCAAAACGTAAGAGGACTTTCTACACACTATCCTCTTTACGATTTTGACTTGCGCGCAACGCACGCGCGTACGCTTCTGCCAGCAGCATTGGCTTCTGTTTCATCTCGGTTTGTATTAGTTCGAGTTCGAGTTCGATATCCCCATATCACTCAGTGCATATATATGGACCGAATATACGCGCATTGCAAATAACAAATTTCTGAGAACTGGCACTGGCAAAGGAAAACGAAAGAGCTGCTCTCATCAAGAGAAATAATGGTCTACACCAATGCTTCTGGTTCATCTCTCTTGTTGGTTATATAGCACTAGGCTACTTCAATGTAGTTCCGTTTTTCTACAGAAGCACGAATAAATTTCTAGTTGCATTAGGCACTGAGTAGTCCAGGTCTGATAAGTATGCATCATCTTGAAGTCACATGTCCATTTCTCTCTTGATATGCTTATCATACTCGCGCATAGCTTCACGTTCTCTCAAGTCAGCTGCGAGCTCTTCTGCAGCTACAGACAAAGACTGAGATCCGTCCAGACCACCCAGAATCCTTTTCAGTAGGCCCACTCCGGGAACTACCAGTGCTCCTGGATTCTTGGAGCGGCCACTAAACGCGCTATCATCTTTGCCGAGACGAGTGCTGCAACTAGCAGAAGTGTCAACACCAGGTGCCGTGCTACTAATCATGGCGTCATCGCTAGCTCCATTGTTGATGCCGCCGATGTTTTGTACGCCACTAATGCTGCTAACTGCGTCGTCATCGTTAGCTTGATCGAGAAGACCCATTTCGCTGAGCATGCTGCCAACAGCGCCTCGAAGCACCGACTGCCCGCCCAAACTGCCTTTGCCACGGCCCGTTACAATGGTTAGCGCAGGTACTTGAAATGGTGCGCTGACATTGATGTCGCCGGCCCAAGTGTCTGCAATACTTTGACCATCATTGATGTTCTTGCTCGCACTATCCATCTTATTGCTCGTCTTGGTACTGTTATTGTTACCGTTGAAGCCTTTGGTAGTTAAAAACCCGAGCTCATCAAGGCGCTGCGAGTGGTGTGCCAGGGCAGCCCTTAACGCTGCCCGCGCCATGGGCACCGTAAATCCATGCAAATCTACTACAGTAGACGGTGCACGACTGGAATCCATTGCAAGAGGTCCCTCAGAAGACAATCGCTCCGTGATGTCGCTACGAGGACTTACTTCTTCATTGTTGATGCTACTTGGACTTGTAGCGCTGCTGCTTCCTGCGGGCGCCACGACCCCATCATAGACGGCAAGCTCAAATAAAGCATCAGCTCCTGCAGTGTCACCAGCCTCCTCAAGGGCGCCCACTGCCTCGGAATAGCAGCGCAAGTCTGGCCAAGGTGGCTGAGCATCTGTTTTCCCTACAGCAGTAACCTCATCGAAGGCTGCTGCTCTGTCACGCATTTCTCGTATGATTCGGTTTGCTTGTGCAGGTTCATGTGCTCGCCGCATGGTTCCCAGCACCAAGGCATAAGCCACTCGGTCCGGCTGCACGTTGGACGAAAGCATTTCTTGCAAAAGCCACAAGACTTCAGCTGGGCGAGCTAAAGTTTGACCCTTGCTCGATCCAATAATGCTACCACTACTTTTATCTTGGCTCGTGTAGCGGCTAATGTCTCGATCACTAAAGCGGTCGGTGGCATAACTATCATTTTCGCGGTTTAATTGTCGGCTGTTACGTGCCCCGCTGAAGCAACCAATAGCAGTAGTGTACAGCCTTTGGTCTGCAACTACTCCGCGAGCTCGCATGGTTACGAGCAAACCTAGAGCACGATCCCAAGCTCCGGCAGCTGCACACGCCTGCACTGCTGTCGCAAAGGCCAAAGCTGTAGGGGGGCATGCACGGTATGGAAAGCGGCGGCGCGAAAGTCCCTTCAGTTCACTAAGACCAGCAGTGGTTTGACGATTTGCAAAACTATTGCTGCTGCTTACAGTGACGCTCCACGAAGATGAAGCTGCTTGAGGAACGCCTTGTCGAGCTCCCTCAACGGTAGCTATCATTTCATCAATGGCTCCAACAGCAGCGTCGACATCCCCCGCTAAACGCGCTGCGTGCAACACAAGATTGAACGTAGCGTTGTCCGGCCGCACATGCCATGCATGACTGTCCGAAAGGTCGAGTTTGGCTTTCAGCTGAAGTGCAGCTTGCGGTTGTGAGTTACGCACCAGTAAGCGCATCATATGGTTGTAGCTCGCAATGTTTCGCACTGGCTGTAACATGTTCGGCTTTATAGGCTGCTTCGTACTGGTGCGAGAATTGGCATCAGTAGTGCCAACATTGCTATCGAAGCTGCTACTTCTGCTACTGACACCTGTCTTGAGGTGGTCAACATCTTCATCTACCATGCTTTCAAAGAGTGCAGTGGCCCATGCTACGGGTGCGCCGCCAGTTACACATGCTCCAAGTGCAGCATTAATGGACGCCGTGTTCGGTGGCGCTAAGATATTAGGCCCTACAGTACTGCTGCTACTTTCAGAGCTTTCCATGTCAAGAACCAGTGCAGTCGCTCGCCGCCAGTCTCCGACGCGTTCCAATGCATTGAGCACTGCATTCAAGCACGCCGTGTCTGCCAAGGCACCAGATGAAGTAGAAGCAGCAGTGAGACTGAGTTCCTGAGCAACAATGGTTGTCGATGTTGAGTTTGCTTCAGCAGACTTTAGCAGCTTCGCTTGCATGCGATGCTGGCGCTGTAAGTCTGCAATCAAATCGAGCGCGTCATCGACAGCTCCAGCGTCAGCGCACGCCGCTACTGCACCTCGAAACAGTGGACCACTACTGCTACCAGTAGCACTACCACTAGCGCCGGTAGTTACTACACTATTTGCTATAATGAGGTCACTACTGACAAGGCCAATCATACCCCGTGCTGCCAACCGAGCTACTAGAAGAGGTACTTCATCACCACCGTCACCACTGTTACTCCGACGATCTTTTACTCTAATACCTGAGGCAGCGTTTACCGACAGTCGAGAAGGGCGGCAAGCCCGTAGCAAGGCTAGTGCAGTTGCTGTTGACGGCACTACACCGCGTTCCTGCATTTCGGTATCGAGCAATAGAGCCTGTTTTGCTGGCCGATTCGCTGCAACCAGCGCTAGAACAGCAGCCGTGTAGACTGCACTACTCGGCACAACTCCTTGAGTGCCAGTCACCTCATCATTTTCGCCTTTGTCTTTATTGTCAGAGCCCCAGGTAGAGCGAAGCGCCTTGAGCGCGCCATCCGCATCACCTGCCGTTGCGTAAGCTTGTACCAGAAGTGCCACGGCTTCGTGATCAGTGCAGCCGCTGAAGCGAGAATCATCTTGTATCTGCGACAGTATGCGTTCCGCTGCGATCGGACGCCCACCACGCGCACATACCAACAAGATTGCATGGTAAGCAGCGCGATCAGGCACACATATGGCTGGCGGCGAGGCCGCTGCCACTGCTGCTGCAACAGCTGCTGCCGCTGGAGCATCCCATTGACCACTGCTGCTGCTGCTGCTGCTGCTGCTAGCACTACCACTGGCAGCCCGTTGTCGCGCATTGTCGCGGACTTGCCCTCCACGCACTGTAAGGTGGGTCCATAGGTCAAGCGCCTCGTCGGTTCGCCATCCCGCCATGCCACGCCGTCCAGGACCACCATCATCGCCATAAAGGCTCTTGCTGCTGCTATCGTCACCTGCAGGAGTATCTCCGAGAGTCAATGAAGCAATAGATTTTGCTGCCGCGCCATCATTAGTGGGGCTGCTCCCACGCTCCCGTGCTGCTGTATCAGTGCGCTCTTGCTCTTCAGGGCTCTGCAGACTCGCTAGAGTAACCCTCCCGCGGCCTAAATAAGCCTTTAATGTTAGCGTTAGAGCCGACGAGTCTAGGGTCAATAGAGCCCGGCCACTTCGGCTATTGCTGCTACTACCTGCACTCAGACTTGACGGTCTTTTTTTCGTCGCTTTCGTTCCAGCGTCTTTCGAAGAAGCCGCAGCGCCATTCGGCGTCACGTCGTAAAGATCAAACAGCAACGCCCGCGCTTGGCGACCGGCCCCTGCTTCAGCACATGCCGCGAGCGCTGCACGGGCTGCAGCCCGCGACACAGGCACCCCATCTTTCGCCATGAGGCTCAAGACTGCAGTGGCACGCTTCCAGCGGCCCTTGGGCACGCAGGCTCGGCTCACGCACTCGTAAGCAGTAGCATCTAAGCCAGCAGATCGCTCTTCCCGCATCACGTCCAGCAGCTGCCACCCTAGTGCGTGGTTGCCGCCGAGTGCGCAAGCTTCAAGGCAGGCTGCATAGCATGCTGGGCTAGGGTCCAAGCCTTCAGTGCGTAGCTCTTCCACAAGAGAGAGCGCTGTGTGCCATTCACTGTCACGGTTGCATGCGGATATCGCTGTTGCGTACTGGTACGCACTGGGCTGGTGTTTGGCAGCGCGCATCGCTTGGAGCGCAGCTACTGCTGCTGTCCCTGTTGGTGCAGCACTCACAGCGCGTACGCAATCGCTGAATGATGGCCCTGTCGACGCTAGTGCGAAATGTTGCCTCGGCGTACTGCTGCGATGACGCCCAACGGAGATCCACGGATGGCATGGTCGAATTACAAGCAGAAACACCAAGGCTGCCGGCGAAAGCTGGACCATCATCACAGTCAATTAAACCAATTAAAAATATGCTAGTTTCCAGGCTCGTTTAAGCTCTACAGCTGTATTGAGAGCACTCGCAGATTCGAGGGGGTTGACGCTAGGCCTGCGCCGCTACTCGCATTGAAGTTCGCTATTTGTTCAAAAAACTGAAGCTTGTTTAGTCTAGTAACTTCAGGCTTTGGAAATAATTCTCAAGTCTCGATGCAGCATGCAACGGTGCACTTATACACTTGCATTTACATCAGTTGTCTGCCTTGATGAATTGCAGTTCCGGTAGCTTTTGGCATGTTTAGGCAGCGCAAGCATGTAACGTGCAACGTGCAACATGCAACCTGTTCTCTTCGTGTTCGAGGGAATTTTCTAATATAGTATACAGATCAAATACATAAGTACATATAAGAAGAAAGTTGTTATAGAGTCTCATCATCTCATCATAAAATCAAAAAATGCTCCCAGCCTACTTTTACCGGGCATCGCGCTCGTGCGAAGCAGCTGCTCTGAGCGAATGGGGACTAGTGTGCGAAACACCTCAGAAGCAAGCTCTTGATAAGGAGTTAGCTTGTGCGGCGCACACTCTTACGAAATCAAAATCGACGAATAATAACACTTCCACTAAAGAAGCTAATGTAGCCGAGATTGGCAAGCCTACAAATTCCGGGGCATCCGGTAATGGCAAGCCTTCAGCCAGCGCTGCGGCAGGAACTGAGAAAATTTATTTGAGTAAAACATGGCAATTTACTTTAGAGGGCGTAATGGTTGTGTCGTGGACCCCGGGCGAAGACGGAACCCACGAAGTTGTCTTGAACAAGACCATTTTCCACCCACAAGGTGGTGGCCAGCCCGCCGATCAGGGGACTATTTCCACTGCCGATGGCAGCACAGTTTTCAACGTGCACATGGTCAAAGAGGATCGCGCTACGGGTCTAGTAGAGCACAATGGGAAGTTCTCAGTCGGTAGCGCCGAAAGCTTTCAGACTGCATCGGGAAGCCTCAACTTAAAAATCGACGAGGACCGACGACGAACCTGCGCTAGGGTACTATGACGTATAGACTGCGGGATCTCTGATCATGAACTTCAAATGAAAAAACGCATTGCGCAACCCATGCAAATTTGTACCAAGCTAGCTTGAACTCATCACGCACCCTACTCAAAAATGATGTCGTTTAGGTCCACTCAGCAGGACATGTGCTCGACGTAGCGATGGGGCTCATCGGGCACCCGAGCCTAAAGCCCACCAAAGGATACCATTTTCCCGATGGCGCCTACGTGGAGTATGAGATGGGCCCTGCTAAGCTCACCGACGCGGAGAAAGATGCCATGCCGAATCTTCTCAGCAAAAAGATGGCTGAATTGATCGAAGCTTCAGCTGCGTCAGAGGTGATAAAGCTGGCATTTGTAGGCCAGCTGTGCCAATTTTCCGATAATCATGTAAATTATTATTGCCATTTTATGTAGGTGCGGTATTGCACGAAGAGCGAGGCGCTAGGACTGTGCCCAACGAGCGACCTCACGATGCTTTCCGACAGCGCCAGCGTTCGCATGGTGAAAATTGCGGGAGGCTGGTGCCCTTGCGGTGGCACGCACATAGAGACCGTGGCAGGTAAAATTAATGTCCTCTCAACCTTTTGAAGGTTTTGCATCTATCCGTACTTTGTGTATTACTTTGTTTTGCTTTCCGGCCTTACGTCTTCTTTGTCGTTTCTGTTGTCCTCTACTAGAGCTGGGCGCGGTCACTGTTACCAAAGTGAAGGCGAAAAAGAGCATACTTAAGGTGAGTTATGAGATTGGCACGCGGTGATCGGTGCAGAAGTGCAGAATACTACTGTCGAGTGAATCACACGGCAGCTATCGCTGTTCTTTTTTTCTCTTCGTGAGAGTGCTTGCATGGATGTTGTCTTGTAGCAAAGTAGGCGCAAATGTAGCTCGAAAAAATAGATATCATGATAGAAGCGAAAGCAATGTGATCCGTTCCTGTCTATGAGCTGCTTAATCCAGTCATATGAGGCCAGTCCCGAGCGCTTGTTAAAGACAACGAGAAATTTTACGGGGTCTTTAAGTTGCTGCACATAACATAGGACTATGACATGACTATAGATCAGATTAGACTTTAGCAGGGCGGTAAAACCGCCCTGAAAGTTAGTTGGCACCGGAGCGATGGCTCTGGCGAAGCCAGAGCCCCTCGCCCCCCTGACGCGTCAGCGCGGGGGCGAAAAATTTTTTTTCAGGAGGGGAGATTGTATACTGTTTTTTGAATCTAGCGCCCGTTTTTTAGTTGGTGCTTCTGGATATTTTTTTGGTATTGAAACATTCATTCCCTTATGTTAAGTCGCTTAAAGGTACATTCTTATCATACTTGAGTCTTGAGCGGATATAGGTCCAATTTCGTTTCTAAATAGAGTACGTTCCTTTAAAGCTCCTGTGTTCTTCAAATACCTCTAACTCTTGATTTTAAAGATAATCTTTTGAGAATCCCTGGCCTTTCTCACACGGACAAGCCATATCACTCGATTCCATTGAAAGCCCCTTCGCCATCAAAGCAAAGAAAGAAAGAACGAAGGGAGTGCAATTGCCACAAATATTATTTGTCTTAAAAACAATCAATTCATCGTCACTCAATCTAGCAGGAGCAGGATAATTTGTTTTGTGTCGCAGCAGTGTTCAACTTGCCTGTATTTTTAATTAGACATGAAGATTTTTTTCAAAGTCGACGCTTGTGAGGTGCATTTCTGAATCACGATGTGGTCATGTGTCGTCAAATCGCTACTAGATATGCGGCACCCATCAATTTTGGCAGTGCACCAACTTTATTTGCCGGCAATCGAGTAAAGTTGCCATATTCATAGTACACGCGAGGCAGCATACCACCCCATTACCCAGCGAGGCTGCTTCAGAATTTTTAAGCACCGACCTGAGTACAATTTTGTTCTAGCTAGGCTCTCTGTTTCTGCTCCTATCTCTTCATAGGCAGCCGTGTGCTTCCTTGAGTGCTAGCTTGCTGTTCATTGGGAGCAGATGAAAGCGCATAGAGCTCGCATTCTAAAATTGCAACGTTGTTCGCTGGTGTGTCGTGAAAACAGTGCTCGACATGTGAGCCTCGTCTCACTTGACGTCCGCTGCGTCACCCGTTCTTGTCTGGTTCTTCTAGGAACAGACTTCGACATGAAACTAATACATCTTCAGCACGTCTGCTCCGCTATTACATCGTGAGAGTACCGCCCAACGGGTCCTAATTTCTCAATCATTTTGCGTAGCGCCAGGCCAAAAATCTTCAGGAATCTCTCCATCAAAACATCAAAACCAAACACACTAAACGAATTGCTGTTGGCTAATGTCTTCTTCGATGTTCGGGTGTTCGGTGAAATTCACTGGTTGCAATGTTGCAATCATTGGTCAAACGAAATCCTGGATCTATGGCTATACCCGTATATTATCACCCCATGTCGGCCTCGTGCGCCTGTACTGCACACACACATGCGGTTGAGCCGTTCATATGACTGAAGTTCATAGAATTCTTGAGGTTGAATCGACTTGCGACTTCTTGTAATGAATATTGACTCAGCCCGAGTTACACATTCAGACTCAGAGCACTGTAGACTAGTAGAGCAGGCACCACAGTACACAGGACTACAGCAGCGCATTGTATTGCAGTAGTGCAGTCCCTCAATATGGGCGCTTTGAAATCAAGCCGGGCCTCAAGCAGCAGTTCCTTTGCTCTCGTCGAATCATCAATCAAAGATTAATCAAAATTAATCAAAAAGTTAGTTGGCAAAAAACTCTACTTTTGAACCTTTTACCGCCCTGGACTTTAGACTGGATTATCCCGAAACACCAATACCAAAGACCGACAAATAACTGCACAGAGCTGCGTAATTATAAGTCACCTAGAACAAGTCTAAATGGGCTGTGTGTCATCATGGATATTATTCATGAAACAAGTCCCGAAGAGCCAGAATCAATGGGCCCTAGAAGCTAAGAGGTAGAATTACAACACAATAAAGCTCCGACTTAAAGAAGAATTAATGTCTAACTGGCAGCTGAAGGGGGTCACCTCCCGTAAAAGCGGAAAATTTTGCCCTTTTTGGCCATATTACATCACAATCGCGGTTTATTGCTCATAGTAGTTCTGAATATGCCGCATCTGGTAAACCTAGGAGCACTATGGCGTAAATCCACGGAAAATTGTGTCCGTTAGGCGTAAAATTATCGACCTAGGTCATCTTTTTGTACAGCTTGTGTAGCTCGGCTGCACTGGCTTCACTGCGGATATTGAGCGGTTTTGGCGAATTCTAGGCTATAAATTGAATAGAATTTCGTGCTCCTTGGGTTCGGGATTCCCCCTCGACATGGCCGAAATATCGGGCCACAGTGGTAAGTCCGTATGAGCTCGGTCAGGGGGAATCCCACCTCGATTTGCCTATGCCATGGCCAACAGGGGTGAAATTTCAGAAGTGACCCCTTTTAGCTGCCAGTTGGTCTTATTGTTCACGTGTAAACAGTGGGGTTTGTAGTCTCCTTTCAGAGCTGCAGAGCTACACAGGGAGGGCTCCTGTTGTTGGCGATGCTTTGCTCTTACCTCGTTTATGATACTTGGCCACTTCCCAGTCCCTCCTGATCGACGGGTTATGGGATCAGGCACACACGATCTCACCTTTTACTCCCATGCATCCTGCACCCTGTAGAAGCTACTCTCAACGGGAGGCGGGAGGTGTAGGCATCGAGTGCGGGTACATCCGCGATCTCCTAGTCAACTTAGTGCTTTTCTTCGAATACAAAGAAAGGCAAGTATACGACTATCATGTTCTGCAGGCACAATAGAGAATTCACTTGAGTGCACTTGAGCTGCATGTGCGCCAGCAAATTTGCCACTCCCACTCCACTCCAACCTAACCTATTTTTCGGCAAACCATTCCTTGAAGTTGGCCACGCAGGTATAACACCTCAGTTGCTCTATAGTATCGTGGTGTCGTGAAGTCGAAGAAAATAGCCGTTGTCCAAGCAATGGGCAATGGGCCATCAATGGGGCTGAGCGCTGAGCGCAGGCAGCCAGCCTTGATATGGTGCCCACTTCAACGGACAACAACGCAAGTGAAACAAAGGGGATTAAACCCCTTGGTGAAACTTCCGATCATTTTCTGTGCGTGCGTGTTTTGTTTGCGTGTTGCGTTGCGTGCTGTCTAGCCCTGCCTATTGTTCAGTCTTCACAGCCTCAAAATAGGAGGAAACGGATCGATTGCCAGTTCTCCGACTCCCGATTACTCCTAAGAGCACTGTGGTTGAAGTTACTGTGAGTCTATCTGCGGTTGCTAGCTAGGCTGTTGATAATGTCTTATGGCGCAGGGGAAGCTAGTAGCTCCAACTACAGCACGGTGCCAACATCTGAGGGAGGTGAGTCCTCCAAGCTCTTAGGAGAGGAAGCTACGTTCGAAGAACCTCGCCAAAATCAGTGGCGTGTATGGGTCTTAGTTGCTCTGGTGACTGCAGCAGCGACTACAACCTTCACGTTTTGGAGTGGCCCTAGTCATTGGTCTACCTCTTCCTCGTCATCTTCGACATCTGAGTCGTCTTCTCCTTCGACACCGGACGACATTTACGGAGGCGGTTGGACTGTAGTCCGCTGCGTGTCATCATCAGAGGGTAGCTGGCATCCAGCTGTCGATAATCTCTACGGCACGGAGTCCTATGGCACGTATGTCAATAGCTACACGACGGACAGCACGTTTAGCACTACATGGTCTCCTAGCGACTATTCCACCGCACTGCTAGGGCTCACGGACTTGAGTGCCTGGGTAGTAGTGGACACCTCTCAACTTTATGTGCTTGGCAAGCCAGTGGATGTCGATATCATTGAGTCCTCCGCTAGTTCCGCAAGCTACACAGCAGAATGGTTCGTGTTTGAATTATTCCTGTCTCGATTGATAACTGTACAGTACTTGTAAGTTATTTAATCTAATTCCTTAATTGTTCATTTCATCCAGGATCAATCGACCTAAGAATGAGGATCCCTGGTGCAGTGTTTATGGGCACTATGATGAGGATCCTTATGTGGTGTACGGAGAAGAAAGCAAAACGGGCCACATGGAACATCTTGGCATAGACGGCGTTGGGGCTTGTGTGTGGCTGAAGTAAATGAACAGGCATCAAGCAAGGTAGGCTTACATGAATCAAGATTCTCAGAGCTGGTAAACACAAATCAAGCCCCGACCTCTGTGCTACTATGATGCGCAATTACCCAAGTGAAATAAGTCGCACATTTACCTCTATCCCCCCCCTCCAGAGCGCATACATAGCTCTTGGCGCTGGGCGTAAAGAAACTCGGCCGCATGCCGCATGTAACATAGCGAAGCGCCCGAGGCCACAAAAATACCAATGCTTAAACTAATAAAGAATTCCGCAGAGCCCCTTTAATGCTTATTGCATATAGCTACATCTCCAGGAGATCGTCTATCATCTGAATAGGAATCGTAGTAGGATTCTTTTTACATTTGACTTCTAAAGCAATTTCTAAATGGATTAGTTCAAGTTCAAGCGAAAAAGCCGCTGAGAAGTCCTCCATAAGATATTCCCGGGATTCGAGCTGGACTCCACGAAGCAGTCTACATTCACGAGACAAGTTCAGGCTTACGCAGTCTTGACGGAGATGCCATCTTTGCCAGCAATAATCACAGCCGTGGTCATGCCGATGAAGAGGCCGTGGTCCACGACGCCCACCGTATTTTTTAGCTCGTTCCCAGCCGCCACAGGATCCTGGAAACGTAATACAGCAAAATATCCACTTAAATCCTACAGTACACAAGAAAACCTTTGAGTTGGTTATCTAGTGACCTAAAAGAAGAACCACACCACCATTTCTAATCCAAGTCAAAAGCCCTTCCTACCTTGATGGCGGTTTCGAAGAAGAGGTCGACAATGTAGTTGCCGTTGTCCGTCACCGCAGGCTCGTCTCCGTCGATGCTGTTGTTGGACGATGAACCCAGGCGAAGCTGAGCCCGGCAACCAGCCAACGATGGCAAAGCAGCAATCTGCGCTCACACGTGTATTGACATCATGTAAAAACGACAGAGATGAGTTCACAAAGAAAAAAAAGACTATTGTAGCAAAATCAAGAAGCATGTGCAATCGCAAAAATCAAATTTAATCGATTTGAAGCGATAAGATGTCACTAAGAGCGCACCTTGCGCTGGGTGTGGCCCGAGCAGAAGGGCACAATTTCAACGGGAATAGGAAATGCAGGGCCGAGGCCCTTGCCGATCTTCGACTCGTCCACAATCACAATAAACTTCTTCGCGCACACTTCCACCATTTTCTCGCGCAAGAGGGCGCCGCCGCCGCCTTTCACCAAGTTCAAGTCGTCGTCCACGTCGTCAGCACCGTCGATGGCCACGTCCAGCTCGGATTCTTCGTCGAGGGTTACCAGAGGGATGCCCAACTCCTCGGCTTGCTCCTTGGTTCGCACCGACGTAGGCACCGCAATAATGTCCTTGAGCTCACCCGACTTCAAAAGCATACCTAGGCGCTCCACCGCAAACGCCGCCGTTGAACCTGTGCCCAGACCGACCTACATCATAGGCATGAAATGAAGGCAACCTGAGCAATTCAACAATCCTACTCAGGGTTGAAACCATTTTGAAGTACTTCATGAAGATGGTTGAAATTTGACTAACCTTCATTCCAGATGTAACATAGTCATCGACAGCCTTGTAACCAACCATCTTCTTGAGTTCATCTACACCGCGCCAAAAGTAGTGAACACAAAAATTAGGGCTTGGGAGCGTGGCATGGGAGTACATGAATACCATGTGTAGTTAAGTGTGGTTGACGAACCCTGGGAGAGCGCCGACACCACCGAGAGGGAGCGCGATCCAATCGCAGTGCGCGCTACGGATCGCAAGGAAGTAGGTACCCACGCTGCCGCCAGAGGCAGCATGACAAGTGCAGACACCAACGAAAGCTTCATGGTTCAATGATAAGACCTTCCTTTACCGAAAATCTATTACGTCACACAGTATTCTGATGTTCGGATTTTGGAAGTGTACAATAACTAAGTCGAAAATGAAAAATGGCCAGTCGCGTTTTTTCGTGAGAAGGCCGCGAAGCCATGAACTGAAACTATATAGCGACTGAGATTATGAGGCCTACGTTGCTAGCCAGGCAAGCTAGACTCAAGCATGTAGCCCTAGTGGCGGTGTTTGTGCTTCTGATCATGGTTGTAGCTGAACTTCGCACGCTAGGCTTCTGGCAAACTCCTGGAATTGCCAGCTTCATTTGGCCCCAATGGCTACAGCAGTACCATTGGGCAATGCTCAGCCGCGCGAGCGGCAGTTCGAATGGTAGCGGTCAAAAGCTACCGGCGTGCCCTCGAGTTGCTCATGCTGCTGACCCTAATAAAGGTGGTTGCGCTACAGGCATGTCAGTGTGGGACTCTGAGCCTGCAGGAATGGCGGGCGCTGGTGTTGTGATCACCGCTAATCTAGCGTCACGTGGCCACTATTTGCAAGTTGCCCGGTTACTCGAGCAGTTGGCTCGATTCGATTCGCAGCTACCTGTGGAGGTGTTCTATGCCGGCTCTGCTGAAGCCCCGTCCGAACCAACCCGATGGAATTTAGCGAGCGCAGCGCGAGGCCACCGCGCGGGCCCACCTCAGCTCTTGGAGCTCTTTACTACTCTAGCTCAACAGCTTGCTCGGGGCAATCGAGGTAGCGACAATGAGGCCACTGCGATCACTGCGTGCGCGCCTGACTTGTCGGCCTTAACGAATGACCGGCAGCCATTCACCTTGTACAAGCCCCTGGCAGCTGCTGCGAGCCACTTTCGCACCGTCGTCTTGCTCGATGCCAACTTAGTGCTCTTTCAGGTGCCTGAGCTGCTCCTCCAGCGGCCCGACTTCTTGAACACTGGGCTGTTGCTCTTTCGGGATTATTGGCCGGGCGTGGCCGACGACCAGATCGCAGCAGCAGGCGTGCATTTTGGCCTCAAGGGCCGAGGCGCGCAAGACCCCAAGAGCGCGTACGGCGCCAGCTGGCCGGATGCGATTGACTCTTCGGCGGTGGTGATGGACAAAGCTAGGGCTGGCCGCGGCCTCTGCTCTCAGGTACTTTCCAAAGATTAGACGTGTGTGCGAGTCCGTATGCACGCGTGGGTGTATTTTTCGCGAATCGAGAGCATAATAATAATAGTAGTCATTTCATTTTTCTGGAAGCACATTTTGCTCGTTTCAACCCCTTTCCATCAACCCATGCCCTATCGTTTGTAAATAACACGTAAGCTCTTTTTCTCAAAATCACCCGCCTCTGGTATAGGTCAACTTTGTGCTGGGTGGTGCGGGCAGTGGCGACGCGAATGGCGGCGGCGTGCCGTATTTCTTGGGAGACAAAGACACCTGGCTGTTTGCCGCGGTGGCTCACAATGTGAATCGATCCAAGAGCGTAGCCGTAAACCCACGCAAAGCGGGTTTCTTCTTGCGGGATTTCCAAACCACCACCAGTTACCGCCCCATATGGGGCCATCTCCAGGTGCAACGCGTGGGAGCCACATCCTTTGTTGACGTTGTTGTTGTTGCAATGTTATGGCTGATGCGGTTCCAATTTTTTTCCAAGAAACCTAACAAACATTGCCATCGTGAGAATCTTGAATTTCTCGCTATATTACTCAATATCTCAACGCTTTGCTAATCTTTCCCCTTTATCTCTCCTTTAACTTTTTCATTTAAAGGTGGACCGAGATGGTTTGCCGTTGTTTTGGAACGAGCAGCCCTCGGCTCCTCGCCTAGGTCCCACCAGCGGCTTGTTCTACTACGACGGGCAGCGGCTGCCGCGGCCCTGGAAGAAACCCCCATTGGAGTGGGGCGCGGGGCCTGCGCTGTACCCACATGTACCCAAAGGCTGCGGAGACCAGTGCCAGAAAATCCCCTTGAATGCGGTTCGTGGTTGTGTTGTATTATTCATGTTGATGAATAAGGGACGAGAAAGTGCGATAGAAGAAGAAAGAAAATTGAAAAGAAGGGCAATTCTGCTTTTGGTTTCTTTGCTGTGTATTGACTTTTGGTTGAATTCTCCATCCCTCCAAGGTGCAACGGCTACCGGAGCCCGCTTTAGCGTTGCTCTTGAACCTGAAACTTGCCCGTGACGACGACGCGTACCCCGGGCCTCGCAAAGCCGCTGCTCGGGTAGCGTCCCTTCACCCACGCAATGCGGCGGCGGTGCGCGCTCGCGAAGAGGCCCCTCTGTCGCCGTGGGCTCAATCCTGGGCGTCCTTTTTGGGCAATGGTCGGTTCGCCGTTGCACTCTTTGGGGCCGCAGCGCAAGCGCCTCTGGGACCCAAGAAAGCGAAAGCAATAGCACTGGGGATCACGCAACCCAACCCGAACTTGCGCCCAGCCTCACCGTTCAAATGCCAGTGGCGCGGTGGTCACGTGCGGCACAATGATGGGATTGTGCCTCTCTTTTCGCTCGACGAAGTTCTGAGAACCTCAGCAGATGCACTGCCTTTGCAAGACCTTTTAAGACCCAGGGGAAATTCCGAAGAGGAAACCAACGATGATGATGGTTATTACCCTCACGAAGAAAGCGGCAGCCGTGGCAGCAATAAAGAGGCACAGAGAAAAGACGAAGCGCTCTTTGGAGTAAACCCGGTGGTGCATCAGGTATGCAATAGACGGGAAAAAGTTGATGAAAAGTCCGATTGAGAATGCTTGGATCAGTCTTCTCGTATTGTTACATCGGCGCAGCTCCTTGATTTTCTTCTTCTAACATAGTTGCATATCACCTAATCTCATATGGCCTGCTACCTACTGTAACTAGGTGTGGAAGAGCCGTTGCATTCCGATGGAGTGGGCTGCGTACGTGGCCACGTGGGGCAACCAACCGCGCGTGAAACGGTTTGTACTAAATTAGAGTATCATTTGGCGGTACACTTGTGTGCCCCAATTCTTTGCAGCTTTGAACCCTACTCACTCTCTCGTTCACGAAGAGTATTTGGTTTCGCTCACATGAGATGTATGTGTACCCTCAAACATCACTGGATCGAAACGTCCACCAACAGCTACGTGCTCTGGACCGATGCGGCGATGGATGCCCTAGTCCTAGGGCGCTTCGACTGCACTTCCTTGGCGTACGTGTGGCGGTTCCTGGCCACTGCGCCGGGGGGCACCGAAGTGAAAACGGCCGAGGTTCGTTGCGATGAGGGTATCTCGCTCTTGGTTGCGCTCATTGCTTTGAACATAAACTATTTTGTGGCAGGTTGGTTTCATAATTTACTCCCTTCACTTGAAGGATAATGGTGCACATTGTGTCTATTCTTACCATCGTCATTCTTCTTCATCTGTACAGGTGGTCAAGCGGGCCGACCTCTTTCGATTCCTCGTGATCTGGCTGTACGGTGGGATTTACGCGGACCTGGACATTGGAGCCAAAGCTGCCGACGTGACGTCACTGCAAAGAGAGGCTCAGAACACCATCATTTGGGAGCCTTTTTGGGCCCAAGACAACTACCACATTGCGCCGCTAGCACCAAGCCGGCAAGACGTTCAAACCAACACGAGGCATTTGAGGCACGACGGGCGGCTGGTGTTGATTGCTTTCTTAGCAGCTCAAGCAAGAGGCAGTGACTTCATTGCCTTCGTGCTCGCCCGGCAGGTTTGAGATTTGGCACAATACTGCTACTCGTGTCTTGAGCTGAGTCGCGTGAACACTCGAATACGCACGTACTATATAAATTGAACCTTACATTACTTTTTCTTCCTCTTTTCCTACGATTTCTTCCTCGTCACACCCGCCTTTGCAGTTGGAATGGCTCTTAGTGCGCGCTGCTGCTGAAGCCCGCTCTTCTGACCAATGGTGGGGATTTCGCCGCGCGTTTGCGGGAAATGCCGTCACCGAAACTGGCCCTAGCCTTGTGGCGAGAGCTTACCATTCCTACGTGAGGCAGCACCCGCCCCATGCTGCTCCTCTCGCCCACCAGCAAGCTTCTTCATCGTCTTCTTCTCGTTCCCACCACGAGAAGAGCCATAACAGCAGCAGCAGCAGCGCTGCATTATCAATGTCGCGCGCTCGCTCCGAAGCCGAACAAGCATTGGCAGCAGATCCGTTACCCGGCAAAGGAGGTGCCCTGTACAGTGGGGACGATGGCGCCATTAACCGAATATGGCCTCGTTTTGAAGCGGTGAATGCCGTGGACTACAACAATTTCAGCGCTAACTGGGCTGAGCACCACGGCAGCTGCAGCTGGTGGGTCTCTCTTCAATGCAATTAAAATATGCTGCTGTGAGCTTGGATGCACGCGTGCGCGTGTTTTTTTCCGAATGAGTTTCATTTGCTCTTTCTTTTTGCGATAAGATCATTCCACACTCTAATCTTTTACATTGGTTTGCTCATGCTACTCGAATCTTTAGGTGCGCAGCAAAATCCGCGGCAAAGAAGTACGACGGCGCTCAGCAGTGCGTGGACATTGAAGATTTAATCCCAAGCCACAAGCTGCGAATGCCTCTCGCTGGATCCCAGGCGCACCGCCCGCTTCCTACTCACCCTGCTGCCGCGAGCAGAAGCCTGAGCAGCAGCCATCGAGACAGCCACGGAAGGCTCAGTGGGCCTGCTCTAGCGGACTCGATCCTGTGGATCGCCGCCCTCAATGGCCGCTTAAACGCAGTGCAGAAGTTACTCGCGACGCCAGGGACCAAAGTAGACGCCAAAAACAACGCAGGAGCTACCGCACTGCATGTAGCCTGCGAGAGAGGCCACACAGCGGTCGTGAAAGCGCTGCTGCAAGCCGGCGCGAAAGTCGAGCACCAAGATGGGGCTCTGAGGCGACCGCTAGTAGGCGCAGCCGCAGGAGGCTACCGTGACGTCGTGGAGCTTTTGCTTGAAGCAGGTGCCAGCAAGAAAAGCAAGTCCTTTGAACGAGGCTTGACGGCGAAATACGTCGCCAAAGCCCTTGGGCATGTGCATTTACTTGATATCCTGTAGGAATTCGGTTGGCTAAGCAGGGCACAAAAACTGCTGTCCTTGTACTACAGATTTAAGTGCGTTTTGCGATAACCTGAACTCCAGTCCTAGCCCTGCCCTAGCCCTCGCCATCCGCGGTCTTCTAACTGCCCATTTTTTGTATAAGTATAATACATTGGCCTATTTGCAATAACAATAACAAGGAAACACGGCCGAGATACACTATGGATATGGTAGATATGCCCATCATCACGCCTTCGGTATCTTAGATTTATACGATAGTGCTATTTCCGAAGACCCCCCCCCCCAAGGAGGTCTGGTTTGGTTTGGAGAGTTGGCAGTTGGCACTATGGACTGCGACGGTAACTTGCTGTAACTGTAACGAATAATAACTCTTTTATTTGCCAATACACATGACTACAATTCGCTTGGCCGCCGCCACTATGCCTCTCTAGGATTACAACAAAACAAAGAACTATCGCAACAGGCAATCGAACCAGTGATTATTACGCTAAGATCCTCATCACGGGCTTTGCTTCGTTCCCGGGCTCGTGCTTGGCCCCGGCTCCTCATCCTCAATCTCAATGTCACTCCCCGACAGCGAAGGCGCTTCATCGAGGGGCAAGCCCGCTGTAGCGTCCGGGTCACCGCCAAAGGTCTCTGAACCCTTGAACGAAAAGTCGCCGAAGAGCCCGTGGTGGAGTGTGAAATTGCCGCGCGGGTCGGTGCGGCCTTGGCGCTTCGAGTTGGCAAAGGTGCCGCTGTAGGTCGCGCCGTTTTTCATGTCCACGAACCGGCCATGGCCTTGGATTTTGTCGCGCACGAAGGTGCCGTGGTACTCGTCGCCGTTGGCAGCCACGTACACCCCGGTGCCTTCCTTCAAGTCGTTGACGTATTCGCCTTCAAAACGAGCGCCGTTGCCGTATTTGCAGATCCCGTGCCCGTGGGCCTTGTCGTGTCGCCACCCCACCACTAGCTCCGTGGAGTCGGCGGCACGGGTAAAGGTGCCCTTGGCGCCGTGCTTTTCGCCGTGCTTCCATGGACCCTCGTACTTGTCGCCGTTCGCGTAGCAGTAAGTGCCCCAGCCGTCGAACAAATGCCGCTTGAAGCTGCCCTTGTACTCGTCTCCGGAAGGAAACTTGAGGACCCCAGTGCCGTGCGCGCCCAAGCCACGCGTGGACCAATCGCCGCGGTACTTGGAGCCGTCTTCGAACTGTGTCGATTTGCGCACCGTCGGGGGCTTCTCTATCGCCACTTTCTTTTCCTTCTCCACGACAGGTTTGTTGGCTTCGCGCCAAGCCGCATTTTTCGCGGCTTGCCTCGCTCTTGCTAAGTTGAGTCGCCGGATGGCTGCTAGCACAGACTCTGACGTGGCGGCATGCATGAACCCCCCACCTGTAGAAACCAACTTCTGACTCTGGCTTGGAAGCACCACCTGCCTTCCGCCGCCACTACCTCTTGTATCAGCGCCCTTCACCGAGAATTTCGATTGGAGCTGCTGCTGAGCCTGCTGGCCGCCACCACCTACAGCGCCAGGAAGTTTGGCTGGAGTCGGGCTATAGCCGTGCTGGGTGAGGCTCAAGAGCGCTGCCGCGTAGTCATCTTTCACGGCCTGCTGTAAGACGCCATCGGGCCCGTAGACTGAATTGAAAGCAACGGCTGGCAATGCAGGTGAAAGTTGGGCAGTGCCTCGTGCGTCAAAAGTGCGTGATGCCTGCGCGTATGGTGAAGGCCTAGGACGCTTCCCGCTGCTAGACGCTGCAACAGACCCTTGTCTGAAGGCATTAAACATTGGCGGTGCTCCAGCGCCATGCCCGACAGCAGCAGCCTGATAAACTTCCAGCCAGTCGGGGGTATTGTTGCTCAATTCAGGGATGGGGCCTTGGAGGTTCTCCAAGCTCATGCTGGCCATACTGACACGAAGGTTGGACGCATCATGAGCCCCCGCCGCCTGAATATAGCCATTTAGATCGTCGTCCTTTCCGATATTCACCTCGTGGGAGGCGGCGAGCCGTGCCATCGACGTGGTCGTTTGCCCTAGGATCATGGTCGACCGGTTTTCCCGTGGCGGCGCCTGGCGCGCTTTTTGACCTGGCACGGATACCTGATGAGCACGCTCACTCGGCTTGTTCATAAGTTCAAAAAAATGGCACAAACAAATGGCAAGCTTGCTTCCGTGCAGACCAAAGCCAAATGCGCAGCCGCCATAAGGTCCTAAGGTGTGTTGCTGTAGCGCTAAAAAAGACGACAAAAAAAATTGAAGAGAAAGATGAGAACAATCAAAGGACTGGGTAAATTTGGACCACCTTGCAGCTGTGCAGATGTTCGTAACGGGTCGTTCTTTTCCCCGATTTTTCCCCATTTTTTCCCCTTTATCGATTTTTTCCCGCCATATTATCCCCGTCCACCTGCCTCACTTCTACCACTACCAGAGGTATACCCTGACAGCCTGCCTGCCTGCAGGAAGAAATACAAGCCCATCCCTGCCAAGAACCAGCGGCGAGAGCTTAAGGTATATATTTCTTGTGAAGCCTGCTTTGCGCTGATTGCCCCCATTTTTAATTATTTCTTTGTGACGCGTATCGCCAATTTGTGCGTCTCAATCCTGTCTTTCACTTCCTCTTGCGTTTACGTATTCGTAAAAGAAGCGTACGAGGCCTTCCTACCTGGCGTCGTGGAAGGAGAAATGGACACCGCGGTAAAGAAATTGAACCAATGCATCACTTAAAGATCGAGCAAATGTTATCTGTCTATATGTACATTAGTTTTGTCCCGCGTTTCTTCTTGTGTTGATCTCACCCTCATGATTCACGTCAGCCATAACCCAATTCCTCAACATACCTTCATGAACCTAAACACTGACCACCGAAGCACAATGCGCCAATATTCCCAGGCGGCACACCGCATGGCTCTGCTGGAGTCGAGGATCAGCGCGCCGGGCAGCACGCCCACGGGCCCCAACGCCATGGTGATTTCCACTGAAGGAGGCTTTTCCGAGCGCTCTAATAGCCTTTCCAACCCGTTTGCCAACATGCAGCACGCCAACCCGACGCCACCGCCCCGGTAAATTTGCCTGAACTGCACTCTTAAATCTTCCAAACCTCATCCTGCTCTTGCCGCATTTAGTGTATGTTTCATGAGGTTTCATTTAACTCTCCTCGTTCATTTTCACTTCCTTACCCCCCCGCACGTTCTTGCTGCAACCTGTGCACAATCCCGCCACCCACTGCTGCCTTATCCTGATTAAAAAAACACACACACTCACCTCAAGCAACTCCTGCTAACTCACATATACTTCTCTCGTCTTCTCCTTGCGCTCCGTATTAACTCAAATATCCCCGTGCAGGCCCGTAGCGACCGAAAGGTCACAGGGACACACTGAAGAGACGGTCACTGACCCCGCCTACTGCGACACGGCTGGTGAGTGCGACACACCTCACCTCTGTTGTTTGGAGATATGTTCTCCTGTACTCTATTTTCCTCTCGCATGTGTAGTCGTTGTCCCGTCGCTCCCTCTATCTGAAACCAAGCTTCATGTTGTTGTGCCCCCCGAATGCCTCCGCCCCTCGTCACCCTGTATCCATGTGCGAACTTCGCTTACCACATGGAGTGCAGCTGCCTTGCCGTTTGACGCTACGCCCCCCGAGCAGCCACTAGACCTGCCCCCGCGGAACACGCCACCAACTACCGACGATAACATGAGCAGTGGTAGCAGCGGCAACAGCAACGGGGTGATGCCTCCGTTGGGGGGCCTTCCCCAGGCTCAGTCCTCAGCCACCACCACCGCTAGTAGCAGTAGCCGCAAGCGCAAAGGGTCTACGAGGAGTAGCGGCCGCAGCAGCGCCAGCAGCAGCCAAAGCAGCGACGCCTCTGACAGCTCCGCTCCGCGCAAGCTCCGCGGCTCTGCCTCCACTCAGTCGGCTCCTTCGCCACCCTTCGGTGTTTCAGCAGCCGCCGCAGGAGCCGCACAGCAGCTGGGATCAGCAGCCCGGTCAAACCTTAGCCCCAGTACCATGGTATCGTCCACTTCTGACTCCAACTCGCCGTCTAACGCGGCTGCAGCCGCTGCTTCACACGCTGCCAACGCCACGAGTGCTGTTTCAGCAGCAGCGCCGACCAGTAGCGGGAGCGGGAGCATCAGCGGGAGCAGTGGGAGCAGCCGGCCGCCTCCCACGGCCACTGCTTCGGCAGCTGCGGGCTCCATTCGAAATTATCTGGGCCCAGCCTCCAACTCCCACAACGGTGGCGCCCAGCGCGCGCCGAGCACGGCTCCCTTCGGAGGCGCCACCTCCGCTGCCACTGGTGGTGCCGCGAAAAAAGGCGCTTCCAAACGCCCTGCGTCTCCCGGCCGAGCCTTGAAGCCAACGCCATCACCTGGATGGGCTACGGCTGGAGAAGCAGCCGGAGCACCCCTTAGTAGACAGTCCACCCTGGGCGGAGCCGCAGCTAGCAGCAGCAACGGCAATGGCCATTGCAGTAGCAATAGCCTTAGTAACGACGTCGGAGGAGGAGCTGGGCACAACAGAAGCGACCTCGGCCACAGTGGCGCGCGTATAGCGGAGCTGGAGAGCGCCCTCTGGCAAGAAACCGAGCGCTGCCGAGCCCTGGAGCTGGAACACAGCCGCACGCAGGACTTACTGGCGGCGGAGCGCCGCGACGCTATTGCGTGGCGGGAGCGCTCTCAAGCGGTGCTAGGGCAGTTGGTGCGGGAGGGCGCAGAGCGGAAAGCGGAGCAAACGCGGCAGAGCTTAGCCCTCGACACCCACCGCTTAGGGCGCGCGGTGATCCGCGGGGGGGGCATGAACAGCGCGATGCGGGACGAGTGGGAAGACGGCGCGGCCTTGCGGGACATCAAGCAGGCCCAGGCGGCGATGCTGCTGCGCGAAGAAAAGATTCGGAGCGACAACAAGGTGCGCATCAAGGCGGCGAAAGAGCGGGCCAAGGCCAAGGCCAAGGCAGCGGCGGCCGCGGGGCGTCCCCTCGCGGGGCAAGAAGGCCAACACCGCAGCGGCGGCAGCGGCTTTTCGTCGTCGTCGTCGTCCCTGTCGTCGGAATTCATGTCGGGCGCCGCCTTTGCCCTGGCCTCCGGTGCCGGTTCGGAGAGCAGAGAGGGTGCCTCTTCTTCCTCGAGCAGCAGCAGCAGTGGCCACACGGACCGCAGTTCTTCGTTTGAAGCGAGTCTGCATTTCGAAGAAGATTTAGCGATGCACGAAGCGGAAGAAACAGCGCGCATGCGACTAGCTGCTCTGAAGCGAGAGCAGGGGAAGCTCCAGGACGCCCGGATGAGCTTAGAAGTGGAGGTCACCAAGCACCGGCGCGAGTTGAAGCGCTGTGCCTTGGAAGACCGGTCCCGCTTCAAGCGAGGCCAGCAAACGGGCAAGGCGGGGGAGTATGTCTTGACAGCCCTGCTGGGGAAAGGCGGCTTTTCTGAAGTGTGGCAAGCTTACGATTGCGTGCGGTTGATGGACGTGGCGGTGAAGGTGCACCAGTTGTCGGACCA
>Ga0307931_1000524_pt1 | contig 24189 bp, 18 predicted proteins | sample OrgLakmetageno47_FD_201816 | JGI IMG/M metagenome (GOLD analysis project Ga0307931, IMG submission 201816) | Saline water microbial communities from Organic Lake, Antarctica - #47 | ecosystem: Environmental > Aquatic > Non-marine Saline and Alkaline > Saline | place: Antarctica: Organic Lake...
TTTGGTGCCAAGATGTGTGGTTTCCTGTCAGACGTAGAACCCGACGGCAGAGTGGATCCAGTGATCCGATTGGTATTCACGAGTATACATTAGAGTAGATGTTACCCAGGGTTTGTAGATACCCTTGATCGAAGCATCTAACTTACAGAAGGGAGGGTAACGTAACACCAAGAGGGGTACCCTTGGTAACACGGTGCCTTCTGCTAGGCGTCTCTTAAGTCTTATTTCTTCACTTGAGGCTATTGGCAATGTACAGTGTTGACCACAGTAGAGACTTTCTCATATGAAGTGTACATTTACGCACAATGATGCGCTGGCGTGCTTGCTCGTGAGTACCTTAGACGAGAGATAGAAAGCTGATGGGCAAGGCCCACAAATTGTCGGATAGGAGGTTATAGCTTGGCACCAAGGTCCTTTAACAAATTTCGCAAGATTATAGGATTCATAAAGATGAGTGCTAAACTACATAATTGAGGCATTCAGTCACTCAGCTAGCCCAGTAGTGTGCGAGGTGGCCAATCATCCACTACAGTCAAGCGGGTATCGACACCAGCAACCAAGTTAGCTCATAAATTAATTTGGAGGCCAGTTATCTTGGATAGGCTCACGTCTTAAATGAAGTAGGCAGAAGGGTAGCAAAACAGTCATTCATACAACTGATAGGCAACATAATGAGCTGCTCGGCATATCCACGGTTTCGAGAGGTATTCTGCGCAAGCCTTAACTTTTTGCTATAGAGCTGTAGGTACAGTAGGTACTCAAGTAATCGACATTGTTCACACCTTCTAGTCTACACCCACCTTTCAATCATTCATTGAAATCCATGAGTCCTATTTGTGAATCACTCGCCTTCAGGTTCTTGGTCAAAACAAATGCTACTTCGCTAGCTTTGTCTTGGTCGTAACACTCGTACCAATGCTTCTCATTGAATCAATTGGGCGAACCCAGAGAAGTGCGCGTGGTGCAGATGCGCTCGAGACAGGTGGGCCGTCTGGATTACAACCTTGGGAAAATTCGCCGTGGAACTTATTCGAAGCAACTCCTCCAGCAAATTGCCGACGGCCCGATTATGCATTTGGGCATACACCGATGTTGGGATGGCCAATTCATCCACTGTTTGATTGCGACCGCTCGGAAGCATTCTGGTTTGATGACTTCTCACCCTTGATTCGTGAAAAATTTGTGGTAAGAGACTTTCGGTGCCAGAAGTCAGACAAGGTGCGGCAAATATTTTGTGTCCTTCCAGAGGATGCAGATATTGGCCATCCCGGAGACGCTATATCTTGGTTATTACCATGCTGGTCAGCATTTATGGAATTCGGAGGCCATCATGCAAATTTACCAGGATCTCATTTGAATTCGTCAAACAGCAATATTGAGTACACATTAGTACGAAAGAGCCAATTTCCAATTGAAGGCTGGACGAAAGATATATGTGAGCAGCTTGGTATTTCATTTACCACATCACTGCCAGCTGTCAGAGTTTCATCAAGACTTAAGGGTCCAGGAGGTGACAAAATCACAACTGAATGTGCAACTGGTTCGGATTATATAGTTGTCCGGAACTTGAACCGAGTTGGAAATGCCTATCATTTTTCGACGATAGCCTCTCCGAGTGTGCGCACATTTTTGGACTTACTGAGGGGATTTATCTTCAAGGGCCGGCTGCTGAATAATGCCGGTATAAAAAGATACTTCATTCGGCCCGAACATGCCCATATGCTTCGTTCTGCGATGAATATGCGTGAATCTCTGCCTAGTCACGCAAGCAATGACAACCTCGTCAAGGTGCTGATTCTTAATCGGATCGGAACACGGCGCTTGCTTGAGTCCACTCAGATCGAATACGAGATAAAAAGACGTACGAATCATTCGCAGAATTCTTTGCCTCACTCATTTTATGTAACCCAGGTCGATGATTTGGGTACTTATAATGGTTTGGAGCAAGCCAAAGTCTTGTATAATCACGATATTATTATCAGCCCTCATGGAAATCAACTTGCCAATATCGGCTTTGCCAATGAATGTGCTGCCCTTTTGGAAGTTTACGTTGAGAAAATGGGAATTCCTGGCTGTTTCCTTCCACTGGCCACCAATGCGGGAGTACTCTCTTTCGGACTCTATGCAGGGGCGAATATTGGCGATACTAAATCATCAGTTCTCACCCGGTACTCGAGGGATGAAATTAGATCTCATAATATAAATCTATTGGATGACATAGCAAATATGGTACCTACGATGCTTCACGCTAGAATTTCATGCTGCCAGAAGCTTGTCAGCGATGGGCACATAGAACGCGCAGTCGATGCTCGTTGCATGCCGCTTCTTCACTCAAATGGGAGAAAGTCGAAGGACTTTTGAAATTACCGTATTTAATCAGCTTTGGGATAGAAGCTTGAATGAAATATTTATCGCGCGCGCTAATCACGAGATTTCATAGCCCACACTTTAATTCCAAAATGATTCATGCGTTTCGATGGGTATTTTTTGTTTATCATCATATAATTTCCTAAACTCGCTTCTGTTAACGGCTTCATGGTTCATGTATCAAGTGCGATTTATCGGCATCGGCATCGCGCCTCAGATGAACCATTCTTCTGTACTACTGCCGCTAGGAAGCCCTCGAGTTGAGCTGAATACGGGTAGGAGATGTATCTGGTTTCTGTTATGGGTACAAGTGCATGTTCATCCGTTGATGGGGAAGTAGGTTACTAGCAAGAGCAAGATATCATTTTGGATGCATGAATGCATGTCCGCCTACGTCTATGTCTGTTACTGCTGCTATTGCTATGAGGTATTAGAAATCTGAAGCTTGGATGCGCATCTATAGCATTCGCAGCGCAAAGCGGACTTGGATCTACATCTAGGAAGTAGACATGTGCAATAAGCAGGGCCATAAGAGGCAAAATGATGCCCGCCACGGAGTTTCGGAGTGGCACCGCACTTCACATGAGTTCTATAACTTTTGAGTTCCCGAAGCCCTTCTGGTGCTTAGACAGAAAAAAAGAGGAACGGAGGCCATAAGTTCAGTCCAAGCGAAGAAGAGCAAAACTGGACGGTACGACCCCAGGTGTTCGTGAATTAATCCAACCACAACAGGGCCAACTAGTCCTCCTAGACTCCCAAACGAATTGATCATGGGCGTCATGATTGCCGCATCTTGATCATCGGGAGTGAGCTCGTTCACGAATCCCCAGAAAGGCCTGGGAAGAATAGAAAGTTAAAATTAAGCTTCGTTTAAAGGTAAAAGAGAATAGGCAAGTAAATCCGAATTCCCAAGAAATGCTTGCGTAAAAGAGAACTAAATTGCATGAGACGAAAGGCGCACAATCAAATACGACAAAACTTACGGGCTGCAGGCGTATAATCCGAAGGCAGTAAGTGTTAAAGAAATCATGTTGGCTTTTGGCTGGTGAAGAGTACTGGCAGTGAGAAATAAGCCAAACGAGCCAAGCAACAAAGAGCATATCAAATGCCACCGACGCTCCCCGGTGCGGTCTGAGTGCCAAGAGTTCAGGAGACTTCCCGCAACGGCACCAAGGTAAGGAACCGCCGACAGGCAGAGCACAAGCACGCTTACAGTTTCAACCGGTTCTGCCTCATCAACGTGTCTGATATCAGCTAACTCTTCCGCAACCAAAGAAATCGTAGCGTTTGTTGATGAGCCCATGATAGAGGTCAAATGCTCGGGGTCGGCTTCGGAGTCAGCTAACACTGCGCCTACCACTCGGGGGACCCAGAACACAAGGCCCCAAAAGCCAAAGCTGTGAAAGAAAAAACACGTCGCAAAAGCCCACATGCGAGTGTCACCACATAACCTCCGCAGCGTGACGCAGCCCGCTTTCTTATCTGCCGCTCCATCTCTTCCGGCGCTGCTGGCCTTCGCAGCGAAAGACTCGTCCTGGAGCTTCTGCAAATACGCACGCTTCACTTCAACTGCTTTCTCGCTTGAGCCAAAGTCAATATCCACAGGCTTTGCAGGGAGCCAACAAAACAAAGAGAGCCCGAGTGCGACTGCGGGCAAACCTTGCGCCAGAAACAGCCATTGCCAACCAGCAAGACCGCCAGGTTCTCCATCACCCGTCAGCTCCATCACAGAGGCCGCGAGAGGCCCTCCGCACACCATGGCAGTACACATCGACGCAACAATCATGCCATACGCAAAACCGAACTGGTTTTTGGGCAGAAACAGGCGCAAAAAGCTCATGGCCCCTGGAAAAAAACCCGCTTCTGCTACTCCGAGGGCGAAACGAGCTCGATAAAACGATTCAACGTCCGTGCACGCAGCCATCGCGCAGCATGCAATTCCCCAGGCAAAAGCCATGAAGCCGAGCCAATTGCGCTCACCTATGCGCACGAGTACCATCTGGGATGGAACCTGAAATAGGCAGTAGCCAACAAAAAACACTCCTGCGCCCATGCCGTACTGGCTGTCAGTAAGGCCAACGTGCTGCTGAAGATCTTCTGACACAAACTATCGCGACCATACACAAAAGCAATCGACGATTCGGGTTAGAATGCAAAGACAGAATTGATTAATGCCAGCACAAGAGACATGTATTAAGCCACTCACCGCGAGATTACAGCGGTCGATGTACGAAAAGAAGCTCAGTAGTAGAATCGGTGGCATGATTGCCCACATGACTTTGTTATAAGCTTCATCCTCTGCTTCACTGTCTGTAAATTTGGACGTACGTCCTTCCTCTGGACTTTGATCCTCCTCGTCAGCTGCTGGACCACTATTCACTCTTTCGTATCCACCGTGAGTCGACTTTTTTGGCCTTTGCTCTGCCTCGCACTCAACAAGAGCATTATTAGCCTTCAACTTCTCTCTGGCGAGAATCATTGCATCGCCACCTTTACCTACATGATCGGTTTGAATCACTGCATATCGATTCTTCACTTCAGGTTCATCTTTCTTCGCACCTTCGAGCTTTAGTGCAACATTGAGTGGAGTGACAATGCCATCATCTTCTGAGTCGGTGAGCTCACTCCAGGTGCTCAAAACCTCCATCGACTGCTCTGTGCCTGATGGACCACTCACGGGAACGCTGCCCTCCATCAAAACCTCTTCTGCAGTAGGCGCTCTATAGATTTCTTCTTCAGTACCATCAAATCCTGTAGTGGTCTCACGACTCATAGGATTAGGAATGCTCCTGTCTACTTTTTCAAGCGATAACTTCGAATGCGATTCATCCAAGACGTCTTGCGATTCTTCGTTTTTGATATCGTCATCGGCCTCTTCCGTATCCTTCTCTTCGCTGACTTCATCTTTCATGTGCTCAAGGCCACCAAACTCGGAGGCCTCGCTCACCTTCAAGTCTGAGGTTGAGATATTGCTTGGCGAAGTTCCCTCAAATGAGTTCTGAATGCTCTCCGGTGCCCGTTCGGTAGTTTCGACGGGTGGCTGCGTAACGACACCCTTGCGATTTGATACTGCAGGTGAAAGCCGAACTCGTTCGAACAAAAATGCCTTTTCGTAGCCTTCCTTCAAAACTTGAGGCTCTCCGTACTCGTTCAAACTGGCAACCACTCCTGGCTCCCAATCTTCTTCGACTTCATCTTTCGCGTCTACTTGATCGCCTACCTCATAAATCACCTTCATTTTAGTTGGACTTCCTTTTTCAGAATTAGTCTGGCAGATTTGCTCTCTCACCAAAGAGCGACGAACGTGCTCCCATGAATAGGCTTTGTCGTAGCCTTTCTTGAGCACCTGTGCCTCGCCTTCGCTATTGACGTCTTGAACAATTCCTGGCTCCCATTCATCACCACTGTCATCCCTTACCTCGACCTCATCTCCGATCTCAATTTTTTTGCTGACATTAGAAACCGAAACATTACTGATGTTGGCAGCCTCTTCAGCTTGAGCCGACTTATTGCATTCACTTTCAACGAGTGTGCGCCGAAGGTACTTCCAAGAAAAAGCTTTGACGTAATTTGACTTTCGGACCAACACTGCGCCATCTCCGTTCAAGGTAACGACAGTTCCCGGTTCCCACTCATCGTCAGTTTCGTCTTTTACGTCCACAGTTTCCCCCACCTCGTAGTCGAGGTCTTCATCCGATTCATCGCTTGCCTCGCTCTCAGGCACCGTCGCAAGGCCTGAAGGACTTTCGGGAATATCTGGAGCACTATCCACGCTGCTGTCAGAGCTGCCCGTTGATCTCTTATCAGCACCAAAGGAGGCATTTTCTACTTGTGAGCTATGAGTTCCAGCTCTCGATTCCGAGTTCATTTCTCCCAAGTCTTTCAGCTTTTGAGGAGTTGATACGGCACCATTTGAAATGTTTTCTGAATGTGACGCAGAACCGCTCCCATCGCTAGGCATGTCCTTTACGTCAAAAATGCTGGCATTGGATGACTTCTCATGGTCTTCAGCCAGTGACTTATTGCTTACTGGTGTGCCGAAACTCGTTGCTTCAGCAGCAAGTTTATCGCTGGAGCTTTCTTTCGCTTTCAAAGCTCTTTCGGCCGCTTGCTTTTTCCGCTCTTTTTGCGTCAAGTGGATAACTTCGTCTTGACGTGGCTGGGAAGAGGCAGCTTCTTCAGCAGCTCTGCGGGCCCGCTCGGCTGCTTGCTTCTTTCGCTCCTTTGAAGGTAATGGTGCAGTGTCACTACTATGCGTCGGTATCTGCTCTCTGTAATCTACCGCATTCTGCCCCTCCTCATTGGCCTGGCGCTCGGCAACATCGGGCAGCACGGGCGCACTATAACACGGCAGGATCAGTGAAGGCCTTGGAGAATGGCTCAAAGCTGACCGGATGGCATCCAACTCCTCTCGCTTTAAACCCACTGCAGGCCCAGTTAAAAGTGCATCACCTGCCTTTGAAAGCTGCGCACGGGTGCATATTCCAGCTCTTTTCAGCGCCACAACTAAATCCTCGACCCTATGCGACGCAACAACTGCTTTCAAAATATCGTCCAACTCAACAGGCTGAAGTTTGCTTGGGCATTCCTCGATTGCTCTCGTAATTTCTTTGGATTGATTCGTTGAAGTAGCCTCTGAAGCTTCTTCCTCCACCTTTGTTGAGCATTCAGCCTCATAAAGTTTATTAATCTTTGCTGCTGCGTATTCTTCATCAACAAGCACTGAAAAATCTAGAGTGTGCGATCGCTGAACTGGCTCTACATGTCCAGCACCGCCCTCAGCTTCACAATGAGCGGCAATTACCGGCGCCGATTGGGTGTCATTCGTGGTCGGCGATGGTGGTTTGAGAATCACCTTAGAGTCAACGATAGGCTTATCAATGCCGCTTGAAGTTTCATTCTCTTGCGACGCTATCTCGCGTTGCCGCTTAGACTCAGCAGCTGCGGCGGCGACAGCGCGGGATTTCTCCTCCGCACTTGCGATGGCTTGTCGAGCTGCGTTGGCCCGAGCTCTGGCCTTAGCTGCGCGCTCAACCGCTACTGCCTCTGCTGCGGCGAGTTCGGCCATCTTTGCTGCGTTTCGAGCCGCAAAATCATCCATGATGATGCAGCACGCACCTCTCTAGGTGATCTACGCTTGTTGCCTGAACAAGGGCGGCGGGCGGCAAGGGTAGGCCTACAGTCCTACAGTATAGTAGCTACTTAAAGCCGGGAACAGAGTACGCAATATTTGGACAGGTGGCTTCTGAAAAATACCGATGACCGCCGGCTATTCTTGTACTCTACCGACGCCACACTGTGACGTGACAGGAACTACTTTAACTTTAACCCACGCGGGCTCTTGTGCCCCACTCAAACTACGTGCTGCTCATAAAGGTGGGCACTTTAATCTTCTCGCAATGGACGCTGATTCTTCAACAAACACAGCGCGGAAGGATGCCTCAGAGCTGGCCGCAGCCGAAGCAGCGGCACGCGAGAAAGCGGCGAACGCTAGGCTCCGGGCTGAGGCGGCTCGTGCAGCCATTGCGGCAGCTGAAGCGGCCGAGGAAGCAGCTTTAGCGGCGGCAGACGCTGCAGCTGAGGCTAGGCGAGTGAATAATCTCGCAGCATCATCGGGATCCGCTGGCGCGCGTGGCTACGAGAGTAACCAGCAATCTCCCGGGGCTCTTGGCGATACTGCAGCTGAGGCCCACGCCACCGCAAGTGCGTCGGCGGCGGCGGCGGCGGCAAAGGTCGAGCGGGAGCGCAATTTGGACCTTAAAAAGGAGTCTCAGAGACGCCACGACGAAGAATTAAAACGGCGCGATCGAGCTGTAGAGGAAGAGCGCACTCGCCGTGCGCTTGCTGAAGAAGATCGCCAGCGGCAAGCGAGGGTGAGGGAAGCTGAAGAAAAAGAACGCGCCAAACGCGCGTTAATCGAGGAAGACCACCGGTGGCAAAGAAAGGCAAGGGAAGCTGAAGAGAAAGAACGTGCCAACCGCACGCGCATCGATGAGGACAACCAGTTGCAAAGAAAGGCAAGGGAAGCTGAAAAGACCGAGGTGTCCTGGCGAATGGAGGCGGACGCTTCCGATGCTACCAATCATCAGGCACGACGCGAGCTCATTCGCCAGGAGCGCTCTGATTTCGATCGCTTTGTCATCACTGAAGCGGCTAGGCAAGCACGTGCGAGCAAAGATGGTCAGTCAGCTGAGCCTGGATACAAGCCAACTGGACGCTCTGAGCGAGAGCGTATGGAGGCTGTATCTCATGCGGAAGCCGCGCGAGAGACGGCTCTGCGCGAGGCTGCTGAGGCCAAAGCCAAAATTCACTACCTTGAGGCGGCTTTGCAAGCCCAAATAGACTCACGGAACGCAGAGAAGATTCGCAGAAAGGAGTTGAAAAGGAAGGAGAAAAAGAAGGCTAAAAAGATGAAGAAAGAGAAGAAGCGCGCGAGTCAACATCGCGACGACAAAGATGCGACATCCGTTGCGCTTGAAGTTTCTCAAGTCGAGGAGAACTTATCGTTGATGAAGCAATCAATTAAAGGAAAGACATTTGAAATATCGCGCGCCAAAAAGGAAGCTCAAGAGCTAGCTGAAGCTCTCGCCTTTGAGGAGTCTGAGCTACTACAAGAAAGTGAGGCGCTTTTGAAGAGGCAGGCACGAAAAGATCTTCACGATGCAAACAAAGTCAACGGAATGTCTACACTGAGCGCTGAGAAATCTACAATCGAGCGACAGCATTCTATTGCACAACGCGATGATGCATCATCACACATGGCCGATTCAAATGAAGAAGGTAGTCATCAGATAGACAGAAGTCAGATCCAAGCCTATGATTCCGAACTGAAAGCCGTGGGCGAATCAAATACGACTACAGGTTTGAACGAAACTCCGAATCAACTCGAAAGGTCTCAACTTGCTGCAGAGAGCGCTGCCGCGGCAGTAAATGCTGGCGACGACTTGTCTACTTGTAGTGAATTGTCCCCACCACCCCCTCCGCCCTCCGTCTCGGCCTCAGATGAGGATGAGGATGAATCGATTCACGAATCTCTTGAGGATGAAAACAGCGACGACTCTGAAGTGGAGGAGGAGGAAGAAAGGGACGATGCCGGCTCACAAGAGCATAGCGGAAGCAATGCAAACCCATTAATCGAGAAGAGTAATGTGACTGACGTAGCTCTGACGAGTGCTAGTTCCGAGGTGCAATTTGCTGTTGGTGATCAAGTCGACGTGAAGGACGATGAAGAAGAGGAGTGGGAGCCTGGAACTGTCCTTGAAGTGGATGCCGATGGCAGCCCGCAGGTTCAAAAAGATGGCTACGACAAGGCCTATACATGGGAGCACGTGCGGCATTCCCCGCTTGAATCCAACCGAAAGTTTGTCGAGAACCCTGTCGCTGCCGAGTTTGCCGTCAATGACCGTGTGGATGTTAGAGACGACCCTGACGAAGAATGGGAGCCTGGAACTGTCACGGAGTTCGATGAAGATGGCGCGCCACAAGTTCAGAAAGACGGATACGATACGGCTTACTCATGGGAATTTATTCGTCTTCGAGAGGAGCAAGCTGGCGAGCCCGCTGTTGGGATGGCTGAGCCAAAGCTTAATGACGGGGCCAGTGTTGACAAAAACGAAGTAAATGTTAGCGCTATTAAAGATGCAACTGAAACCTCGGTTATCTCGAGATCTCCAGCCCCTGCCGAGAATGACTTTAAGTCAAAAGAGAAAAGCGAAAACATTGAATTTGAAAACAACTCAGACCAAGACGAGGTTTTACTAGCGGCCAATGAGACGAGCACCAGAAATGTTGAAGGTGATGAACTGGGGATGGGTATGGTAACAAGCACGGTATCTCCAAGAAGCCCTAAAGTGGACTCACGTCCAGAGACAAGTACGCCTGGAAAGAAAGCCACATTGAGCCGAGAAGGGACAAGCATCATTCAAAAGACCACCGTGGCATCATCACAACCATCTGGTGAAGATGACGCTGATGAAGTCTCTGAAAGTGAAAGCAGTAGAAGCACGAGCAGCAGTAGTGGAAGAAGTGGGCCAATTGAAAGTGTTTTGAGCGAGTTGACCGTGTCAGACGATGAAGGCATTCTTACTCCGGCGAACGTAGTCGTCAAGTTAGAGGCAACCAAAAAGGAGCAGCCAGAGTACAAAGCAGTGCCGCCTGTTGCACGAGAAGAAGTCAAAAACGACGAGGAAGTTTATGCAGAATGGTCGCAACCAAATCCCGCACGTTCGATGAATGGAGGATATGAAAAAGTGCGGTTCGACGATAGGGATAACTACGACGACGGTCCATCATGGCACAGTGCCCTCGCAGACATCGTTGCGCATCGACAAATGCTATGGGCAATCATGCCCCCAATCTGGCTGCTTAGCTTCTTTTCTTATCTCGATCGTTGCAACCTTGCGGTAATGTGTTATCATTTCTTTTGTTCAATTTTCTTAAAATTTTCTCTTATATAATCGTTTCCATCATTGCATTCTTGTTTACTGTGCCAGTTTGTGTCGGAAGAAGTTCAGCAAGACCTTGACCTCACGGACAGCCAATATGGTTTAGGCGCAGGCATCTTTTTTGTGTCTTACACGCTGTTTCAAGTCCCATCGCAAATGATTCTGGTGCGCGTTGGGACACGGACTTGGCTGGGCATGATGGCGTTTGCCTGGGGCCTCGCCTGCTGCGCCATGGCGTTCTCAACGGACGCTGAATACTTCTACCGTGCGCGGTTTGCCCTTGGATTGACTGAAGCGGGCTTTTTCCCGGGGGTCATCAGCTACTTGCGGACGTTTGTCCCCATGTCGAAGTTTAGCTACGCGTTTGGTCTAATTTCAAGTGCGTGCTGCGTGGCCATGGTGATGGGCGGTCCCATTGCTGCGGTGGTGTTCAAGCTAACCAAAGACACGGATACCGACAAACTTTCAGCAGATCAAGAAGAGATAGATGGACCCATGGGTCTAACCACCTGGCAATGGCTCTTCCTTTGCCAAGGAGCGCCTGTGGTGCTTTTGGGTTTGATCCTTCCTTGCTGGCTGCCGTCAGAGCCCTCGGAAATTGTGTTCAAGGGCCCAGAGGCGTCGAACCTTCGGAAGGTGTACTTGCAGCGGCTGAAGTCGGAATCGTTTGCGAATGCTGCCAGAGCTGAGAAAAGCGACGACGAAGAACTGGCGACTTTGAAAGAAAAGACGGTGGCGGGGTGCGCAACGTTGTGCAGCTTGTGCTTCGAGCCCAGAATGTGGGCGTTTGCAACCTCGATTTTCTTTCACAGCCTCGGATTTTGGGGCGTGATTTTCTGGGTGCCTCGTGTCGTTGGCGGCGTGCTCGCAAGCTCCTCGTCGCTCGGCAAAACCGACGGCCCCGATTCCAGTGATTCCCATGGCTTCGCAGCTGTTCACCTCAGCCACCACGCCGTGAAGATTTTCCATGAGACGAACTCAACTCACTTGAGCCCTGACGTCCTCGACCTTCAGATTGCCAACTTCAAAACGGTCAGCGTGGTGGTGCTCCTCCTCTCAGCCATTCCTTACATGGGCGCTGTGGTTGGCAACCTGTGGGTGGCTTGGCATTCGGACAAGTACAACGAGCGCAAGATGCACGTCATTGGAGCGTGCGCACTGGGGTCGTTTGGGCTCGTTCTGACTGCTTCCACGCTGCATCGCCCTATGCTCAACTTGCTTGCGCTCACCTTGACTGCAGGAGCTTTCTGGGGCGTCAGCGGGTGAGTTTTCCGTCTTAAACTTTGCACAGAATCCCACTAAATCATTCCTATTTCGTTTCTTAACCTTTGTACCATTGCGTTTTGTTATCAGGCCTTTCTGGGGATTCGTGAACCTTTTGACTCCGGACGACCAAGAAGCTGCGATCATGTCGTCCCTGATCAACACGTTCGGAAGCTGCGGTGGCATTTTTGGACCAATTATTGTCGGATACATTCACGAGAAATATGACTCATATCGACCAGCTCTCTTCTTCCTGGCAGTGACGGAACTCATTGCAACCATTCCGCTCTGTTACTGCTTGGCTGAACCCAAGTATGTTGGCCGCATCTCATCGAAGGATAAAATCAAAAGAGCTGCAATTCACTAATCGAATTCAATAGCAGCGTTGCATTCGAGGACGAACCCAGGAAAAAACCCATGGCAGGACCCTCCTTGTGGTTATTCTCGTTATTTGTAGAGAGAAGGTTATTTCGATTTATATTTAATGTGCGATGGGCGTTATAGTATAACTTTTTACTTAGTTCCATTCCGAGGTAAGACTGTTTCGTGTTTCGCAGTAGAGCCCCGATCCCCCAATCACCCCGTTGCTAATAATGCACTATTTGCCTTAGGTAGGTCTGGTGAAACAGTGGTAAGGCACTTCGCAGCTGCGAGTACTAGCCTTAAAAAGTGGAGTACTAGAGCTGGCGTAAATTCCGTAAATTCAGGCAAATCACGTAAAATTTCGGCGCTTTGGAGTCCAATAAAAAGCAAATTTAATACAGAAAAAGGAAGTGGGGTGGCATCTGAGTTTTCGGCTTTTCATAGTCACCTCCTTTTATTGCGCATCTCGCCATCCTCCGTATCCACAAATCTTTGAGCTCTCCCTGTTTTTTATAGAACGACCCATATACATGCCTTCAATTTCACTCAAACTCAAGGTGCTTGAGTGGGTCTGTTTTCCAACACAGCCGCGCATCGACGCCTTCATGGTGAGTTTGATCCAAGGAATCAAGGACCGCCATGTCGCCGTCGTCTAACCCCCAGCTGCCTTTGGCCTTGGAGCTGCCGCTGCCACTGCCGCTGCCAATGAGAGCGTTGAAGTTTTCCGCCATCCGTGACGCTGAGCTGGACTTGGGAATCACGGCCACTCCCAGTTGAGAAGCCCACTTGAGAAGCACGCCCGCAGGCGATTGTTCGTGCTTCTTGGCGAGCGCCAGGACCTACGAAAGATAGTATTGGTACATGTACACACACAAACACAGCATTCTATATGTCAATAGAGGTGCGCGTAGGTCGCAAAGTGTGCGCGTGAGTGTGTGAGTGTGTAAGTACGAGGAGGGGGGAGGGGCGCTACGAATAAAGTTCGTGGTTCACTCTCATTATCACCATCATTACACACCTCAGGCCGGCGCATCAAGTGCCCGCCGAGGGGCTCAAGAGTGCCCTTGGAAGCGTCTTGCCCTCCTAGGGACGCGTACGCTTGCACCAAGATCCCATGCTCGGCGCAGTAGGCGCGCAGCTCTTTCTGCGGCGCGTAAGGGTGCATTTCCACCTGAGAGTTGACGTTTTGCATAACAAATCACAGGAAATAACCTAACTACACTCGTGAACTGAGAATTGTTGAGTGCAGGCGTAAATGGAAATTAGCATGCAAGTGATAAATTGATGTCGCGAGTTAAAAGAAAAGTGCCACGCTACGTAAAGTGAACGCGATGGCAAATAACAATTCGATTGCCGTAATAAGCTCTACCTGGTTGACCGCTGGCGGCCATGCCACGGCTGTTTCTCGCAGGGCCTCTAAATGGGCCACCGTAAAGTTGGACACCCCAATCGCGCGGCACTTGCCCGCTTTCTGGGCGTCCTGGCAAAGGGAAAGAAAGGAGGTGGAATAATTTTTTAGAGAAGGGTGCAGAAAGAAATGGAATTAGAACTGCAGTACAGTGCAAACATCTAGGTCATACGATGCAGCCATTTTTCCTTCCCCGCCTGCTTTCCAGTCACCACCCATCTGCCCCTCATCCCCATTTTAGTACCTCCATTGCTCGCCAAGTCTCTGCTCTAAGCGCTTTGAGGTTAGTGCGCTCGTGGCCCTTCTTGGCATAGACGAAAGGGCCCAAAGGGCTTTCAGCCATAACTGCTTTGGATTTCCCCATCACCGTGTATGCTGGGCCTAAAGTTCACAAGCGAGCAAGATAACAAAGTCAAAGCAAGAAATCATCGTAAACGATTAAAAACTTGTGTCTGCCACATCCAAGCCCACGTAAAGCCAGGAGGGTTGTTATAGTCGAGAGTGCACTGTGTGGTTGTACCGGGCCAGTGCATGAGGTAAAGGTCGACGAAAGGCAAGTTCAGCCTCTTCAGACTCAAGTCCAAGCAAGTGAGTGTTTCCTCGTAGCCGTGGTAGGCGCGCCAGTGTTTGGTGGTCACGAACACTTCTGAGCGAGGAACTGGCGCGGCTCCAGCATTGAGCGCTTTGCCTACGTCACCTTCTGTCTGTTAACCCCCCAAATCCAAATAGTTGAAAGGGAAGCGTATGAGTGTACGCGGCCAAAAGACGCAACCTTTAGGTTCAACGAACGAAAACTAAAGCACCAGGTCTACGAAAATGAAACCAGACGCAATGTACATGCTGTGCACGCATTTGATATAAGAGCTTTGGTCTACTAGCAATAAGTACCTTTTCGCCGCCGTAGCAAAAGGCAGTGTCAATCAGGCGATAGCCCGCGCGCAACGCCTCTGTAGTGGCACGATGGGCAGCGCCATCTTTGAACCTGTAAGTGCCAAACCCAACCATGGGCATTCGAACCTGCCAATTCCGGTGAAAGGTAGTCAAGAAGAAGCCCACTTTATTATCATCTTTATTCAACCTAGCCACCCACTACTAGAGGAACCTTTTCTTGTGAGTAGCTCGCACCTTTGCATCTCCCAGGCCTTTGATTTCCGTGGTTCCGTCCTCAGTCATAGTTTGAATGCGCTTCTGCGGCGGCTGGACGCTTGCTGCGTCTGATGCAGGCGCTTGACAGCGTTTGGCAGACTTCATCATGAGGCTATCACTTGTCCTAGATTTGCGTTTACCTCTAGCTAGAAAACGCCGCGGGACACACACACGAGAGCAAACATGAGTAATTAGATCAAAAAAGATATAAGAGTGAAAATTCCATTGATTCAAGCAGTTTGGAACGGGGCCAGCCAGGCCGATATTACTTGATGAAGACCAGGTTTTTTGAATTGCTCGGGGCTCGGGGCTGGGGATCGGGAAAGCTCGTGTGCTTTTAAACCCCAAAGGAGGAGGATGCTGATGCTTCGTTCTCGTCGGCAAAAACATTACCTCCCACATTCGTCTTTCTGACTCGACGAGTCGACTGTCGACTTCGACTGACTCTCGGCCTCTCGGCCCCTAGCTAGCTAGCTAGCTAGCCTAGCTCATAGTTCGGTGCGCGGTCTTGTCGATTTGTCGAAAATCTAGCAAGCGAGGTACAACATACATTGGTCACAAGACATAGCGACAGGCAACCCCTAGCCAAGGCGCCGGTGAAAACAAAGCTAGTGGTGAAAGAGCGTAATTCACCCAAAATCAGAAGCATGTTATTTCGGAAACTGAGTCAGTCACGAACATTATTAACCCGGCCAAGCGCTGCAGCGGGGAGGCTTGGAGTTCGTTGCCTCGTCACTAGCAGCAGCACAAGTGATCGCGTTGACGCCGCTGAGTCAGCCAAGTTTGCCCACGCTGCAGCAACTTGGTGGGACCCGAACTCGGACCAGGGCGCGGGTCTCCTCCACGCTCTCAATCCAGTGCGCGTGCGGTACATCACGGAAGTCGTCGCGCCGCACATAAACTCAAAAAAAAGTCCTCTTAGTACTGCAGCCGGTTCAAGCCTTGAGCGCTCGGCAGCGCAGCCTCTGGCTGGCTTGCGCGCCCTTGACGTGGGTTGCGGCGGCGGCCTCTTGTCGGAGTCTCTAGCGCGGCTGGGTGCTACCGTCGTGGGGTTAGATCCCACGCCAGCCGCTGTGGCCGCGGCTCGGCAGCATGCAAGCGGAGATCCTGTCACGAGCTCAAGAGCTACTTATAGGCTGGGCACAGTGTTTGACTTGGAGACTGAAGGTGCCCAATTTGACCTTGTCTGCTCTCTCGAGGTAAATTCAGGTTTCTGTTGACCATCCGATCCGTTCCAGCCACCTTCAAAATGTATTCCTCTATTTTACAGCTAATTTTCTGTGCTTCTTCATGCTACTGCATGGTTTGACCGATTTTACGGACATTACGAGCTAGCCGGTGACAGACTCATGTGAAACACTTCTACCAAATTGATTTTTCCCTTCATTTCTTTTTGTTGGCACGAACAACGGTGTCTGCAGGTCGTCGAGCACGTGCCTGATCCCGATGCGTTCGTGGGGGCATGCGCGAATGTCGTTGCGCCCGGTGGCGCCCTAGTCTTGAGCACCATGAACCGCACGCCGAAAGCATGGCTTCTCGCAGTGCTGGGCGCCGAGCACTTGGGGCGCTTGTTGCCTGTGGGGACCCACGACTGGGCCAAGTTTCGAACCCCTGCGGAAATGACCAACGCCGTCGAACGGAAGGTAATGAGCAACAGCGGCAACAGCAGCAACGGCGAGGTTGGCGATGATGGAAGAAGCAGCAAGTTGACTGTGCGAGATACCCAGGGGATCGTGTTCAAACCGCAGAATTTGAAACTTCTGTCGAGCCCTGCTGCTTGGGGTTTAGACCCAAACGATCTGGACGTCAATTACATCATGCATGCATTGCGACCGCGCGATGATGTGCGGGAGTGAACTAATCTGAGTGTCGACGTGTCGACCTAATGCACTTCCTTGCTTGGTGGGTCCCATGGCCTACTTCGGGTTGTTGTTGCCCTAGCTCAGTTAATCATCCATCCGCCCAGGGGGAGGGGCGGTGTATTATCGCAGTGCCATCTTCCTCATATATCTCGTAGATCATAGCATGGAGCGTAGTGACACCTAAAGCCGAGGGCGCCATGTGCAATTAGATAGCACCTAGGGGCTTATTCGCGACTGCCTAGGAAATTGGAATGAGGTAGCACTGCATGCGTCCGCGGTGCTCTTTCTCCAGGTCCCTGTAGAATTACCTCTGAATTACCTAGTTCCCTGGTTTGCAGGTGCGGATTTCGCTTTCGCGACTTCATGATTTTGGATTCCGTTTTTATATTCCACGTTCCACGGCTTTGCGGCTTTGCAATTTTTGAATCCGAAATTCGAAAAAGTCTTGGGCGTACGGGGGAAAGGGAAGTTCATAAGCATAAGAGCATAAGATACTCGTGTAAAGCAAAGAGCAAAGCAGTTCTCATTTTCTAGGTCGGCAATCGGCAATGAACAATGAGGTATGTAGTATATACAAATACAAGGTTGTGAAGCGCGATGTAAGATTTGAGTGCGTGCATGTGTGTTGTGCGTATAGGCCGTATAGGGAATGGGGTAATGAATGGTAAACGGCAAAAAAATGGTTGAGTCGGGGAGTCGAGGAGTCGCTCGTATCGCGAAATCAAGTCCTTTTGGTAAGTAATTCGTCATTCACAATCGAACAATCGCCCACGTGCGGCTCCCTTGCTTCATTTCGACAGAGCCCCCGAAGGACCGCAATTAGGAGACCAAAAGAAAGTAACGAGGACATACAAAGCACAAGCGAAGCTGCTTAAACCTCGTACAAAGAGAGTTTCAAATACTAGAAGAGGGACTTGCTTCATTTTTTTCTGTTTTTTTTCATTATTTTGCGCCTCCATCTTATAAATCTCAGAGCATCACTGCTTTCAAGGCATTCTCGGCTTCCAGCAGTGCAGCCACTTCCTTCATGGTCACGAAGCGCGTTTTGGCGAGGCCTCCTTCGTTGTAGGGCTTCATGGTCACCACGCCGCTAGACTTGTCAATTTTGGCGACCACATAAGGGGCTGTTTCTAGTTTGTCCTTGGCAATGGGCACGTTTTGCAGCACCATGCCCTTGGTCACTTGGGCTGGGCGGGCTTGGCTCTGGCTCGCGCCTCGCTTTGACCTTGAACTCCCGAACAAGCCTCGCCCTTTCGAGGAGTTGCCGCCGTCTTGGTCAGGGCTGGAAGATGAGGCAGCGGAAGGCGCAGCGCTACTGCTGTTTGAGGGTGCTCGAGTGGAAGCAGCTTTGGTGGACGGCACGCCTGAGGTTGCGCCAGAAGCCAACGCCGCTGCCGCCGCCGCCTTGTCGCCCTCTACCGACGACTCGCGTGAGGACCGCTCTTTGGACAGTCGCCCTTTCCGGCCCTCTACCGACGACTCGCGCCAGGAGCGCTCTTTGGACAGTCGCCCTTTCCGACCGTCGCCAGCCGCGGCGGCGCTTTTGGCTTTGCTCAGCGATTTTGACGACGTGGGGCTCAGCGAGGGGGCGCGGAGGGTCGCCGACGGTGGCTCAACTGGGCCAGGTCCGCCGTCGAGAAGCACCCTAGCGGAGCCCTCAGTGCCACTACATGCCGCAGAAGCTGACAGTGGCACGATGGGGTCTTTCTTGCCAGCGCCTGCCATAGACGACAAGATCGAACCCGCTTTTGGATTAGTGCCGCGCGTTGGAGTCGTTGGTGCTGGTTCCTTCACGGGACTCCTGTTCTTGCCCGAGAAAGCAGCACCACGAGGCGGCGTTGCTTCGGGCTTCCTGACTGGACTACTGCCCGCGTACGCGTTCGCCCCCGCAGAGGAGGAAGGCGGCGCCAGCTTCGCGGCGAAAGCCTTGTTGGCTGCGGCTTGCCGGGCGTCTTTCTTGCTCGCGTTGAGAATGGCGTCCGAAGCCTTCTTGCCGCCGCTGTCCTTCTTTTCGGCCTCGTCCTCAAACCCATCGCCGTCGTCTTCGCCTTCACCCTCTGCGGCCAACTGCAAGAGCGTGGCCTGCGCCGAGACGGACCCCACCGCATTGGCCGCGTCGTAAGCCCCATCGTCGTTCTTCTCCAACGCCAGGAACGCGTCCTGAAGCCTGGCTTGGCTCCGGCGGTCGGCGGCGACTTCTCCCTGTGCAGCGGGGCCAGAGGCGGCAGAAAACCGCATCGGCCGCTTGGGGTCAATCAGGAAGGCTCCCACCACCGCCGAAGCAGGTAAAAAGTAGTTTTTCGCGGGGGACCCGTCGGTCATGCTGAGGTCTTTCAACAACTCGTGCGAGACCAGGAGCTCGTTGCTGCTGCGCCCCACGCTCAGCACACTCGCGGGCAGGGCATACACCAGCACGGCAGCCAGCTTCGAAGTGCCCTTGAACTCGTGCATGCGGTGCACCCCAAAACAGTCCTTCACCAGGGCTTCCTGGTACGCGTGGAGCTCCCCTGTAGCCGAATGCTCCGGCCCCCCGAGGCCATACGAGCAGGGGCCAAGGGACGAGAAGTACACCCCCCCACCGCTGGCCCGGCCGCGGAATATTTTGGGCGCAGACATCCGCAGCCCGCTTTTTGCGATGAGGGGCACGGCTTGCGGCGTGGTGTAGTGGTAGACGATCACGTATTCGGGGCCAAGGTGGTGCACGTGCCGACGAATCTTTGATGCAAAGGGAAAAAAAAAAGGAGACCAGCGAACGCATGAAGTTATTGAATTGAAATCATGATAAGACAGCAATGAAGTAAAGTGATGGAAGTAAAGAAAGAGAAGAGAAAGGCACGAGTGCACGTAATCTCGCTATTTACCTGCATCATTTTCTTGGCAAACTTCACCACCGACTCGGGTTCTTCCAAGCCGTTGTGGCGGTCTTCACCCTTGAACAACGGGTTTTCTACGTTGTGCATGGCTGTTTCCCCTTGCATAAACACTTTCATCAGCCGTTCTTTCAGGGTAGGGCCATGCAATCGGCGAAACGCGGCTTCCCTCTCGGCGCGCGACGCAATGCCTTTTTGGACTTTGGAGTTCAGCCGATTCCCCATCATCACCTTCTTGACCGCTTTCCGAAACCGCAGCAGCCCTTTCCCGGTGATGATTTTGCGGCCGTCCCCACCTGCGAGGTCAGGGTAGCCTCCTTCCAGATCTTCGCTCGCAGGGTTCCAATTCATGGGCCGGTACAGGACGGTGTTTTCCCCGAAGAAACTCTTGTCTTTGCCTTTACTCGTAGGGACCGTAGGAGCTGCGGGGACGAGCGCAGTGGAATTCCGTGCTTCGGCCAAGGCCACTTCGCCATCGCTGGCGTTGTGCTTCGCCACCACACTTTTCCCGCCGCCTTTTAGTTTGCCCTTCGGTCCGGGACCACTGGCCAAACATGCCAACGCTGTGAGCTGGTACACCCGCAGGACTGCCTCCGTGGGCAACAAGAGGGCTCCCAGCTCCCAGGGCAGAGAGTTGACGGCGGTGCCAAACAGCGAGGGCCGCACCGCAGAGAGCAGAGTTGCAGGCAGCACCCGCAGGCAAGGATCTTTTTCCATGCCCGGCACCGGAAACAGCAACATCTTGGGCAGCGACAGCGCAATCACCGCTTCAAAGGGGCGCGGGCGCATGGAATTTTCATAAGGCGGAAATGCGTCGGCGCGGGTGAAGATCTCGAGGTCGGCAGTAGTCAAATCGTGGGGGCGCCGGAAGGTCACGGGCACCCCATCGACGGTGGCATTGGCGGGAATGCCCGACTTGAGCATTTTGCGCGCGCCGTGCAAGGAAGTGTAGTGAAACACCAGGCAGTGGGACGCCGGCTGCAGGCACAAGTACGTGAGTGTACGCAGCAAGTATAGAGAGACAACAAGAAAAGAGAGGACGGGACGAACGAAACCGCGTGAAAAAAAAACAAGAAGAAGGAAATGCAAAATAAAAATTACAAAACACATACGGCATGCGAAGAAGAGATAGAGAACCCTAGAAAGCAAACGACTCCATAACAAGGAGACAAACGCCACTACCAACCACCATCATTACGCACCACCATGGAGTTTTGAATGGCGTCCACCGTGGTCTTGAACTTAGTGTCGGTGTACTCCACCGCTTTCTCCAACGCGACCGACTTCGCCAGCCGCGCAATAATTTCGTGCCGGTCTTGGGTCATTTTCTTGTAGCCAAACCACGCCGCCAGGAAGAAAATCGACGATGTACACAGCGCCAGAAAAATGCCCATGCCAGCGTCTTTCAGGCCGAAATCCACCATGACCCCGGTTTCAATCGCGAGGGCGGCGTAGAAGGTGAGCAAAATGCAGGCCTGCGCCACGTAGGCAATGAAGTTGGTGAAGCCCGTCTTGAAAGGCTGCTCTTCGCGGTAGTACATCATGGACGCAATCGCCAAAATCGCGCCAAAGGAAGCTCGAGTTGCCGATTCCGAGGAGACCAGGGGGATCACGGACACGAACACCATGCGGCGGTACATTTCCGCGACTTCAAACCACCACCGGTCAGAGCGGTAGCAATCAAACAGGAAACGCAAACTCTTCAAGCTCACGTCCCTGTCACGCACGAAGAGAGCCAACAGGGGGTCGGTCTGGGATACCGGCGGGTTCAAAGCATCGCGGCGGCCCCAGAGCAAGAAGTACCACAGCATGGGAATCATTTGGTACACGAAAATGAAACACAAGTTCACGTCCCGGAACGCCAGGTACCCGTCCGACCGGCAGTCGATGGCGGTGTCCACCCGGAGATAAGCGCTCCCGTCGTGCGGCAGAGTAATGCAGTCCAGGGACTGAAGCTGTTTCATGGCCACGGGGGGCAGCACCACGTAGGTTTCGAGCAAGAAAAACCACAGGTGCTGGGACTTGATGTGGTTGGCTTCGCCCACGCCACCGCCTCGAAGGGCGACTAAGACCAGGCGCAGGATGCACACGACCAGCAGACCCGCCGCAATGACCAGCGGGAAAATCGAGTACAGGTACACCGTGGCGTAGTACCGGTCAGCACTTTTCACGAAGCACTCGGTGGACAAGAAATCCAGGGAAAAGAAATTGAGCAGGCCGAGCATGTCGCTGAACGGGGACGGAAAAGTGATGTTCAAGTTGAAGGAGGTGGACGCAATAATTTGGTAGGTGACCCACGCCACTTTCAAAGACCCGCTGTCGATGCTCCGGAAGAAGTGCACTACCCGGTTGCCCCGGAAGCACGGCAGGTCCACCCCGAAGAGAAAGACCAGAGCGGCCAGGGCGGCAGCGGCCCCCATGATGCCCATGATGATGAAGGACTGCACCTGCGCGCCTTCGCACGGCTGGCACCTCCGGCTGGCGGCTTTGTAAATGAAGCCATAGTTGCAGGTCCCACACAGTGGGCCACTGGCCCCCGTGGAGCACAGCAAGCTGGCCTGGTCGTTGCAGCCGCCGAGGTCGTCGTTCAAGTAAACCGCGTCGTCTTCTTCGGGATAAACGTCTTGGTGCCAGCAGCTCGCGTTGCCCGTGAAGTTGGACGGGTCGCTGCCCTTGCACGTGTCCCGCAAGCACTTGTACAGCTCGTCGGAGTAGTCGTACCTGTGCGAAGGAAAATTGGGGGGCGAGCGAGCAAAGAAACGAACGAGGACAGAGACAAAGTAAGAGGATTCCAGGCAAAAGTATCACCTTTGTTTTCATTCCTTTGCTTCGGTGGCACACAACTTCACCCACTCTCCTTTGAAAAAAAAAGAAGCCCCTGGCGCACATTACATCAACGAACGCATCGGCTTCTATCTTTCTCACATCATACCTCGAGCGGTCCGACCAGTAACCTTTCTTGGGGGCTGGCGCGGTTTAACCCCCCGCGCAGGTTGCTTCCTCGGGGCATTCGGCCACCACGACGTCCTCCTCCGTGTCGTCGTAAGCTTGCAGGCGGTAGTACGCGTCGTCGGCCAGACGGCAGGCCGATTGACCTTCTGGGCTGTCGTAGCCCGTCGCGCAAGGAATGCAGCCAATCGAGCCTTCTTCATCGGTGTATTTGCCTGTGGAGGGGGGGGCAAAGAAGAATGGCCACACGCAAAAAATGAAAGAAAAGAGAAATGCAGTGCGCGCACATAGATTAAAAAAGAAGAAGCAGAAGAATTGCAGGAAGACACGCAACTCAACACCCTAACATCATCATCAGACTAAACCACATCTTACCGGTGTTGCACAAGTCGCACGAGGTCAAGCCAGTTTGGGCTTGGCTCTTCCCTTTTGGGCAGAACTCACACTCCAGAGACCCGCTCAGGGGCTGGTAAGAGCCCGCGGCGCACAGCAAGCACGCGCCGGCGCCAATTACGTTGTTGTACGTGCCCGGGGCGCACACGTCGCAGCTCGACTGGCGAGACAGGGAAAACTTGGCCACCGGGCAGGAGGTGCAGGTCACGACTTCGCCTTCGCTGTACTTCCCAGCGTCGCACGCCGTGCAGGCCGTGGCGGCGGTCGCGTTGTTGGTGTGGTCGCCGGCGCCACATATCAAGCACTCGTTTTCTTGGGCAGTGGGCGCGTACCTGCCGAGTTCGCACTTTTCGCAGGATGCCGCATTCAAACTGTATTCTCCCGCCTGATCAAAGGCAAAAACAAGAGAAAGCGCACAAGAAAGCGCACATTGCGTGGACAGAAAAGAAAAGAAGGGAAAAGATGAAGGCAATAAATATGAACTTTTTGCATCACCATAGCAGCAGCACGAGCTATCGGCGAAGCACACCAAAGAATTACAAACGAACAAAACAAACAATCGTACAAAACTCCAAACCCATGACGAGCACGAACCTGGCAATTGGTGCAACTCGCTCGGTCTGCGGCGCTCAGCTTCCCCGGCGCGCAGTTGTTGCAACTGGTGGTGCCTTCGGCGATCTGGTACTGGCCGGGGGGGCACAGGGTGCATTCCTCGGGCCACGGGGGCGCCTGCTCTTTCTTCTCGAAGGTGATGGCGTACGACGAAAAACGGCCAATGCCACACGGTTCGCAAGTGCCCGGGTGAATGAAGTAGGTGCCGTTGCTGCAGATCACCGTGGGGGCGTAGGTGGGCACGTGGGTGGGGCGAGGGGTTGGCAAAGAGGTGGGCATGGCGCTCATGGTGGGGGACAGCGTTGGCAAGAAGCTGGGGAACGGCGTGGGGGGCACCGTTGGCGGGAAAGTGGGCCGCGCAGTAAAGGTAATGGGGTTAGGGTTTGGTGGTGGTGGGGGAATGCGAGGGCGGCAGGGTAGGCACGGCCGTAGGCTTGAAGGTAGGAGGCAACGTCGGCAGCGGCGTGGGGTACCGCGTAGGCAAATACTGTAGCAATTTCAAACAACAACAG
>Ga0307931_1000526_pt1 | contig 24164 bp, 17 predicted proteins | sample OrgLakmetageno47_FD_201816 | JGI IMG/M metagenome (GOLD analysis project Ga0307931, IMG submission 201816) | Saline water microbial communities from Organic Lake, Antarctica - #47 | ecosystem: Environmental > Aquatic > Non-marine Saline and Alkaline > Saline | place: Antarctica: Organic Lake...
TCTAGTCTAGTCTAGTTAATACTCTCCCAAAAACAAAGAAAGGCAAGTACACAGCAGTCACAGAGGCACATAAAGAATGCACTTGAGCTGCAAATGCGCCAGCAAATTCGCTCCAGAAGGCCAATGGTTGAGTAAGTGGAAATAGGAATATGGGATACGGATTAACCGTGTTTCTAATTGACTTGAGTTGCTTTTGCTTGTGGTTAAGAGGCAACCGGAATGAAAACGGCTACAGCGTTGACTGTCTAATTCCGTTCGCCATAATGGTTCTTGAGTACTATAAAGCGGGTGCCACGTCGTTTCTTGCTTCTTGTCTCACACGGGCATTGGGTCTTGCTTGGGTCTAGTATTCTTCACCAAAGTCCTCCTCCTCGCCCTCACCTTCGGCGGTCTCAGCACCAACTTCTTCGAAATCCTTTTCAAGCGCCGCAAGATCTTCACGGGCCTCGGAGAACTCGCCCTCTTCCATGCCTTCGCCGACATACCAGTGCACGAACGCGCGCTTGGCGTACATGAGATCGAATTTGTGGTCGATGCGGCTGAGGGCCTCGGCAATGGCGGTAGTGTTGGCAACCATGCACACAGCGCGCATGACGCGGGCCAAATCGCCACCTGGCACCACAGTGGGTGGTTGGTAGTTGATGCCGCACTTGAAACCCGTTGGCGACCAGTCCACGAACTGAATAGTTCGCTTGGTCTTGATGGTGGCCACAGACGAGTTCACGTCCTTAGGCACCACGTCACCACGGTACATGAGGCAACAAGCCATGTACTTGCCGTGGCGAGGGTCGCACTTAGTGTACATGGACGCCGGCTCGAACACCGAATTAGTGATTTCCGCGACGGACAGCTGCTCGTGGTACGCCTTCTCCGCTGAGATCACAGGCGCGTACGAGGTAAGCATGAAGTGGATGCGCGGGTAAGGCACCAAGTTGGTCTGGAACTCGGTCACGTCAACGTTCAAAGCGCCGTCGAAGCGAAGCGACGCGGTGAGTGACGAGCCCACCTGGGCAACGAGGCGATTCAAGTTGGTGTAGGTAGGGCGCTCGATGTCGAGGTTGCGGCGGCACACGTCGTAGAGAGCTTCGTTGTCCATGCAGAAGGTCACGTCAGTGTGCTCGAGGAGAGCGTGCGTGGAGAGCACCGCATTGTAAGGCTCTACCACAGCGTTCGCCACCTGGGGTGCAGGTGAGATCGCAAAGGAAAGCTTGCTCTTGCGGCCGTAGTCCACGGAAAGCCGCTCGAGGAGCAGCGAGCCGAGGCCGCTGCCGGTGCCGCCGCCGGTGGCGTGGTACACGAGGAAGCCCTGGAGGCCCGTGCAGTTGTCCGCCAGTTTGCGGATGCGGTCGAGCACAAGGTCAACGATTTCCTTGCCAATGGTGTAATGGCCACGCGCGTAGTTGTTGGCGGCGTCTTCCTTGCCCGAGATGACATGCTCAGGGTGGTACAGCTGGCGGTAGGTGCCGGTGCGCACTTCATCGCACACAGTTGGCTCTAGGTCCACGAGCACGGCGCGGGGCACGTGCTTGCCGGCACCGGTCTCCGAAAAGAAGGTATTGAACGCATCATCACCGCCACCAATGGTCTTGTCCGAAGGCATTTGGCCGTCAGGTTGGATGCCATGTTCGAGGCAGTACAACTGTATGAAAAACAAAACAAAAACGCAACGGCAGAACGAAGGAAGATTGATTGGGCTTGCTACATATGCACACCCAAGGACATAGCGTGCAACTTTTGAAAGCATACTTTGAGAGAATATAAGCCACGCAAAGCACGGGCTCCTGGGACGAAGCACGGCATACGCACGAGTTTTTTTTATAAGCGTTGCAGCGGGAATTGATATCTTCAAACAACATAGACAGAACACTTACCTCCCAGCAGGCGTTGCCGGACTGAATACCAGCCTGGCCAATATTGATGGAGATAACCTCACGCATATTGAATTATCTAAGTGATGATATCCAGAAGGGCGAGAAAAACCGCGACGACGGGCAAACGGCGATGGCAAAAAGATGAGCGACATCGAGCGTACGTTACGAAAAAAAAGAGCCAACAGGGTGAGATAAGATAAGCTGGGACAACATGCAGGTAGAGAAGAAAAAAATATGAAAAGCGAGTGACAAGATCAAGCTCTAGGAGAATGTGGATAAAGCGCGCAAGCGCATGCATAAGGATCGGCACCAGTGGGGACGAGAGAAGGAAGGCACCAGTAAACTGAATGGCGTTGGACGTGGAAAGTTCTTGTTGTGGACTTCTGGAAACGTGGAAGCTCGGGACTGCTTCAAACTGAAACGGGTATTTTGACCGTTGCGAACCGTTCTCAAGTAAGTTCAAGCTGTGCCAACGTGTGGGAAGCTGGGAACTGGGAACCCCGTGAGATCGTGTGATGACTTCAGCTACTACAGTCTGTAGCTAGCTTAGCTAGTAGCTTAGAGGCAAGATTGATGCTAGCAAAAAAACGGCCCTAGTTTCTATAGCTAAGTAGCAAGCTAGGCTCAAGGGTGTGACTAGTGGTGTGCTTACTACTAATTGTTAAAAATGCTATTTTCAATCATTGCTTTAGCTCTAGTTCAGACCACACATGCTCTTTATCAGAACTTTCCAAAAAGCGTTGCCCCAAGACGAGTAAACGTGGGCCTGAGTGCTTTGAAGTTGTACGGTAACCAAGGCACACGTTCTCCCCTAGTCAACTGGTAACTAAACGTAATCTCAAACATGACTTCAAATTATTAGCGCGGCTATCTATATAACAAGATGGCGCATAATTGATTTCAGGTACTTGGAAGAGCTTGGTGTACCATACGAAAACATCGACGCCCAAACCGTTGATCGCACATCCGATACTTATCCAAATCCATTCCGTTCAATTCCAGCTGCCTCAGATAGTGATGGAGTTGAATTGTTTGAATCTGGCGCCATTCTCCTTTACATTGCGGACAAGTATGGTGGTCTCGACACCCCTGAGCGTCGTGCTGCGGTGGCCAAGGCAAGTTACGCTTTACCGTCCTTATTCGTTTGCACGCTGAAAGTGCTTCTGGCGTTCCTTTCAAGAGTAACTCCGATGCCTGTGCATATTTGTCTCTTGTTTCTTGTCTCTTGTGTGTTTTCAGTGGGTCGTGTGGGCCAATGCTAGCTTAGACCCCATCTGCTTCGTCGAAAACGACCGAGGCCAAGTGCTGGACACCAAGCTCAAGAAAGAGCCCAAGCAGCTGTACGTTCTCGACAAGCTGCTTGCCCAATCCTCGTGGCTGGTTGACGGCACCTTCAGTGCGGCGGACGTTGCCGTGGGTTCCTACATTCTTTACGTCCTGCTCTTCTTTCCGCAGGTCGGAGTCTAGCATTTTACCTACTTCTGGGATGTGAGGGATGGGGAGTAGGGCAAAAAAGGTTCAACCAAGTTCATATATTAATTTGTTTATTCTACTACTGTACTTTTGAAGTTTGACTGGTTTTATTACGGCGTGTTGGGTTGACTACATCAGGTGAAAATTGCTGGCAAATGGCCGCACGTTGGGGCCTTTGCCGCTGCCTGCGCATCTCGGCCGGCCTACGCCAAAGCGTATGGCGCATCTACCGCCGCTAAACTTGCGGAGCTTGCTCGTCGCACGTGAAGCGTGGCTTGGAAGATTGATGGGTTTCTTGGGAATGAGGCGAATGCTCAGAGGTGCCATCACCGCTGGGACGGGTGCACGTGAGACTGGCGCCGTGATGCTTCACCAAGGCTGCCGCGTCGTATGCTCTTCCCATGCTGCGACACCGATCTCATCAGACGTATATCTGAAAGGCGCTTAAAACGGCACGTTATCAACTCTTACTCTGCCACTTAGACCTGAGAGGATGCGTCAATTGTGCTGACTTTGAAGGGCGCCGTTTGATAAACATCTGGAATGGGACTCGGTTGATCACGAATCTAAAATCAATCTGAGTTCTTGGGATCTTCTTTCTGCTTTCGAAGTAAGAAAGGGCAAACGAGTACCTATATGGCGTATGGGGGATTTGGGCTCAGGGCTCAGGTGATGGTATAACAGATAAAAAATCACACCCATTTCCATAGGCACAGCCCCCCCCCGCCCCCCGAGGTACAAGCACAAGCACGGGAGGTCGAAAGACCTACGCCATTATAGTACCGTGTGTTAAGTTGCTTGGGGTTGTGGAGGTGCCTTTTCTCTGATTGCCTTTGCCCTTTGCCCTTTTTGGGCGGCCAAGTGCGGCAAACCGGCAAAAGAAAAAAATACGCCATTCATACGGCATACAGGACGTACTTTTGACGTACAACAGTTTCTAAAACCTATGCATTGTTGTCTAGCCTAGTCTATAATTTTTATATAAGAGAAGTTAGTTGTAAATATTCTCATGTCATCCATTTCTGAGACCGACGTCGCATTCGATCGGCTTAAAACACAAAGGGTAGGTTTTATGAACAAGTGATTGCAGTTGCAAGTAAGCACGTGAGCAAGCATTTACATACCAGCGCACAAAGCTCCTAGGGCTATTATAGACCCCTAGACGAAAGTCTGATCCCTTCCGCCGAGCCAAGGGGCCGCAGCTGCCGCCGGGCCAGCAGAGTCATTATGAGTGTTGGATTGCACAGCCCTTGAGCCAACACCTACGCGGCCAGTAGCTGGGGCAGTGGTTTGACTCATCGCAGGCCCGACTGAAGCAGTGCCAGAAGCAGCGCCTTTCAGAACCGCAGAATTAGCGGCAAGGCCAGCGCCAAAACCCGCGGCACCCTTGGTGACTTTTAGGATCGGTTTCGGCTCCGGCGCCATTGTCACGGGTGGCACCATCGGTGGCACTGCCATGGGCATCGGCTGCGGCATCCACGGGGGAGGAGGAGCGCTGGTGCTGCTGCTTGCAGGGTTGAAGTAAGGCGCGTTGGTCATGGCTTGCCAATGAGCCATTTGAGCCATTTGCTGTTGCCTCATCTGCTGTTGCTGCTGCTGCTGTTGTTGTTGTTGCAGCTGCTGTTGCTGGTGGTTAGGCTGCAGCTGGGGCAAGGGCTGCTGTTGTTGCTGAAGTTGCTGCTGCTGCTGCTTTTGCTTCAGTTGTTGTTGATGAACCTTCTGTGGTTGCAAGTGTTGCTGCATTTGGTATTGCTGCTTAGACTGCTGTGGCTGCTGAGACTGCTGCTGCTGCTGCTGAGATTGCTGTCGCTGCATTTGATGTTGTTGCTGTTGCCTCATTTGCTGTTGCCTCATTTGCTGTTGCCTCATTTGCTGTTGCTTCTGCTGCTGCTGCTGCTGTTGTTGTAACTTCTGATCGGCCTGAAAGGGTAAGCCAAAAGGCGGAACGAAGTCACCGTAAGGAGGCACAGGCATGCTATCCATGAACTGGTTTGCTGCAACGGTGGCAGCGGGAGGCAAAGCACTAGTGCCCGCGACCATCCCGCGGTTTGGCGACGGCTCTTGCAGCGCTGGCGGTGGCGGAGGCTTGTTTTGCACGTGCGCCTGTCCCTGCGGTTGCACCCGCGCCTGTAGTTGTTGTGGCTGTAGCTGCGCCGGTTGTTGCGCCTGCGGTTTCTGTGGCACCTGAGGCTTGGACTGCAGGTTCTGCTGATGCTGTCGTACGGGTGGATGCACCCCTGGTCCTGGCTGCTGAGCGCGAAGTTGCTCCTGCGGCGGCTGTTGTCGATCGTTGAACTGCAGCGACGGAGGGAGTGCCACCCGCGTCGGCTTTGGCGGGTAACGCGACGAGGGTGCACCCTCCGAAGGAAGCAGCGCAAACGGCGGCGAAACTGCTGCAGTTTCTTGTGGAGTAGGTTGCGGTTTCTGAGGCGGGAAGAGGGGCGGCACGTCAGAAGGAGTCGCGGATGACATCGACGCGGACGCACACGCTTTGTCTAAGTCGTGGAGGTATTGGGTAAGCTTCGCAGGGTCTTGCTCGTGCATCATGGGCGCCCCCACGACGGGAGTGACACTTGGCGGTGACGCCGCTGCGGAGGAGGGTGCATGCAGAGTAGAGCTCGTCGACGGGTGCGCTACTACTTTCGCGCCAGAAGCTTCCGCGGACTTTGGTACGACCTCAGCGGCGCAACCAGCTTGTGGACTGGCTGGTGTGGTCGCCGCTGCGGTCTTATTGGCCTTCACCGCCCGTTTCTTCGGTTGCGGCGCAGTGACGCCATCACGAGACTTAGAGGCAGCTGGTGCCCGTTTCTTCTTTGCCGCTCCTTGCGGCGCGCTTTGAGGCCCAGACGAATCCTCGAGGACAGGCATGGACATCCACTGGTCTCTTCGATTGCTCAAGCTCTCATTATCCCAAATGTTACTCAAATAAGTAGTATTCCGGTTGCCCCCGCTAGTAACAGGAATATTTCGGCTCTTGTTTTTGGCCTGCTCCACGCTCAACATGCGGCTGTGCATCTGCGCCGTCTGCTGTGTAATTGATTGTAAGTGACGCTGCACGTCAAGCGAGTTTTTTCGCGTCACCGCTTCAGCCTGTCGCAATACGGATGAATTTCATAGCAATTTCAAAGTTTGTTAGTTTGGCCGTTGTGCACGGTGTGCAAGCGTGTTATAATATGTAGAGTTATCTAAGTTATAGTGTCGCGCACCGAAGTCGCTGTGGCCGTTCGAATGAGTGAATCGCATTCGTACAAAATGTTCCTGGTGTAATCATGGAGGCGTCGGACAGCTTCAACTGCAGCGCAATGCTCGAGGTCGAGGAACTGCGCCGACGAAGCGCGACTCATTTACTTGCTGTTAAAATTGCTCACGGAAATGGTTCAAATAGTGCTCACGTACATTCGTTTCGATAACCTCAGTAACCCACTAGTGTATGCGCAAACCCTTTCTCGTCGCAACACTTTCACAACTAGCTAGAGTGCTCCTACTGAGGAGCGATGAGCCTCAAAACAAATTATAAAGCACTAGTTAACAACTCATAGTAGAAGCCGCCTTTGTCTATTAGTACAGTTTGCAGTCTACTAGTTGCGAGTTGCTTGTTGCTTGTCGCTTACTTATCGCTCGTCGAGGAAGAAGATGCAAGAGGCAAGATATACTTATGTGTATGCCGCGCGCTCCAAATGTGAATCAAAAGGGGTGTGAGTGAATCATGGCACTTTACAGGGGAGATATTTTCGGCTGGGTTGATGCGTTGATGGTTGATTGATGGATGGTTGATGGAGTTGATGGTTGATGGTACCATGGCCGGCATGGTGCCCTGTCATTACTTCATCATATTGCTCTCAGATTGCTTCGAAAATGTTTCAACTACTAATAATTGCGCATAACTAGGTGCTCGATGCTGCCTGGATAAGTGTGCAGCGTAATTCGATAGTGCTACCTATTCACATTTCAGGACATACCACTGCAATTACTACAGCTAATAAATAATCAACAAGCTAGTAGTTGCTCAATATCTCTGTAATAGTGTCAACAGTGAACTAGAATCTTCAGAGTTATCACCGACGTTATCGTGCACTGTAGCTGATTGAAGCTTCTGAGTATGTCTTTTACTCTTCAACTCACAAAAGAGGATGTAATCGATTTAGCTTCAGCTCTCACCAATCAGCGTGTACATGGCCGCCGTGTGAACCAGGTAAGAGAGCTGACTAACTTAAATTTAGATTTTCATCTTAGCAAGACCAATAGCAAGCGATTCGACTGCTACTGTCTTTAACACTTGACTTTGCTAATGTAAACATAGTCTCGGCGCAACGCCCTCACTCAACTTTTGGAAGCCAGCTCGGGCCTCAGCCTCGGCAGTGTAGTGCTCAACACCCTCAAGCCTAAGCGTGTTAAAGTGTCAGAAGCGTCCACAACGGATAGAACTAAAGCAGCAGCTATAGCGGCAGCTGGAGCAGCAGAGGCTACAGCCAGTACCACAATGGATGAATCCGCGGCCTCCAGTGAAAAAAGTCTAAACCCTGGGGAAGCCGCCCTGGAGGCAGCTAGCCTCGCAGCTGCGGCAGACGATGCGCGCGCGGAGGCAGCAGCGGCCCCTGGCAACACAGCGCGGCGCCGGATAGGCCTGCTTGGGTGCGGCGACATTGCGCTGAGCTACGTGGCATCCTTGCGCCGCAGTGGTATGGAAGTAGTCGCAGTGTTTGACTTGGATGCCACACGCGCAGAGAAGGTCGCCGACGCTTGCGCAGCTCCTCTGGCAACGTCGCTGGCGTCTGGGCATGCACTTCCGGGGGTGGTCCTGGGCTCTCCGCCATATCCCCGACCACGGGTAGCTTTGAGCTTGGAGGACTTTTTGGCGGACCCAGCAGTGGCGATTGTAGTGAACTTAACGCCGCCCAGCAGGCACTTCGCCACCACGCAGCAAGCTCTCTTGAGCGGAAAGCACGTGTGGAGTGAGAAGCCGCTCGCATCCACGCCTCAAGAAGCACGTAGGTTAGTCGCGTTAGCCGCCTCGAAGCAGTTGGAGCTGGGGTGTTCGCCCATGACTTCTATGGGCGAAGCTGCGCACACGCTGGCCGCCAACTTGCCGCGCTTGGGCACCGTGCACCTGGCCACGGTGGACGTGCACTGCGGGTCCTGGGCTCCTCTAGCTTGGCGCCTGGGCGCGTGGCAAGCGTGCCCGCGCCAGGGTGTCGGTAGCATGGTGGACGTCGGCGTGTACCCGCTGAGCTTACTGACGGCCCTGCTCGGACCTGTGAGCCACGTCACGGCACACGCCGCGGCCTTTTCACCACCTCCACTGCAGCAGCTGCAACCACTGCAGCAGCTGCAACAGTCGCAAGGATGCCGCCTTTCAAGTGCCAACTCTAGTGCAGATTCTTATCCCACTGATGCTTCCACAAAAGCTGGTGCTGTTGCAGGATCAAAAGTAGGTGCTGCGGCGGTAGATGTTGTGAGCGTCCACTTGCGATTTCACAATGGCGCCACTGCCAATTTAACTTCGAGTCTGAGCCTCTCGAGCCCTCAGACTAGACCATTGGTGCTATTCGGCGACGGCGGCGTGCTTGCTCTCGGAAAAGGTGCCGGTCTGATTCCTGAGAACTCCACAGTAACACCACCATTATCGCCAGCGCCGACAGGTGATGCAGCTGCCACTAGTGGTGCTGCCACCACCGCTGGAGCAGCCCCCGCTGCAACGAGCCACTCCAGCAGCAAAGAAAGCAAGAGTGGAGCGGACATGTGGGACTTCGACGCGCCCGTGTCGTTCTGCGACGCCACCGGCAAAGTGCGCAGAATCATTCCCCCCGTAGGGGTGCCCACCCGCAGGCACGCCCCACACCCGCATTCGTGCGACTGGGCGCGAGGCGTCCTCCTCCTCGCGCATTCGGTGGATGCCGATGGAGATGATGCCCGCCGCTCGACGTTGACACCAGCACCTTCGGCACCCGGGCCAATTCAATACGACAATGTTGCGATTCCCACCGCTTCAGAAGCGAAGGCTTCGTCTGAAGTCGCGGTGGCACTCGACAGCAGCAGCAGCAGTGCTCCTGATGGTAGCAGTGTAGATGCTGCGAGCAATCCCAGCGGGCATGAAAACAAATATCAACGTCGGTTCACGGGTGCACATGCGTTGCACTTGGTGGAAGTGATGGACGCCATTGCGCGATCGGCCCAATCGGAGACCACCGTGCATCTGCCGCTTCTTTCGAGTAGTAGTTGTCCACACGACGACGACGACAAAGTAGGCGTTGAGGACAGATCCCACGACAACGCGACAAATGAGAGAGGCGAAGGCCGACGCGAAAGGGAAAGCAAGGGCAGCAGCAGTTCAGCGATACGAAGGGAAGACTTCAGTGTACCAGCAACGGCAGCGGCAGCGAGGATGTCGGCAACATTGCCGTGTTTTGATGGTCCATTGTTGGGGCACCACCAGCGGCATCCAGCTTGTAGCCGAGGAGGAGGTAGAAGATCTACAGCTACTGGCGCAGTGCTGAAAGGCCCTTTTCCTGGCCTGTCCGCAGCGGACCTGGCTTCACGGCCCCTGGCGTCACGGCTGGTGCTCGGCACCATAAAGTGAGTGCTGATGTGTGCGTGTATCCAGATGGGTTCATTTAATTTCCTTTCTTCTCGTTTTTCTCGTTTTTCCCATGCCTCTCTTCTTTTATCTTAGTGTTTCGCTAATTTCCCTGTCCTTTTCTCTCTTCTTCGCTTATATTTTCCTTCTCCACCTCCCTCTCGCTTACCGTCCACAGGCTCGCCAGTTGTGCCAATCCTTCTGCTCTGCTCGACGCTGCGCTCGCCCTCGGAGTGAACGTCTTCGACGTGGCTCCCATTTACGGTTCAGGAGGTGCGGCTGAAAGTGCGGTGGGGAAATGGCTGGACACTAAATTGGCGGAAGCAACACAACAACGCGAGGACGCCACTTTTGTCGCCTCTAATTGCCGCCACGAGAAGCACCACCATGACCACAATCATGGTACTGATTTTAGTGGCGGCGGTACAGGCGGCAGTAGCAGTGGTGATGGCGATAAGGGCACTTCCTCTTCTTCTTCTTCTTCCGCTCAACAAGACAATGACCCTTACTTCCGCCGCCAGGACGTGTACCTCGTAGGGAAAGCCTGCCACCCGGCACGCGACCAACGACCACGGCTCAACGCTAGTGCGCTCGCAGAGGACCTGGCCGGCTCTCTGAGGCGGCTGAAAGGAGCGACTTACCTCGACTTGCTGTTGCTCCATAGGGATGACCCAAGCGTGCCCGTAGAAGAGGTGTATATACATATATTTACAGTCTGTCATGTAGGCAAAAATCAAAGAGGTACTTGTTTTGAGGTGTGTGCACGTGCACCACATGCGTCTTCTTTTCTATTATTATTTTTCAATTGTTGTTCTTGTTGCTTCATCGCTCTGAAAAGGTCGCCACCATGGTGCACGAACAAGCACTGCAGCCCGGTTTCGCGCTAGCGTGGGGCACCTCCAACTGGCAGCCCGCCCGCTTGACGGCGCTCGTGCACGCTTGCCGTGTCCTAGGCGTGCCCCCACCGGTGGCGGACGCGCCCCAGTTCAGCCTGACGCAACCGTCTCGGGAAGTGTGGTCCGGCACTACCTGTTGCACGCGCGCCCATGCGGCTACACTAGCGCAAGAACAACTGGCCCTCTTTGGCTGGGCACCTTTGGCAGCTGGCTACTTGACGCAGAACGCCGCTAATAGCAGCAGCAGCAGCGCCAACGATGCTAGCAGCAGCAGCAGCAGTAGCAGCAGCGATACGAACGGTAACTCGGAAGGACCATTTGAGACTCCAGCCAATGAAGCGCGCCGAGCACGGGCTCGTACCTGGGGCCAGAAGCGCGGCATGACGCTGGAGCAAGTGTCGGTAGCCTGGGCGTTGCAGTGCTATGCCGGCGCATTTCCGTCGTTCGTCAGTTTGGGCACGTGCGACCCTGTGCACTTGGCTGATTTAGCGGCGGCTACCTCCGTGCGTTTGACGAGGAAAGACGTGAGTTACTTGACAGACGGCAAACCACTCCTGGAATGAAATCGCCTTGGATTAAAAGTAGGCTACAAATGAATAAGAAAGGGAACTCGCCCTTGTGTTTTGAGTGACTTGAGTGCAGCAGTCTGGCCTCAAATTTTACTGCACGTGATCAAGGGGGACTGGCGCCTTAATTCCATTTCTTTTTCGCAATGCGTATAGTAGTGTATTGTAAATAATGGATAACGGCAGCGGTTCTAATACTAATCGCGGATGTAAGTCCTAAGTAAGTCCCCGTTATTATTCGTGGCCAAATGAAGCGTATTCTTCTATGTATATTTCGGTGCGTGTTCAGAGCATCCGCAGCAGAAAAAAATCTGCAAATGAATTAGTTAGGTGGGTTAAGGGCAAGGGCAATTCGCAAACACATGCTAAAATAGAACGACACAAACTACGTACTACAACCACTTCCCTTTCTTAATATCAGCCAATTTTCGACCTGCCTTCTGAGCCAGCCCTTGGGCTGCATTCTTTACGGCCGGCTGTTCCGTAGACTTTTTCGTTTCTTGCTTGCGCTCAAAGGGCTTCTTCCACCACCTTCGTTTAGTCACAGGTGGGGGCACCTCAGCTGGCTCTGGTGGAGCCAGCGGAGCAGCAGCAGATGTTCGAGTGGGTTCTTCCAAAGGGAGCCCCTGTGAACGGCCGCTGCCTGAGAGTGCTGCTGCCGTAGACGCAAAGGTAATCATTAAACCGCCACGGAATTCAGGGCTCACCAGGAGGGCTACGAGCAGCACCAGCCCCATGGGCGCCCACCTCAACACCCACGCTCGCAAGAGGCTCCCGCTGCTCTTGTTGTCAGCGAGCCAACTGTCACTTGAAGACTTGGTACTGTCGAATTCATTGTCCCGTGTTCTTGCTTCTTTTGAGTATATTTCAGATTCGTCGCGATAGTAGCCAGTACCAGTGGAGTTGCGGGTCGTGAAGACGTAGCCTGGTCTCACCCCATGAAAAGAGGCTGACGGCACGAACAACGGCCCAGCAGCTTTTTCAATGGCGGCACCCGCTGCCACACTGCTGCTGCTGCTGCTGCTGCTGTCGCTGCTGTTATTAGTGCTACTGACAATGCCATTGCTGGCTTCTTCATCGATGAGCTTGGCCAGAAACCCACCGAAAGTGGCTTTTTCCTTCGCCTGGTCTGCGGCTACCCCTCGCTTGGCGTCGCGCTGCACAGTGGCCACTGCCTGCAAATCTGCTTTGGTCAATCCTTGGCACTCGGCGGATATGCGGTTGCACGTTTCCACTGCATCAATAAAGTTGCCGTTGAGAAGATGAGCGCGGGCCACGAGGCTGAGGCTCTTGAAGTGACCTTGTGGAGCGAGGGCAAGAGCTGCTCTTGCTTCAGCGAGTACTCTGGCGGCGACTTTACTTTCCACCGACGGAGCCAACGGAGGCTTGCTTTGCATAGATTTCGACTGCACAGCCCCACCACTGCTGCTTCCTGAAGCAACTTCTGAGTCAAGAAGCGTGTTCTCAGTGGCTGCTTCTACGCTACTGCTCAAATCTGCTGCTTCGGTCGTAGACGCTACAGCTGGAGTCGCCACGTCACCCCCACTACTTTCGTCTTCATCTGACGACCCATCGAACTCTCCCAGCTCGTCGAATTCCCCACGAGGTTTTGCCTTAGCTTTCTTTGCTTCGGTCATTGCGCTCCGCGCCACTTCGAGTGCGGCTGACCGCTGTTCCGAAGATCCCGAACGCGCTGCAACAGCCAATTTGTGCAAGCAGAGGCCTTGGTTCAAGTGCAATGGGAAACGCACGTCGTTGATCATTTTGCGGTGCTCGTCAGTGAACTCAAAGAGCTGAGCTTCGTCAAACTCGGCGTGGTGCTCAGCGCGAGCGTAACACACCAGCGCTCTCTCAGGCTTTTGAGCACTGAAATGCGAGTTGCCACACTGCCGCAACTGCTTCGCTTTTTCCAGCCGGTTTTCGAAAATGTAGCTACGAGGGCACGCCATCAAGCTTTCTTCGTCATCACCTTCTGGCATTGCAGCAAGGGCCATAAATTCCTTCCGTGCCGATGACACCGGTGCTTCTGTTAGGTTGGGGACGCTAGATCCATCTTTTTGTGGCGTTTCGTTTGACACGTCTCCTGATGAAGAGCTAATGGTGGCACCTGCAGCAGTAGCAGCCTCTTCCAACGATTCATCAATCGAGCTGGTGCTACTAACCAACGTATCGGAAGGCGCGATTTGATCTAAGGACACATCCAAGGCTTTGGTGGGACTGGCATGATTCGTGACAGCTGGCTTCGCAGCATATGGGTTGGGCAATTCAGAAATGGCTCTCTCTGCAGCCGACGCCTCTGGTTGTCCAACCGTTGAGTCCTGCTTCATTCCTGGCTTGCGGCGTCCTTTCTTTTCTGGGCGGAACGCCGGATTCACGGGCTTACTCTTTTCCTGGTCTGGCAGGGAGGAGTCTAGGAGACCCGCCGGGCTCACGAGTGTCGTCGATTTGTGAGCCAGACAACTTGTACACGCTGTTGCTTTTGGATCGTTCTTCTCCTGGCACAACGCACATTCCCAGAGCGTTTTTGGTACCACCATTCGTGCTCCAGCAAGGCTCATAAAGCCTAGACTTCGGCCTCAGCTTCTAACTCGAGAACTTCTTGTGTAAGCACAGCTTCTTCTTGCTGTAGCTCGTAGTTCGCAAGTATGTAGAGCGTGCGTGTTCTTCTTGCTCGAAACAGCGAGAGTTCAAAAATCGATCCAATATAATATATTGAATAATATAGTCCACATCTCCAAAGACATCATCGCCGAGATCAGCGAGGGCTTGTGCGTGGGGTCCATCGTAAGCCAACTAGGAAAGGCAGGCAGTAGCAAAACATGTCTCGAGCCAATGGCAAGCGACGAGCTTCTGATGCTCAGCGCCGGCCAGTGAAGTTTGACCAAGAAGTCGAGGACATTGACGAAAGCGATCTCGATAGCGATGAAGAAGAAGCAGCTGAGGCACGAGGGCGACAAGCTCTTCAAGCTGTGGAAGACGAAGAAAGCGAAACGGCGGAGCAGAAGCGGCTGCGGCTTGCAAAAAAGTACTTAGCTGACATGGGCGGTGCCGGTAGTGGCGAGAAAGAAGACGAAGGTAGTGATGATGACGACGAGTATGACGAGGAAGACGACGACGATGAAGACGATGACGGCGGCGATGCAGCCATGGGCAAAAAGTTGAAACGAGCTCGGCTAGAGGCTACTGGTGGCTTTCGGCGTGCAATAGCAGAAGAGCTTCGGGCCACGCCACGGCTAGACCCAGCGAGCTACCGATGGTCAACAGGCCACCGATTACCACTTACATGCGTAGCTTTATCGCCGGACGATCGCCATGCTTTCTCAGGGAGCAAAGACAACGCAGTCGTGCAGTACGACGTAGCTACGGGCCAGCGCGTAGGCTACGTACGCAGGGCCTGGCAGCGCGGCAGTGGCAGCGATGCTACTACGAAAGCGAGGCACGGTGAAATCTTAGCATTAGCATGCAGCGGAGACGGGCGGCTCTTGGCAAGCGGAGGGCGAGACAAGCTTGTTCGCCTCTATGACTTGAGAAAGTTACAGCGAAACACAGAAGCCGGCGACTACACAGAGCCAGCGGCCGGCTATGGCGCGTCGGATGCGTCGCCTACTGGAGTAGCTCCAGCGCCTGGGAGCAGCAACAGCAACAGCAATAATGGCGCAGGGGTGACGGCCGGCCAATTACTAGGGCACGCGCCGGGCATGAGTTTCACGTCTACCGGCGGGCGCGGCACGCGCGCGTTTGAGTTGCGGTCGTTTCGCGGCCACAAAGACGCGGTGTCGGCGCTCGCGTTCCAGCTGGGGCCGGCAGCCTCGGTGCTCTTCAGCGGGTCCCTGGACCGCACCGTGAAACTGTGGAACGCCAAAGACTTTGGCTTCATGGACACCCTGTACGGCCACCAGGCCGACTGCTTGTGTTTAGACGCGCTGCGGCGGGAAAACTGCGTTACCGGTGGGCGAGACCGGTCTGCGCGGTTGTGGAAATTTGCCGACGACAAACAACTGGTGTTTCGGGGTGCTACGAGCGCCACTTCGGTGGAATGCATTCGGCAGCTCAGCGACGACACCTTTTTGAGTGGAGACGACGACGGCCGCCTCGCGATTTGGTCTTTGCTCAAGAAGAAGCCCGCGATGGAAGTTGTGGCCACTGGCCCTCACGCGGGGCTCTCCGTGGGGGCAGCCGCTGTGGCAGAAGCTGGGGCATCCGGCAGTGCATCCTCAACCGCGGCCGCTGCCGCAGCCGCTTCCGCAGCTGCCCACGCCGCGGCGGGTGTGTCGAATGCCGGCGCAGCTGCTCATGCGTTTGCGTCGGCGAGCCACAGCGCGCGGCCGTGGGTGTCTTCCCTCGCTTCGGTGCGCGCCGCCGACCTGGTGGCGTCGGGGTCGTCGGAAGGTTGCGTGCGGTTGTGGCAGGCCGCCGACCGCCCGAAGCGCAGTTTGAGCCTGGTGGCCGAAGCGCCAGACTTGCCTGGTTTTGCCAACGGCTTAGCGTTTGCGTCGGACGGCCGTTTCCTGCTTGCTGCCATGGGCCAGGAGCACCGGCTGGGGCGCTGGGAAAGGCAAAATCAAAGTGCCAAGGCGAAAAACGCGCTGTGCTTCATCCCACTGCCCAGCGCGGGCGCCCCCGATGAAGAGGAGCCCGGCGACAGCGCAAGCGAATAACAGGGGCCTTGTCCTTCATGCAATTATGCGTTAAGCTACTTCTGAAATGAGCACTAGGCAAGACATGGCACATTTACTTAACGAAGCAAAAAGCATAACGCAAATAGAAGCCGAAAGGCATTATTAAATTCATAGCCTGCGATCTAGGCTTGGTCTTACGTTGGGTCGGAATTCCGTATCTGCTTTTAAATTCGATGGCTGAGTTTACGTCTTAGTCTTATTTCAAAAAGGTAATAAGTTTTAGCGCCAGCAAATGGCTAGGATTGGTTTATCTACACGAATCATTCCTCGCTCGTTGCTCAGGCGGTGTCTTTGCCATGTGACATCCACACAGAAAGATAAGTGTGGAAAAAATATCAAAGCCGCACCTCAGACATGCGCCTCTGTTTATATCTTAAATATCGTCTTTTTCGGAATCGGGCCTATGTTATGCTCGCATCCGCGCTGCTGGGTCAAATGCTCACGACGAAGCAAACCTCAAACCTTAAGCCACGAGGGCGTAACACTCGATAACGTCGCCCACTTCCATGTCTTCCCAGTCGAAGAAGTTGATCCCGCAGTCGTTGCCCGACTCCACTTCCGGCACGTTGGCCTTGAACGACTTGAGGGTCTTGAGCTTGCCCTCGTGCACGATCCGGTCGCCGCGCATCACCCGCACCGTGCCCGCCTTGAGCACCTTGCCTTCCGTCACGCCGCTGCCCGCAATCTTGCCCACTTTCCCAATGTCGAAAATTTCCTTCACCGTGGCTTTTCCGATCAATTCCCCGTCGGGGGTCGGGCTTAACACTTTCTCCATGCGGCGCTCCATTTCGTCGAGCACGTCATAGACCACGTTATAGTAACCCAACTATAATAGCCAAAAAGAAAGAGGAAGAATAAAGAGATAAGACAGACCAAGTAAATTAAAAGGAAAAAAAATAATCGGTCTACTAGAGCGAGACCTACAGCCGCAATAACAACAACAACACCACCAGCATTATCATCAAGACGACGAATGTTAAGAACCAATCTTCTCTCTCACCTCTAGCCCTCGAGTGCGGGCGTCTTCCATGGCCTGGTACGACGCCGCCACGTTGAACCCAATCACCCACGCGTTGGAGACCCCCGCCAGCGCCACGTCGGACTGGGTGATGTCCCCCACCCCCGCGAAGAGCACTTTTACTTGCACCGCCCCGACGGCGTCTTCCTGCAGCAACGCAGTCAAACTCGACTCCAGCGCTTCCGCGGACCCCTGGACGTCGGCCTTGATCACCACGTTGATTGCTTTCACTTCTTTCTGCACCCCCGCCGAGAGCGCTTTCACGTTGCGAGCGCGCATGTCTGCGCCGAACTTGGACGCCGTCTTTTCGCGCGCGAGTTTCAGCCGGGCTTCCGCCAGATCGCGCAGGACCGCCCGGTCGTCCCCCACTAAAAACAAGTCGCCTGCTTTGGGCACTCCGTCCAGGCCGGCGACGAGGCACGGCTGCGAGGGACCGGCGGATTGGATTGGCTCGCCGCGCTCGTTGCGCAGAGACCGCACCTGATGAACCAGACATGTAAGAAGGAAGGAAGATGAAAGACAAACAAGGAAAGGTCAGAACACGAGTCTGCTGCGATAAATTGCAAACAATTCATGCACGTCTTTTGAGTCAAAGTGAGGTAGGTGAATATCTAGTTGACTGAAAAGAAGAGCGATCGATCAAGGTCAATCACTTTATCCCACCTTGCCCGCGCAGCCGCCCGCAATGAAGTCGTCTCCCGGTTTGAGGGTGCCCCTCTGAATGAGCACGGTGGCGACGGCGCCTAGGCCTACTTCTTGCTTCGACTCCAGCACCACGCCGCTCGCTGGAGCTTTGGGGTTGGCCTGGTTCAAAAGTGAAAGGGGAAAGATTCAAAGAGAAACAGCGATTAAGTACAAGGTTGGCGAATGTGTAACAAGAGGCAAACAGAAAAGAGTGTGTGCATAAGCATCGAGAGGGGTGACCTGAAAAAGGAGGAAACAAAGAAAAAAATCAGCAAAAGTCTCATATGTCATAGCAGCAGCTGCGCAAGACCGTGGCCCAAAAGCTCACAATGCCATGAAAAGCCACGGGCACATGTTTGCGAATACCTTGAGGTCTAGCACTTCGGACTGGAGTGAAATTTTCTCCAATAATTCATCTAGGCCCAGCTTCTGTTTCGCGGACACTTCGGCCGAAAGGATCTCGCCACCCAATGACTCGACCAATAAGCCAAACCCAGCTAAGTCACCGGAGACCCGGGACACGTCCGCACCCTCTTTGTCGACCTGGAAAGCAAAAACAAAAAAGTGGGAGAACTTGTGAGTAGAGAGTTGTAAATGCAAAACGAAGGTAGAAATTCGCTTGATTCCGAATTCCATATACGCCAAATCGAAGCAAGAAATGAAGAAAAAATTACCGAGATATAGAAGGATTCAGAATTGTTTCCCTATCACATTAGCGCACCTTGTTGAAGGCCACCACCACCGGCTTGTTGGCCTGCCGGGCTGCGGCCAGCGAATCCGTGGTTTGCGCCATGACCCCATCGTCCGAGGCCACCACCAACACCACCACGTCGGTGCAGTCGGCGCCGCGCTGCCGCATTTCGCTGAACGCCGCGTGGCCCGGGGTGTCCAAAAAGGTAATCAACTTGCCCGACTCGGTGGTGACCTGGTAGGCGGTGACACCCTGAGTAATGCCGCCGGCTTCGCCCGACGCCACGGAAGTTTGTCGAATGGCGTCCAAGAGTGAGGTCTTGCCGTGGTCCACGTGGCCCATGATGGTCACTACAGGGGCGCGCGCCACCAAGTCTTCCGGTGAATCCTCCATGTAAAGACCCGCCCCGGACTCCAAGGCGGTTTCCGGGGCTTTCAAACGGCGATCGTTGAAGTCAAACACGCTCTCTTCTTCCTCGTCGTCGTCTTCGTCCTCGTCGTCTTCCTCGTCTTCTTCGGTCCCGTCAAGGCCAATGCCGCGAGCTTCTTTCCACGCCCTCATGCCCTTCCATTCTTCGCCTTCTTTCAGCACGGTGTAGCCCAAGCCGGACGCCACAGCATTCGCGGTTGCCGCGTCTACGCTCATGCTCAGAGTCGCCATGACTCCCAAATCCATCATCAGGAACTTCACAACGGCACCCCCACTCAAGTCGAGCACCTCGGCCAAGGTCTGCACGGGAATGGCCTCCGTGTCGCTCAAAGTGCAGCGCTTCACCATGGCATCACGGTTGCGCTCCTTTTGCGCTTCCGACTGCTTGCGCTTCCCGCGGGCGCCTCGCTTTTTCTTGAGCGAGCCGCGCCCCGTGGCCTCGTTGGCAAACGACTGCCAGGGCTTCTTGGCTTGCTGCCGCTTGGCCCCGAACGACTTCTTGGCCCCTTCCTGGTCTTTGCGCAGCGGTGCGTCCGGCTTGCTGAAGGTTTTCTTGCCCGACGGGCCGCTGCGCCGGTTGTCTACGCCCCTCGGCTGATTGGCCAGATCTAACGAGCTGCTACTCCCCGTATCCTGGCTGCTCGAAGCGCCGCGGCCACCGCGGCCGCCGCCACGCCCGCCACCACGGCCACCGCCAGCGAAATCGCCGCGCCCCCCACCACGACCACCGCCTCGTCCGCCGCCGTCGTCCGACCGCCCGGCGCGCACAATCATCTTGGGCTGCTCCAGCACGAACGGCGGCGCAGGCGACCTTGAGCCACCGCGGCCGCCACCACCACGGCCACCTGAGGGGGCACCGCCTCCTCGGCCACTAGCGCCACGGCTCCGTGGGTCGGGCTCATTGCCTTTGCTCCATACTGGCGCCCGCTTAGGCTTGGGCTTTGCTTCACCGTCTGTTGAAGGCGCTTCCGATTGCGCGGCTATCAACCTCCTGCAACCACAAACGAGACAAACGTATGTTTAGAATACCCTATATCCCCCGGTATAGCATTAGTTCAGGAAGCTCAATAAAAAAATATTTGCGTAGTACGAGAGAGCATGCGCACGCTGTTGCCCACAAGATAGAGAAAAAATGAATGTTGTTGCAATCTTGCCATAACCTCTGCACCAATATCACCGGGAAAGCTACGAACCTTGAAGCTAAGGCATGCTGAAGGCGCACGGACGGCACAAATCCTGAAGCTCTATGCACGGCCAGAAAAGCAAGAACGCCAAGCCCTCTCATTCTAGAGACAGAGGACCGCCTTGTTCAGCGACACCACTGCGCAATCTGCCAAGACAAAATTTCAACATCAAGGAAAGGCAAGACATCAACTACGACAAGTTTCTGGATCTGAAAATGCACAATTTTTTCTATTTTTTTTCTTCTGGCTTATGGCTTTGATTGTTCGCTTTTCGACTTTTCCAGATGAGATCACTTGCACTTGCGCTTGCCACTCTAAGCAGATTCTGATGCGCAAGTTCATGCCATGAGTCGGATGGCGGACACTTGAATCATAACTCAGAGAAGAGGTCTAATAGGCTTCAAACTTCAATCTCAGAGACCATACATATCAGCCGCAGGCCGCACACATGCCACACACACACACACGGCCACGAAGCCAAAAAAAAAAAGCAAAAAGAAGCAACGCAGTGACAGTGACCCCCCGCTGGATGGAGGATAGATAAAGTTGAACTATGGATATGGGCAAACAAGTGTTATTCAGGTATTTTCCATTTCCTTTTCGAACTCGAACTAATACAAATACAAACCCAATTGACACAGAAGCCAATGCTGCGGGCAGAAGTGTACGCGCGTGCGTTGCGCGCAAGTCAAAATCGCAAAGAGGATAGTGTGTAGAGGGCAGGAAGCATAATACTTCCACCCCCTTCTAAAGTGGAGACTGTTCATGAAATAATTTCCTTTTCTTTGAGATAGGGATCTCGGATCTCCTTGTTTTCGTTGATTCTCTCTGTCCAATGATCCAAATGCGAGTAGCGAGCTCTATTATCTATCATTGCAATTAAAATTACTTACGCATGAAGAGCGAGAACTGGATACTAGCTTTCGCTACTTCAAGCGCGGCGCTCGACGAGAAGCAGCTTGTAGCCATCCCATCCCAGCATCGTTTCTCTGGCTTCGTCAAAGTCAATCCACGCCGACGGCCGCTGCCCTCGCCGAGACGTTAAGAGCTGCCGGACCACACGGCCTCGTCGTGGGGGCGGAGCGGGCGGCGACATCGGCGCACCAGGAGGAAGCAGCGACTCGTCGCTCCTGCAGTCATTCTCTTCCATCGCCGTCTTGGTCTCTGCACCATCAGCGAGGCTCTCTTTTTGGCCAGCTTTGCTTTCGAAGTCAAGAGGAGCAACAGAAACGTCGGTTCCTTCCTTGGCCTCGTCGTGTTGTCCTTCCTCTTTCTCAGGCACTACCTCTACCCACTCCCGCAGCGCGTACACCAGCGCGTAATGGTTCTTCAAGTGAAACACCATGCACGCATCGCGGCGCCCAAACGCACTCCGCAGCGCGGACCACTGCGCTGCCACTGCGCCCGCACTGTCGTTGCGGCTTAAATTGACGTAAGGCGGCAGAGGCTCCCCTCCTCCATCTCCATTCCCATCACCACTTCCATTGATCGAGGAGGTGGCCGAAGTCTGCTTGGCGAGATTGTTGGCTTGATCGGTGAGCAACCGGCTCTTCTTGCCCATAAACGTCATGGCAATCATGTCCACGTCGAAACGGCTGCTAGCCATACGACGCACCTAAAAAATAGTAGAACAAAGCCGACGGACCCAAGAATAGAATACGAGGTGAAGGATTCAAATATACCGACCAAAGGTTTGACTCTGAGAAAGAAAGCCTCGGCTTTACATAAAATTCAAGAATTCTTCTTCGCATTTGCAGAAGCAGCAACGCACCGCGCCCAAGATGCCCCAGTTGCCAAACGCAGCGGTGGAGGGGCGCGGCCAGTTGTTGATCTTGGCGAGCCCCCCGCACTTGTGCAGCCAGTCGCCCAGTTCTTTCTTCCACGCCCACGCACTTTGTCCACCGCCCACCTTCTTCTTCTTTCCCTTGCCAACACCACCACCGCCGCCGAGGGTGCTCTTCTTTTTCAACGGCTTCTTTTTCTTCGCCACCGAAATTTCAAACGATTCTGCCGCAACAACGGTGGCGCCACTGCGCTGAGTGTCGTTGTCATTATTTTCTTGGCATACACGGTTGTTGCTATTGCTGCCACTCTCTTCGCCCTCCGCATCACGGGAGGGGCCTGCGCCGTCAGCCTCCTCGTCGTCGTCATCATCATTGTCACTATCCTCAACGTCAACGTCATCGTCATCGGCTGCAGCTCCCGCTGCTGCCGACGTATTTTCATCGTCGTCTTCACCGCCTGCTCGCGCTTTTGCTTTCTTCGCTTCGCGAATGGCGTCGTCTTCGTCCATCAGCTCACCCAAACGTAAAAACACGGGAGCGCATTTGTCTTCGTCGTAGACTACTGTACTCGTCTCGACGGTGGAGGCAACAGTAACCACGGCAACAGCAGCATCCGAAGTGCTTGATGACTCCTTGTCCAGTGCTCTTTCCTCACAGCCTTCTTGCTCTTTTGCTTCTGCGTTAAGCCTTCTGTGATCTTCTGCTTGTGTTTCTCCTGCTCTTATTGCTGCATCGCTTCCACCCTCTTTCATCTCGTCACAAGCCCCTTCTTTGCCACGAGACATGCCACCTTGCACACCGCTGGTATCTCCAGTGTTCCTAACCCATCGCTTTGCTTTCTCTCGCTCTTGTGACACAATAGTCTTCACCAGCCCCAAAAGCTCGGATTTGGTAGGCACCTCGCTCTTCTTGGGCCCGAGCCCGATCGCGCGCCCTTGCAGGGCTAAAGCAGCGTGAAGTGCTTCGAGAAGAGGCGCGAGAGAAGCACCGAGGAGCCGTTCGAACCGACCGCGGATGGCATCTGCCTGATCAAATGAGAAGGGTGGTACACAAAACTAACGAAAAGGGGAAAATTAGAAGAATACGGCAAAGGTACTTCTATATGCTTGATACGAAGAGAAGTGTGTTATGAAGTCATTGCTCTGTGGCAAAATTATGATGACGCATAAAGTTGGTCATCCAGCGGTATAACTCGCGCCAAAGCAGCTGAGCACAATCGTGCCAATGATCCCTCTCCCAGTCAAACTTTTCCTCTGCTAGACACTCTGATGATCATTACCTGGTCTTGCAAGAGGGCCGCAAAAACCGGCACGGTGGTCAGGTGCGACTCAGCTCGTGGGTCGTCTCGCGCATAGCCCAAGCAGGCGTTCCAGGCCCCCGCCACTGCCGCGGCGCCACAGCACGGGCTCGGCTGCTTGACCCAGCCCTCCAGCACCGACCGGTTGTAGGCGACCGAAAAGCTGCTCAAAGTTGTTGGTTGTGCTGCTGTCGTAGCTGTGGTGGTGGTGCTTTCGTTCGTCGTGGTGGCTGTGGTATCGCCGAGGTCCAGTGGATCGTAGCCAATGGGCAAGAGCAGCTGGCGCAGGGAAACCGCGTCTTCTGCCAACGCCGAGTCCCTTTCGATCCCCGGCGGCGCCTGTGGCAAAGCATCGCTTCCTAAAATTGCCACATCTGCACTCATTGTCGCTTCTTCTGCCGCGAGTGCCCCCGGTACTCCAGCAGATTCCTCCTCAGTAGAGTTGAGCACAGATTCGCAGAGGGTTTTTGCATCCGTTGACTCAGAAGCTGAAGACCCTTTCTCAGACTGCTTTTCAGAGAGCTTGTGTGTCAGAGGCTCAGTTCTACCGTCAGCGTAAACTTCTTTAGACTCGGCTAAGGATGGAGCTCGTGGCACGCACTCAACATCTGTTGTCAGGCTGGAGTTGCCGCGACTTCCGCTGTTCTCACGGCCTTCAAGGGCGACCATGAAAGCGATAATGTATTTACCCAGCTCTTCCTGCAAACATAAATCCGCATGCACACAAAATTAGCGTAGAGCAGCACGAGTCATCATCCATTGAATGAGGCCGTCAAGCTAAATTGAAAAACGAATGAATTGAGTAACCGTCATCTTCTCATTGATGTCGTCATTTTCGCAGCGTTTGAGAGGCTATTTAATGAACCAAAGCTAGCTAGCATTAGGCTAAGTATTTCACTCACCTTGGATGGTTGGTCTTTCTTAATCTTTGCCAGCAGTGGCCGCATGACTGGGTCGACAACATCGTTAAAGTATGCCTCCATTGTTTGAGAACAACGGCGGAACGGCGGAACGGCGG
>Ga0307931_1000527_pt1 | contig 24131 bp, 16 predicted proteins | sample OrgLakmetageno47_FD_201816 | JGI IMG/M metagenome (GOLD analysis project Ga0307931, IMG submission 201816) | Saline water microbial communities from Organic Lake, Antarctica - #47 | ecosystem: Environmental > Aquatic > Non-marine Saline and Alkaline > Saline | place: Antarctica: Organic Lake...
ATGGATGTAGGGCAAAAAAAACGCCTATAGCCCGCACCCCCATTCTGGAAAACTTTTCCCGTGTGTGTGTGAACTATAACGGCGTCAAAACCGACCCCTGTAACCTGAACGGTATCGGTGTCGCTTCACGACACCGAATTACGTTGTATTAGGGCATATTCTCACTATATGCATGGCAAACGCCGTATACAGGCGTATATTTGATGACGTGTTCGTGATGATGTCAGCAGAAAAGTCGATACGACGCGACGTATTTGCCTTATATACTGGAGAAAATTCGTCAGATGTATTATTTTAGGGACTAGATCGGACACAACAAGTGAAGCGCGTCGTGCGGTCGTGCCTCTTACCAAGGGTATCTTCACCTTGAGTTACCCTTGCTCTCACCTTGAGTTACAGGAAGTTACAGGGTTGTACTGGGGGAACTTAACTACAGGGTTGAAACTGTACACATTACGTTGCAGGGTGGAATCTCCTTTTCCCGCTCTGTTCCACTACTCTACTCTGACGTGTTCTTCTTTTTTTTTTCCGCATCATCGTACAGACAGAGATCATCGTCATAATAATAGCATCATAGCTCTGTGAGCTTAGCTTTAGCCTTTGCCTTTGCTCCTAGAGTCTACGTATCGTGAGTAGAACCTGCCCATTTCTTGCCAACAGAAAATCCTGGCATGAGGGTTCTCCTGCTCACACATTTACTTCTGTTTGGTCGCATCGTGACCTCATTCAATAGCGGAGTTAGCAGCATTACTCCAAAGCTTCGGTTGAACAGCCGCCAAATAGCTTTGAAGGCAACTGATGGCTCGACCGAAAAATTAAAAAAATTCTTTACGACTGGACTTGTTGCTCTCGGCCTACACGTCACTCCTTGGGCTCCACCAGCGGCGCTTGCGAATGACTTTGGTGGGCTCCCACCATCGACCTCCAAGACTACTGTAGGGTTGAAGCGAAACGGTGTCACAGCTGCTCCTTCAGAGTCCGGTCTAGGCCTCTTTGTTGACAAAGACGGACCTTCACTGTTGCGCCTTGCCTTGCCGGATGCTAACGTGGCTGCGCGGGAAGTGCAGACGAACTTGGAGCTCGTGAAGCTTCGCCTCGACCAGGTTGGCTTCAGTGGCAAGACACCGATCTGGAATGCAGCTGCTGCAGACGTGTCGCGCGCCAAAGGCGGTCTGAACAAGCACTTCGATGAATTCGTTAACGAAGTCCCATCGAACCAGCAGGTGAGACCAGCATCTAAGTTTCTTTCACTGCCCTCCTAAGTCAGTGCTTGATGAAGTGCTTATCTTGTTTTCATGCATGCAGGCGCGTGCATCAGAGCTTCTGACGGCTTTGCGCCCTCAGCTTGCTACGCTTGACAACGCTATCAAGGAGCAAGACTACCCTGCCACAGCAGCGGCACAATTCGAAGCTGCTGAAAACTTCGCAGCCGTACGCGAGCTCATGGTCGCCAACGCTGCTGCCAAAGCCCCGGAGAAGTTTTTCCCGGTGCCGAGCGAGTACGATGCTTTGCCTCGTCTGCAGGGCCGGGCTCGGGTGGCGCTTACCATGAAACCCAAGGCGGGTGGGCCCACAAGCACTCTTGTAGCTACAGTAGACGGCTACCACGCGCCCTTGGCAGCGGGTGCGTTCGTGACGCAGGCTGCAGCAGGTGCCTTGGACGGTCTTCCCATCGGGTACGCGGAAGAGCTTATCGTGGGCATGAACCAGCCTAAGAACACTGCAGCTGCGCCCTTACCGGTGCCCCTGGAGCTGTACTATCGGGGCGACGGCGAGCCTACCTACGGCGTGGACCAGGACAACGACGGCCGCGGCAGCGCGACTCAGGTGCTTCCGTTTCAGGCGTTTGGGGCGCTGGGGCTGAGCCACCCCGACGAAGACATCGACGGCGGCGTGGGTGGGCAGTTTTTCTTCGTCAAGTATGACCAGGGCTTGATGCCACCTGGCCGCAACACGCTGGACGGGGCTTACACCTGCTTTGGGTACACGGTGGAGGGGAGCGACTTCCTGAAGACTGCCAAGCCAGGCGACACCATTTCGAAGGCCACTGTCTTGAGCGGATTGGAAAACGTCAAAGCTGGAAAGAAATAAGTGTTTGTTTGAAGTTGCTGTAGCACCGACCCGCAAGTCATTTCGGCTTCAAGAAAGGCTCGTGGGCCGAAATTAGAGAGCAAGCACACGAAAATATCGGTTTTCCTCGGTTTGTGAATTAGATATTAGATGGCGGGGATCTCGGAATTTCTTTTTGAGCTTCCAAACCCTTACTGCCCATTTCCGTCCAACTAAACAAGGAATTAATCAACTCACAGGCCAGGCCTTCTAGATGGCCATGCCTCTTGATTTGGTTTCTGCTGCCAGGGGTCCAAGAGAATTCTCAAAGTTGCGGGCGGGCGAGTCCCGAGTGTTCTTTCCTCGGTTGCTCGGGACTCGGCCGTTTGCGGCTTGGGCCACTCGGGGCTCACTCGGGACTCGAGCGCAGCAGGAAGAGGCAACTCGGAGTTCACTCGGGACTTGTTCTACTCTGCCGCAGTGCGCACTTGTCTCGAGTTCGAATCCCAAGACATGAAGCCAATAATTTTGTTATCCAGATCAACGCAGCCCCCTCTAAGGAAGGAGGCAGAATATATTCTTTGTTTTTGGGAGAGTATTAACTAGACTAGACTAGACACAAATGCATATGAACCACAGTACGTGCCGTAGAGGAGATAAATCTAACTCCAACTTTGAGGTGCAAATAAACGAATATCGCAATACACACATGCAAGCCCCATGTGCATGTAGGAATGGCTCTGTCCTCTTATATTTCGAATTGTGAGTGTGGAGATGCGAGCGACTCATGTGGCTATGACACAGCTATCAGTATGTCTTGAATGTGACAATGCGCTCGCGCGGCACTCAACTAACGCAGCCAATGGTGTGTGCTAAGGAGGCCAGCTCAATGAGTTCTATATAAGAGAATAATCCAAGAGCAAGGGATCTCTCCACATCCAATTGTTACTCCGGCCACATACGTGAGATGGCCGTGTGCGTTTAGTCGGGTCCGAGTGAGTCCTCCGAGTTGCGAGCGATTCCCGATTTTTTTCCTCGCTCACTCGAGACTCGGCCGTGCCGTTTGCGGCTTGGACCACACGAAGCTCACTCGGGCACAGCAGGAAAAGGCCACTCGGAGCTCACTCCCTGTAGATTTTTGGTTGCTCGGACTCAATTTCTCACTCGGATTTCTCAGACGTCCGAGTCCGAGTTCAGATCCATACAGTACAAAACACAATACAATATTATCGCGGTATGTTTCGGTGTATTATATTAGGTAGAATGAAATTGATTGGCCGACACTGTTTTCAACGAAGCCCTGATTCTGAAAATTTTGTTGCGGGTTGTGTGGGGGTTGAGGATTTTGGAACTCGTTCGTTGGGCGCATATATTCACGCGTCTCTCTTGGCGAAATGCCAAGAGAAAGGGACCTCGACGAGAGCGACGATGATTCCAGTGACAAGAGAAGAGAGTTGTCCCGGAACAGCAGCGTGGGCTCAGCCATGGGCGACATCCCCATGAGCATGCTGTCGTATGCCACTGTGGGCAACGGGGACGGCGGGGACGACGACGACGAGGTGGACATTGAGCAATTTCGCGAGGACTGCTGGCGGCGCATATCCACTGCTTACAGCCAGGGAGGTGGCATCACGGAGCTGGCGGAAGATCTGGAGGGCGACGATGAGGGCGAAGGTGACAAAAACACTATCAAAGTGTCAGTGCGCACTCGGCCTGTCAACGATCGGGAAATCCGGCTTGGAACGCGTGGGTGCATTGAGCACTTGGCTGACGGCCGAAACATTATCGTGCGCAAATTTAATTGGAAGGAAGAGCCTTACGACATGACCTTCGCGTTTGATTTCGCTTTTGACGATGCCTCTACCCAAGACCAGGTGGGAATGCATAGATATTTTGCACAACGAAAAAGGAAGCTCTTATCATACCATGCTCACGCCCCTTAAAATCCCTGTTGCCTGACTAGATCCAAGGTGTCCATGCTTTTCTTGTGCACACTCAAATTTACATCCCCGGAGCGCTCCCTCTCTGTTTTGTTCTTACCTAGCCTCCTAAGTTTTTTACGTTTTCTGCGCACGCCTTTTATGGTAGCTGCTACCAATGTGCCCCGGCCTGCAATTAGTTCACGCCTCTTGTGTTCTTGTCAACACAGGTCTTCGTGAAGCTTGGCTGGAAGGCTCTTAAGTACGCCTTTAGCGGTTATAACGCGTCTATTTTCGCTTATGGCCAAACGGGCAGTGGGAAGTCGCACTCCATGATTGGCACAGAAAACGACCCAGGTTTGATTCGGCGCATCGGAGACTTTCTGTTTGACTTCATTCAGCGCGGCGAAGAGGAACTAGGGCTCAAGTACAAGGCCACTGTAAGCGCGTGTGAAATTTACTGTGAAAACGTGCGAGACCTTTTGAGCTTCATGAACAATGACGCGGGCCCTGGGCGGCCGGGCGCTGGCGCCAAGTCTCAGCCCCCCAAACGATCCACCAGCATGTCGATGCGAAGCATGCTGGGCGGCACGTCCAAAATGGAGCGGATGAAGCGCGAAATGGCGCAGGGCGCGGGCTCCGACATCGTCGACAACGTGGCAGGCGGGCAGAGCTTGAAGATTCGCGAAGGGCCAGGGGGCGTTTACGTCGAAGGCCAATCTTCGGTGGAAGTGCGGTCGATGGCGGAGATGGGCGGAATTATTTTCGCGGCCATTGAAAACCGTATGGTGCGAGCCACGAGCATGAACGCCGATTCGTCGCGGTCGCACTTGATCTTTGTGATTAACTTCACCCAGACGCAAACCTCGCCTGCAACCGGCCGGCAAACCGTGACCAAGTCCAAGATCAACATGATCGATTTGGCGGGGTCGGAGCGGGCCCGCACTACAGGGGTGAGCGGCGAAGGTCTGCGCGAGGGCGCCAACATCAACAAGTCTCTGTCCACCCTAGGCCGCGTGATTTCAACTTTAGCGGAAGGCAAAACCCGCGACCACGTCCCGTACCGTGACTCGAAACTCACCTACATCCTGAAGGACTCGCTGGGTGGGGACTCCAAGACTGCCATGCTTGCCACCATCAGCCCGTCCGAAGTCAACTACGAGGAAACCGTGAGCACTCTCCGGTACGCAGCCTCGGTGAAGCGCATCAAGACTTCGGCCTCGCAGCACTTGGAGCAGGAAGCCGGCGAAATGATCGAAAAGCTCAAAGCCGAAGTCGACGCCCTGGCCACCGAGCTCAAGAACCAAGAAATCCAGGCCGCGGCGCTGGCCGAGGAGCACCGGCGCGCCATGGAGGACTTGGAAAAAGCCCGACCGGTGAAAGTGGTGCGCGACGATAAGGAGCTCGCCAAGCTCAAGGCGGAGCTCGCGAACATGAGCAAACGAGCGGAAAGGTACCGAGGCGAGCGCGACACGAAAACGACTGCTTTAGGGGCGATGGAAAAGCGAGCCGAGCGTTACCGGCAAGAGCGGAAAGTGGCGGAAGAGCGCGTGAAAGCACTGGAAAAGGATTTAGCGAAAGCCGAGAAGGCAAGCGCAAGCAAGCCTACCTCAGGCAGTGAGCCGTCCTCACCCAAGACACCACCTCAGAGTGCCTCGAAGCCCGGCGGTCTTGTGATGAGCCCGGAGGAAGCTGCCGCAGCAAGTGTAGAAGCCTCGGCCAAAGAGGCCGAAGTAGCCCGCTTGCTGTCGCGTGTACGAGAGCTGGAGGAACTGGTGTCGTCCAACGCGGGAATGAATTCCGACATGCAGACCGCCATCAAGTCTCGGCGCGAAAACGGGTCGCACTTGAGCCGGATGTCCCAAGAGCTGCAAGACACGGCCGCGGAGAAAGCCAAATTAGAACAGAAACTGAAGCGCAAGTCGGAGCAGCTGCGGGACCCCATGGCGGTGATGTCGATGGGCTTCACCAGCATGTTTGGGGCTTTGGCCGCGGTGCCCTCGCAGGATGACGAAAACAGCGACGACGCGACCGACGAAGACGACGGTGGAAGCGCGATTGTCAGTTTAGACGGCACGCACAGCTTAGACCCGAGGGCGGGCTTCACAAGGAAAGCCTCGACGCTGCGGCGATCGGCCGAGAAAACCTTAGCGGCTGCCTCAGGTGATGCTTCCTTAGTGCCTGGCGTAGTGGTGGACTCCCTGCGGCACCAGCTCGAGGAGTCCAACGCGATGAACGAAGCGCTGGAGCAGAAAGTCCACGACCAACACGCGAAGCTCTTAAGCGTGACCAAGCACATGGCGGAGCTGCAGGCGCAAGACGACACCAAATCGATCGGCGACGGCAGCGAAACCGGGGGCAAGGGCATGTCGACTGCGGAAAAAGAGCGTTTGGAATCCGAGAGGGCCGAACTACTCTCCGAGAAGCGCTCCCTGGAGGCGAAAGCGAAGGCGGAAGCAGAAGCGCGCAAGGCGGTCGAAAAGAAGTTGGCTGACGCGGAAGAAGCTGAGCTGTCTCTACGCGCGGCCAAAGACGAGCTCTTAGCGGCCAAAGATTTAGTCGAAGACGAGTTGCGAGCTAGCCATGCGGCCGCGGCAGAGGACTTGAGGATCGTGAACGAACGCGCCGAGAAAGCTGAAGCGTCCACAGTGAAGCTGGAAAAGCAGAAGGCTAAACTCGAGCGTGACATGGAAAAGCTCCAAAAGCGCCACGCCGAGCTGCGCGTCGCGTCAAAGAGGCTCCTTGCCGAGAAGTTGGAAAAGAAGGCCGAGGAAGAGGGCGGGGCGCCGGCCGAGCCGGGCTCGCCGCGCACGGGGAAAAGCCCCACCCGCAATCGTAGCCCGAAGCGCACAGCGGAGTCAGCGGCAGCTGCGGCACCAGCAGCAGCAGCGGCGACTGCGCCTGCAGCATCAGTACCCGCGCCTACAGCAGCTCCAGCCGCAGCGCCGGCGCCGGCAGCTGCCGCAGCTCCAGCCCCTGTCGAGCGAGTGCCATCCACGAGGGGGCGCAGCCCACCCCCGAAACCAGCTGCTAGTGACGCAGGCTCCGCCGCCCGCCCTCGGTCTTCCCGAAGCATTTCGCCGCGTGCGGCACCTCCTCCCGCGCCGAAACCCGCAGCAGCGGCAGCATCGCAACTGCCTCCGCCTGTGAAAACGACGCCGGCCGCGGCACCGCCAGTGGTAGACTTGGCGGCTACCAGCAACGAGCCTCGAAGTCGATCGTCATCGCCGCGGGCAGGGCGAGGAAGCGGCGCGGCGCCTACCCCTTCAGGGGGGCGGGGCAGTGGAGGGCGGTCGCCTCGGTCGGCGGCAGGAGGACGTGGCGGTCGAGGCGAAGCAAGCGGGCGCGGCGGGCGCGGCGGTGGGAGCCCGAGGAGCGCGCAGGTGAGCATTGATTTGGCCGAACGAACGTCAGCAGAGATTACCACTTCCCAGACGGCCAATGCTGACGTAGAGGCGAAGGCAGCAGTTGCAAAGGCTGAAGCAACAGCTCCTCCTCCTGCTGCCTCAGCTGCGGCGGGCGACGATGATGACGAAGCCAAGAAAAAAGCAGAGCGAGCGCAGAAGTTAAAAGATGCCCGGTTGAAGGCAGCCGCCCTGAAGGAACAGAAGCAAGCGCAGATTGCGAGGGCATCGAGAGAATCAGAACGAATGGAGGCAGCCGAGTAAAGGAAACAACACACAAAAACACAGGTTAATGGCCGCACGTTTGGTCTAGTGTCCCATACAACGCGGTTTGAGGTATATATATCCCGCATAATTCACACCCGGCATATGAGTACAGGTGCTGAGAGCAGGTTCCGACGTTCCGACCAAACAATATACGACTCAGTCAGAGGACCTCACCGAGCTAGTGGCTGGTATAGAGGCACATCAGTCGACTAGAAATATAAACTCAAAAGGCGAGGTATTCAATCGCGGGGGCTTCTTGGGATCTAGTTTCTAGTTTTCCATCAGAATTGGCACTGTTCATTCAAAAAAATGAGAAGTAGCATATACAGTTCGGTGTATACCACAACTACAAATGCACATGCTCGTGTGTTTTAGTTCGGCTATCTCATTGAGGCGCGAGCCGCCATTGCCGCTTTGGCAGTTCCGATCAAAGTCATCCGGCCCTTGGGCTTAGACCCAGGTGCTGCAGTCCCTCCAAACATGGTACGTCGACCTGCGGCGGGTACTCGCTCAGGCAGCGACGGCGGCAGCGCAGTGGCTTTAACTTCTCGAATTTGCCCTTGAATGGAGGCTATGACGCTCGCACATGCAGCCATCGAGCCGTTCGACCCGCCTCGGTCTACGCGTGACCGCAAGCTGGCGACCTGCTGCTTCAAATGCTGCATGAGGCCAATAACAGAGAGCGGCGACACGTCCGACTTGGCGAGCAACTTGTCCTCCAGCACGGCTAAGCTCATCTCGAACTGCTTCACCACCTCGAAGGCCTCTGCGTCGATTGGGCTTCGGGCGAAGCCTCCTGCTTGTTTGTGTTGGTTAAAAGCTGCAAAGAGCTCGGTGGTATGGCTCCGCGCGAGAACGCCGCGCGCAGCTGTTTGAATCAACACAGCCGCGAGCTGGAGCGCGAGAAATTCTGGCCTGGCCATGGATTCAGTGGTCGACTTTTGCGGTGCAAATCGCAGTGGATGTGAAAGTTGGCTCTTTTCTTGCTTCGGTGAATTCAGCGGATCCATCTGCGAAAGCTGTTCTTTCAACGCGCACATGCAGTGCTCGGCGCCCTGCGCAGCTGTGTCGCGCACAAACGTTTCGCACAGCAAGCTCTGCACGGTTGAAGCAACGTCGCGGGTGCGACTGTTGTTATTCAAACCTGAAGCTGTCGGTGAACGTCGATGGGGAGCAGGAGGAAGCGCAATAGGGTGCTTCAATATGGCGCCTCGCACAGCGCGAGCAGTGGGGAGAGGCTGCGTAAGCCACTCCTGAGAGGGCTCGTTCGAGTCGTTGGTCTCTGAGACGACTACCGACGAAGGGCGCACGGAATTGCGCAGCATGTCCAAAATGTGGTCCACGCTGACTTCGGGCACTTCAATTGGACGTGCAGCCGGTGGTGATAGTGATAGTGACGGTGAAACTGGCGGCAGCACAGCAGCTGCATGGTTCTCTGAGTCGGCGTTGTTATCGAGTTCAGCGTCGAGTGCCACCTCGTTGTCAGCACCGTCATCGTGAAGCCACGCTGGCTCCTGGAGCTCTCCTTTCTTCTCTTCTTCCACTCCACTGCCCAACGCTGCAACACTTTCCACAGAAGCACCGAGCTCTGCCTCGCTAGCTACTGAGTCACCAGCAGCAGGCGCAATATCTACGGAGGTGTGCTGCGGCTGCCACCACAGCTGCAGGAGCACCATGGTCGCCGTCACGTTATCACTCGAGCCCAGCGCTTCAATAGCGTGGTCAGTGAGTGCGTGAAGCGCTTGACTGCAATCGCCACCGTTGGCATCCAGCGCTGTTGCCACAAACTGGCATGCTTCGTCGTTGCTCATCACGTCCCAGAGGCCGTCGCACGCCAGCAACACGAAGAGTGGCGCAGCAGCAGGCGGGCTTGCGAGGTCGCTGCCGTCCGCGGTTCCCGCAGTTGACGCGTCGTCAAGGTTGGTGACGGTGATTTCTGGCGTGGCTATGAGCAAGTTCAAGTTCCTGGGATCCTCAGGGCCGAGGTCCTCGTCATCAGAGTCTTCATCGCCGTCATTGCCGTCCTGCTGCAGCGTGCGAATGTTCTTTTTGTAGTCGCGATCCCCAAACGCGCGCGCCACACCTAGCTCCCCCATGAGCCGACCCTTGGCAACGAACCCACCGCGCTCCTTGATGCGGGCTTTCTCAACTGAGTCGGAGGGCTTTTGGTCGAGCGACAGCGGCTGACCTTTGACGGCGTGCTGCCATTCCCCATTTGCGCGATCTCGGGCTCCGCAAGCCAGCACGGTGCGGCTGTCGCCGGTGTTGGCGCAGTACAATTTGCGGCCTAGCTTCAGGCACACCGTTGCGGTGCAACCTGCCGCACTCTCCTCGGGCATAGCCAGCAGTTCAGCGTCAGTGGCCTCGAAGGCATGCAACAGAGCTGCCTCTACGAATGCTTGGTCATGCACAAGCTGCTCTTGTGAAGTTGCACTACTGAGCGAAGCGGCCAGAACCATTGGGAGCTTGGAGGTCACAAACGCAGACGCCTGGGCACCTGATCATGTAAGAAAGACATCATGGCAAAATATGAGCTCTAAATGTTATATTTTCCCCTATTTTTTTTCTTTACTGGAGCAAGGAAAAGTTCATTTCACAAAGTACAAATGTTGCTCTTTCTCTAGCTCATGGTTTGCACCTCCATGACCGTCGAAAACCCCCACGAACCAAGACGGCAGCGACGGCACGAAATCGCCCACGAACGACCACTTGTCTTCCATGGTCGGCCGCCGCCCAATCTTTTCTGAAGCACCCGTCACGGGCGGTCCGTTTTCGTAAATGAGCTCGGGAGGGACTGTTATACCACCTCTTGAAGTTTCAACTTCCGAGTTGGCGGGTTCCGGTGCTGACGCTTCAGCCTCTGACTCAGGCAGAGCCAACGTCGTCGACTGTGCCGCGACTTCATCAGCTTCCCGCACTGTGCCCTCAATGTTTGCTGCCTCTTCGCCAACCGTTTTCGCATCCTCATTTGGTAGCGCTGATGGTGACGTATCACGCGACTGTTCAATTGGTGAGGCAACCGAACTTGCCCCTGGTGTCGCCATCGAAGCTGCATTTTGTACCTTGGACGAAAGTCGCCGAGAAATGAAGCTCGTCAAGGCTTGTTGCGTGACCTCGCTTGGCAGAGGCAGCACCTCCTCCACTGGTGCACCTTCTTGCTCGTCGTATACTTCACTAGAGTCAAGCTCGTCGCCACTTTCTTCGAAGTCGCATAGCGATACCAACTCACCGTCTTCGCTATCCCATGAGACGTCCACAGGAGGCTCATTGGTTGATTCTTCCAGTAGCTCATCTACTGTAGACTTGCTGCGGGCATCATCTTTGCTGTCGTGGATCTCCTTACGGTCATTTTTCTGCCCATCTCCACTGGTTTCAGGATACAGGTCTGGGTTTGAAGGCGGTGCATGCGGGAAATCGTACGACCGCTTAAAGGAACGGCGATGGAACACCTCCACCTCGTTTGAAGCGTTATCCGTTCCTTCAGGCAGTGTACTTGGAATGGGAATTTCAAGAGCAGCAACTGGCTCCTTTTCCTCTTCCTCTTCAACATCGAGGGCCCATTCTGCAGGTACTGGTGGAACGTCGACAGCTGCAGTCGGAGTTGGATCGTCTCCAGTCGAATTCGAGTCCATTACGGGCATGGTCGTCTCACTTGGCACTGGTTCCACTTCCTCAGCTTTCTCCACTTTCTCCTCTTCCTCAACCACTGAGTCAACTTCATCATCGTCCGCTTCTTCGAGCTCCCATGTGCGCAGTGGTTGTGGCTGAATTTCTTCTTCTTCTTTATCTTCAGAATTGGGCTTGGCCTTGATAATAGGTGTACCTAACGCCAGTGCTTTCGCCTCTTCGAGTTTTTCCTCGGCTATCTTAGAAGCCTCTGCGAAGCTGGTCTCAGCTGTTGCTAGGGCACTAGCCCAGGGAGCCCAGTCCATAACGAGAACTGCAGAGCGCTATCAGGTCTTTTGCGGTTATCGAGGGTGAAAGCTACGTAGTGCTGTGCTGCAATCCGAAGCTGGGCACCACTTAGGCTACAAGGGTGGAGTAAATAAACTTCGCTTTATCTCGAAAGCACCTATGATACAAGTAGGCAGGCTCAGCTTCTTGATCTCATTGGGTATAATCCTGCTAGAATCCCTTCTTCAAGCGCGTTCGCTGTCCATTGTCCACCATGGGAAAAAAATAGAACGTGCCGATGGAACGTGCACGAAATCTTCCACCAATCATCAATCACGAAACAAAAGGATTTTCGTTCAAAATGTTGATCCCGCGATTCAAAACAAAGTAAGTTGTTACGTCGTTACGTCTACGCCTAGCCAGTTAGCTAGCTAGCTTTTCCTATGAATGCAGCATTGAATATATAAGATCAGAGCACTAAAGCTAGCCAGCGCTCCAGCAGAGCGGGTAGCAAGTCTGGCTAGAAGCTAAAGCAATGAACTATTGAACTTGCTGTGTCTTGTGAGTTTGTACACCTGGATTGGTTCGATCCATGCGCCTGGTTGGCTGCGAAATACTACTCATACTTTTGCTCCGATTAAATGTTTCAGCTTCACAAACCAAGCCTTGGTTGCCTTGGGAACCTGAGCCATGTTCAGAATATTCACCGCAAAGGTGTAGCAGTGGTTTAGAGTTAGAATTGGGTGCTTCTCATGTGGGCACTGAAGGACTAGGCGGCTTTAGGCTGTGTCGATTTCGTCAAACAGTGCAAAGTGGCGACAGACCGCTTCACATCGTTGTATTGGGCGGCAGTTTAACAGCAGGCACCTTTCTCGAGTGTAAAAATTCGGGCACGTCTGCAAAGGTTGGGTCGTTGTGCGCCTGGCCTCACCTACTTGCGCGCGAACTAACGCAAAGGGCCAATTCTCCACAAGAGATTCGCGTTACGAACTTAGCAAAGGGCGGAACTACAACGTTTTGGGCGCTGAACGAGTTCAGCCGGATTCCTCAGGACGCAGACCTCGTCATTGTGGACTACGACGGTAACGACGGGGCTCTATTAAATGACATTCCAAGATCAAACAAGCGTGCTTTTAGTGCAAGCGAACGCCTCAAGGCCCTCCGAGAGAGAATTGTCGCAGCATCGGAAGTACTTCTCCGCAAAGTTTTCCAAATTCCCAGTCAAGCTGCGCTTATTTGGGTTGACTCGTTTTCGTACGATGGGCGCCGACCGAACGAACTTCCTAGTCTTTCGACAGCGACATGCGAGCATGTAAATGGCAGAGGATACTCGCTTCCAGATGCCCGCGCGTCGCTTCTCGAGCACTATGGCGTGCCTCGTTTAAGCGTAAGGGACGAGGTTTGGCCTCATGTGGATTGTCCTCCAAACGCTTCCGCCTGGATTTGCAGCAACACCTGTCACCACCCCCACCAGCAGACTCATCTTCAAATAGCGCAATCAGCGGCCCATTTGATACTACCGCCGGATGAAGCTCCACCACCGTGTAGCTTGGCTAATTCAACGTTGCCCCAGTCGCCGCTGACGCCAGATGCTGCGCAGATAGAGGTTCGATCAAGCGCTATCCAGGCGTATTCCCTCGCACAGGTAGATTGCGTACTCACCTCTTTCATTTGGATGTTGATGTTGTTTATTCGCAGGCTTTGCATTGCGTGCAGCCCTTGACTTATGTTTCGGCCTCTTCATCGACTCTTTATAAATCATCGTTGGTTCACCAAGGCTCCTGTTGGACTTTGAATGAGGTAAGATTGCGGCATGACACGAAGAGTTTGTTATGGCGACTACAGTTGCCTACTTTTTAGCTCTTTAATTAAACATGACTCGTATTCTGTTGCTACTTGAAACTGTGATATCTATAGGACCGCCCTGGAAAATTTGGATGGGTGACGGACGCTTCTTGCCAATCTGAGGATGCTAGTTCCCTGTTGGTATTCCGCGTTCGGCTCTCAAGAGCACTCCCAAGGTTGTCAGTAACATACCTTGAAACTTTTAGAAACGCTGGCCGAGCTGATGTATTTGTGAGCCCTTCCACCAATGAGGGGCGCCAAAAGATGGCTGCTTTTTCACTGCGACAAAAATCGTGCGGTAAGCTTTTGTACGTTCATCTTTCATACTATAACGATGTAACACTGGCTCCGTCTGTCCTATCAACTTTTGTATGCCACTTACAGGATTCGTTGATGCGTATCGACCCGAGACACACTATTCACAAGAGATGGTGAAGACTTTCTGGAACAGCAACAAGAGAGTGCTAAAGGATCAGTCCAATGACATCGTCCTCGAGAATGCCTTCAGAGGAAAAGACAAGTGCCGTCTGTCTGCTCTTAAAGGAGATCAATTTGAAAGCGCTGACGACGAAAAGTGGTTATTTGCTGACGTCACGTTCAAACACGTGGCTCTGCCTGAAGAAAAACGATCCCAGCGAGGAGGCGAAAAAGTTAGAATTGCAGGTTTGATGTCGTGCTAATGGCATGGGTTTTTTGGAATCCATTTTACGCCGATTTGCTGAGCCCTGCTGTGTGTATTTTATATTAACATTTGTGACTTGTGGTCGGTGGTCAGAGTGGTCCCTCTCCCTCACGAGCTCACGGTTCACGAGCACATGTCTTATGAATAATTCAATACCAACTCGAGAACTCAAGAAATATATAAGGGATTGTCCATGCGAGAACGGCAATGTCGATAAGGCAATTGCCAGTGAAGTAATATGGATCCTTAGCTCTAGCTCTAGCTCAATTCGAGAGACGTTATAATTCCGCAACTGCGGATATGCCTAAATCAAGCGCTTTTGAAATCATGCAAGTGTGCCTTGTAAAATCCAAATAGAAACAGGCAACCGAATGAAGAATCAAATACCTACACATCAACGCGTCTTTGTTTCGCTCGGCTTCTGCGATTTGCTCTGAGGTGGCAGAACCAGCAACTGGTTTGCGAACATGCGAACGCGTGGAATGGGCACGTTTAGCTCCGACGCAAACTTGGCCACCACGAAAGCGGTTTGTGGGGTGGCGAAGGTGACAACAATGCCCGCTCGCCCAGCACGCCCAACTCTTCCGGCGCGATGCGCGTAGTGCTAAACAAACAAAGCAACGAGACCAGGCAAGTAACCAAAGCACAAGAATGGAAACAGAAAGCAGCGTGAGCTGTGGAATGAGGCCAGTTCCAGAGTCGAAACAAAAGGAAAAGAGCACACAAAGCACAAGGCAACGCAGCGTGTACCGTGGAATCCGTTGGCAAGTCCAAATTGATGACGTGGGACAGAATAGGGGCGTCGAGACCGCGCGCCGCCAGTTCAGTGGTCACAACGAGGCCGAGGCTGCCCGAATTGAGCTTCGACATGATCTGCGCTCACATCGTGACACCAAAAAGAGTAGAAGATAAGCGTGAGTTCAGTGAAATTGCATCTAAAACCATCGAGTATCAGAAGTCAAGAGAAAGGAAAGTCATAAGAGGGCATAATCTCAAAGTGGCACTTACAACAGAACGATCGTCTTTGGTCGCTTCGCCGTGCAGAGGTGCAGCGATGATGTTCATTTGCAAGAGCTTTTCGCACACAAGTTCCACGCGCCGCCCGTCGTTCACGAAGACAATGGCTGCCTCGGGGTAAGGCTCGGTGTTGAGGAGCGTTTTGATTGCCGCCAGCATTTTCACTTGGGGCACCACCAGCACACCGTGCTCCACGGTGCTGGGCAGCGGTGACACGTTGAACGCTTTCTTGTTGCTGTTAGAGGTTGCCGCTTCTTGCGCGTCCATCAAAGGGTCTCTTGTCTGAAGCCCCAGGCCGCGTAAGTTGAGCTGGCGCCCTGCGAGAAGCTTGGAGACATCGCGCAGCGTGTTGGTCCCGCCCGCGCCCGTGGCCGAGGCCGCTACGAGCTGCGCGGAGCTCCCCACTTCATTCAAGAGAGCTTCGAGGTCAATGCGGTGTGGAGGGCCCAGCATACAGTCTACTTCGTCGATCACCACCGCCATAGTGTTGCCCTTCAGCTTCAACTTACCTCTTGCCATCGAGAGCTCTGCGAGTCGACCAGCAGTCCCCACCAACACCTGTGGTTTTTTCTTCTTCAAGTTCTCCAGCTGCCGGTTGATGTTGGCGCCCCCAATGAGTGCTTGGCACCGCAAATCGGAGCCCTCGAGCAAGCGGCTGCACACGGCAGCAATCTGGACGGCCAGCTCGCGGCTCGGGGCAATGACGACGAGCACCTTGTTGTCGCCCTTCTTCGTCGCGCGAAGAGATACGAGGCGCGCGAGCAGTGGCACGAGAAAGGCCAAAGTCTGGCCGTCAAAAGCAAAACAGATATACATAGACACGAAAAAACACATAGTCGAAATCAAACAACCAAAGTCACCCACAAAAGCTTCAAGGAGAAAGAAAGACAGATTGAGCAAAAAGTGTCGTTTAGTTTAAATGCCCGCAACAACAACTTGGTGCACCTTGCCGCTGCCGGTCGGAGCCCCGAGAAGCACGTCCTGACCGCTCGCCAAAGCCTCGGCGGAGTCTGCCTGCACTCGAGTGGGGCGCAACTCTGACGCGTGCTCCTCAAGCGCTGCCATATCGCTGCTGTCGAGCCGCAAAGACTGCGCACCCGACAACTCCACGGCACGAGTTCCGCTGCTAGCCGCTCGCATCGACAGCTCGGCCAAGAGATTTCGCATCAAGAGGGCTCCGGTAAGGCCACCGTCTACGTTGGCTGCGATTGCGATGCTTCCGCCAGCCTCAGAGTATTCTGACTCGTCATCTACGACAACTTCCTTTGGGCGACTGGTTTGCATTGTTGAGCTTGCAGCACCAAAGGCAGTTTCTATGAGTGTGGAGAAGTTGGGGATCGCGTCTGACTCTGACACAAACAAGGACGGTCGCTCTACGGAACCGCTTGAGGTTTCATTGCGAGACCGAAACCGCGCAGCTACAGCGTCTAACGTCAACGGAATACCACACTCAATATCACTCAAAAGCTCAGCGCGCAATTTCTTTTTGCCGCTCGCCTTCTTGTCGTCAAGCTCTGCTTTCGTGGCTGGTAACGGCCCGTCTACGTCCCATAAATCGCCCCAGCCACCACCTTCCGCCTGCAGGGCAGCGGTGCGGCCTTTGCCACCCCCCAACGGCGCGTCTACTTTGGAGTTACCTACTGGATCAATGTAGCCTGGTGCTAAATGCCGCCGTTCACCCATGGGGACTTTGCTTCTCGTGTACACTGGCCCATCAAAATCTTCGTCGGCTCCCCGGGAAGATGGTGGCTGCTGCGGCGACAAAGGAGGCGGTGGTGGTGATGACCGAGGACGTCCCGCCGCTCCGAAGATTGAAGATGGCTGTGCGTAAGGCCTTTCCCTTCCGCCAAACGAGGCCGTGGGCTCTTTGACAGTAAAGCGGCGGCTCTCTGATGCCTCGGGCGCTGAGTCCTGCTGTGGATCGAAACTATCTTCAAAGCCTTCGTCATCCGCGTCGTAAAACTCGCCGTCTTTCTCACTCACGAAGCTGAACTTTTGCATCATGCGCTTTTCAATGTCAGTAACTTCGCTAGGACGGCTAGGTTTGCTCTTCTTCTTTGGTGGCCTAGTTTGGGAGGCCGGCAGTGGTTGCGTAGTGGGGGGTGGAAGGGCCGCAGCCTCGCTTCGCTGCCCACGGCCACTACCTTTGCCTCTTGACGTTTTCGCCTTCTTCTTTTTTGTCTCAAACCTTTTCCAAAAAGGATCAACATCACCGTCGACACTTTCACCCGTGCGTATAACTAGATTTTTTTGTATCCTAGGCCTTGACAGTCTGTTCCAAGGTTCCACGAATGCTTCTACATCGCTGAAGACAAGCAAGAGGCCAAGACTGAACATAAAGGAACAGTAGCTTTCAAAGAATATATGTAACGCTGAACACTTCTCGCTTGTTGTTGATGGCCTTGACTGTTTTAAGTCTTACAAACACAACAGCCTCGAATGAATGTCAATGCTCCAATGTCAACCTACGAAGCGAAGCGAAGCAAGCTTCCAAAAGGGCAAATAAAGGGCGAGAAATAAAGACAAAAAAAGTGTGAACAATTACAGGGTAGGAATTGTACTGTTTGGGCGCTACGCTGCTCATCTAAGTAATTCAAGCAAGAGAGCAAGAGAGCTTTTTGGTGTCAGGCTAGCTAGGTAGAAGGTGGAAAGATGTTAAAGATACTAATGACGGTACTCGCTCGTTGGCTTCGACAAATTCCACATTCGTAGTAAGGCAAAGCACAACAGTTGTAGGCAATAAGGCACATCTCATTTCTGTCGAACCTGTCAGCTGGTTGAATCTTACCTAGCGAGCGAATATAATCGCGCTACTTCAAGGAGACCATTTTTGAGCACTAGCTAGCTCGAGTAATAGTCATCAGCTACTGCCTCGAGAATTATGGTGAAGGCAATGGCAACATCATTCATTTATACGATCCTCTTTAGAGCTGAGCTGCTGCATGCGTTTCAGATGCATCGTGGCTGGTTCACAGCCAGAGGACAGGTAGTACAGAATGCAGCTGATACACGGAGACTATTGCTCTTCGGCGATGCAAACATCTGCCAGCGACAAGCCGAACTTGTTGGCTCAGAGCTTAGCTTACATGTGCCGTCAAAAGGTGAGCGGCGAGGCGATGGTCCCTGGATCGCGCCTGCCGGGCCTTTTCCTAGGAATAGGGCAAGTGTAATGGCTAGTTCGTTTCCGTCGGGCGTTGAAGTTGCTGTGGTTCTAGTTCACGATCCAGATCACGAAGGACTTGACGCTGAAGCGCAAGAAGAAGTTATTGATGCGCTTTCAGATAAAATTGGCGCTGAAGTTATCAGTGTCGATGCTAGTGGCTCAACAGACGAAACTTTCCAGGGCATCCTTTCGGCGCTCGAAGTGATATTCGACGAAAGTAACGACGATTACGACTATCACAGTGACAACAGCAAGATCATAAATGGTGTGCAGGAAGATTCTACTTATAGGATCAACCATGAAGACACGGCCTTGACAGACTCAGATTTGTTTGGCTGTTTACCTGTATTTGACGACGAATCTCAAGCTGACGATACGGTTGCTTCCTTGCTGGCCTCCCTAAATACCAACGAGCGTGCTGCGTTTGGGCCGCTCGACCTCTCTCCGGTTTTATACGAGAGTTTGACTTCTCGTGGCATTACCTCGCCTACTCCCATTCAGCATGCCGCTGCTAAGGCGCTTTATGCAGGCAGCAGCGCTATTTTGCACGCTGAGACGGGTAGCGGCAAGACCCTCTCCTTTCTCTTGCCCCTGCTCCAGAAACTCATTGACCAGAAAGGCAGCCTAGGCGCAGCGAAACCTTACTCACTTGTGGTGGTGTCGCCTACTCGGGAGCTTTCGGCGCAAACATTCCGTGAGCTCCGGGCTTTGCTCCCTGGTGCCGACGCACAGACCGAAAATGGCCAGAGGCCTATCGTGCAGTTGGTTGACGAGCAGGAAACGTCTGCTGGAACTTCACTCTTGCCAGCTCCAGTGGTGGTTGGAACTGCGAAACAACTCGTGGAATTGCTTGGTCTTGAGCCAAAACACAGTTATGGCGCTGATGGGATGAAGCCTGGTGAGAGGAAAGCCAGCAAGAATAGCAATGCAGGTTTCGAGATCGGTTCCTTAGTCCTCGACGAGGTTGATCGCTTGTTTGCCCTCCTCGGAAAGTACAGCACACGACAAGAGCAAGAGCGCGCCTCAAGGCACCCGAAACCAGCGCTCGTGCTGCTGGAGTCAGCCTTACAGCGCAACCGCAACCTGCAAGTCGTCGCTTGCTCGGCCACGGTAGGGCGCCGCCTGCGGCGTGAAGTGGGGCGACTTCTGGCTCCCGACACAATCAAGGACGGCGTGCCTGTGATCTGCCCTCCGCCTGCTTCGAGAACAATGCTGTCGCAACCACCGTCTGCAGCCTCAAGCATCGCTAGCCCTTTGCCTGAGGGGAAAGTACCGCCAACGATGACAGTTGCAGAGCTTAAATCTGCATTGACGTCTCGCGGTGTGAAAGTAAAAAGCAAAGCGCTCAAAGCTGATCTCCTTGACCAACTTGAACGTTTGGTAAGCGAAGAGCAGCAGAACCAGTCAGTCCTAAGAAAGCAACAAGCAGGAAATGACGGCAGCGATAAGGGCGGTTCTCGGTCCGTCACTATCCCAACGGGCATTGAACACGTGTATATTCCGTTGCGCGAACCGGTGTCGCTTCCCGACAAATTAGACGCCCTGTTCATGGCCCTCACTCTCGACCGCCCCAAAGCACCCATTGTCTTCTTGCCGGACGGCACCTCAGTGGCCTCTGCGGTGTCATCCTTGCAGCGAGCTGGTTTCATGCAAAGCCTCAGTTTAGATGCTGCTACCACTGGCCGTGCAAACGTAGCCGATCTTTACACGTCTGCTTTGAAAGCAAGGCGAGACCAAAATACTAAAGGCAAGGGTGTGACGCCTGCCCTCCCCGTTTTGGTCGCTTGCGAGTCTGCAGCTCGTGGCTTGCACTTGGACGGCATTGATGCAGTGTACGTGCTTGCGAGGCCAAAAACCGCGGACGAGTACCTCCACCTTGCGGGGCGCACCGGTAAGAGATGGTGTATCCTGAATTTATAACTCGATAATTTTGCACCTTGTGTGGTTGTGTCTATGGATATCCCTTAGATGTTTCGAAATGCACACTCACGTCTAGTGTATATGTCTTCTGTCGCGTCTTGCTCAGGTCGCTGTGGAGAGTTTGGCCGTGTCGTGTCCGTGGTCTCATATACCGAGGCAGACGCTCTGCAGGCGTGGTCAAAACAGCTCGGCTTCTCGCTCGGGCGCGTAAAAGGACTTGATCTGGATTGAGGTGGCGTCTCCATCACTCTTCTCATTAAACCCATAAAATATGAGAAAAGTCCAGTGTAGCTTAAGTCCGTGGGTTTGAGTTTTGAAAATAACATCAGACACGCGCGCCGAGCGACCGGAGTTTAGGGTTTAGGACTCCACCCCATGATCCAAACCCCTCAAAGGCAATGGCCCCCCTTTCGTGCTAGGGGAATTCAACATCAGCAGTGGCAGTGCATGAGGCAGGTGTAACCGTATGTAACCAAACCAAATCTCACAAATTAATACCAATAGATCAACGTAGAGTTGATGTTTTATGCGACCACGACCAAAAACTGCCTACCAAATACCAAAGAAAAATGTCTGTCACAGAAGATGTGTCTGTTACTCTGCCACATCACATTTTTATCTGGGTACATATGTTCTGACACCTTACGTATGTTCTGACACGTTGCCACGTTACTGACATCAACATCAACCATGTTCTGATACCTTGTCACGTCACTGAAATCAACTACGTTGATCGTGGCGTGGCGGCGCGCACGCCGCTGCAGTCGACGTATTTGGATCGTTTGATGGTCGTATTTAGCCTGGCCCATCTGACATGCTCTGACGCTCCGTTGGGATTCTCAGACAAACAATGAGCTCAGACCATCGCTTCTTTGCATCTTATCACGTCTCAGGAAGCAGGATGCCTTTGTCGTGTTTATGACTGCGTTGGGTAATCAGGGAAGAATCTTAGGTTAAGTTCTCCGTATCGTTGATTGACCATGCCTAGTGGCAGAAGCTGCACCAGCGGCTTGCTGGAGGTCGTGCAGAGGTTTCCGAAGACGTTGCTATTCCTTTATTGGGTCAACGCATTCCTCGAGTCTTTCCCGATGCTTGCCTTAGTGGACTGGCTGAATAATTACCTTGAAATGCCGCTGTCTACGCAAGCTCAATTTTACGCCTTCGTGTTCATTCCTTTTTACTTCAAACCATTGTACGCGCTACTGGCCAATTATATTGGAGGCCAAGGTCGCTTCTCTGGGCGAAGCCGAGCCGTCGTTCTGCAGGCCTGTGGGCTACTAGCAGCAGTAGGGTTTCTCACTATACCTCTAATAGATACCATCGCTGGGGCTTTTGCCGTTTACTTCTTCATCAGCGGATTCAACGCTTGCGCCGAACTCATGCTGGGCTCGTACTTGATGGTGAGTGAAACTTCACTTTACATCGAATGCTAAATCAAACTAGCAATTAAGACCACTGATATTCTAACGCATAACATTTCGGTGCTGATTTCACAGGATACGGCGCACAAAGATATGGCGGATGCGGGCGCTGTTCAAGCTGTTGCAGGTGGTGCTCGAGCATTTGGATCAATTTCAGCCTCCCTCGTTTGTTTAGGGATATACCCCTGTTCAAGCGCAGAAGACGCACCGAATAGCCGCCTAGTCCTAGCCCTGTCGAGCCTCATCGCACTCTTTAATTTCGTTTTTGCTTTCTGGCTCCCATCCATCGAGAGTGAAACTTTTTCCCCAGGATTCGGCCAGATTCCCTCCAACGAAATGACCGACAACGCTGCTGCTGAAGTGCCTTCGGCGTCCTGGGGGCAGCAAGAAAACAACGATTCTCGGGATCTAGAGAGAAAGTTACCGAGACACTCAAGAACATGGCTCTTACGTGGGTTTCAATGCATTTGCATCATGTTTCTCTTCCAGTCGATTTTGACGTGGATTTCGGTGAAGGAATTGGTTGGATCTACGGAGTTTTGGGGTACCCTTATAGGCCTCCTCACAGCCCTTGTCTTAGCGGGGGTTCTAGTTGGTGCTGCCATTCGTCGCAGCAGTCAAAATTCATTACAACTCTTTGTCAAGCATGGTGCGCCAGCTATATTCCTCTTTCTGTACAATGCTGCTCCGTCGGCAGGCTACGAAATTTACACGTTCCAGTTTTACTTATTCTATGCGGAAGCACCGTGCAAGATGACCTATTTGTCATTGATATCGTCTTCAGCTTCCGTGCTTGCCTACGGTCTGTATGCTTTGACGTTGAATCGGCGAGGAATTCGATTAGCAATTGTGCTGACGGCTGCACTTGGCATCTCGATTGGGCTCTTATGGCTTCCATTTGCGTCTCTCGACTTAGAGGAAGGCTCCGCTGACCCTGCAGCCGGCGCATGCGTTGACATATCCTTCGTGCCAAAAGCACTGGCACCTTCGTGCTTCAGCCCCTTTGCATACGCAGCCGCAATGCAGTTTATTTCAGGCATTAGTGGAGCGCTTGCCTTAACGCCTTCTACGGTCCTAGCTACCGAATCCACACCTCACGAGCACCGCACCACTGCGTACGCCATTTATTTATCACTCATCGACTCCGGCGAATCAGCGTCCGGTTGGATAACGTCGGCCATAGTAACACGATTGGGCTTGTCTTACAACAATTGGGAGCCACTGCCGGACTTAATCTGGATCGGTGCCTGCTCGCAGTTAGCTGTGCTCGCTCTGGTGCCCTTTCTGCGTGACACCGAGAAGACAGCCGATGAAGCTGCACCCTTGAGAGAATCAGAAATATTAAATTGCCTCAGAGAAGACTCCCAGCTCAGTGAACCACTAACGGAGTAAACCGCGAAAAGGACCTAGAAGTTTTCTATTTTATATGTTAATACAAATGTATAGAGAGATTCCCAATCTCGATATCGACAATACTAGATACCCCAGGTACCAGTTATCTACACCTACACCAGAACGAGATACCGCATTTGAACGAAATCATCGGATTTTAGACCAGAGCCCGACAACACCAACACCGCGAAAAGATAACTGGATATCCAGTTGTCCAGTTGTCCTAGACCGGATAGCCAATAGCCGAAAGAGCCAGGTACCAGCACGCAGCACTAGCAGTACCTAGCATCAGGCGACAGGCGAGTTCGGAGTTCCGAGTTCCCTGTCTCTTGCCACTCACCAGTCACCAGCTCACCACACTACTGACAACTGACACAGCAATATCGCCAATCACGAAACTCCGGGGTTTTTAATAATGACGAGCCCTTGGACTTGCTGTCATACTCCACGCGCACTTCAGTTGACATCTGATGAATGGACTTGGGCGATGTGCAACAGCAGCAACGTACGTCAGTCACAACGCATACTGCATACTCCCGCATACTTCAATACTTTACCTACCTATACCTCCGCCGAGTCTCCGGTTTTCTAAACAGGTTGCTCTTGTCATCGGATCTGATCATCGGATCATCATCATCTATCTGATCTCTCATCATCATGTAAGTATGTCATGTGATCATCGAAGGAAAGTAAAATGGTGAACGTCTCGGACTGGAGAGCTCCGATCGTACTCACTGTAGTATGGCTGGCGCTCCGCTCTGGCCGACTAGTAACTAGACTTCCAGAGAATTCTCAGCCCCGCGATGTTGGTGCTCAACCAGCCTCAATTAAGATGACGCCTTCCTTGCCGTATGAGTCAACTGACAAGGACGGCACATCTGCCTACGACGAAAGGAGCAACGAAGAGTATTTGCAAGTTCCTGATGACGAGTATCCTAGCACTATTCAGAGGGAAGATCAAGACTTGATTGCAGTGTCGAAGAAAACCAAGCACGTTGCAGAGAAGACAGAACCATCGTTTGAGCCCCAATTGCTGGAGTCAGCCTTACAGCGCAACCGCAACCTGCAAGTCGTCGCTTGCTCGGCCACGGTAGGGCGCCGCCTGCGGCGTGAAGTGGGGCGACTTCTGGCTCCCGACACAATCAAGGACGGCGTGCC